>Ga0080064_1000461_pt1 | contig 108304 bp, 93 predicted proteins | sample Subgrocontami54m_FD_69260 | JGI IMG/M metagenome (GOLD analysis project Ga0080064, IMG submission 69260) | Subsurface groundwater microbial communities from S. Glens Falls, New York, USA - GMW46 contaminated, 5.4 m (SPADES assembly) (version 2) ...
CGGCGGCGGCGCGGTGCCTGGCGCGCGGGCGGGGGCCGGGGCGGCCGCGCCCCCCCGGGGGGGGGGGGGGGGGGGGGGGGCGGGCCCAACTTGAACGACCAAGACCCCCACCCGGTTTGCTTCGCGAACCGACCTCCCCCTTGCAGGGGGAGGTATAAGCCGATGCGCTCGCGCTTGACGCTCACTGCAAGTTCGCGCCGTCTTCCAAATTATTCGTCACGCGGCGCAGCAGCCGCAACAGCGCGTCCATCTCTTTGTCCGAGAACCCGGCACGGGCGCGCAGATTGCTGGTCGCCGCGTAGGCGATGAGCTCCTGCATGAGATCCAGGCCGGCCGGCGTGAGCTTGAGGTTGAGCTTGCGGCGGTCGATCCGGTCCTTGTCGCCGCGAATGAGCTTGCGCCGCTTGAGCGCCTCGATCACCGCGGTCGTCGATGCTTTCTTGATACCGGCGCGCTGCGAGAGCTGCAACGGCGTCAGGCTGCCGGCCTGCGAGAGGAACCACAGCAGCACCCATTGCGCATGGGTGATGCCGTGCCGCGCGAGCCGGGCGTGAAAATCGCGGCTGAAAGCCCGGTAGGCCTCGCGCAGGAAGAAGCCGAGCCCGGCGGTGGCGGAGACCGATGGCGTCCGCTCTGCCGGAAAACCGCGTTTGCGCTGCACCATCGAACGGCTCTCGCCCTGCGCGCTTTCGGATAGCGCGGCTACGTCATAAACTAGCAGAATCGGGTACATTGACAAGATTAGTATGGTAGACATACAATTATTTGCCGACGGTTTTGGACCGGCGCTGAACGCCAGGGCGCCCGCTGACGTTTCGATAGATAGGCGATTGTCGTAACATCGGTTGCTGGTCCGGCTTTGAGCGTAACCCAGCGCTGGGATCGTGCGGGATCGGCGCCGCGAGGAGCGTCCCAAGGAGCGGCCCAAGGAGCGTCCATGGCAGATCCGGAAGCCAATCCGCTGCTGCGCGACCTGGAAGCGCGCATGGCCGCCCAGAACCTGCGCGGCCAGTGGCAGATCGATGCCCACCGCCCGCAGAACGTGCGCAAGGGCGCCAACGGGCAGGTCGTGATCGAGCCGGCACCCGCCGGCGTTCCCCATGTCTGGAAATGGCCGGACATGCTCGCGCTGCTGCAAAGCTCGTGCGAGGCGATGGCGGAGAGCTACACCGCGCGGCGCTCGCTGATCTTCAGCAATCCGAAGCTGCAGCGCGGCACCACGCAGACGCTGTTGGCCGGCTTCCAGATCGTCAAGGCGGGCGAAATCGCCTGGGCGCACCGCCATTCCATCAATGCGCTGCGCTTCACCGTGCAAGGCGGCGAGAAGGTGTTCACGGTCGTGGATGGCCGGCGGCTGGCGATGGAGCCTTACGATCTGATCCTGACGCCGGGATGGTCGTGGCACGACCACCACAACGAAAGCGATCGTGAAACGATCTGGCTCGATGCGCTCGATGTGCCCTTCACGGTCGGCCTGAACCTGAATTTCTACGAAGAGATGGACGGCTCGTCGCAGGAACAGCGCGGCCAGGATTCCATGGCGTCGTTGCTATATCGCGGCGCTGCCCGCACCGAGGGTGGCGAGCCGCGGCCCTACCGCTATTCCTGGAAGGACACGCAACGCGTGCTGCAGGCGCAGGAGGGAGCCCCTGCCGATCCCTATCACGGGCGCGTTCTGGAATATGTCAGCCCGCTCACCGGCGGTTCGGTACTGCCCACCATCAAATGCCAGATCCAGGTGCTGCCGCCGGGCTTCGAGGGCCGGGCGCATCGCAGCACGGCAAGCGGGATTGTCTTCGTCGTGCAGGGCGAAGGCCGTACGCTGTTCGCGGATCGCGAGATCGATTGGAACGCCCACGACGTCACGGCGATTCCGAACTGGAGCTGGCACCGCCACATCAACCGCTCGCGGCGCGATCCGGCAATCCTGTTCACCATGAGCGATGCGCCGATCCTCTCCCAGTTCGGCTACTACCGCGAAGAAACCGAAGACAACACCGAGGCGCTGCCGCCTTCACTCCCGGTCACCAAGCTCTCGGCGGCGGAATAGGACACCTGACAGCATGGCGAAGGAATATCTGCTCGGCCGCATCGACGACATTCCGGAAGGCAAAGGCCGCGCCTTCCAGGCCGGCAGGTTGACGGTCGCGGTGTTCCGCTCCAACGGCAAGGTGTTCGCAATCAACAATCGTTGCGTCCACAAGGGCGCCTCGATGTGCGAGGGCGATCTGACCGACGGCGGCACGGTGGTACGTTGCCCCTGGCACAATTGGGCTTTCGATCTCGCCACCGGCGAGCATTGCTACGATTCCAACGAGAAAATCCGCACCTACGAAATCAAGATGGACGGCGATCAGGTGATCCTGTGCGCGTGAGCGCCGCCGCGATGTTGCTGAAGGAATAAGACCATGAACGAAGCATCCCACACCGGTTTCGAGCGCGAGAAGGCCGAAGCGGTCAATCCCGATCCGATCAACCCGAAGCTCCGGACCATGGAGGTGATCGATACCGACTTCCACTTCACGCCGCCGTGGAAGACGATCCGCAGCTACCTGAAGGAGCCGTTCCAGAGCCTGCTGTTCCACTATCCGGTCGGCAGTTTGGAATACAATCCGGAGCCAGCGAACGAAAAGCCGGGCGTCGGCCAGGATACCTTTGGCGTGGCGGCCACCGGCGCCGACGTGCTGAAGATCCTGGACCAGTTCGGCACCGACACCGTCATTCTCAATCCCGGCTACAACCGGCCGCAGAGCATCTTCAACGAGCCGATGATCGCCGCCATCGCCGCGGCGCATAACGATTACCTGATCAACGAGGTGTTCCCGGTCAGCGACCGCATCAAGGCCTCGCTGATGATCTGCCATCGCGATCCGCAGATGGGCGCGGACGAGATCCGGCGCGTCGGCCATCACAAGCAGTTCGTCACCGTCTACACCTCCTTCAGCTCGCTCTACGAGCCGATCGGCAACGCCAAATACGATCCGATCCTCGATGCAATGCAGGAGCATGGCCTGACGCTGACGTGCCATAGCGAAGGCTTCTTCCCGCACTTCACGCCCTTGTGGACCGGCGCCCGCACCTGGATCGAGCTGTTCGGCAACGCGCCCATTGGCAATTGCATGGCGCATCTCGCGGCCATGATCGTGCAGGGCATGTTCGACAAATATCCAAAACAGAAGGTGATCTTCCAGGAGGGCGGCTACTGGTGGCTGCCCGACTTCATGCTTCGGATGGACGATTTCTACATGGGCTCCGGCGGCGACATCGCGCTGGTGGAGCGCAAGCTCGCCAGCGGCGAGAAGAAGCTGCACAAGATGCCGAGCCAGTACGTCCTCGACCATGTGCGTTTCTCGACGCAGCCGATCACCATACCGAAGAGCCGCAAGCACTTCTCCTGGATGTTGGAGATGTGCCACGCCAAGGATCTGTTCTGCTTTTCATCCGACTGGCCGCACCAGACGCTCGATCCGGCCAATTGGGTGGTGGAGAACACCGATTGCATGGACAACGACATGCAGACGGCGATCTTGAGCGGCAACGCGCGCAAGCTCTACAGCCGGCTATGATGCATCGCGGCCGTCGCGGCCGCTGACTTCGGGCTTTTCGCCGGCTTCGCGGAAGCCGCCTCAGGAGATTGCTTATGGCCAAAAAAAGACGGGAGACGCTGACCGGCAGGAACATGTGGGGCGAGTTGCTCGACATGCGCGACCGGCAACGCGACGAGCGCAAGGGCGCGCTGCAGGTCGTGAAAGAAAAGGATCTACCGCTCGAGACCAACGCGCAGGGCCAGATGCGCTGGTATATGCATCCGAACCTGCGGGACACTGTCGTCAATATGATGATGGTCTATCAGCAGGAAATTCCGCCGGGCAGCCGGTCCGGCCGGCTGAAATTCCAGGGCGGGCAGATCATCATGATCTTGGAAGGCAGCGGCTATACTTCGATCGACGGCGTCAAGCATCAGTGGAAGAAGGGCGACGTGCTCAATCTGCCGCTGCGCGATGAGGGCCTCATCGTCCAGCATTTCAATACCGACAAGGCGACCGTCGCGAAATTCCTTGCGGTTGAGCCGAACTGGTTCGAGTGCACGAGCGTCGACCGCGGCTGCGGCTTCGAGCAGCTTGAGGAAGCGCCGGAATACAGAGCGCAGAAAAATGGATGATCTGACTCATTCACACGGCGGTCACGCGCATGGCGGCGCTCCCCATGTGCATGCAAGCGTGGACCACCTCGCCAATGAATTCGGCAACAGCGCGCGGCTGGGCGTGCGTCTCGATTCCGCATTGATGCAGAAGCTCGGCGTTGCGGTCGATGGCACTGTGCGCATCGCGACCGACCGGGGACGCAGCATCATCGTGCGGCTTGACCCGCCGCTCGACGGCGATCTCAACAGCGGCGTGGCTCGCCTCGACCGGTTCGTGCGGCAAGCGCTGAAGGCGCATCTCAATGAGGAGGTCGAGGTCGAAAAGGCCGAGCTTGGGCCGGTCAAACGTATTGAGTTGCGGCCCGCCGTGGACGTGTCGCTGGCGCACGACCTCACCCCCCACATCAAGAAAACACTGGTCGAGAACCGCACGCCGGCCAGCAACGGCGCAGTGGTCTATGTGCCGTTTCCCAACTCGCACGCCGGCACGACCTATGAGATCGGCAAGGTAGACGGGCCGGGCTATGTGGACGAGACCACCGAGGTCATTCTCAATTATCACGACTCGCATCTGCCCGACGGCGCCTTCGACGTCACCTTCGAAGACGTCGGCGGCTTGGGGAAGCAGATCAAGCTCATTCGCGAGCTGGTGCAGCTGCCGCTGAAATATCCCAACGTCTATCGCCACCTCGGCATCAATCCGCCGCGCGGCATCATCCTGTATGGGCCGCCCGGTTCCGGAAAGACCCACCTCGCACGCGCCGTCGCCAACGAGGTCGATGCACGCTTCTATTACATCAACGGCCCGGACGTGATCGGAACCTATACCGGCGAAACCGAGGCCAACCTGCGACGCATGTTCAGCGAAGCGAGCCACCACGCGCCCTCGATCATCTTCATCGACGAGCTGGACGCCATGGCGCCGAAGCGCGGCGAAACCGGCGCGCATGCGGACACGCGGACGGTGACGCAGCTGCTGTCCCTGATGGACGGCCTCAAGCGGGTGGATTCGGTGATCGTGGTCGCTACCACCAATCGTATCGACGCGGTGGACAACGCCTTCCGCCGGCCAGGGCGCTTCGACCGTGAAATCTTCATCGGTCCGCCGGATGTGGCGGGCCGGCGCGAGATCCTTGAAGTTCATACCCGCGAAATGCCGCTATCCGATGGCGCGCAAGCGTTCCTCGACGAGATCGCCAAGCGCACGCACGGTTTCCTCGGCGCCGACCTGATGGAACTTTGCCGCGACGCGGGCCTGAGCGCCCTGCGCCGCAGCGCCGGCAATCTCGCCGACCATCGCGCCGCCTTCCGGATTCCCTTGCAGGACCTCCGCGTCGAGCAGGAGGATTTCGAGACGGCGCTGTCGCAAATCCGTCCTTCAGCCTTGCGCGAAACCCTGATCACCGTGCCGGACGTTTCCTGGAACGACATCGGAGGCCTCGACGCGGTCAAGCAGCGATTGCAGGACACCGTGGAACTGCCGCTGCGCAATCCGCAGCTCCTCACCGCAAGCGGTTTGCCGCCGCATGTCGGCGCGTTGCTCTATGGCCCTTCCGGGACGGGGAAGACCCTGCTCGCCAAAGCGCTCGCCAACGAGTGCGGCGTCAATTTCATTTCCATCGATGGGCCGGAAATCTTCACCAAGTGGCTGGGCGAAACCGAGGAAGGTCTTCGCCAAATCTTCCGCATCGCGCGCCAGGTTGCGCCCACGGTCATCTTTTTCGATCAGCTTGACGCCATCGCGCCGATCCGCGGCGTCAATGCCGGATCGATGACCACCGACCGAGTGGTCGGCCAGCTGCTGGCGGAGCTCGACGGCGTGGAGCAGCTTTCGCGCGTCATCGTGCTGGGAGCAACCAACCGCATCGACCTGATCGATCCGTCGGTGCTGCGCCCCGGCCGTTTCGGCGTACATATTGCCGTGGGCCTGCCGGACTCCGCCGCGCGCGCTGACATCCTGCGCATCTGCCTGCGGATGCCGAAGGTCGAGCCCGGCAAGGAAATCGCCTCCATCGTCGATAAAGTGACGCCGATGACGGAAGGGTTCTCGGGCGCGCGGCTGCGGCAGCTTTGTGACGAGGCCAAACGCAATGCGATGAAGCGCACCGGCTTTACCCAGGTGGCCGCGCCGACGATCGCCGATGTGCTTGCCGCGATCGAAGCGGACAGCGCCAATAAAACAGAAGGAACAGAAAAAAATGGCTGAAATCGAACGCACGCGAGAACGCGAACGGCCGCCGATCAAGGACAACCCCTATGAGGCCGTGCTGCGTCAGCGCAAGGCGCTGAAGGAACGCAACCTCACGGGCCCCGTGGTGCTTCGCGCGGAGGACCGCGAGGTGTTTCAGGCCCGGCAGGGGAAGCTCCTGTTCTATATGGACCCGGTATCCTTCAAGGACACGCCGCTGCAGCAATGGCGCGTGTTCAAGCACCAGATTGTCACCAAGTCGGGACGGCACCGCCACCAGGGTGGCCTCTTGATCTTCGTCACCGAAGGCAAAGGCTACTCCATCGTCGACGGCGAGCGCTGGGATTGGGAAAAGGGCGACCTCGTGCTGCTGCCGATGAAACCGGGCGGGGTCGAGCACCAGCACTTCAACCTCGACGACAAGCCTTCGGAGTGGGCCGCCTTCATCAACGTTCCGATCCAGGAACACGTCGCCTCCGACCTGCAGCAGACCGAGGTTTCGCCGGACTTCAAGGAATAGACTGGAGCATGTTTCGCCCAGACGGAATCATTTTCCCTCCGCTCGTCCCCGCGAAAGCGGGACCCGGCTCAAGACGAAGACCGATTTTTCGGGCCTCATCCTTCGAGACGGCAGCTTCGCTGCCTCCTCAGGATGAGGATCAATCTATAACCTCATGGTGAGGAGCGGCGCGCAGCGACGCGTCTCGAACCATGAGGCCACTGCCGTTTTCGCGGGAATGAGCGGAATACGAGGTAAAGATGCTGGAGTCCAACAAGGAGGCAAGGCGCCACGCCGCGCTCGGTGACCTGCGCAAGTGTCTCGAATTCGCCGAGGAGATGGGCGAGCTCGAAATCGTCGAAGGCGCCGATCCGCATCTGGAAATCGGCGCACTCACCACGCTCAGCTTGAAGCACGCGATCCCGCCGATCCTGCTATTCCGCAAGATCAAAGGCTATCCCGACGGCTATCGCGTGGCGGTCAATGTCCGCTCCTCGCGCGTGCTCAACGACGGATTCGGCCTCGATCTGGTGCAGGCCTATCGCAAGCATCGACGCATGTCGTCCGCGCCGATCGCGCCTGTGATAGTCGAAACCGGGCCGGTGCTGGAGAATGTGCTGACCGGGCCGCAGGTTGACGTGCTGAAATTTCCCGCGCCGAAATGGAACGCCGGGGACGGCGGACGCTATATCGGCACCGAATGCATGGTGATCACCAAAGATCCCGACAGCGATTGGGTGAATGCCGGCACCTATCGCGTGCAGGTGCAGGACGCAAAGACGCTCAGCATCTTTATCGAGCCGGGCAAGCACGGCGACACCATCCGCAAAAAATATTGGCAGCGCGGCGAGCCCTGCCCGATCGCGGTCAGCGTCGGCCAAGCGCCCGCCTTGGGCGCCGCCGCGGCCTCGACTTCGCCAGAAATGACCAGCGAGTTCGCCGCCGCCGGCGGCCGTCTCGGCCGGCCGATCCAATTGGTGAAAGGCGGCGTCACGGGAATTCCGTTTCCCGCCGACGCGGAGCTGGTGTTCGAAGGCACCATGCCGCCGCCCGAGCAGCTGTCGATGCAGGAAGGGCCGTTCGGCGAGTGGCCGGGCTACTATACCTCCACCGGTCCGGAACCGGTGCTGCAGGTCAAGTCGATCTATCATCGCAACGATCCGATCATTGTCGGCGCGCCGCCGGCCAAGCCGACCTATCCCGGAACCTATTTCGGCACCGCAGGCTCGGCGCTGTTCCGCGCCGCCGCGCTGTGGGACGAGCTTGAAGCGGCCGGCGTGCCCGGCGTCAAAGGCGTGTGGAAGCTGCCCGGCGGCGGCGCGCGCTTCATCAACGTGATCGCGATCGAGCAGATGCATGCCGGCCACGCCAAAATGACGGGGACGGTGGCGGCCGGTTGCGGCTCCAGCAGCTATCTCGGCCGCATCATCATCATCGTCGACGACGACATCGACATCACCAATCCGGCCGAAGTGATGTGGGCTGTGGCCACCCGTTGGGACCCGAAGACCGCGACCGATATTCTCGACGGGCTGTGGACCGGCTATATCGATCCGCTGCTGCCGCCGGAGCGGCGCGAAGCCGGGGACCTGACCAGCAGCCGCATCATCATCTATGCTGTGCGGCCCTGGGCCTGGAAGGACAAATTCCCGAAGGTAAACGCCATCGATCCCGGCTATGCTGCGGAGATCGAGCGAAAATGGACGGGTAAGCTGAAGTTCCTGAGCGACCAATAAACAGATCGAGCGGACGAGGAGAGCAAACGATGCTAAGTGCAAAAGATCTCGGTGGCCTGATGGCCATGATGCCCGCCTTCGCCACCGACAATGCGGCCGACATCAACGCGACCGCCACGGTGGATGTCGGCCGGCTGCATCATGGGCTCGACCGCATGGTCCGCGACGGCGCCAATGTGATCGCCACCACCGGCAGCTTCGGCGAGTTTCATACGCTGCTGCCCGATGAGTTCCGCACCATCGCCCATGAGTCGGCCGCCGTGGTGAAAAAGCGCGTGCCGCTGTTCATCGGGGTCATTGCGCTCAACAGCCGCGAAGTGGTGCAGAAGATCAAGCTGATCGAAAATTCCGGCGCCGACGGCATCCTGCTGGGCGTGCCGTTCTACTTCCCCTCGACCGTGGACAATGCGGTGCGCTTCTTCCGCGACATCGGCGAGCTGTTTCCCAAGCTCAACATCATGATCTATCACAACCCGGTGCTGCACAACGTCACGCTGCCGGCGGAGGCCTTCACCGAGATCACCAAGAACAAGGCGGTGATCGGCATGAAGGACAGCCACCGCGACGCGCCGCAATTCCTCAAGCTGCAGAAGGTGATCGCCGGCAAGATCAGCACCTTCGTGTTTCAGACCCAATACTTCGACTACGCCGAGATGGGCGCGGCAGGGTTTTGGTCGATCGACGCCTGGATGGGGCCGTGGCCGCAGCTGGCGCTGCGCGATGCGGTCAAGCGCGGCGACCGCGCCGCGGCGCGAGACATTACGCTCGACCTCATGCCGCCCGCGGCGCCGCTCGATCTGTCATGGCGTGAGACCGCATCCAAGATCGGCATTCGCATGTCCGGCTATGTGGATCCCGGCCCGCTGCGCCCGCCCTTTGTCGAAATTCCCAATATCGTGATCGAGAAACAAAAGCAGCGGATCGAAAACTGGAAAAAGCTCTGCGCCAAATACGGCGCGCCTGGTGCTGCTGCAGCGGCGGAGTGATTGGTACCGCGAATGGGCGCAAGGGACCCGTGATACGAGGCCCCTTGCGCGGCTCCGACGCTTTCTGTTGAAATAATTTCAGTTTCATCGTCATGGCCGGGCTCGTCACCGCAAGTCGGGTATACCCGACTTGCGAATTATAGTGCGGCATAGCCGGGCATGACGATACGGGTCAGAGGGCGCAATGGGTGAATTCGGCGTCGGACAGGCGGTATCGCGGGTCGAGGACCCGCGGCTCGTACGCGGCGAAGGCCGCTATGTCGGCGATATCGTTCTGCCGGGCATGGCCTTCGGTCATGTGCTGCGCTCGCCCCATGCCCATGCGCGCATTCGCTCAATCGATACCGCAAAGGCCAAGGCTGCCGCCGGCGTGCTGGCGGTGCTGACCGGCGCCGACTGGCAGGCGTCGGGCTTCGGCGACCTGCCGGTGCCCGGCGGGCTGAAACGCCGCGACGGATCGCCGATGTATCGGCCGCCCTACCCAGCTTTGGTGAAGGAGCGGGTGCGATGGGTCGGCGACTATGTCGCCTTCGTGGTCGCGGAAACCTATCAGCAGGCGGTGGACGCCGCCGAACTGATCGAGGTCGATTACGAGACGCTTCCCATCATCGCCGCGACCGCGGCGGCGAGCGCTCCGAGCGCGCCGCTGGTCTGGGACGACTGCGCCGACAATATCTGCTTTGTTCAGATCGATGGCGACCAGGCCGCCACCGACGCCGCCTTCGCGCGCGCGCATCGCATCATCAAGCAGCGCTTTGTGATCAATCGCGTCACCGCCGCCAGCATGGAGCCGCGCGGCAGCATCGGCGACTATCACTCAGCCGACGGGCGCTACACGCTCTACACCACGCTGCAACGCGCACATTCCTTTCGCGAAGAGCTGGCCAAGAGCGTGCTGCGCGTTCCCGAGAATAAAGTGCGGGTGATCGCCGGCGATATCGGCGGCAGCTTCGGCATGAAGACCGCCGTCTACAATGAAGTGGCGCTGGTGCTGCTGGCCTCGAAGCTGCTGCAGCGGCCGGTCAAATGGATGAGCACACGCTCCGAAGCGTTCTTGAGCGACGCGCAGGCGCGCGACAACGTCACCGAGGCGGAGCTCGCGCTCGATCAGGACGGGCAATTTCTCGGTGTCCGCGCCAGGATCGTCGCCAATGTGGGCGCCTATCTGCAGGTCGGCGGGCAATCGTTCATCGGCAATATCGGCACGCTTGCCGGCGTCTATCGCACCCCGGCGCTGCACACCGACATCACCGCGGTATTCACCCACACCAATCCGGTGCGCCCGTTCCGTGGCAATGGCCGCCCGGAAGCCGCTTATGTCATCGAACGGCTGGTCGATCTGGCGGCTGACGAAATGGGCATCGACCCGGCCGAACTGCGGCTGCGCAACACCATTCCGCCCGAGGCGATGCCGTTCAAAACCGGGCTCACCTTCACCTACGATTGCGGCGAGTTCGAAAAGACCATGGACATGGCGCTCAAGCTCGGCGACGTCGCCGGCTTCGAAACCCGCCGCGCGGAATCGCAGCGGCGCGGCAAGCTGCGCGGCCTCGGCATTTCCAACAGCATCGAACGTGCCGCGTCGGCCGGCTTCGAGGGCGCGGAAATCCGCTTCGACCGTTCCGGCGCGGCGACCTTGTTCTCCGGCAGCATTTCTCACGGACAGGGCCACGAGACCTCGTATAAGCAGATCGTCTGTGAGCGCCTCGGGCTCGATCCGCGCGACGTGCATTATGTGCAGGGCGACACCGATCTGGTTTTCTTCGGCGAAGGCACCGGTGGTTCGCGCTCGGCAACCATCGGCGGCTCGGCCTTTGTGATGGCGAGCGAGCGGATCGCCGCCAAAGGCAAAGCGATCGCCGCGTATCTGCTGAAAGTCGCCGTCGACGACATCAAGTTTGCCGACGGCATCTTTTCAAGCGCCAAGACCAACCAGACCCTGACCATCAACGAGGTGGCGAAGGCAGCGGCCAATCCGGCCAAACTGCCGGCCGGGATGGAGCCCGGCCTGGTGGCGACCGCGATCTATACCGCCGAGGTCGAGAATTACCCGAACGGCTGTCATGTCTGCGAATTGGAAATCGATCCGGAGACCGGCAAGGTCGAGATCCTGCGCTACAGCGTGGCCGATGATGTCGGCACGGTGATCAATCCACTGCTGCTATACGGGCAGATCGTCGGCGGCGCGGCGCAGGGCATCGGGCAGATATTGCTCGAGGATATTCAGTTCGACAGCGATTCCGGCCAGCTGATAACCGGCTCGTTCATGGACTATGCGGTGCCGCGCGCCGACGATCTCAGCGCCTTCCAGGTCAAGAGCAATCCGGTGCCGACCAAGACCAATCCGCTCGGCGTCAAAGGCGCCGGCGAGGCGGGTTGCGTGGGCGCGATGCCGGCCGTCGCCAATGCGGTGGTGGACGCGCTGTCGGCGCTCGGCATCCGGCACATCGAGATGCCGGCGACGCCGGAACGCATCTGGCGGGCGATTCAGCACGCCGGCAAGCCGCCCGATCTTGGGGGTCGCTCCGCGGCCTAAGCCGGGCTACGCTTGAGCGGGACGTGTAACAGCCGATCGAAAACCATGACGGGCAGACAGCAGCCGCGCGCCGCCGATATTGCCGTTTCCGCGGCTGATCGGGCGGTCTTTCATGGTGCGGCCGAAGCGACGCCGACGCTCCCTGCGGCTGCTGACCTGAGCAATGTGGTTTTGTTCACGCGCGCCCGCCGACCTGATGGTGAAGGCGTGCCTTCCGTTGCGGTGAATGACAATGCGCGTCCCGCGCCCGTCTCGCCCGATCGCAAGCGGCGCGCCCGGTTGATCGCCTTTGCCGTCTGTTCGCTTGCCGTTCATGCGGCGCTTTATCTCGCCTTGATGCAGGAGCCGCGACCGCTGGCGAGCGTCGGCATCGAGGCGATCAATGTGGAAATCGTGCTCGGCGCCGACGCGCCCGCCGGTCTGACCGCGGACCATGGCGAGAATCACATGCAGGCGCCGGCGCATGAGCAACAGATGCAGCAGCAACCGGCGGCGGAGAAAACGGCGAGCCAGGTCCCGCCGCAGGAGCAGCCCGAAGTAACCGCTTCCGTCACCCCCGTTCCCGAGCAGCCGAAAGAGCCGGAGCAGCCGGTCGCTGAACGAGCCGCACCGAAGCCCAAGCAGACTGTCGAACGCCCGCCGGAGCGCAAGCGCGTCGCTACCCGCACCACCGACAAGGCCACGGCCGATCGAAGCTCAAGCCCGAGCGCGCCGAGCAGCGCGGCTAGCGGCATCGGGCGAGGACGCTCCGATGCCGACACCAATTATCGCGGCCTGGTGGCGGCGCATTTGGCGCGTCACAAGCAGTATCCGGCCGAGGCGCGCGCGCGCAACGAGCAAGGCAGCGCGACCTTGACCTTCACGCTGGATGGCAGCGGGCGGGTCACCTCGGCAAGACTGGTGCGCGGATCAGGCAGCGCCAGCCTCGATCAGGAAGTGCAGGCAATGGCGCGCCGCGCCTCGCCGTTTCCGGCGCCGCCGAACGGCCGGCCCGCGAGCTTCACGGTGCCGGTCAGCTTCGGGATCAGGTAGCCCGCCTCAATCGCCGGATTTGCTCTCGTCGTCGAGGCCCAGGATATGGCGGCCGTAGGCGGCGGCGGCGCTATGCCACGTCAGCGAATGATGCGCGGCGGCGGCGTGCAGGTCGCGGAACTTGCGCTGCAGCTCGTTGTCGAGATAGAGCGCGCGCCCGCCGGCATCGTTGAACAGCCGCTGCACCGCTTTAAGCGAGAGCTGAGCCGCATAGGCCGCGTTGCGGCGGCCCTGCACGTTCTGGTGCCGGCTGACGGTCTCGCCGCGCGCCAGCGTATGCATGGTCTCGCGAATGCCGCCGAGATACATGCGCGACGCCGCCTCCACTTCGGCTGAGGAAAGGCCGGCATCGATCTGCGTTCCCGCCTGCTCGGCGACCGCCACCGTGATGCGCGATTTGCGCGGGCCGGTATATTTGAAATATTCCTTCAGAAATCCCTCGGCGATGCCGACCACCACCGCGGTGAAGCTCACCGCCGATACGCCGCCGCGCGGCAGCTTGTTGACCGGCGATGTGTAAAGCAGCGATCCGGGCGCCCTGCCCTCGTCCGACGCCTTCTTGTCCAGGATGCGGTGCTCGGGAACGAAGGCGTCCTTGACCTCGAAGGTCTTGCTGCCGCTGCCGGCGAGGCCCATCACATGCCAGTCGTCGATCAGCGTGATGTCGCTTCTGGGGATCAGCACCGAACAGCCCTGCCGCTTGTCGCCGCGCTCGATAAAGCCTGCGGCCATCACCCAGTCGGCATGATCGACGCCGCTCGAAAAACTGTGCCGGCCAGACCAGCGCACGCCGCCCTCGACCGGACGGCCTTTACCCACCGGCGCCACCGCATTGGACAATTTCGCATCGGGCGTCTTGCCCCACACGTCCTCCTGCGCCTGCAACGCATAGGAGGCGAGTTTGAGGGAATTGTCGGCGAACACCATGTGCACCCAGGCCTGCGAGCCGCAGCCGCGCGCCAGCGTCTGGCTCACCTCGCACAGCACGTCGTAGCCGAGCTCGTAGCCGCCATGGCGCACCGGCCGGCAGATTTTCAACAGATCGTTACTGACGAAATCCGCGACCGTCTCCTCCGGGCAGCGGCGGGCTTTTTCCGCCGCCTCGGCGCGCGCCTGCAGCACGGGAACGAGCGCTTCCGCGCGCCGCAGCAATTCCTCGCGAGTGAGCGGGGCGGCAGGCTTTGGGTCGGCGACTTTCGAATGCAGCATGGACCACTTTGCCTTTGCTGATTAAGTCAGACGGTATTCGGCAAAAATCCCTTGAAGGCAAGATAGCCGCCAACGGGCAGCAGGTCTGCCCCGGTCATGAAGGAGGATTCCTCGCAGGCCAGGAATACCGGGCTCACCGCTCTACCTTGTTGAGCTGCTGCAGACGGTCGAGCACCCGCGGCGGGCTTTGGTAGGTCGCCGTCATCACCGCCTGCAGCTGATCGCCGGTGCGCGGCGCATTCAGAACAAGCCCGCTCTTTTCTCCGATCGCCAGCAGTTCCGGATCGGTGAAGGTATCGGCCATCGCCTTGCGCATGGCAGCGACCCGTTCCGCGGGCACACCCGGCGGCATCAGGAACGGACGGCCGACCGCAAGCGCAGCGAAGGCCGCGACCATCACCTGCTTGTCCTCCGCCGACGCTGCGAGATCGGGCACGAACGGCACATCGCCCAATTCCCGCAGCTTCTCGGGGCCGTATTGCACAATCGCCTTGACCTTCTTCTCCTTCAGCCAGGTCGGGCGCGTCGAGGTCAGCGCACTGATGAACGCGCTCGGGTGGCCGTCGACCTCGCCGCGCTCCATAGCCAAGAGAACGTCGTTCTGTCCCGGATAGCCGTTGATCGCTTTCAGCTTGGTGCCGAGCGTGGCGTTAAGCAGCCGCGCGAAAAACGCCGGGGTCGAGTTCACGCCCGAGGTGCCGACCGTGGTTTCCCGCTTGCGCAGGTCATCGACGGAATTCACCGGCACCGCGTGCCACAGCAGCACCATGCCGGTTTCGACGCTGGGCGTGCCGAGCCAGTTGAACTTGATCGGGTCGTAGCGCGCCTCCTTGGTGCCGAACAGCGGCTCGAACGGCGTATTGTTCTGGACGAGGCCGATGACGGCGCCGTCCTTCTCGGCATTGTTGAACAGGAAATTGGTGGCGTTGATGCCGCCGGCGCCCGGCATGTTGCGCACGATCACGGTCGGATGGCCCGGCAGATGTTTGCCGAGATAGCGCGCGACCGCGCGCGCCAGCGTGTCGTAGCCGCCGCCGGTGCTGGAACTGACCACCAGCGTCACGGTTTTGCCTTTGTAGAAGTCGGCGACCGCGTCCGCACGGGCCGGCGGCGCCAAGAGCAGCGCCAGAACCGCAGCCGTCAGACAATGAAGAGATTTCATCGGACACTCCGCTCCACGAAAATCAACGCTGCGTCCGATTTTAGCACTACTCGAGACGGACATTCTTGGAGAAATCGTAGTCCGCGCCGGCCTCGCCGTCGAACCGCCAGCGCGTCGTGCCCCGGTCCCATGCCCCGCCGAAAATCTCCTGGAGGAAGTGCTGTTGCGCCGCCCACCCCGCCTCGGCCTGTACCTTGCGGTAGCGCCCGGGCATGGTGTCGTTCAGCCAGCCGTGCGGCGCATCCTTGTAGAGATGGATGTCGTAGCTCTTCTTGTGCTGCTCCAGGCAATTGCGGAAGCGGATGACGTCGTCGAGCGAGATGATGTGATCCTTTTCGCCAAAGGCGGCAAACACCGGACAATCGATTGCCGCGATCACCTCATCGAGCGGCTTCGGCTGTAGCGCGTTCACCTGCCATTCGCGCTTTGCGGCGGCGCCGTACCACACTACGATGGCGCTGAGCGACAGCTCGGTGGCGATGACCAGCGGGTGCCGTCCGGTCTGGCAATAGCCGGCCACCACCAGCCGGCTCACATCGGCGGCCGGATGCCTGCGCAAAGCCACGAGCGCCGCCTTGGTGTATTCGACGGATTCGGGATCGGTGAGATCGTAGCGCGAATCCCCGGCATTGAGCTTGGGCTGGTCTGGATGTTTGAAAAAGTAGTTGGGCGCCAGCACCGTATAGCCGTCGCGGGCGCAGCGGATGGCCTGATCCTTGGTGTGCTTCACCAGGCCGTAGCGTTCGTGCATGAGAATGACGCTCGGACATCGTTGCGCGCCGGCGGGATAGGCCAGGAACGCCGGCATCCCGTTCTCGCAAACGAGGTCTTTCGTCGAAACATCGGCTTGGCCGACCGCAGCGTTCATTTCTGCCTCCGGCAACTTCGCAACGAAACTTGGCCTACCCGCCCATCAGTTTCACCGCCTCATCGACGGTCATCACCCGGCCCATGCGCGGAAACACGCGGTCCATAAAAAACTCGTTGTTGTTGCCGCGCATGGAATAGCAGGCGTCACGCACGATCACCAAGCCGAGGTCCATGTCGCGCGCCGCATAGGCGGTGCTGGCGATGCCCACATCGGTGGAGCCGCCCGCCAGCACGATGGTGTCGATGTCGCGCACGCGCAATTGCAGTTCGAGATTGCTCTGGAAGAACGAGCTCCAGCGGTTCTTCGGCACCACCACGTCGCCCGCCGCCGGCGCCAGCTCGGCCGCAATCTCGGAATCCTGCGAGCCCTTGTGGAAATGCGGGCGGATCGGCTTGTCGCCGGCGCCCAGCGGCTTGAGATCCATGTTGGTGTCGGTCAGTCGCTCGACCACGTCGGAGCCGTCGGCGGCGTGGGCGCCTGAGGGATAAAACGTCGTCAGTCCGGCCGTGCGCGCGCCGGCGAGCAGCCGCTGCAGATTGGCCAGGATATTGTGCTCCCGCAGGAACGCGATCTTCTTAGGCTCGCTGGGATGCAGATAGCCGTGCAAGGAGTCGAACAAGACCAGGCCGGTGTGGCTGCGATCGAGCGAGCGGTCGAGACGCGAAAGCGTGGCCATGCTGATCTATTCTCCTTTGGTGCCTGACAATTGCACGATCTTCGACCATTTGATTTCCTCGTGGTCGATATCGGCGGCATAGTCTTCCGGCGTGCTCGGCAGCGGCTCCGCGCCCTCGGTCGCCAGCCGCTGCCGCAGGCCTTCGTCGCCGAGCGCGGCCCGCAATGCCCCGTTTAGCTTGTCGATGATCGGACGCGGCGTGCCGGCCGGCGCCACCAATCCGTAATGCAGTACCGCCTCGTAGCCCGGCAATCCGGCCTCGGCCACGGTCGGCACATCCGGAAGAACGCTCGATCGTTTCGCACCGGTTACCGCAAGCGCGCGGACCTTGCCGTCCCGCGCCAAGCCGATCGCCGGCGGCATGGTGGCGAACATCATGGTCACATGGCCGCCGACCAGATCGTTGAGCGCCGGGCCGCTGCCCCGATAGGGAACATGTGTGAGCTTGATGCCAGCCATGATGGCGAATAGCTCGGCGGCAAGATGCACGCTGCTGCCGCTGCCGGTGGAAGCGAAGTTGAGCTTGCCGGGGTTTTGCTTGGCCAGAGCAATGAGCTCCGTTACCGACGACGCCGGCACCGACGGATGCACCAATACGACGTTCGAGCTCGATGCCAGCAGGCCGATCGGCGCGAAGTCCTTGCGCGGATCGTAACCGACATTGGGATAGAGCGACGGATTGATCGCGAGCGAGCTGGTGGCGATCAGCAGCGTATAGCCATCGGGCGCGCTTTTGGCGACTTGCCGGGTGGCGATGGTGCCGCCGGCGCCGCCGCGATTCTCCACCACGATCTGCTGGCCGAGCGCATGGCTCATCTTGTCGGCGACGAGCCGCGCCAGCACATCGTTGCCGCCGCCGGCGGGATAAGGAACGACCAGCGTGATCGGCCGCTGGGGATAGGACTGGGCCGCCGCGGCGTAGGGCGCGACGCTGACAATCACCGCAACGACCAAAGCTGATCTCAAACGTTCCAGCACAACTCATCCCCTCGCGACAAACGCATCAATCTTCCGGCACCCGCGGGGTCGGCCAGCCGCGCTCGCGCTTGACGGCCTTGATCACTTCCTTGACCACGCCGCAGAGCGGGACGCTCAAGTTCACGCCGTCGGCTTCCTTCAGCACGATGGTCATGTCCTTTTCCGCCCAGGGCATCGGCTTTTCCTCCGGCCTGGTCTGCAGCGACCAGTTGCTGGCGCTGCTGTCGATCAGCGCCGCGCGCAATGCTTCGCGGTCGACGCCGAGCTTGCCGCCGAGCGTCAGCCCTTCTTCGTTTGCCGAAATGCAGGCCCACAGGATGAGATTGTTGACCATCTTGCCGACCTGGCCGGCGCCGAGCGGGCCGAGATGGAAGATTGAATCCGCGAAGGCTGCAAAGGCCGGACGGCAAGCGTCGAACGTCCGCTGATCGCCGCCGCCCATGATCAACAGCTTACCCTCCTGCGCCGCGCCTTCGCCCCGGCACAGCGGAATGTCGAGCAGCGTTACCGCCGGCTGGCTTGGCAGCCGGGCGGCGATCTTGTGCATGGTGCGCGGCGCCACCGTGGAAGAAATAGCGATGACGCTGCCGTCGGTCGCGCCGGCCAGCACACCGCGCTCGCCGAACAGCGCCGCTTCCACTTCGGAATCGAACCCGACCAGAACGATAGTCAGCTCGCTCGCTGCCGCCACCGCCTTGGGCGAGAGCGCGGTCTGCACGCCGAATTCCGCGGCGGCATCCATGGCGCCCGCGTCGACGTCGTAGCCGGACACGGTGAAGCCGCGCTGGCGCAGCAGGCGGCTGATCGGCAATCCCATCTTGCCGAGCCCGATCAACCCGACGCTCTTGATGTTGCGTTCAATCACGGCTGTCCTCTTACGCTGTGATTACCTTGGGTCATCGCTTGCGGATACGGAAGGTGATGACCTTGCTCTCCCGCGACGTGCCCTCGAGCTTGTCGCCGGTCTGATTGAGCAGGTTCGGGATATCGATCGCGGTCAGCGGATCGGTACATTCGATCACCAGCAGCTCGCCGCTCGCCATGCCGGTCAACGCCTTGCGGGTCCGCAGCGCCGGCAGCGGACATTTCAGGCCTCGCAGGTTCATGGTCTTGTCCGCCATATTGCCTCGCGTCCGTCACCGCCCACCGCGGACGATCCAGTAACCCAAATATTGCGGAATTTCATCCGATCCCCGAGACTACTGGATGCCCGGCTTTGGCGGCGCATGACAAGAGCTTAATGGGCTAAAACACACGATGGTCGCGGAAACCGAGCCGCAACGGATTGCACGGCTGACGCCACTGGCCGCTGTGCTGGCGCGCATCGATGCGCTGGTCCATCCGGTGCCACCGCGCACGGCCGAACTTGCCGCAGCGCTTGGCCGGGTGTTGGCCGAGGATGCGAAGCCAGCCGCCGGCCTGCCGGCCACGGCGCGCGCGTTGCGCGACGGCTTTGCCGTCAGTGCCGAAGCGACATCCGACGCCAGTTCCTACATGCCCGCGCCGCTGGCGGCGCCATCGCCGGTGAATGTCGGAGATCCGTTGCCGCCCGGCGCTGACGCGGTGGCCCCGCTTGATGTCGTGGTCGCAAAGGCCGGCAAGCACGACATCATCGCGTCCGTGGCGCCGGGCGATGGTGTCCTCGCCACCAATGCCGATGTGACGGCGGGAGAGCCGCTGCGCCGGGCCGGGTGGCAGCCGCGCAGTGTCGACATCGCCGTCATGGCGGCGGCCGGGCTGGCGCATGTATCGATCCGCGAGCCCCGCATCCGCTTGGTGCTCACGCGCCCGGATGGCGATGCGGTGCTCACTGGCGCCCGCGGCATCATCGCGCGCGCCATCGCCACCGAAGGCGCTGCGGTGCTCGAGGGCAAGCCTGCGCTTGACCACAATCTTAAAGCGGCGCTCGGAGACCAGGATGCGGATGCGATCGTCGCCATCGGCGGCACCGGTAGCGGCCGCAACGATGGCAGTGTCCACACGCTGGCGCGCCACGGCCGGGTCGAGACCCATGGCATCGCCATCATGCCCGGTGAGACGGCTGCTTTGGGCTTTATCGGACAGCGGCCAGTGCTGCTGCTGCCGGGACGGATCGACGCAGCTTTGGCAGTGTGGCTGCTGGTCGGACGGCATCTGCTCGCACGAATGTCTGGGCGCACGGATGACATCGCAACAGCAACGGCCAGGCTGGCGCGCAAGATCACCTCGCCGCTCGGGATGGCGGAAGTCGTACCGGTGCGTCGCCACAACAGCGACATCGAACCGATAGCCTCAGGCTATTGGCCGCTGCACGCCATCGCCGCCGCCGACGGATGGATTCTGGTCGCGCCCGACAGCGAAGGATATCCAGCGGGCGCCGAGGTCGTGATAAGACCGTGGCCATGAGCGATCGTCCGTCTTCGAAACAAACGGACCAAGTGACCGATCTGTTCGAGGCAATCCGCCGGGCGGCGCGCCAGGAGCAATTCCTCGACGTGGTCTCGGCGCAAGAAGCGCGCGCGCGCTTTGCGCGGCACCTCGACCTGGCGCCGCTGCCGGGCGAGACGGTGACACTGACCGCCGCGCTCGGGCGCGTGCTGGCCGGTGACGTGATGGCGCCGATCGACGTGCCGCCGTTCGACCGTTCCAATGTCGACGGCTTTGCGGTGCGCGCGAGCGATACGGTCGGAGCAACCGATACCACGCCGCTGACTCTCCGCTTGAACAGCGAAGTGGTCACCTGCGGGCACGCGCCGACCGCCGAGGTCGCACCCGGCAGCGCGATCACGATTGCGACCGGCGGCATGCTGCCGCGCGGCGCCGACGCCGTGGTGATGATCGAACACACCGATCTGGCGGAAGATGTACAATCTCCGGCGATCGAGCTGCGCCGCGCAGCCGCAGCCGGGCAATTCGTCTCTTATGCCGGCTCCGACATGGCGCGCGGCGAGCTGATGCTGCGGCGTGGCACGCAGATCGGCTCGCGCGAGATCGGCATGCTGGCGGCCGGCGGCATCGCGTCCGTCGATGTGGTGCGCCGGCCGAAAGTCGCCGTGCTGTCGACCGGCGACGAGCTGGTCCCGCCGGGCGGTGAATTGTCGCCTGCCAAGGTGTATGACAGCAACGGCGCCATCATCGCAGCGGCGATCAGCGAAGCCGGCGGCGAGCCGGTTGCGTTCGGCGCCCTCCCGGACGACGCCGACGCGCTGGAACAGGCGATCCGCTCCGCGCTGCAAACCTGCGACATGATCGTGCTGAGCGGCGGCACTTCGAAAGGCGCCGGCGATCTCTCGCACCGCGTGGTGTCGCGCCTGGGCGGGCCCGGCATCATCGTGCACGGCGTCGCGCTCAAGCCCGGCAAGCCGCTCTGCCTCGCTGTCGCCGACGGCAAGCCGATCGCGGTGCTGCCCGGCTTTCCGACCTCGGCGATCTTTACATTCCATACTTTCGTTGTGCCGGTGATCCGCGCGCGTGCTGGATTGCCGCCGGAAACCGCCCGCATGGTCGAGGCCGACGTGCCGGTGCGCATCGCCTCCGAGCTCGGCCGCCAGGAATTTGTCTTGGTCGCGCTGGTTGCCGGCGACGACGGCCCGCTGGCCTTCCCGACCCCCAAGGGTTCGGGGGCGGTGACCAGCTTCTCGCAAGCCGATGGATTTTTGGAGATCGACGCGCTGGCGAGCGCGCTCGATGCCGGCAACCGCGCCCGCGTCACGCTGATCGGCCCGGCCGCCGCGACCCCCGATCTGGTGATCATGGGAAGCCACTGCGTTGCGCTCGACGTCGTGCTCGGCGCGCTCGCCGAGCAAAATCTTTCGGCGCGCACCATCGCCGTAGGCAGCCTCGGCGGCGTGGCGGCGGCGGAGCGCGGCGAATGCGATCTCGCGCCGGTTCATCTGCTTGATCCGGCAAGTGGCGCCTACAACACGCATCTGCTGCGGCCGGGTCTTGCTTTGGTGAAAGGTTGGCAGCGCATGCAAGGCTTTGTGCATCGGCCGGGCGACCGGCGCTTTGCCGGACGTACGGCCGCGGAAGCCATCAAAGCCGCGCTAGCGGACGCAGCCTGTCTGATGGTCAACCGCAATGCCGGCGCCGGTACGCGGGTGCTGATCGATCGCCTGCTGGCGCGCTTTCAGGCTGAGTGGGCACCGGTCAGCCGCCCGGAAATCGCGCCCACCTTTGAGTCGGGAGCGCGTTCGGACGCAAAACCGGTACCCCCTTTTGCTGAACGCGCTCCCAGTGGCGCGCGGCCTGCCGGTTACAGCAACCAGCCGCGCTCGCACAACGCCGTGGCCGCCGCCGTGGCGCAGGGCCGCGCCGATTGGGGAATCGCGATCGAGCCGGTAGCGCGGCTCTACGGCCTCGGCTTTCTACCGATCGCTCCCGAAGACTATGACTTTCTTCTGGTCGAAAGCCGCCGCCAGCGTCCGGCGGTGCAGGCCTTTCTCGCCGCGTTGCGCGACCAAACGACCCGCCAACGAATCCGTGAACTCGGCATGCAGCCCGCGGATGTCTGATATCGTTGTAAGATGGACAAGATGGTGCGAAATTTTATCCCATCGGCGCTGTTTGTTGCTCTCCTCCTCACGCCTGAAACGGCGCGGGCGCAATTGCGCGGCCACGGCGGACCGGTGCGCGCGATTGCGATCTCCCCCGACGGGACCACGGCACTGTCCGGCAGTTTCGACACCTCGGCCATCCGCTGGGCGCTTCCCCGCAACGCCGCCGAGCAGGTGCTGCGCTTTCACGAAGGCGCTGTGAACGCCGTCGCCCTGCTCAAGGACGGGCGGCTGGCGACCAGCGGTGAGGACACGCGGATCGCCATCTGGAAGCCGGGCGAAGCGAAGCCGGTTCTCGTGCTCGAAGGACACAAGGCTCCGGTGGTCGCCTTGGCGGTGTCGCCGGATGGCCGATCGATCGCGTCGGCATCCTGGGATCGGACGGTTCGCATCTGGCCGTTGGCGGGCGGCGAAGCGCGGATCCTCGAGGGCCATCAGGACAATGCCAATGGCGTGGCTTTTACGCCGGACGGGCGCTCCCTGGTCAGCGCCGGCTACGATGCGACGATTCGCATCTGGCTGCTGGCGGGAAGCGGCTCTTCCGCCATCATCACGGTGCCGACGGCGCTCAACACTCTTGCGATCGCTCCCGACGGGGAGATCGCGGCCGCCGGCGCTGACGGTAAAGTATATTTCCTATCGCCGACAGGCGAGCGCCGCGGCGAAGTCGAGGCGCAGCCGACGCCGATCATCACTGTCACGGTGTCCAGTGACGGCAGGCTGTTGGCGGCCGCCGGCATCCGCGGCTCGGTCGCCATCATCGAGCGGGCAAGCCGCAAGCTCGAGCGCACTCTGGTCGGCCCCGGTCTTCCAGTCTGGTCGGCGGCATTCCTTCCGGACAACCGCACACTGCTCACCGGCGGCGCCGATCGCATGGTGCGGCGCTGGGATGCGGTGACCGGTGAGCATATCGGCACGGTGGCGATGGGCGGGCCGGAAGATCCGCTCGCCGCCTATGCCGGCGATCCGGGAGCCGAGGTCTATCGCGCCTGCATCGCCTGCCACACGCTGTCGCCCGACGAGGGCAATCGCGCCGGTCCTACGCTGGCCGGCATTTTCGGGCGTAAAATCGCGAGCCTGCCGGGCTACGATTTCTCTCCCGCCCTGAAAAAGCTCAGCATCGTGTGGACGCCGGAGACGGTGTCGAAACTGTTCGAGGTCGGGCCGATGGCCTATACACCCGGCACCAAGATGCCGGAGCAGCGCATCGGCTCGCCCGAGGACCGCGCGGCGCTGATGAGGTTTCTGGAAAAGGCGACCAACGACAAGAAGTAGCGCAGGGAGCGAGCCTTATGATTCAGGCTTGCTCGCGCGCTCCAGCGCTTCCCGCTCGCGCAGATAATCTTCGGTGGTGCGCACCGCCGGACGCGCCGGGGCGCCGTACGGATCGAAGTCCGCCTCGGTCACCGCGACCACCCGGCAGTCCTCGCACATTTTGAGCACGTCGAGGCGGTTGGGCTGGCCCTTGAACATCCAATGCTTGCCGTCGAGCTTTGCGGTGACGCGTTCGATCGAACTCTTCACGCCGAATGGCTTGCTGCAGCGGATACAAAGGAACGGCTCCTCCTGCTTCAGCACGCGCGCAGACGCGGTAGCGGCGCGGAAGTCGAGCTGCGGCTTGAGCGTGATCACCTTCTCCGGACAGGTCGCCTGGCACAGCCCACATTGCACGCAGGCATCTTCAGCAAAGCGCAAGGTCGGCCGCTCGGGATCGTCGCTCAGCGCGCCGGTCGGACAGGCGGAGACGCAGGCAAGACAGAGCGTACAGCCCTCGACATTCACCTCGATGGCGCCGAACGGCGCGCCAACCGGCAGCGGCACTACGTCGACCGGAGCCGGCGCCGCGCGCTGCAGCTCGCGCAGCGCAAGCCGCATCACGTCGCGCTTGGCACCGAAGGGCTGAAAGCTGGCGGGGCGCGGCGCGGCATCGGCCACAGCGATAGCGCGCAAAGTTTGCCCGAGCGTATCCGGATCGTCGGTCTCGATGGTCGCGGCCCGGCCGCTGCCAAAACCGAGCCCCGACAGGATCGGCTCGGCGAGCGCTAGCGTCCTATTCAAGCCGGTCACCTCGTGGCGCGGCTTGGCGCGCAAGAGGAACCGCAGCTGGCAAGCGCCATAGGCGAAGGCGGCGGCGATGGTTTCCAGACCGACCTGCGTGACCTCGTTCACCGGAAGCGGCAACACATTCGCCGGCAGCCCGTCTCCGAACCGCGCCAGCGCGTCGATCAAGGGCGCGCCGTGCGGGTCGTCGTGGATCAGCACGATCGGCTGCGCCCCGCCGGCTTCCCGATAGGCGATCAGCAGCGTGCGCAGCTTGCGCATCAATGCGTCGGCCGGTGGCAGCGCATAGGACGCGGCGCCGGTCGGACAGACGGCAGCACATTGCCCGCAGCCGGCGCAAATATGCGCATCGATGGCGACATGATCGCCGTTCGGCACGATGGCGCCGGTCGGGCACAGATCGAGGCAGCGGTTGCAGCCGACAATGCGGGAGCGCGAATGGGCGCAGAGATCTTCGGTAAATGTAATGTAGCGCGGCTTGTCGAAAGTACCGACCAGGTCGCGCGCCTTCAGCACCGCCTTGAGCACCGCGGCGGGATCGCCCGGATCGGCGCGCAAATAGCCGTCGCGCAGATCGGACGCCGTGAACAGCGGCGCGCCGCCGGAGATGTCGAGCACGATATCGCAACGCGACACCGCGCCATTCTTGGAGGCGCCGAAGCTGAGCGCGCCGCGCGACGACGGCGCCGGCTGCGCATAATCGTCCACGATCAGTTCGAAGGCGCCGAGATGGCCCTTGGCCGAGCGTAGCGTGCCCCTCACCACCGGCACATCGGTGACGCGCGGCGGCGCGATATCCGCCGGTGGCTTGAGCAGGACCGTGACGTCGAGATGATCCTTGAGCAAACTGGCGACTTCGATCGCCTGCTCGTCGCGGCCATAGATCAGGACCACACCCTCGCTGGTGAGGCTGACGAAGGGCACCGCCGGCCGCGGCTCGGCCGCCGCTGCGAGCAGCGCCGCCATCTTGGGACCGGCTTGCGCCGCATCCGCCGACCATCCCGCGGTCTCGCGGATGTTCACATAAAGAATGTCGGCATTGCCGGTGTCATCTTCGAGTTCGGAGAACAGCGGCGCTTCCTGGGTGCAGCCGACGGTGATCGGCTCGCCAGACGCCGCCGCCTTGCGGAAGCGGTCGAGCTCGGCGCGACAGAGCTGGCGGGCGGTGGTGACCTGACTTCCCCGGCAGCCTCGGCGCACGGCCTCGGCGTCGAGCGGCATCGTGTCTTCACACGAACAGATCAGGATTTCGCGCGGGTGATCCGCCACAGGCTCTCCCAGTATTTCAGCCGTCGGTTCTTGTCTCTCTGCCCACAACCGCGGGCATCCCGCATTCACCCATCCCGGGCTTCGTCGCTGATACGGTGCCGTTTGGGATCGTCTGCCTATGGCCGACAATCGCGTCGAAAGCACGTCGATTAACGATCCCCTCCTAGTGCCGCCGATTTGAAGTTCCTGCACCACTTGCCGCAATCTCGTTCAGGAACTTCAAATCGAAAAGCGGCCCTAGAATCATAGACTTGCTAGTGCCCCTTTGCTTCCGAAGTTCGTGTCAGAGGCTGCTGCGATGTATCACGAACTTCGGAAGCGGGGCACTAGTGGACGGCTGGCTACCGCGCACAACCGGTTATAATGGTATCGAGCCAAAATCGCCAGTCCGGGAGGACCCATGCCGATCGAGAGCCGGAGCCGGAGCCGCACGTCCGCTGCGCCTGTGCTCGATCTGCCGCCGCCGTTCAGCCTAGTGACGTTGCGCGAGGTGGGCGACGCCTTTGCCCATGCCACCCGCATCGCCAGCGACGAAGGCGCCGGCACGCTGGTCTGGGTCGGACGTTTCGATCTTGTCGAGTTCGCCGTGGTGCTGGAGCCGGACGAGCCGCTGCGGACCGCCCGTCGGGCCATCTATGCCGGGCTGGCGGCGCTCGCAGACGCGCTCGCAGTGCACGCGCCGCCGGAAAAGCCCATCGAGTTCGAATGGCCCGATGCGATCCGGGTCGACAACGGGCTGGTGGGCGGCGCGCGGCTCGCCTGGCCCGCGGACGCCGATGAGAATGAACCGCCGCCATGGCTGGTGTTCGGCGCCACCATCCGCACGGTTGCGATGGGCGACGATGAGCCGGGCGTGCGGCCGCTGTCTTCGGCGCTCGAAGAGGAAGGCTTCGACGATCTCGGCTCCGGCCGGCTGGTCGAAAGCTTTGCCCGCCATCTGATGGTCGCGATCGACGCCTGGAATGAGAGCGGATTCGGCGAGGTGGCGAAGAACTATCTGTCGCGTCTGACGCCGGAAAAAGGCATGCGCCGCGATATCGACGACAATGGCGACCTGCTGGTGCGCCGCGTCGGCGCCGGTGCGGGCGAGGTCACGCGCCGCCGGCTGGTCGGCGCACTCGCGGCGCCGTCCTGGCTCGACCCGGCGACCGGGGGACCGCGGGCGTGAAGCTTCTGCGCACCATCCGCCTCGACCCGTCGGACACGTTCGTGTTCGAGCACGCCGCCGAACCGGGCGAATGGGCGGTGTCCGGCGCCTTCATGTTCTGGGAGTGCGACCCGGCGACGATTGCGGGCAAGACGCGCGCGGCGTTCCGCAGCGGATTTCTCGGCGTGACGTCGCTCGGCTGGTCGACGCTGGTGCAAATCGTCGACGCCAGCGAGGACGATCGCAGCGCCGTGGTCGATCTGCTGGCGCAGAATTTCGTCGATCGGCTCGGCGCGCCAAGCCTCGACCAGGCACGCGCCGCGGCGGAACAGGAGGTCGCTTTCGCTGCCTCGCTCTGCGAGCATCCACGCGACACTTTGATTGCCGTGCACCGCGCGGTCGCGGACGGCGCCATCCGAGAGGCGTTTCGCACGCTCCGCCCGCGTGGCGAGCGAAAGCCGATGCGCGCCTTCAATTTCGTCGAAGTGGAAGGTGAGGAGGAGCCGGGCGAGACCGTCAATCTGGCAAGCCTTGGACAAAGTGAGCGTAAATGAAGGATTTTTGGCTCTCCTGCGGCCATCATCTGCTGGACCGCGACGAGGGCGGCGGGCTGGTCATGACCGATGAATTCCTCAAAGCCTATCTGGCGCGGCCCGAGCTTGCGCCGCCGCCCGAGGCCTGCGTGGTCGAGCGCACGCTACATGCCGCGCTGCTGGCCGATCCGCGCCGGCCGGTCGATGCAGGCGATATCGCCGCCATCGCCGACCCCGATGCCCGCGAAAACTGGGCGGTCATGCTTGGATTTCGCGACCTGCTCGTCGGTCACCGCACCCTTGAAGCAAGCTATCTGCACCTGGTGCGCCGGGGCGTCGGCAACACCCCGCCATTGTTCATCAATCAGCTCGTGCATGTGATCCTGCGCAATCTGCTCGACGGCTGCGAGGACGTCTATGCGCTACGCGCGGCGGAGCTGTTTTTCCGGAGCCAGCGCGTGACTCTGCACGAGGGCTCGCTGATCTCCGCCGACGAAGAGACCATCGCCGGATCGAGCCCGCATCCGGTGTCGCCGCTGGTATCGATGCTCGGCCTCGCTACACCGGAAGGCATCGATGTGCTGCGCGACGACAATGCGGACAGCTATTGGCAGCGCAGCGACCAGTTCGACATGGCGATCGACCTGACCGCCGGGCGGCGCGGCCTAGCCGCGCTCGGCGAGGTGATCGGGCGCTGGGTGTCGCATCTGTTGTCGGTCAAGGTCGAGGTCGCGCCGTTGGTCGAGGCGAGCGACGTCAATCTCACCTGGTATGTCGGGCTGGACGCGCAGGCGACCAAAATCGGCGACGCGCTCTGGAACGGCGAGGACATCGACAAAGCGACGCGCTCGCGCGTGGTGGGGCTCTATCGACTGAGCTTCCAGGACCCGAACGTTGCCTTGGATACGGCCAAAGGCGAGCCTATCTATCTGTTGGCGGCAATGACACCGGATGGGTTCCTCCGCATGAAGCCGCAGAATCTCGTGACCGGCCTGCCGATCCGGCATCTGGAGACCGCATCATGAGCGGCGTCTCTCCACTCGCGCAGATTACCGTCGGCGTCGTGGTGGAGCGCCGCAAGGCGGCGAGCCAATGGATCGATTTCACTTGGCAGCCGGTGGCCGTTCTGCCGGGGCAGCCCGAGGCGGCGCCCTGGACCATCCTCGCCACCGCAGACGACGTGGTCAGCTTTTATGCGGGGTCAGCCACGATCGATTTCTACCGGAATGAAACCGGGCAATATCGCGACAATCTTGCATCCGGTACGCCGAAAGTGTGGGTCGCGCTGCGGCCGACCGGGATCGAGCCGCCCTACGATCTGATTGCGGTCACCGCCGATCCATCAGAGGGCGAGGGCCTCACCCAAGGCATGGACGACGTCGTGGAAGCAGTGCCGATGCCGGCGGTGATCGTGGAGTTCGTCGAGGCGTTCATTGCGGAGCACCACGTCGAGCGCCCGTTCTACAAGCGCAAGCGCACCAAAGCTGACCCGGAGGCGCTGGCGCGCGGCGGGCCGCTGCAGAGGGACCGGGGCCGATGAGCGATCCGGAAAACTTTCTGTCGCGCTGGTCGCGCCGTAAGCAGGAAGCCGCGGACGAAACCGAGGCACAAACGCCGCCCGCAGTTGCTGAAACGACGACGGGCTCGCCACCGGATGCCGGCCGCAACCCTGGTCAGCCGGGCACGCCTGCCGGCGCCGAGACCGAAAAGCCGTTCGATCTGGCCAGCCTGCCGTCGATCGAATCCATCACCGCGGAAACCGACATCCGCGCCTTCCTGGCCCCCGGAGTGCCGCCCGCGCTGACCCGTGCGGCGCTTCGCCGCGTATGGGTGGCAGACCCCAACATCAAAAACTTTGTCGGGCTTGCGGATTACGACTGGGATTTCCATACGCCGGGCGCCATCGCCGGCTTTGGCCCGCTGGACATGAGTGACGATGAGCTGCGGCGCCAAGTCATGCGCATCGTCGGCCAAGTTACCGGGCCGGAAGCGCCGGAACCCGCAGAGCTACCCAAAAACAGCCCGCAACCCATACAGATTGCAGAGGAATCCGCGGCCGCCGAGACCCCCGCGCCAAGTATAGCGGAAGAAGAACTACAGATGAGTGCAGATGATACCGATGCTCGCCAGCCGAAAGTGCAGCGCAACAAAGATGATATTGCAGCGCAACATGATCTCGAAGAAGCAGATCGGCCAGGCACTGGGGAAAGACGCCCCCACGGCCGTGCATTACCGACGTAATTCGTGAACGAGCGGCGTCATTCGTGCACTCATAACCTAAGACTATTGACCGCCCCGCGGCGGCAGCGCAATCTCAGACGTTAATTGGAATAATTCGAGACGGAGCCCTGCATGCGGGATACGGGCCTCGATGAAGCGATCCGCGTTGCCGGCGGAGTCGGCGCGCTTGCCCGCAAATTAGGCATCTCGCAGCCCTCAGTTTCCAATTGGTCCCGCATTCCTGCGGAGCGTGTTCTCGCCGTCGAATCCACCACCGGGGTGAACCGCGCCCTCCTGCGTCCCGATCTCTATGCGGAGCATTCCGGCTTAGGCGGCGACGTCGATGAGGTCGATGCCGCCCGCGCCCAAGAATATGCGCTGCTGGCGGCGCTGTTGGCGCGCGCGCCCGACCAGGCGCTGCTTGACCGCGTGGCCGGCTTGCGCGGGGATGCGACACCGCTCGGCCTTGCCCATGCCGCGCTTGCCGACGCCGCCGCCAAGAGCAACGCCGAGCGCGCGGAACGGGAGTATTTCGCCCTTTTCATCGGGCTCGGGCGCGGTGAGCTGCTGCCCTACGGCTCATACTATCTTACCGGATTCCTGCACGAGCGACCGCTCGCGCGCCTGCGCCAGGATCTCGCCGCGATCGGGATCGAGCGCACCGCCGCCCAAGCCGAGCCGGAAGATCATGCCGCGATCCTGTGCGAAGTGATGGCGGGCATCGTGAGCCGGCGCTTTTCGACACCGGCCGGCACCGACCGCAAATTGTTTGACGAGCATCTCGCGCCTTGGATCGGCCGGTTCTTCGCCGATCTCGAACGCGCGGATTCGGCTGACTTCTACCGCCAGATCGGAGCGCTCGGCCGGGTATTCATGGACATCGAGACGGAAGCCTTTGCCCTCCCGTCCTAGGGGAGCGGCAAGCATTGAGGGGAGAAGCGCGATGAAACGAGACGCCAAGACGACGGTCGGTCGTCGTGATTTCCTTCGCGCGTTAGGCGCGGGCGCGGGCGTAGCAGTTGTCGCCGCGGCGCCGCTTGCGACCGAAGCGAGAGCTGACACCGAGAACAACGACGAAAAACGCAAGGCGCGCTATCAGGCGAATTCGCCGTCGGTGCAGACCTTCTATCGGGTCAACCGGTATCCGAGCTGAGGGAGGCATCCATGCTGATCAAAAGAACAGAACGTCAGGCCCGCCGCGGCGCGCTCGCCGCCGCCCTGCAAGGCCAATCGGATATCGGCCTCGATCGCCGGTCATTCCTCCGCCGCTCCGGCCTGGTGGCCGGCGGTCTCGCGACACTGGGCGCACTGCCGCTCGCCAGCGTACGCAAGGCTGAGGCGGGTCCGCCGCCGCCTGCCGGCGCGCAGGTCACCATCCGCAAGAACATTTGCACCCATTGCTCGGTCGGCTGCACGGTCGTGGCCGAAGTGGCGAATGGGGTGTGGATCGGCCAGGAGCCAGGATGGGAAAGCCCGATTAACCGCGGATCACATTGCGCCAAGGGCGCGGCGGTGCGCGAACTGGTGCACGGCGATCGCCGCCTGAAATACCCGATGAAGCTCGAGAACGGGCAGTGGAAGCGGGTGTCCTGGGACGTCGCGATCAACGAGATCGGCGACAAGCTGATGGCGATCCGCCAGAAGTCCGGTCCGGACTCGGTCTACTGGCTCGGCTCCGCGAAGTTCTCCAACGAAGGCGCCTATCTCAATCGCAAGCTCGCCGGCTATTGGGGCACCAACAACGTCGACCACCAGGCGCGCATCTGCCACTCGACCACGGTCGCGGGCGTCGCCAATACCTGGGGCTACGGCGCCCAGACCAACAGCTACAACGACATCCGCAACGCCAAGACCATGATCATCATGGGCGGCAACCCCGCCGAGGCGCATCCGGTGTCGCTGCAGCACCTGATCGAAGGCAAAGAGCTCAACCGCGCCAACTTCATCGTCATCGAGCCGCGCCTCACGCGCACGGCCGCGCATGCGACCGAGTTTGTGCGCATCCGCTCCGGCACCGACATTCCGGTGATCTGGGGCATGCTCTGGCACATCTTCAAGAACGGCTGGGAAGACAAGGAATTCATCCGCCAGCGCGTCTACGGCATGGATGACGTCCGCAAGGAAGTCGAGAAGTGGACCCCGGCGGAAGTCGAGCGGGTGACCGGCGTTCCCGAAGCGCAACTGAAAAAGGTCGCCGAGACTTTCGCCAAGGAACGGCCGTCGACACTGATCTGGTGCATGGGCGCCACCCAGCACACGGTCGGCACCGCCAACGTGCGGGCGTTCTGTACGCTGTTGCTCGCCACCGGCAATGTCGGCGGCTTCGGCAACGGCGCCAACATCTTCCGCGGTCATTGCAACGTGCAGGGCGCTACCGACCTCGGCCTCGATATCGGCAACCTGCCGCTCTACTACGGCCTGGCCGAAGGCGCCTGGAAGCATTGGTGCCGGGTTTGGGAGACCGATTACGACTGGATGCTCACCCGCTTCGAATCGAAGGCGATGATGGAAGCTGCCGGCATCCCGTCGACCCGCTGGTTCGATGCTTCGATGCTCCCAAAGGATCAAGTCAAGCAGAAGGACACCCTGAAGGCCATGATGGTGTTCGGGCATGGCGGCAACACCATCACCCGCATGCCGGAAGCGGCCAAAGGCATGGAGAACCTCGAACTGCTGGTGGTCGCCGATCCGCATCCCACGACCTGGGCCGCGCTCAGCGAGCGCAAGAACGGCACCTACCTGTTGCCGATTGGCACCCAGTTCGAATGTAGCGGCTCGCGCACCGCCTCGAACCGTTCGCTGCAATGGGGCGAGCAGATCGTCAAGCCGATCTTCGAAGCGAAGAACGACTACGATGTCATGTATCTGCTGGCCAGGAAGCTCGGCTTCGCGGACCGCATGTTCAAGAACATCAAGGTCGAGGGCGGCGCGGTATCGGCCGAGGACATTCTCCGCGAGATCAATCGCGGCGGGTGGTCGACCGGCTATAGCGGCCAGTCGCCAGAGCGCCTGAAGACGCACATGGCGAACCAGAAGGACTTCGACTTGGTCTCGCTGCGGGCGAAGGACGGTCCCGCCAAGGGCGACTATTACGGCCTGCCGTGGCCGTGCTGGGGCACGCCGGAAATCAAGCATCCCGGCACCCACACGCTCTACAATACCAACCTTCATGTGAAGGACGGCGGCGGCACGTTCCGCGCCCGCTTCGGCGTCGAGCGTGAGGAAAAATTGCAAGACGGCACCACCCGCAAGGTCAGCCTGCTGGCCGACGGGTCGTACTCGCTGGGCTCGGAAATCCGCGACGGATATCCCGAGTTCACCTATGGCGTGCTTAAGAAGCTCGGTTGGGACGGCGATCTCACCGCGGCGGAAAAGGCCACCATCGAACGGATCGGCGGCAACGCCCCCGACAGCGTCTCATGGGCGATCGACCTCTCCGGCGGCATCCAGCGCGTCTGCCTCAATCACGGCGTGATCCACTACGGCAACGGCAAGGCCCGCGCCAATGCGTGGAACCTACCGGATCCGGTGCCCGTGCACCGCGAGCCGATCTACACGCCACGTCCCGATCTCGTCGCCAAGTACCCGACCTTGCCGAACGCGGTGCAATTCCGCGTTCCCAATATCGGTTTCGACGTGCAGAAGGCGGCGGTGGACAAGGGCATCGCCAAGCAGTTCCCGCTGATCCTCACCTCCGGCCGCCTGGTCGAATACGAAGGCGGCGGCGAGGAGACGCGTTCCAACAAGTGGCTCGCCGAGCTGCAACAGGAAGCATTCATCGAGATCAACCCGGCGGATGCAAACGAGCGTGGGATCAAGGAAGGCGCCTGGGTGCTCGTCTCGGGTCCGGAAATGGCCAGCGGCAAGGTCTGCCGCGTGAAAGCGTTGGTCACCGAACGCGTGGGCAAGGGCGTATCGTGGATGCCCTTCCACTTCGGCGGCTGGTTCCAGAACGTGGACCAGCGCGGAAAATATCCGCAAGGAACCGATCCGATCGTGCTCGGCGAGAGCGTGAACACGATCACCACCTACGGATACGATCCGGTCACCGGCATGCAAGAACCCAAAGCCACGCTCTGCCAGATCAGGGCAGCGTGAGGGAGGCGGTATCATGGCTAGAATGAAATTCCTCTGCGACGCCGATCGTTGCATCGAGTGCAACGCTTGCGTCACCGCCTGCAAGAACGAACACGACGTTCCATGGGGCATCAACCGCCGGCGTGTCGTCACCATCAATGACGGCAAACCGGGCGAACGGTCGGTTTCCATGGCTTGCATGCATTGCACCGACGCGCCGTGCGCGGCGGTGTGCCCAACCAACGTGTTCTACACGACCGCCGACGCCGTGGTCCTGCACTCCAAGGATCTCTGCATCGGCTGCGGCTATTGCTTCTACGCCTGTCCGTTCGGCGCACCGCAATATCCGCAGGTCGGCAATTTTGGCTCGCGCGGCAAGATGGACAAGTGCACCTTCTGCGCCGGCGGACCGGAAGCGGACAATAGCCAAGCGGAATACGCCAAGTACGGCACCAACCGTCTCGCCGAAGGCAAGCTGCCGCTCTGCGCCGAGATGTGCTCGACCAAGTCGCTGCTCGCCGGCGACGGGGAAATCATCGCGCAGATCTACAAGGAGCGCGTGGTCAAGCGCGGCTACGGCTCGGGCGCCTGGGGCTGGCAGACTGCCTATCGCGAGACCATCGCGTCTTAGGTTTAGAAAAGCTGGGGGCCTTTCGCCTCTTTCCTCGCGGGAAGAAGCGAGAGGAAAGCAATAAACAGGGAGGTCGTGGCATGGCGACGCTGTTCGCGCGCATTCGTTGGGTCGTCGGCGCTGTTGCGCTGTTGGCCATCCTTACCATCGCGCTGCCCGTTAGCGCCCAGCAGCCGACATCGGTCAATCCGACGGCGAGTGCCGTGCAGGAACGGCAGCTGCTGCAACAACTCGGCAGGATCGACGGCCGCTGCACCCTTCCCGATCAGAAGGCTTGCCTGATCGAGCAGCCGCAGGGCCGCGACTGGCGCCACTTCAGCCAGGTGACACTGCCTTGGATCGGCGCCATTGCCATCCTCGGCACGCTCGCTTTGCTCGTGCTGTTCTATCTGATCCGCGGCATGGTGCGCATCGAATCCGGGCGCTCCGGGCGCACGATCGTGCGGTTCACCTCGTTCGAACGGTTCGTGCACTGGATGACGGCAGCCTGCTTCATCATCCTGGCGATTTCCGGTCTCAACATCACCTTCGGCAAGCAGCTGTTGCTGCCGCTGATCGGCCCTGAGTCCTTCACGGTCTGGTCGCAATGGGCGAAGTACGCTCATAACTATCTCAGCTTCCCGTTCACCCTCGGGGTGATCGTGGTGTTCCTGATCTGGATTGCCTGGAACATCCCGTCCCGCGAGGACGTGGAGTGGTTCAAGGCCGGCGGCGGCATCGTCGGCCATCGGCATCCGCCGGCGCGGCGCTTCAACGGCGGCCAGAAGATGATCTACTGGATCGTCGTGCTGGGCGGCTCGGCGGTCGCCGTGACCGGCTATCTGTTGATGTTCCCGTTCTACGGGACCGGCATCGTCGGGATGCAATGGGCGCAGATCATCCACGGCATCGTCTCCGTGCTGTTCGTCGCCGCCATGCTCGGCCACATTTATATCGGCACCGTCGGAATGGAGGGTGCCTTCGAGGCCATGTGGGACGGCAAGGTCGACGCCAACTGGGCCAAGGAGCATCACAGCAAGTGGCTCGAGGAAGAAGTGGCCAAGGGGCGCTCCAGCCCGCCCGCGCCGGAAGGCCGGATGGCTCCGGCCGAGTAAGCCACCCTCCAGTTTTGAAACCCCAGCGCCCGGCGGCACACCGCCGGGCGCTTTGCTATGATGCCCCATGCGCATCATCGGCCTCGCCGGCTGGAGCGGCTCCGGCAAGACGACACTCCTCACCCGGGCGATCCCACGCCTTGTGGCGCGGGGCCTTTCGGTATCGACCCTGAAGCACGCTCATGATGGTTTCGACATCGATCAGCCCGGCAAGGATTCCCATGCCCATCGCAGCGCCGGCGCCACCGAGGTGCTGATCGGCTCGGCCGCGCGCTGGGCGCTGGTGCATGAGCTGCGCGGGAACCCCGAACCCCCGCTGCCCGAGCTGTTGCGGAAACTCGCGCCGGTCGATCTGGTGGTGATCGAAGGCTACAAGCGCGCGCCGCATCCCAAGCTCGAAGTCCATCGCTCAGCGATCGGCAAACCGCTGCTTCATCCGGACGATCCGGCCATCGTCGCCATCGCATCGGACACGCCGCTGCCGGGGGCCAAGGTGCCGATGATCGATCTCGACGACATCGAAGGGATCGTCGACCTCCTGATGGCGCAGGCCGCGCCGCTCGAGCGCCTGCTGACGCCCATCTAATCGTCATGCGAAAGGCTTGCTGATGGCGCAACTCACCGACGACTGCTTTGCGTTTTCCGGCCCGCTGCTGGCGGTCGACGAAGTCGAGCGGCTGGTGCATGAGCGGCTGTCGCCGATCGCCGAGATTGAAACCGCACCGCTCGGCGAGGCGCGCGGCCGGGTGCTGGCGAGCGCGGTCACCGCGCCGATCGACCTGCCGCCGTTCGACAATTCGGCGGTCGACGGTTATGCGGTCCGCCACGCCGATCTGGATGCGAGGGGCGAGACGCGGCTGCGCGTCGCCGAGCGCGTGACCGCAGGCCGGTCGGCGACGCGGCCCTTGGGCGCCGGCGAGGCGATCCGGATTTTCACCGGCGCTCCGATTCCGCAGGGCGCCGACACCGTCTTCATGCAGGAGGACTGCCGGCGCGAGGGCGACGCGGTGGTGCTGCCGCTTGGCCTCAAACGCGGCGCCAATTACCGGCTTGCGGGCGAGGATGCCCGCGTCGGCGCCTTGATCTTGCCGGCCGGCCAGCGCCTTGCCGCGCAACACGTCGCATTGGCCGCCGCGGTCGGGCTGACGGCATTGCCGGTGCGCCGGCGGGTGCGGGTGGCGGTGTTTTCCACCGGGGACGAGATCGTCGAGCCGGGATCGCCTCTTCCGCAAGCGGCTCTATACGATTCCAACCGCTACCTGCTGGCCGGCCTGATCGACCGGCTGGGTGGACTATCGACCGATCTCGGCATCCTTCCGGACGATCCACCTCGCCTCGCCCGCGCGATTGCCGCCGCCGCCGCCGAACACGACCTCGTCCTGACCTCCGGGGGCGTATCGACCGGCGAGGCCGATCACGTGCGCAACGCGGTGGAGACGATCGGAAGCCTGGTGTTCTGGCGGCTGGCAATCAAGCCCGGCCGACCGGTGGCGATGGGCGTGATCGCAGGTTCACGGCCGGGGGGCGGTACCGCGTTTGTCGGGCTGCCGGGAAACCCGGTCGCCGTATTCGTCACCTTCGCGTGTGTGGTGCGGCCGCTGCTGCTGCGGCTCGCAGGCGCCGCGCCCGCGCCATTGCTGGCGCTGCCGGTGCGCTCGGCCTTTGCCTATCGGAAAAAGCAGGGCCGTCGGGAATATGTCCGGGTCGCGTTGCGGCGCGCCAACGACGGAGCGGTCGAGGCGGTCAAATACGCCCAGGACGGCGCCGGGGTGCTGACCTCGCTTACGGAAACAGACGGATTGGTGGAGCTGCCGGAGGACGCAACGACCATCGAGCCCGGCTCGACGGTCGGTTTTCTCTCCTACGCCGCGCTGACCGGATAAGTGTCCGGGGCGCCTAGATCCGCACGGCGCCAGTCGTGTACGCAATCTCGGCCGGCTCTTGATAGCCGGCGAGGACGACATAGGCGCCGACCGCGATCACGACGGCAGCGATGCAAGCAACCAGGAAACTGCGCATGGTTTGTTTTCCTCCCGCTCCCAATCTACGCCAATTATCCAGCGGCGGCGAGTGAGATCAAGGGCTCAGAGAGCGGCATAATGTGCCGCAATGCGCTCGGCTTCGGTTGCATCCGCCGGCGTATTGACGTTGAAGAACGGGTCAATCGGCTTGGCCGGCCACTCGGCGATGGCAACGCCGTGGCGAGCGGTCCAGATTTCGATCTTGTGCAGATCCTCCTCGACCAGCGCCTTGCGGAGATCGTCGCGCAGCGCCACCGGCCAAAGGCCGGCCACCGGGTGCCGCCAATCCCCCGATTGCGCGCAGGCCAGCGGCTTTCCCGCCGCGGCGCGGACCGCATGCAGCCGCTCGACGAGGTCGGCCGGCAGGAAAGGACAATCGCCGGGCACGCTCGCCATCCAGGCAATGGCGGGCCTATGGGCAGCGGCCCAATCCAGGCCGGCCAGGATACCGGCGAGCGGCCCGGCAAAACCCGGGACACTGTCGGCAACCACCGCAAGCCCGGTATCGGCAAAGCGCGCCGGATCGCCATTGGCATTGATGACGATCGGTTCGCATTGTGGGGCAAGCCGCGCCAGCACCCGTTCGAGGATGGTGGTCCCGCCGACCTTGAGGCGCGCCTTGTCGCCGCCGCCCATGCGCCGCGCCAGCCCGCCGGCGAGGATCAGGCCGAGAGTAGGAGGATGTGAATTCACAACCTTAACCGCCGTCATTCCGGGACGGCGCGAAGCGCCGGACCCGGAATCCATAACCCAGAGTCGTGATTATAGATTCCGGGTTCGCGGGCTTCGCCCGCGCCCCGGAATGACGCAAGGGAATTACTCATCATGCACTGCCGCTTTGCGCCGGTGCTTGGCGCTCTCCTCCGCGACATAGGCGAGGTCCTGGTCGAATACGATGCGGCTCTCGCCGGCAAGCGCGACGAAGCGCTTGCCGCGTGCACGGCCGATCAAAGTAAGGTTTGCCTTCTTCGCCAGCTCGACACCCCAGGCGGTGAATCCGGAGCGCGACACCAGGATCGGAATCCCCATGCGCACGGTCTTGATCACCATCTCGGAGGTGAGCCGGCCGGTGGTGTAGAAAATCTTGTCGTCCGGCCGCACGCGGTGCTTGAACATCCAGCCGGCGATCTTGTCGACGGCGTTGTGGCGTCCGACGTCTTCCATATAGACCAGCGGCCGGTCCTCGACCGCCAGCACGCAGCCATGGATGGCGCCCGCTTCGAGATAAAGCGACGGCGTGGTGTTGATCGTGTTGGTGAGGGAATAGAGCCACGAGGTGCGCAGCTCCGCCGCCGGCAAGGTGACGGTTTCCAGCGCCTCCATCAGGTCGCCGAACGCCGTTCCTTGCGCGCAACCCGAAGTCTGCACCTTTTTCTTCAGCTTCTTCTCGTAATTGGTCTTGCGCTTGGTCCGCACCACGACCAACGAAAGTTCTTCATCATAATCGACGCCGGTGATCACGTCGTCCGGCAGCAGCATGTGCTGATTGAGCAGATAGCCGACCGCGAGATATTCCGGATAGTCGTTGATGGTCATGGCGGTGACGATCTCCTGCGCGTTGAGGAAGATCGTCAGCGCGCGCTCCACCGTTACCGAGGTCTCGACCGGCTGTCCGGTCTGGTCGATGCCGCGGACGCGTTCGGTCAACCGCGGATCGTGCGGATCGGGGCGGATGACGAAGCCGTCTTTCACTTTTGCCATGGTCTTCAGACTATCAGAATAATGCCCAAACGGGGCAAAGCCGCCTTCGATCAAAGCTGGGCGTTGTTGCGCTCGAATTCCCAGATCCGCTCAAAACCCATCAGCTTGGTGAATTCGGCGAACGGATAGAGCTCGCCGCTCCAGTCCTTGCTTGAGCCTTGCGCACCGATCTCGCCATAAACCGATCGCAAGGCGGCCGCCATGGCGAGCAGGCCGGACACCGGAAAGATCGCGATCTTAAAACCCAGATCCTCGAGCTCTGCGCGCGACAGGATCGGTGTGCGGCCGCCCTCGACCATATTGGCAATGAGCGGAAGATCGAAAGCGCGTCCGATCGTGCGCATCTCTTCGACGCTCTCGGGCGACTCGATGAAGAGAATATCCGCGCCGGCTTTGGCGAAGGCTTCGCCGCGGCGCAACGCCTCATCGAGGCCGAGCATGCTGCGCGCGTCGGTGCGCGCGATGATCAGGAAATCCTTCGAGTCACGCGCTTGGGCCGCCACCTTGATTTTCGCCGCCGCGTCCTCGAGCGCCACCACGCGGCGGCCGGGCGTGTGGCCGCATTTCTTGGGATATTCCTGGTCCTCGATCTGGATCGCCTGGGCGCCGGCGGTCTCATAACCGCGCACGGTGAAATCGACATTCAACAGTCCGCCATAACCGGTATCCGCATCCGCAATCAGCGGCGTCGTCGTGCCGCCCGCAATCTGGCGGACCCGGCTCACCATGTCGGTATAGGTGGCAAGGCCGGCATCCGGCAGGCCGAGATGGGAGGCGACCACGCCGTAGCCGGTCATATAGAGCGCGCCGAAACCCATGCTGTCGGCGATCTTGGCCGAGATCATGTCGAACACGCCGGGCGTGCTCAGCAGTCCAGGTTTTTGCAAGCGCGCGGAGAGGGTCTGTGCCATCGGGTCGCCTTCGCGGATCACCGGCACTGTGTATCAGAAAAGCGTAAAGCCCGGCATAGGCCGGGCTTTACGTGCAGACTCGAGCTTGGTTGCCGATTAACTCAGCCCGCCGAACAGCCAGATTACAAGGATGATCGGCAGCGGAATGCCGATCAGCCAAAGCAAAAGACCGCGTCCCATGGTTGACCTCCAAGAGTAAACATATCGGTGAAAACGCGGCCGGACGGCCAAGGTTCCCCTGGACTAACCCGGCAGGAACGGCAGGAAAGCGCGAGCGGCGTCACTCCAGCTCGGGTCGCCCGCGGCGGCGGCCCAACAGGCGCGCGACCCCTCCGGACACCCATCCACACACAGGCGGGGCACCCGGCTCGGTTTGCCGCAGGCGCAGACATTGCACCTGCACCCCGGCAATGAACAACAGCGCCGCCAGCGGCCAGAAAATCACCTGCAGCCAGTCGAACGGCGAAAAGATCAGATACAGAACCGGAAAGACGAAATGGAAGATCTTGTCGGTGGCGATCCGCACCATGCCCCGTTCGGTGATCAGTTCGAACAGCCCCAGCAACGATTGCGCGATGGTCGCCGCGCCCGACATAGAAAAGAAGATGATCTTAGAGAAGTCGTATTGATAGCGCGCCAGAAACCAGCCAGCCACGCCGCCCGCCAGCAAAACGGCGAAAAACGCTTCCCAGCCGACCGTGGCGAACGATTTGACGATGGCGAGAATGATCAGCCCGGCGAGAACGCCGATCAATGCTCCGTACAATTCGATGATCCACTTTTCCTCGAGCCGGGAAATGCGCCAGGCGAATGCCGTCATCACGAAGGACAGAACGATGAATGTCAACTTGTCGTCGAGCGTGGGCGCCGACCGCATGATAACCCAGCAGAGCGGAAGCACGACGAAGTTGGTGAGAACGAACAGCGCGATGAAATAGACCGCGCGCTTGTGCTGCGCCGAGGTGGCGCCGAAAAAACACATGACCACACCCAGCACGAACAGCACGACATACAGAACAAGAAAGAACAGCTGGAGCGCAACGGAGAAATCGGATGGAAGCGACATGCAAGACGGCCCGCTGGATCGACGCAGTCAAGTATAGATCAAGTCGCGCAATTCTGCGGCCCGCGCGTGAATATGGTCGATTCCGGGTTTAAATTCACGCTCCCGGCGCGGTCGCATTGGGGAAGAACAGCTGCTGGCCGCCGATCTTGTGACCGGCGATGGCGTTCTGGCCTTCCGGCGAGATCAGCCAATCGATGAAAGCCTGGCCGGGCGCCCGTTTCACATGCGGGTGTTTTTCGGGGCTCACCAGGATGACGCCGTACTGGTTGAACAGCCGGTTGTCGCCCTCCACCGCGATCGCGAGGTCGCCGCGGTTCTTGAACGACAGCCAGGTGCCGCGGTCGGCCAGCACATAGGCGTTGGCGGCGGCGGCGGTGTTGAGCGCGGCGCCCATGCCCTGCCCGATCTCCTTGTACCAGGGGCCCAAGGCGCGCATCTCCTTTTCCTTGCCGATGTCGATGCCGGCCTGTTTCCAGAGGCTCAGCTCGGCGGCATGGGTGCCCGAGCGGTCGCCGCGCGAGATGAATGGGGATGCTTTGGTTTTGATGGCGTTCAGCGCGGCGACAATGTCCTTTGTCCCTTTGACGCCGGCCGGATCGCCGTTCGGGCCGACCAGAATGAAATCGTTATACATCACCGGGAAGCGCTTCACGCCAAAGCCGTCGGCGACGAATTTTTCCTCCTGCGGCTTGGCGTGCACGAACACCACATCGGCGTCGCCGCGCCGGCCGGTGTCGAGCGCCTGGCCGGTGCCCTGGGAGACGACTTTGACGTCGATCCCGCTCTTGGCCTTGAACAAGGGCAAGATGTAGCCGAACAGCCCGGAATCCTGGGTCGAAGTGGTCGACGAAATCACGATGGATTTGTCTTGCGCGGCGATCGGCGATGTTCCGAGCAGCGCGAGGGCCGCGCCGAAGGCGATGAGAGGGCGGCGGAGCGACATGGTCGGCCTCCTTGTCGTTAGGTTTGAGTCAAACGAGCAGTTCACCGGCAACGAAGCGGCGCGCTTCCGATGTTGTTGGATGGCTGAAGAAGGTTGACGCGTCGGCGGTCTCGACGATGCGGCCGCGGTGCATGAGCACGATGTCGCCGGCAAGCCGCCGCGCCTCGCCGAGATCGTGGGTGGACATCACCACTTTGATGCCGCGCGCCGCCACCGCGCGCACCACGTCTTCGATCGCCTTGGTGGCCGCCGGATCGAGGCTGGCGGTGGGTTCGTCGAGAAACAACACCTGCGGCTCCCGCGCCAGCGCGCGCGCCAGCGCCAATCGCTGCTGTTCACCGCCGGAGAGGCGGCGCGCCGGCCGTTCCGCGATATCCTTCAGCCCGACCTGATCGAGCAGTTCGGCGGCGCGTTCCGAACGCGCGGCGCGGCCGACGCCTGCTGCCGCAAGCGCATAACGGACATTGCCGGCGGCGCTGCGCCGCAGCATCACCGGGCGCTGGAACACAATGGCGCGCCGCGTCGGCGCTGCCGCGTCGCGTCCATCCCAGCGCACCTGTCCGCCGGAAGGCCGCAGCAATCCCATCATCACCCGCAGCAACGTGGTCTTGCCGGCGCCGTTCGGCCCGATCAGCACGGTGGGCGCACCCGGAACGACGGTCGTCGAGATGCGATCGAGAATGGTGACGCCGTGCACGGCGAGGGTCACGTCCCGCAGCACGATCGGCAAGTCGGACAGCGGCGCCCGCATGGTCATCCCGCAAACCGTTCGCCGGCGCGCCGCAGGCCCCAGGCCGCGGCATTGACCACGACGACGATGGCGATCAGCACCATGCCGAGCCCGATGGCGAGCGGCAGATCGCCCTTGGAAGTTTCCAGCGCAATCGCGGTGGTCATGGTGCGGGTGAAGCCGTCGATATTGCCGCCGACGATCATGACGGCGCCGACCTCGGCGGAAGCGCGCCCGAAGCCGGCGAGCAGCGCGGTGACCAGGCTGAACCGGGCATCCCAGAGGAGCGTGGCGACGCGGCCTGCCGCGCCCACATCCATGGCGGCCAGTTCGTCGCGATACTCGGTCCACAGATCGGCGATGGTCTGGCGCGACAGCGCGGCAATGATCGGCGTGATCAGGATAGTCTGCGCGACGATCATCGCCTGCGGGGTGAACAGCAGGCCCCACGACCCAAGCGGCCCCGACCGCGAAAGCAGAAGATAGACCGCCAGTCCGACCACCACTGGCGGCAGACCCATCAGCGCATTCAGGATGACGATGGTAGCCTCGCGCCCGGGAAACCGGGTGAGCGCGAGCCAAGCGCCGAGCGGCAATCCGATGATTGTGGCGAGCGCTACCGACGACAGGCTGACCAGCAGCGACACCCGGACGATGGCCATCAGCGCCGGGTCGGCTGAGAGCACCAATTGCAGCGCGGAGACATTTTCGGGCATGCGATACCGCCGCGCAATCTGTTGCATTCTACTCTGTTTCGGTCAATTATTGTAGAATATGCAGCCATATGCATGACTATTCATATGCCTGAACTTCTCACCATCGACGAGGCGGCGGCCTATCTGCGGCTCTCCGAGCGCAAGCTCTATGAGCTGGTTTCGGTCGGCGGCATTCCCTCGACCAAGGTCACCGGCAAGTGGCTGTTTTCCAAGCTGGCGCTCGACCGCTGGCTGGCCGCCGGAGCCCAGGGCGGGTCATCGGCGCTCACGCCGGCGCCACCCATTGTCGGCGGCAGCCACGATCCGCTGCTGGAATGGGCGTTGCGCGAGAGCAGATCGCAACTCGCGATCCTGGCCGAAGGCAGCGAAACCGGGCTGACGCGGCTCGCGCGCGGCGAGGTCACCGCGGCGGCGATCCATTTGCATCGGCTGGACGGCGACGATGAGGTCGCCAACACCGAGGCGGTCGCCGGCGCGTCCGGTCTGCACGACGCGGTGGTGATTGCGTTCGCCCGGCGCGAACAGGGCCTGCTGGTGGCGCCGGGCAACCCTTTGCACCTGGCAGATATGGCGGGCATTGCCGCCCGGAAAGCGCGGCTGGCCTTGCGGCCGCAGGGCGCCGGCGCGCAACTGTTACTGCTGGCGCTGCTGGCGCGTGGCGGACTGGCGCTCAATACGCTGACGATTGTCAAACCGGCTTGTCCGACCGGCCCGGATATCGCCCAGGCGGTGCGTTCGGGGCGCGCCGATTGCGGCATCGCGACCCGCTCGGTGGCGCAGACGGCAGGGCTCGATTTCGTACCCCTCGTCTGGGAGCGCTTTGATCTGGTCCTGCGCCAGCGCGCCTATTTCCTGCCGGGACCGCAGGCCTTGTTCGGCTTCCTGCGCAATAGCGCCTTCCATGAGCGCGCAGCGGAGCTCGGCGGCTATGACGTGAGCGAGGCTGGCACGGTCCGGCATGTCAGCTGATCCGCAGCGCGCCGGTTGTCACACGTCAAGCAGTGGCTATATTGCGCCCCGCGCGCGTCTTTACGAATACACCAGCGTGCTCCGCACGCGTCTTTACGAAAAGAGCCGTGCGCCTTATGGAACCGTGATCTGGAGGGATGGCCGAGTGGCTTAAGGCGCACGCTTGGAAAGCGTGTATACGGGAAACCGTATCGTGGGTTCGAATCCCACTCCCTCCGCCAATACTGGTGGCCAACATTCTTCGCGGATTCCATACGGTAAATTCACAAAATGGATCGCCGTCCCATGACCAATGAGCGGCTCGACGTGGAAAACATTTGCGCACGCTTTATTGAGCGGAAGGCGACCATCGGTGTCGTGGGTCTTGGACATGTCGGTCTTCCACTTGCACAGACATGCATTTCCGCAGGTTTCAAGGTTGTTGGCGTTGATACCGATCCGGAGAAGATCGAAGCACTGAAAGCCGGCCGTCCGTACACCCGGCATTTGGATGCCGATCTGTTCAGGAGCGCAGTGGCCGCCGGCCGGTTCGAGCCGACCGTCGATTTTTCTAAGCTTGCGAGCGCCGATGCAATTCTGATTTGCGTGCCGACGCCTCTGACCGGCGAGCGGGAGCCTGACCTGAGCCATGTCTCGAATACGACCCGCTCGATCGCGCCCTATCTTCGCCGCGGGCAACTCATCGTGCTGGAGTCGACGACCTATCCTGGGACAACGCGCGAGGTGGTCAAGCCGTTACTGGAAGCGCACAGGCAGGTGAGCGGGCGCGACTTCTTCCTTGCCTATAGCCCCGAGCGTGAGGATTCAGGCAATGCGCAATACGAGATGTCGAAGATTCCCAAGATCGTCGGGGGCGACGGCGAGGAAGCGTGCAGGGTCGCCTGTGCACTTTACGATCAACTTGTCACACGGACCGTGGCCGTCTCCACCTTGGAAACCGCCGAGGCCACAAAGTTGCTCGAGAACGTCTTCCGGGCGGTAAATATCGCGCTCGTCAACGAGCTGAAGATCATCTATGACGCGCTGGGCATCGATGTCTGGGAAGTCATCGACGCAGCAAAGAGCAAGCCTTTTGGCTTCATGCCGTTCTATCCGGGCCCGGGACTTGGCGGGCATTGTATTCCCATCGACCCATTTTACCTCTCGTGGCAGGCACATAAACATGGCGTGCCGGCGCGCCTTATCGAGGCGGCGGGCGAAATCAATACGGGCATGCCCGACTACGTGCTCGGGCGCGCGAGCGACGCTTTAAAAATCCGATTCGATCGCGCCCTCAATCACAGTCGTGCGCTGATTGTGGGCCTCGCCTATAAGAAAAACATCGATGACACGCGGGAAAGCCCGTCGCTGAGGCTGATCGACCTGTTGGAGAGGGCGGGCGCGAGAGTAGATTTTTACGACCCCTATGTGCCGGTGATCCCGCAGACGCGCTCATATCCGAATTTGGCAAATCGCCAGGGCATCGCCTGGAACGAAGAGGCAATTTCAGGCTACGATTTGGTGATTATCGTAACCGATCATGACGATGTCGATTATCACACGCTGGCAGCGCATGCGCGGCTGATTCTGGACGCACGGAACGCTTGTGGCCAAAGGGGAATAAGCGGAAAGAACATCGTCAAAGTGTGAGCCTTTTTTTCAGAGACGAGGCGAGCTTGATTGCCGGGTCTGCTGAGCACCAGGCAATCTTCTATGCGAACTCAGGCGGACCTGTCCTCAGCCCCGTAGTAGTCGCGATACCATGCCACAAATGCGTTTATGCCATCGACAATCGATGTGCTCGGCCGGAAACCGGTCAGTGCTTCAAGGGCATCCGTAGTGGCATGGGTTGCCGGTACGTCGCCGGGCGGGATCGGCAGATTTCGACGGATCGCGCGACGGCCGACGGCGCGCTCCACCGTCGCGATAAAGTCCTCCAGCTCCACCGGCCTGCCACCTCCGATATTCACCACACGGCAGGGTGCTGACGACGCAAATCCTCCATCCGCTCCGCTCGGCGGGCGGTCGGCCAACCGACAAGCCGCCTCGACGACATCGTCGATATAAGTGAAGTCGCGGACCATCCTGCCCTCGCCATAGACGTCGATCGGTACGCCCGCGAGAATGTTTTTGGTGAACTTGAACAGCGCCATGTCCGGCCGTCCCCACGGACCGTATATTGTGAACGGGCGCATGATCGTCACAGGCGAGCCGGTGAGGTGAGAATGACTGAAGGCGATGGCTTCGGCGGCTTTTTTCGTTGCGGCATAGAGCGAGATAGGATGGTCGGTATTGTGGCGTTCTTCAAATGGGCGTTGCGGATTGGCGCCGTAGACCGAACTGGTCGAAGCCATCAATAAATGGCCGCAAGGATAATCCTTCAGCGCCTCGAGCAGATTGAAAGTGCCGATGATATTCGACTCGATATAGCTGCGAGGGTTTTCGCTGCTATAACGCACCCCCGGTTGCGCTGCTAAATGAAAAACGCGTTCTGCCGACGCCTCCGCGACGTAGGCGCGCAATCGCTCGGCGTCCTCCAGCATGAATTCCCGCGCAACAAAGCTGGGAAATGTGGAGAGCATTTCATGGCGTCGGCGCTTGAGACTTTGGTCATAGTAGGGCGTGATGCCGTCGAGGCCAAAGACCGAGTGTCCCTCGCCGAGCAGCCGGCGAGCCAAGTGAAAGCCCACAAATCCGCCTGTTCCGGTGATGAGAATGTGCATTGGGTTTGCGATACAAACTCGTCAGCAGGATCGGCTAAAGCGGTGATGACGCGCTGGCTGATCCACTCTTATAGTGAAAGCCTGCTTTGACCAATTTACCGGGCCGATAGACATTCTCGAGGTAGACGCCTGCTGCTATTGATAGCCAACAAGCTTGGAGATGCAGACAATGTCAACAGCACGCAGGCAGGCCCCACGTTTGCATCTGTAGCCGATTTATGCCGATAAGCTGTTGGTTTGACGCCCCGGGAAGCAAAGATCGACCAGTTCGGCGGCCATCCGTTCGATGCCGAAGTGTCGACGAATGAAAGCTGGGCCCTGTTCGTCCGCGCGCAACGCGTAAGCAGGGTCGTTCAGGACCTGCATCACCGCGTCGGCAACCTCCACCGGTGTTGGATGGGCGGAAAGCAAAATTCCGGTTTCGCCGGGAAGAAAGGTTTCCGCAATGCCGCCTACTGCCGTTGCCACGACCGGCTTGCCGAGCGCCTGTGCCTCCAACAAGACGTTCGGCGTGCCTTCGGTAACCGAGGTCAGCAGCACCACGTCCATCATGTCCAGCCAGTTCGGCACGTCCTCTTGCACGCCGGGCCAATGGAAACGCGTCTCCAGTTCCGGCGGAATAAGGGAGGCGAACCCGTGATCGCGCCCAAATCCGCGCCCAACAACGACAAAGACGACGTCGGGTGCCCACGCTGCGATGATCGAGGCCGCCTGGATCCAAAGCTCGGGCCGCTTTTCCTTTTTTGCATTGAAGACCGAACCGACAATGCGGGCGCTATCCGGTATGTGCAATCGGTCGCGATAAGCGGCTGTGGCCGCGGGATGGCGTCTCGACCGGAGCCCTTCGACATCGACGCCATTTTTGACAGCTGCAATATCGTTTGGCGGTGTTCCCAACCATTCGGCACAAGCCCGCGCGGTGGCCGGGCTATTCGTGGACAAGGAGATTCTCTTGCGGGCGAGGACGGCTTGGTAAGGTCCCTTGGAGAAATGATCGAGGGCGCTGCCGGCCGCCGGCACGTCGCCGCGAGCGCTGACAACGATCCGCGGCACGCCGACGATGCTCGCTGCCAATGCGGCGCCTAGGTCGTAACGAAAGGACATCACGAGCACGACTTCCGGACGATGGGCGCGCAAACGTTCCACCAGGAACGCTGTTTGCGAGCCGGCGCCGGCCTTCAGCACATTGAGCGGGCCGGCAATATCTTCAGGAACAACGCTGTCGAAGTCGGCATCGAAGTCGGAAACGCTTTCAATCGTTATATCCAAGCCGACGAGCTTGTCGGTATTGAACCCGGAATGCAGCTTAGGCGGGGACGTGAGCAAAATTACGATCGGCCCGGCAGGCCGCCATCGTGCGCTGCACAGTTCGCGTATGAAATGCACGGCCTGGGTCTCGGCTCCTCCGGGTCCAAGTGAACCCAAAACGATTGCAATGCTCCCGGACGTGGGTGTGAATTTTTCACGCGCCTCATCGCCCAGCGCAAGGATGGTCTCGACAGCGATCACATGCGCCCGATCGGTTTCACTCACCGGCATAGATGCATTCGCCCCGCGCGCGAGACGGAGCTGCGCGAGCGCAAGATCGGTCAGCTCGGCCACCTGATTTTGCAGAGCTCGATCGGCGACGGGTAGACTTTTCTTCAACAGGGTGACAACCCGCCCATGGTGGCCGAGCTCCAGCAGCAGCCGCGCGGCCTCGACGACCGTGGCGGCACTGGCTTGCAATGGTGGAGACAGCGCTTCGTCGATGAGCCGGCCGGCAAGAGCGAAAAAGTTCGCTTTCCTCGCGATCCCGGCGGCTCTGACCGATGTCTCGGCCGCGCGAGGCAGCGCCGTGAGCATTGCGTCGATGAAGGCCGGCACCTCGTGCTGGCGTCTTAGCTTCGGCAGCAGCCGCCCTGCTCCTAGCCAGGCTTCGATGCGCGTCCGGTCGAGCGTGAGGGCCTTGTGGTATAGTTCATGGGCGGATTGGAACTGTTGCAGCTTCCAAAGGGCCTTTGCCCGCTCGATCAAAAGCTCCGGCTGCTCGCGCAACCATTCGGGCAGGTGAGCGGGAACCGCCAGCAGTCCCGCCAGATCGCGAGAGAGATACAATTGCCGGACATCTAAAACGGCGGATTTCAGTGTCTTGGCCTGCTCGCGCCGTGCTTCTTTGCTCGCCCTGCGCTGTTCCTTTGTGCTTTCCTTTCGATGTCTCTCTTGTTCGTTAGTCATCGAGAAATGCCCAGGTGTTGGCGTCTCTCGATGTTGCTGCCATTTTCCGGTGAGGAGGGTCTGTCGAAGCACAATTCGGAGCAGGGTCGATGCTGCTTTCCGAGCAACGTCATAGAAGCGGGAGAGCCTTCCGCGTCGTCTTTTTTGGACCGAGCGCTGGAACGGGCGTCTTTCACGAGAGCCTCAATTTCGCGGCCGCGCCATCGGCTGCCTGGGCTCTTCGTATGCGAGAACAACCTTTATTCCGTCAATACCTCCCTTGAAATCCGCCAGGCGTCAAACAGCACGATTGCATGGCGCGGGCGTCACTTTCCTTCGCACGCGCCGGGGAGGGAGCAGGCCGGCCGAGCTTCGTTCAACTCGCTGACCCTGCGAGCGCCTGAATGTCTTCGAGCGCCGGCAACCCCGCCTCGTTTCCGAGATGCTGGATCTTGAACGCCGCCGCGCCTTGTGCAAAATGGAAGTGATCCTCCCAATTCCGGGAGGGATCGGTCAAATAAGAATAGATGTAAGCGCCGTGAAAGACGTCACCCGCGCCGCTGGTGTCGACGACACGGCTGGCCGGGACCGGCAACGCTTTCATGTTGCGCACGTCGCCGGCTTTTTCCCGCCACATGAGCCCCCGCTCCCCCAACGTCACGCCACTGATGCGGCAGCCCCGACTGGCCAAATAGTCCAATATCTCGGCGGGCGTCATGTGCATCTGCTCGCAAAACCGCTCCGCCACGATCGCCACGTCGATGAACTCAAGGAGCTCTGGGGTATTCGATCGGACGCCGCCGCCGTCGAGAGAGGTCAAAATTCCCGCATCACGGCAGCTTTTCGCGTAGTGGATCGCCGCGTCGGGTTGATGCCCGTCGACGTGCAGCGCGCGGCATCCGCTCAAATCGAGAACCGGGAATGGACTGAGGTAACGATCGTCGCGGCAGCGTACGATGGCGCGCTTGCCGTTGTTGGGCATGATGAAAGACAGCGAGGAGGATGCGACATATCTCGGATGCAGTCGGATATCGTATTTCGAGGCCATGTCGGAAAACATGCGGCCAAGCCAATCGTTGGCAAGCGTTGCGAGCAGATCGGGCTTGATGCCGAGCTTGGCGCAGCAGAAGGCCGCGGTGACAGCATTGCCGCCGAAGGAAACCGCATAGTCGCTGGCGACATGCTTCTCATCGCCAACGGGGATGTGATCGGTCAAAAAGGTGACGTCAATATAGGTCTGACCGATGAAAAGGGCTTGCATGCTGCGACTCACGCTTTTGGGCGCACGGAAAGCTTCCTAGGACTCACACCTCTTCTACGCGGGACACTCCCCGAATCTCGCGTGCGTATCTCGAATGCTGCGATCGGATGAAAACCAGACCATTCGTGCTGTATTGATAATGCTCGTTTGCCATCGTGCAAGAGGATCGATCGAGAGTAAATCAATCTGGCGGTGTGCATTCCAGCGGATGAAGTTCTCCCATCTCCGGAGGCGGCGATCTCCAAATTGTTCGATGTCGCCCCGATGGCGATATTGCAGGCCGAGGTCGCATGCCGGCGCAGCCATCCGCGGCAGACGCGCTCCGAGCCAAGCTGACCGGAGCTTAAGTTCTGCGCCAGGGCGAATGGAATGGAGGGGCAGAGCGGCGCGCGCTCTACCTTCGTCTCAATCGCGCCTTGTCAGGACCGCGTTGAGTTATTGCCAAGGACAATAGGCGACGCACTGGAATTCACGCGGGCCTTCGACCGTGGGCACTTCCTCCCAACGCAGCAAGCAGCCATCGTCGGTTTCGCCCTCACACACCGGAGCCGGCGCCGACACATAGGCATAAGGATAATAAGTGGCGCCGCCGACCACGAACACCGATAGCGCGCTCAACGCGACAAAGGTACGCCAGCGATTGCGGTAGCGGTGGCGATAGGGACCCCCGCGCCAAACGGAATAGTTCCGGCCGCTGAACGCCACCCTGCCCGCGCCGCGAGCGCCGACGGCGCGAAATCCGACGCGACCGCTTGGGCTGCCGATCCGCGGTGAAACACCTCTCGGAGAGACAATTTTCGGACTGACCGTGCCGCCGCGCGGCGACACCGTTCTCGACGAGGTCGCCGGTGACCCCGTTCTCCGCGATACCGTCGGCGACACCGTTCTCCGTGATGGGGTCCCGATAGTTGGGGTCACGACCGTCGGCGACACCGTTCTGCGCGATACCGACGGCGACCCCGTGCGCGGCGAACCCGCTCCGGGCGAGCCGGAGCCGGTTTTCTTGGTTTCGGCCTTCTTTTTCTGAAGCTGCTCGGCGAGCCTGATCTTGCCTGCCGCTGCATTGTCTTGCGCCCGCCCGTGCGATGTGGCTCCGACGACGCCCGCGAGCGCAAAGGCCCCGGCCAGCAATATCAATCCAATCCGACGATTCATGCGAACCTCCGTATCTGGCATGGCTTTATTCTAGCACAAGGCTCATCGATGCGCGCCGCCCACGTGGCAACAACGGTCAAACCGCTTCCATTGCGGCTCGGCGCTGTAAAGCTTGCGGTCCTTCGGGCCCCAAAAAAGGGGCGCTTATCCGCTGTGCCAATGCGCTCAGCGCGGTTGGGCAGGCGGCCGTGAGTCAAGAACGAGACATTTTCTTCGGTGCCCGTCCGAGTGGACGACGACAGTAATATGCCAGCATTGCCAATAACTAAGTCCGCTTTCCCGCTGGACTTTTGCGGCTTTATCCAACTTGACGGCATAAAAGGCGGGGCTCGTTGGCGAGTTCCAGCTGCAATCCCGGCCCGGCGCCGCGACCATCCAAAACAACGGCTAGGCGAGCGAGGTACTCCTGACTAGAATTCACGTCGTCGGGCAATAACAACACACCGGCAGCTGCCGGGAGGGGAAACAGCGATGCCAGTGACGCACGAGCCTTGGCTCGTCGCGCTCTCGCTGGTCGTGGCGATCCAAGGGGCCTATGTCGGGCTCAGCTTGGCGGTCCAGATCGGCGCGGCCGTTGGTGTAAGGCGCCGGTTGCTGCTGGCAGCGGCAGCGATCTCGCTCGCCGTCGCCATCTGGTCGATGCATTTCGTCGCGATGCTGGCTGCCCGCCTGCCCTTCCCCGTCGACTATCTGGTGTTCCCGACGCTGTTGTCGTTTCTGGTTTGCGTGATCGTGGTTGGCGCCGCGGTATTTGCGGTCACCGCCGGACCGCTGACCTCGATCCGGCTCGCGGCTTCGGCCGTCTCGATGGGCGCCGGCATCGCCACCATGCATTACATCGGCATGGCCGCGCTGCACGCCACTGCACACCTCAACCATGACTCATGGTTTGTCGCCGGCAGCGTCGCGGTGGGCATTGCGGCGTCGGGGCTGGCGCTCTGGCTTGCCGGTACCCGCGCCGGCCGGCCGCCGCTACTGCTCTCCGCCGTCGCCTTGGGAGCGGCGATCGCCGGCATGCATTACACCGCGATGGCCGGGCTCGCCGTTTTTCCCCATATCCATCCCGGATCGGGCGCACCCGCTCTGTCCACCGATCTGCTGGCGATCGTGGTTGCGGTGGTCGCCTTTGTCGTGTCCGGCGTCTTTCTCCTGCTGCTGATGCCGGAACGCGACGGGGTGCGCACACCGCTTGCGAGCCGTGCGGCTGATCCAGCGCCCGGCTGGCTTGCTTCGGAGGCGGCATTGCCCGCGCGCGTCGCGGCGGTGTCGGCCGGCAAGCGCGGCGAAAGCCCGTCAACATCCTCCGCCCAGTCCGATGGACGGCCGCGCACCGCCGCGCGCCAGCTGCCGGTCGAGCGCGACGGCGCCACCTATTTCGTGCCGGTGGACGACATCGTCGCCGTTCACGCCAACGCCCATTACACCTATGTTTTTGACGGCAGCGCCAAGCTGTTCTGTCCGCTCGCCATCGGTGACGTCGAGGCGCGGCTGGACAGCCGCCGCTTCATCCGCGTGCATCGCAGCCACATCGTCAATATCGATCGCATCGTCGGCTTGAAACGCGCGGGCGACAACGGGCTGATCGAACTGGCCGGACCGGATCGTCCGACCGTACCGGTGAGCCGCAGCCGTTTCGGATGGCTCAAGTCCCAGCTCGGGCTGAAGACCGGCGAAGCCGTCATCTGACAATCGCGGTGTGACCGATTTTCCGCTGCCGGCGCTCGGCTTGCGTCAGCGCTACTGACGCAATTCATGCGGGCTTGGCCGCCTTTGGTGCAGAGCCTTTCCGCCTCGTGAACCAGCCATTGCGCTCGTGAACCATCTGTTGGTGCGCGGAAATAATCGCTCATACTTGCTGGCGAAGGCATCACAAATCAGTCGCGTCCGCCCGCAGACCGCCTGGATCGGCGCGAGCCTAGCCTCGGGAGGACTTGCCGTGATCCCCGGTTCCTTCGCCTACCATCATCCCAAATCCATCGCAGAGGCTGTCGCCCTGCTCGCCGACCTCGGCGAGGAGGCGCGCGCGCTCGCCGGCGGCCATAGCCTCATCCCGATGATGAAATTGCGGCTCGCCACCCCTGAACACCTCATCGATCTGAGCGGCATCGGCGACCTCAAAGGGATTCGCAGTGACAGCGGCGACATCGTCATCGGCGCCATGACGACGCAACACGAATTGATCGCCTCCGACCTGCTGACATCCAAGCTTCCGATCCTGCGCGAGACGTCGCTGGTGATTGCCGATCCGCAGGTACGCTATATGGGTACGCTCGGTGGCAACGTGGCCAACGGCGACCCCGGCAACGACATGCCGGCCGTCATGCAGTCTCTGGGGGCGACCTATCACGTCGTCGGCAAGGGCGGCGAGCGCCGCCTCGCGGCACGGGATTTCTACAAAAGCGCCTTTACGACCGCGTTGCAGCCTGGCGAGATCCTGTCCGCGGTCCGTATTCCAGTGCCGGCCACTGGCCACGGCTGGGCTTACGAGAAGCTCAAGCGCAAGGTCGGCGACTACGCCACCGCGGCCGCCGCCGTGGTGCTGACGATGGGCGGGGGCAAGGTGGCGAGTTGCGCCATCGCGCTCACCAATGTCGCCGATACGCCGCTGTGGGCCGAGCGAGCGTCGCAGATCGTGATCGGGTCGGCGCTCGATGCCACTACCGTGAAAAAGGCGGCGGCCGCCGCCGAAGCGATCACCTCGCCGGCATCCGACAATCGCGGACCGGCGCATTATCGCACCAAGATGGCAGGCGTGATGGTCACGCGCGCGCTTGGCCGCGCCAAAGAACGCGCATCGCGCTGAGGTTGGGAGGCAGCCATGTCCAAAGTCCAATCCAAAGTCCAAGTCACGATGAAGGTAAACGGCAAGGCGGTCGACGCGCTGGTCGAGCCGCGCACCCTGTTGATCCACTTCCTGCGCGAGCAGCTCAACCTGACCGGCCCGCATATCGGCTGCGACACCAGCCATTGCGGCGCCTGCACCGTCGATCTTGACGGCAAGTCGGTGAAATCCTGCACTTTGTTCACCGTGCAGGCCAATGGCGCCGACCTGCTCACCATCGAAGGCATGGCGGCCGCCGACGGCACCTTGCACGCGCTGCAGGAGGGTTTTCGTGAAATGCACGGCCTGCAGTGCGGCTTCTGCACGCCCGGCATGATCGTGCGCGCCCACCGGCTGCTGCAGGAAAACAACAATCCCACGGAAGACGACATCCGCATGGGGATCTCCGGCAATCTCTGCCGCTGCACCGGCTATCAGAACATCGTCAAGGCCATTCAATTCGCCGCCGCCAAGCTCAACGGCGCGCCGTTCCAGGAGGCCGCAGAATGAACGACCAGACCCCCACGTCCGCGCAGCGCGCCGAGGCCCTGCAGGGAATGGGCTGCAAGCGCAAGCGCGTCGAGGACATCCGCTTCGTCCAGGGCAGGGGCAATTACGTCGACGACATCAAGCTGCAGGGCATGTTGTACGGCGACTTCACGCGCTCGCCCTATGCCCATGCCCGCATCAAGAACATCGACACGACCAAGGCGGCGGCGGTGCCCGGCGTGGTCGCGGTGCTGACCGCTGAAACGCTGAAGACCGTCAATCTCGCCTGGATGCCGACGCTGGCCGGCGACGTGCAGATGGTTTTGGCCGACGGCAAGGTGCTGTTCCAGAACCAGGAGGTGGCGTTCGTCATTGCCGAGCATCCGTATATCGCCGCCGACGCCGTCGACCTGGTCGAAGTGGAATACGAGCAGCTGCCGTGCAATGTCGATCCGTTCAAGGCGATGGCGCCTGATGCCCAGGTAATCCGCGAGGACCTCAAGGACAAGACCGAGGGCGTGCATGGCAAGCGCAAGCACCATAACCACGTGTTCAATTGGCAGATGGGCGACAAGGACGGCACTGACGCCGCTTTCAAGAATGCCGATGTGACCATCAACGAGATGATCTCCTATCATCGCGTGCATCCCTGCCCGCTCGAGACCTGCCAGTGCGTCGCCTCGTTCGACAAGATCAAGGGCGAGCTGACGCTGTGGGGCACTTTCCAGGCCCCGCATGTGATCCGCACCGTAGGGTCGCTGATCTCGAAAATTCCCGAGCACAAGATCCACGTCATCGCGCCCGACATCGGCGGCGGCTTCGGCAACAAGGTCGGCGCCTATCCCGGCTACATCTGCGCCATCGTCGCCTCGATCGTGACCGGGCGGCCGGTGAAATGGGTCGAGGACCGCATCGAAAATCTTTCGACCACGGCGTTCGCGCGCGACTACCACATGCAAACCGAGATCGCCGCCACCAAGGACGGCAAGGTGACCGGGCTGCGCGTCTACACCATCGCCGATCACGGGGCGTTCGACGCCTGCGCCGACCCGACGAAATGGCCGGCCGGCTTTTTCAACATTGTCACCGGCTCCTACGATTTCCCGGTGGCGCATGTCGCAGTCGACGGCGTCTACACCAACAAGGCGCCGGGCGGCGTCGCCTATCGCTGCTCGTTCCGCGTCACCGAGGCGGCCTACTGCATCGAGCGCGCCATGGACATCCTGGCGCAGAAGCTGAAGATGGACCCGGCCGAGCTGCGGATGAAGAACCTGATCCGCCGCGAGCAGTTCCCCTACACGTCGGCGCTCGGCTGGGAATACGATTCCGGCGACTACCACACCGCGCTGACCAAGGCGATGGATGCCGTCGGCTACAAAAAGCTGCGCACCGAGCAGAAGGCCAGGCAGGACGCGTTCAAGCGCGGCGAGACCCGCGAGGTGATGGGCATCGGCGTAATCTTTTTCACGGAGATCGTCGGCGCCGGGCCGTCGCGCAATTGCGACATCCTCGGCATCGCCATGTTCGATTCAGCCGAAATCCGCATCCATCCGACCGGCACGGCGATCGCGCGGCTCGGCACCAAGTCGCAGGGACAAGGCCACGAGACGACTTACGCCCAGATCATCGCCACCGAGCTCGGCCTGCCGGCCGACAATATCAGCATCGAGGAGGGCAACACCGACACGGCGCCTTACGGCCTCGGCACCTACGGCTCGCGCTCGACGCCGGTGTCCGGCGCCGCCACCGCCATGGCCGCGCGCAAGATCAAGGCCAAGGCGCAGATGATCGCCGCGCATTTGCTCGAAGTGCACGACGACGATCTGGAATGGGACGTCGACCGCTTCCGCGTTAAGGGCACGCCTGAGCGCTTCAAGACTATGACCGAGCTCGCTTGGGCGGCCTATCACGGCGTGCCGCCCGGCATGGAGCCCGGCCTCGAAGCGGTGAGCTATTACGATCCGCCCAACATGACCTATCCGTTCGGCGCCTATATCTGCGTACTCGACATCGACGTCGATACCGGCGTCACCAAGGTGCGGCGCTTCTATGCGCTCGACGACTGCGGCACCCGCATCAACCCGATGATCATCGAAGGCCAGATCCACGGCGGCCTGACGGAAGCCTTCGGCATCGCGATGGGCCAGGAGATCCGCTACGACGACGAGGGCAACGTGGTCACCGCGTCGCTGATGGATTACTTCCTGCCGACCGCGGTCGAGACCCCGAAATGGGAGACCGACTGGACCACGACTCCGTCGCCACATCATCCGATTGGCGCCAAGGGCGTGGGCGAGAGCCCGAATGTGGGCGGCGTGCCCTGCTTCGCCAATGCGGTCAACGATGCCTTCGGCTTCCTCGGCGCCACCCACATCCCGATGCCGCACGATCACTGGCGCACCTGGATGGCGGCGGACAAGCTCGGGCTGCATGCGTGAGGGCAGTGGCCTTTTTCGTCATGCCCGGCAAGCAGTCAAGCTTGCGCAGACTGCGTATACTTGTCTGCGTGCCGGGCATCCACGCCTTCGACATAACAGCTTAGATCAAGACGTGGATGGCCGGGACGTCAGGCGCGAAGACGGCGCTTCGCGCCTTTTGCCCGGCCATGACGAGGCAAATGTTGTCATCGCTTTATGACTCTTAACCGCGAACAGATTTCCGACCGCCTTGCCAGCGCCGGCTATGTCGCCGATCGCGACCTCGCGACCGCGCTCTGGCTGATGGAATATCTGAAGCGGCCGCTGCTGCTCGAAGGCGAGGCCGGCGTCGGCAAGACCGAGGTCGCCAAGGCGCTCGCCATCGTGCACGGCACCGAGTTGATCCGGCTGCAATGTTACGAGGGGCTCGACCAGAATGCCGCCTTATATGAGTGGAACTATCAGCGCCAGCTGCTCGCCATCAAGGCGCGCGAGGGCGAAAAGGCCGACGCCATCGAAGAGCATATTTTTTCGGAGAAATATCTGCTGGAGCGGCCGCTGCTCGCCGCCATCCGCCGTAGCAAGCCGCCGGTCCTGCTGATCGACGAAATCGACCGCGCCGACGAGGAGTTCGAAGCGTTCCTGCTGGAAATGCTGTCCGATTTCCAGGTCAGCATCCCCGAACTCGGCACCATTACCGCCACTTCGATCCCGCGCGTGGTGCTGACCTGCAATGCCACGCGCGAATTGTCCGACGCGCTGCGGCGGCGCTGCCTCTATCACTACATCGATTTTCCCGATGTCGACCGCGAGGCCAGGATCATCGTCACCCGCCTGCCCGGCATCGATGTGGCGCTGGCGCAGCAGGTCGCCCGCATGGTGTCGGCTATCCGCAAAGAGGACCTGCGCAAGCTTCCCGGCGTCGCCGAGACGCTGGATTGGGCGGCAACCCTCGCCGGCCTCGAGGTGCACGATCTGCGGCAGGCGCCGGAGGCGGTGCATGAGACGCTGATTTGCCTGCTCAAGACCCAGGAGGACCGCGCGCGGCTGACCCGCGAGGTAACCGACCGCCTGCTTGGAAAGGTAGCGTGACAGAATGATGAGCGCTGCAATCAATTCCGCAACCGATACCCTGGGCGCCGGTATGCGCCGGCGGGTCGCCGGTTTTGTGCGCACCCTGCGCGATAACGGTTTCCGCGTCGGGCTGACCGAGACCCGCGACGCGCTGACCGTGCTGGCCTCGCCGGCGGCAGCACGGCCATCCTCGCTGCAACCGGCATTGCGCTCGCTGTTCTGCGCGACGCGCTCCGACTGGCAAAAGTTCGACGAGATTTTCGACGCCTTCTGGCGCGGCCGCGGCGCGCGACGCATTCAGCAGGTGTCGGGTACGCCGACAGCAAGCCAAGCGCCGGCGCGCCGCCTGCCGGGCGCCGCCGCGCCGGAGGGACCGCTCGGCGCACCCGATCATGTGCAGCGCCAGGGCGGCGCTGAAAGCGACAGTGCCAATAGAAGCGGCCGGCGCGAAGGTGCCGCGCGGGCCGAGTTGCTGGCTTCGACCGACCTGCGTCACATCACCGACCCCGACGATCTCACCGCCGCCCATGCATTGGCCGAGCGGCTGGCGCACCGGATGCGGGCGCGATTGACCCGGCGCGACCGCGCCCGGCGGCGCGGGCGGCGCATCGACTTGCGCCGCACCATTCATCGCAGCATCTCGCACGGTGGTACCCCTGTCGAACTAGTCTGGCGCAAGCGCAAGGAGAAGCCGTTGCGGCTGGTGATGCTGCTCGACGCGTCGGGCTCCATGAGCCTCTACACCGCGTTCTTCGTGCGCTTTTTGCATGGCGTGGTCGATGCCTTCCGCGAGGCTGAAGCGTTTGTCTTTCACACCCGGCTTGCCCATGTCTCCGCCTCGCTGCGCGATCGCGATGTCGGGCGCGCGGTCGATCGGCTCTCTCTGATGGCGCAGGGCATCGGCGGCGGCACCCGAATCGGCGACAGCCTGGCGGACTTCAATCGCTGGCATGCGCGGCGGGTGATCAATTCGCGCACCGCGGTGATGATTGTTTCCGACGGCTACGACACCGGCGAGCCCGACCGGCTGGCGACCGAGATGCGGCGCCTGCGCCGGCGCTGCAAGCGGATCATCTGGCTCAATCCGCTGCTCGGCTGGAACGATTACAGCCCGGCGGCGCGCGGCATGCAGGCGGCGCTGCCGCATATCGATCTGTTCGCCTCGGCGCACAATCTCGAAAGCCTGGCCGCGCTCGAGCCCTACCTCGCCAAGATCTGACGCCAAGATCCGTACTATGAACCAGACCAGCGACATCCTCGAACTGATCTCGGCAAAAAAGGCCAAGGGCGAGACTTTTGCCCTGGCCACCGTCGTGCGCACCGTGGCCACCACCGCCGCCAAGGCCGGCGCCAAGGCGGTGATCCTGCCGGACGGAACCATGACCGAGGGCTGGATCGGCGGCGGCTGCGCCCGCGCCGCGGTGCTCAAGGCCGCCAAGGAAGCGCTGGCGGATGGCCAGCCGCGGCTGGTTTCGGTGCAGCCGCCGGATGCGCTGCAGGAACAGGGGCTCACGGCCGGCGACGAACGCGCCGGGGTGCGCTTCGCCAACAATATGTGTCCGAGCCGCGGCACCATGGACGTATTCGTCGAGCCGGTGCTGCCGCGGCCGCAAGTAGTGATCTGCGGCTCAAGCCCGGTCGCCGTCGCGATTGCCGCGCTGGCGCCGCGTATCGGATTTGCGGTGACCGTGTGCACGCCGGCGGCGGAGCGCGCCGCCTTCGCTGAGGTCGACCGGCACATCGAGGGTTTCGCCTTGCCGGTGGACGAACCGGGGGCGCGTTACATCGTGGTCTCGACCCAAGGCAAAGGCGACGAGGCTGCGCTTGAGGCGGCGCTCGCGGTTAAGTCCGACTATGTCGCCTTTGTCGGCAGCACCAAGAAGGCCGACGCTTTGCGCACGGCGCTGACCAAACGCGGGGTCGATCCCGGCAAGCTCGCAAAGATGCGAGCGCCCGCCGGGCTCGACCTCGGCGCCATCACGCCCGACGAAATCGCGCTGTCGATCCTGGCCGAGATCGTCACCGTGCGGCGCGGCCACCATCCGCGCGGCGAGCCGGCGGCGGCGTAACGGCACTCAATCTGTCATTCCGGCCGAGCGAATAAAGAGAGCGAGAACCTGTGCTTCTTTCCCCTCTCCCCTTGTGGGTGAGGGTGGCGAGCGCGAGTGAAACAAGCGCGAGCCGGGAGAGGGGGTCACTTCGCAAAAAGGCACTTTGAACGAAGAACTTTTTACGAAGAGACCCCCCTCGCCCCAACCCTCTCCCACGAGGGGAGAGGGGAATTGGAGTGTGCTGCGCCGCTGGTTATGGATTCCGGGTTCGCGGGCTTTCCGTCTCCTCGCCATTTGAGAAACACTGATTTCCTGCCCATCTGGCAATTTTAGATCCTCGGAATCAATCACGTGAAGGCCAAGACCGAAGGTTTTAATTTATGTTCAGGATAGTTGGGGGCTGGGGCATATCCAGCGAGTATCGAAGCTCGCCCGCGCGTTACAAAACGATACCGATTGTTTGATTTTATGTGGCCACAGAGAGGCCGGTTGGGTCGGACTTGAGCGGTGTGAATAGGTGCTATTACCGAGCCTGAACACGCCATTATCAAAGGCGTCTGGGGGACTTTCGCGCCTGCGAGTGAAAGATTGGCCCCGTGCGCGCAACTTATATTTTTCCCTGATCTATGAGCCACAAGTGCTCTTCGTAGTACCCGATCGTTTCCTTCAAGCCCTTCTGAAGCGGTACTTGCGGCCGATAGCCTGCTGTTGCCGAGAGGCGGGAGATATCGGCACATAGCCGTGTGCCATCGATCTCGCCGCGGCGCATCGGTAGATGTCGAGTGTCGAGGCTGATGCCAAGCGCCATCTTGAGTGCTTCAATAGCGTCATTGACGCTAATTTCCTCTCCGCTGCCCAACTCCAGTACCTGCTCGTTGTATGCCTGGAAATTGCTCCAGACATCCTGCGTACCGTCGGGCGTTTTCTGAACAAGGCACTTATCAAAGTGTTCGACAATTGCGACGGTCCCATCAACTACGTCCTTTATAAACACCAAATCCATCGTGGAGGTGCCCTCTCCGAAAATGTCCAGCGGTTCTCGCCTTAGTGCACTGACGATCCACGTGGGAATAGCCTTCCGGACTTTGGAGTATTTTTGCCGTGGCCCGTAGACGTTAAATAGCTTCACGATTGCGATTTTGGCCTTGAACTCGTTGACGTACATAAAACAGAATCTTTCGATGCAATCTTTCGTGATAGAATACGGATTAAGCCACACGTTTGGCTTTGAAATATTGATGAGATTGTTGCCGTACTTGCGGACGGCATCGAGTACATGGAGCCCTCCAAGGATGTTTGCCGTTGCCGTGTCGTACGCGAAAGCGACGGTCTCGTGCGTTCCCAAGACCCCCCCCGCATGGATAACAAAATCGTGGGCCCTTACTACCCTTTCAACATCGCTCCGATCCCGAAGGTCGCCTTTCACGTATTTGGCACGAAACTCGTGCATCTGCGGGTGGCCATCAAAAACCGTCACTTCATCGCCTCGTTCCATAAACGCGTCTGCATAGTGTGAACCAATAAATCCTGTACCTCCGGTAATCAGTATTTTCATAACAAACCTGCTTCATCGGTTGATGCGATTTGGGAGCGCGCGCCCCCCGGAATGAGAAGTCATTCCATCGCCTTCGACGCCTTGTCGATAATGTCCTTCGGCGCACCCAGAATTCCTTCGACCACCTTTTGCACCGCCACCCCCGGCGTCGGATCGATTTCCGCCTTCACCCGCTGCGCTTCTTTGAGGAATTCCGGATCCTTCACCAACTGGTCGAAAGCCTGGCGGAGCGCGGCGAGCCTTTCAGGCGGCACCTGCGGCGGCGCGATCAAGGCGCGGCCGATAGCGGAGCCGGCGGAGAAGAATTCAAACAGCTGTTTGGAGGTGGGGTCGTCGACCATCTCCTGCATCAGCGGCACCTTCGACAAGTCCTTGTGGCGCCGCAGTCCGGTCTGAATCACCGGGACGAAAGTGCCATCGTCGATCTCAGCACGATGCCCGGCGGCCCATTGATTCCAGGCGCTCGACACCATGTCGATCTCGCCGCGGTTCATCGCCAGCACGTATTCAGCCGAACCCGGATAGCCGCAGATGATCTTGAATTGAAAGCCGGCGAGATTCTTCAGCATGGCCGCCGACTGATAGCTTTGCGAGGTCTTGCCGGTGCAGCCGACATTCGACGGAATCTTCCGCATTTCCTCGACGGTCTTGGCCGGCGCGTCGCGCCGCCGCACGAACACCGCGTTCACCCCGGCGAGCGAGCCGACATAGGACATTTCCGCCATGTTCCACTTGCCGATGTCCGGCTGCATGATCTGGGTATGGCCGATGGTTTCGGGAAACAGCCCGATCACCGAACCGTTGCGCGCCGCCTGGGTATAGAAAAACGCCACCGCGCGCACGCCGCCGCCGCCCGGCCGGTGCTCGACGATGGTGTTGGGATTTCCGGGAATGAACCGCTTGATATGGTTGGCGACGATCCGCGCATAGAAATCGTAGGAGCCGCCGGGCGGATGCCCGATCATGATGGTCAGGTTGGTGGACTTGTAGAACTGCTCGACCGGTTGTGCCGCCACCGGCGCGGCTGCGGCAAGAACCGCAATGGCGGCCGCGCCGAACGCTCGGCGCATGTCATGCACTGACGTCATCGTTTAAGTCTCCCTGCCCTGTTTTCTTATTCGAATTTCAATGGTCGTCTTTGTCCTCGACCGAGCGCACCGGCGTTTCCGGCGTGAGTCCGCCGCGCCGCCGCGCAAAGGTGTTTTCGCCGTTCTTCGCCCAGTCGCCCTGGGTGGCGTTGTCGGCATAGCCCTGCCAGGCCGCGTTCCAGTCGCCGAGATCGTAACCGTGCCACGGCGGCTGCGGGCTGAGCCGCGGCAGGCCGAGCTCGTCCCAGATTTTCCGCGCTTGTTCCATGAATGGCCTGGCGGGCAGCGCCAACGGCGGCATCGCGTGTTTGAGCGTGGCGTCAATCAAGAGCGTGGAATCTTCCCCGCCAGCGCCGGATTTCGGCCCGTGGCCGCTGGAGCGGTGCGGAATGATCTGCACGTCCTCGACCGGATTGGAGCGATAGGCCAGCGACCAGAAGATCGCGTCGGCATTGCTCGGATCGATGTCCTGCGACACCGCGATCACGATTTTCCCGCACTGCGCCTGTAGCGTCGACGCTCCCTGCAAGCCGCGCCAAATTTCGGTCTTGGGCGCGCCGGGCGAAAATTGCAGAAACAGCACCTTGCGCAGATTGGTCAGCGGCTCGTGCATCACCACGCGCTGGATGCCCTGGATCGCCAGCTGATCCTTCAGATGCGCGAGGAACAGCGTCTCGTAGGCCGACTTCTTCAACACGCTCGATTCGCTCGGCGTCACCTCGCTGATGATGGAGGCGAAGATCGCCTTGCGCCGCCGGGTGATCGCGGTCACCCGCATCGACATGTTGTAATCTTCCAGCGCCACATGACCGTGGCTCTCGCCGAACGGCCCTTCCGGCTCCAGCAGCTCGGTATCGATCAGGCCCTCGATGACGATCTCGGCGTCGGCCGGAATATCAAGATCGACGGTCTTGGCGCGCGCGATGCGCATGGGGCGGCCGGCGAGGCCGCCGGCGATCGCCATCTCGTCCTGGTCGACGGAGATTTTCTGCGGCCCAGTATAGGCGATGACCGGCGGGCAGCCGATCACGATGGCGCACGGCATCGGCTCCCTGCGCTTTTGATATTGCAGCCAGTGCAGATAACCGCCGGCGCCGCCCAGCCGTGAGGCCATGCGCACGCCAAGCCGGTCGTTGTTTTTCAGCGCGCCGCGATAGGTCCCCAAATTCTGCGTGTTGGTGTCGGGATTTTTGGTGACGCAGACGGTGGCGGTGAGATAGGGCGCGGCATCGAACCCGGGCGTGGAAATCGGCACCGGCAGCGTGGCCAAGCCGCCGCCCGGCTTGCCGAGGTCGTCGCCGGTCAGCACGATCTCCTGGCACGGCGGGTCGGTGACGCGCACCGGCGGAATAGGATTGGCGAGAGCGCGCAGCCAGACATTGCCCAGTTCGCCGACCGGCACGCCCATGCCGAGCGCATAGATCTCGGTCGAGGCCGCCAGCGCGCCCACCACCACCGGCATATCGTAGCGCTCGCCGCGCGCGCCGATCACATTGGTGAACAGGAAGGCGCGGCGCGCCTCTTCCGGCAATCCGCCGACGAATTGCCAGCGCACCAAAGGATGCAGCTCGGTGTCTTTGTTGATCGGTCGGTCGATGCGCACCAGCAGCTTGCGCTCGTCGAGCCTAGCCAGATGGTCGTGCAGATCGAGCGGGGCGGACAGGCGTGCGGGGGCGTTCATGCGCGCATTATGCGGCATTTTTCGATGCTAGAGTACCGCCGCCGTTGCCGCATACCCCCGCCCCCGATGACCCTGGTTAACCCGCAAGCCTTTCAATTCATTGGCAAACCTCTGCCACGCAAGGAGGACGCGCGGCTGCTCACCGGGCGCGGGCGCTTCACCGACGACGTCAGCCTGCCGGGCCAGATTTTCGCGGTAATGGTGCGAAGCCGCCATCCGCATGCACGCATTGTGGCGGCGGATTGCACGCAGGCGCTGAAAATTCCCGGGGTCATTGCCGGATTTTCCGGACAGGATTTTCTGGCCGAGGGATTGGCGGCGATCCCGCACGATCCGGTTCCCAAGACCAAATACGACATGAAGCTGACCGGCCCGGGCGGCGGTGCGATCTTCACCGGGCCGCATCATCTGCTTCCCGCCGAGCGCGCCCGTCATGTGGGCGAGGCGATCGCCATGGTGGTGGCGGAGAGCGAAACCGCCGCGCTCGACGCCGCCGAGGCGGTCGCGGTGAGTTACGAAGAACTTCCCTTCGTGCTGCATTCCGAAGATGCGCTCAAGCCGGGCGCGCCGTCGCTGTGGGACGAGGTGCCTGACAACCTCCTGGTCGATACCCAGTTCGGCGACGAGACCGCGACCGCGCAGGCATTCGCACAGGCCGATCATGTGGTGGCGATGGATTTCCATGTCGGTCGCGTCACCGGCGTGCCGCTCGAGCCGCGCTCAGCGGTCGGCCAATACGATCCCGCGACGCAACGCTACACGCTGCATGCCGGCTCGGGCGGCGCGGTGCGGCAGAAACGCGAGCTCGCCGAAGTGCTCGGCATTTCCCCCGAAGCCCTGCGCGTGCTTTGCAATGACGTGGGCGGCAATTTCGGCACGCGCAATCGCGTCTATGTGGAATATGCGCTGGTGCTGTGGGCGGCGAAGAAACTCGGCCGCCCGGTCAAATACACCGCCACCCGCTCGGAGGCGTTCCTGAGCGACTATCAGGGCCGCGATCTGGTCAGCAAGATCTCGCTGGCGCTGCGCAAGGACGGGCGCTTCTTAGGCCTGCGCGCCACCAATATCAGCAATGTCGGCGCCCATTGCGTGTCGCTGTCGCCGCTCGGCAAGGGCTCGGCGCTGGTGCAGGGCTCCTATGACATCCCGGCGGTGTCGCTGCGCGCCATGGCGGCCTTCACCAACACCATGCCGACCCAGGCCTATCGCAGCTCCGGCCGGCCGGAAGTCACCTTTGCGATCGAGCGGCTGATCGACAGCGCGGCGGAACAGCTCGGCTTCGACCGGATAAAACTCCGGCGCAAAAACCTGATCCGTCCGAAGGCGATGCCGTATCGCAACGGCGTCGGCGCGGTCTATGACAGCGGCCGCTATGAGGAGGCGATGGACACAGCCATGCGCCTGCTCGATTGGGATGGATTCAAAGCCCGCCAGCGCGCAGCGAAGAAACGCGGCAAGCTGTTGGGCCGCGGCCTTGCCAACTACGTGGAGTCTTCGATTGGCGCCCCGCGCGAACAGGCGCGCATCACCGTGCGGCCGGAAGGCCGCGTCGATGTAGTGATCGGCACCCAGCCGAGCGGCCAAGGGCATGAAACCAGCTTCGCGCAGGTGATCTCCGACCTGATCCATGTGCCGGTCGAGAGCGTCAATATCATTGTCGGCGACACCGATGTGGTGCAGGTGGGCGGCGGCTCCCATTCCGGCCGCTCCATGCGCCATGCGGCGACGGTGTTTGCCAAATCCGCCAACGCGCTGATCGAGCAGGGCAAGCGCGTCGCCGCGCATGTGCTCGACACAGCACCGGAGAACGTCTCGTTCGACGACGGCCGCTTTGCCGCGCGCGCCACCAACCTCAGCTTCGATTTTCTTGAGCTAGCCAAGGAGGCGGCGCGCCATTCATTGCCCGACGCGCTCAAGCAAGGTCTCGCCGTGGTCACCGACAACGAGATGCACGATCCGGTGTTTCCCAACGGCTGCGCCGCCTGCGAGGTGGAGGTCGATGCCGAGACCGGCGCGGTCGAAATCACCCGCTATGCGGCGGTGGACGATGTCGGCCGCTGCATCAATCCACTGATCGTCGAGGGCCAGACCCATGGCGCGGTGGCGCAGGGCGTCGGCCAGGCGCTGTGGGAGGCCTGCGTGCTCGACCAGGGGTCGGGGCAGCCGCTCGCCGGCTCGTTCATGGATTACGGCATGCCGCGCGCCGACAATCTGCCGCTGTTCGACGTGGCGATCATGGAGGTGTTGTCGCCGACCAATCCGCTCGGCATCAAGGCAGGCGGCGAAGGCGGCACCACCGCGGCGCCGGCGGTGATCGTCAGCGCCATCGTGCACGCGCTGCGCCCGTTCGGCGTGCGCACCCTGCCGATGCCGGTGACTCCGGAGGTGGTGTGGCGGGCGATGCACCGGACAGGGTGTGAGTCGTCCCGCCCAACGGTGGAGTGGCCGAGACGGGTTACTATCGACGAGGATTCTTTAGCTCGATATAGCCGCTAACCATGTCTTCAATAGCGGCTCTGATTGCGGTATCCGCTGACGAGAAATGCATGGCCGCCGAAATCTGAGGAAATTTCAGGGCCAAATAGTCGATCATGGCCACTCGAAACCGCTGGGCTTCGTCTTTGCAGGTTCCTCTGATGAACAGCTCGAAATCGGTCCCGGAGAGATTTCGAGTAAAGTTGCGCTTCGTTTCAACTGCGAGACATTGCCAATAAGCATCATCTGAAGTGATGAGACGCTTTCCGAGCCGACTCTTCATCGCCGCTTGCTGGGGACGTTAGCGCCGCAAGTAAACACACCGCCGCGACGACTGCGCGCATGACTACGCTCTCCCCTCTTAGTCTGACCCCGATTTTAGCAACTTGGAGTGGTGCTATCTATATCTTTTGCTCTCCTGTCGCGGCTGAGTGCGCCAGCACAGCCACGTCCTTCCAGCGTTCACGAAGCACTTTTGATGAACGATCGCCATCCTGCATCCATCGCAGCTGATGCGATTGCAGGCTCTGATGAAATCATGGCACGCGTCGAACGGCAGACCGCCGGGTCACCGCGCGCCGTTGGAATGTCGGGCTGTAGTAACGCCAGCAAGTTACTTTCCGCGCAGCGTGTCCTTCAGGCCGCCGACTGCGTTCTGCAGCTTGCCCTTGACCTGGTCGGCCTTGCCCTCGCTCTGCAGCTTGCTGTCGCCGGTCACCTTGCCCGCAACTTCCTTCACTTTGCCCTTGGCCTGCGCGGCCGAGCCTTTGATCCGGTCCTTGTCCACCATGACTAAACTCCTTCGGTTGCAGTCCGGTAACCGGCAGGTGGCGGACAAGGTTCCTGTGCCCTTGCAACCTTCGGCGGGGCTTGGTGTTGTAATTCAGCCGTTCACCCTGGGAGCATTTCCATGAATATTCTTTGGACCATTGTCATCGGCTTTATTGCCGGCGTGATCGCCAAGTTCCTCCACCCTGGCCCGAACGAGCCGCAGGGCTTTATCCTCACCACGCTGCTTGGCATCGGCGGCGCGTTCGTCGCCACCTATCTCGGCCAGGCGATGGGCTGGTATCGCGCGGGCGAGGGCGCCGGATTGATCGGCGCGGTGGTCGGGGCGCTGATCGTGCTGGTGATCTGGGGCTTGCTGGCCAGACGCACCGCATAAGCGACCCAATGCCGGTTCTGCCTCTCCCAGGCTTACTCCCAGCGCGAGCTGGATCAGGTCGATGCAACACCTCGCACGACTAGTGCCCCGCTTCCGAAGTTCGTGATACATCGCAGCAACCTCTGACACGAACTTCGGAAGCAAAGGGGCACTAGCAAGTCTATGATTCTAGTGCCGCTTTTCGATTTGAAGTTCCTAAACGAGATTGCGGCAAGTGGTGCAGGAACTTCAAATCGGCGGCACTAGCGCATCAACTGTCATTCCGGGGCCGAGCGCAGCGAGGAGCCCGGAATCCATATTCAGAGACGGTGATTATGGATTCCGGGCTCCGGCCTTCGGCCGGCCCCGGAATGACGGATAGAGTCATTCACGCCTAGCGGTGATTTCGATCTCCACCCGCTTGCCGGGCCGCGAGAAGCCTTCGACGAATTCGATCTCGGCATTACCAAGCGGCAGCGGCGCGGTTTGGCGGACGCCCGCAAGCAGCGCGTCCGGGGCCTCGTCCCTGTGCAAAAAAAACGACACGCCGATCACGTTTCGCCAGCCGCAACCGCATTCGCGCAGCAGGGCCTGCGCGCGCGGCAGGATGTCCTCATATTGCGCGCGCAGGCTCGGCAGCTCTGCCGTCATGCCGGCGAGAAACACCATCGGCCCCCAGGTCAGATGCCGGATGAAGGCCTGCGGCGGATCGTGTTCCATTACCTTGCGGGTAACACTGCCGGCCGGCTGCGCCATGGCGAACAGGTCGATCCCGACATCGGCGCCGGAAGAAAAGTATTCGGGCGAGATATAGCTCGAGCCACTGGCGCGGCTTTGTCCGGTGAGCGCTGCGGAGCGCGCATCGCTGGCGGCGGTGCGGGCGTCGCTGCTGCGGCCGAACATGCGGGTGCGCACCACATTCTTGTCGAGGGCGAGCCCTAGGCTCACGAGTTCCGTCGCGGCATGCGCGAACAGGTCCTGCGACTGCCGCTCCAGTGGCAGTCCGGGCTCGCCTTCCAGGGCGAGAAAAGCAAAGCGCTGGCCCTGCCAATCGAACAACCGCTTGCGCATTCCTGTCCCCCGCGCGAAAGCTTGCCATCGTTCGATATCCTAACCCGATCCCTCCCCCACGCGCGACCCGCGCCGCACGGAGACAGCAATGACGATGACGCGGCGAGGCCTGCTCAACGCCATGGCCCAGATCGGCGGCGCCGGAGCCGCCTATGAGACGCTGGCGCTGTTCGACTTTTTGCAGGCGCCGCCGGCGCTGGCGGCCGGGCTCGCGCTGCCGAGGGAATCCGGCACCGGCAAGACCGTGGTCATTCTCGGCGCCGGCGTGGCCGGGTTGTGCGCTGCCTATGAGCTCGACCGCGCCGGCTACGATTGCGTGATCCTGGAAGCCGACCGCCGCCTCGGTGGCCGCAGCCTGACTCTGCGCCGCGGCGACATCCTGAAGGAGATGCACACGCCGGCGCAGGAATGCCGTTTCGACGACGGCCTGTGGCTCAATGTCGGGCCCGGGCGCATTCCGCACCACCACGTGCATGTCATCGATTATTGCCGGCAGTTCGGCGTCGCGCTGCAGCCTTACATCTTCACCAGCCGCGCCAATCGCGTGCACACCGGCCATGTCGGCAACGGCCGCACCTGGCAGATGCGGCAAGCGGTGCACGACCTGCAAGGCCATGTGGCGGAATTGCTCAGCAAATGCGTCAGCACACCCGGCATCGATTTGCCGCTGAGCAAGATCGACCTGGAAAAATTCCAGGACATGCTGGTGAATTTCGGCGGGCTGACCAAAACCATCACCGGCGGCCGCACCAGCTATTCCTACAAGAACCAGGCGGGCCGCGCCGGCTACGAAGTCTCCCACGGCGTCGGCAACCGCCCGGCCAAGCCGATCAGCCCGCTCGCGCTCGATGAGATCCTGAAATCCAATCTGTGGAACGACTACATTTTCCGCGACACCGAAATGCAGTGGCAGGCCTCGCTGCTCGAGCCGGTCGGCGGCATGGACAATTTCGTGCGCGCCTTTGCCCGCCAATCGCTGGCGCGGCAGACCGGCCGGATCGAGGGCCTGGTGCGCTTTGGCACGCGGGTGACCGATATCGAGCTCGCGGGCGACAAAGTGACCGTGGTCTATCAGGAACGCGGCAACGCGCGCACGCTCACCGCCGACTACTGCATCTCCACCATTCCGATGCCGATCTTCAAGGAGCTGAAGACCAATCTGCCGCCCGCCTTCATGGCGGCAGCGCGTGCGCTGCCGGTCGAGGCCTCGGGCAAGGTCGGCTGGCAGGCGGAACGATTCTGGGAGACGCGCGACCAGATCTATGGCGGGATTTCCTGGACCACCGACGCCATCACCCAGGTCTGGTATCCGTCGAGCGGATTCCTGGGCCGCAAAGGCACGCTGACCGGCGCCTATATGTACGGAAAGGTGGCGGAAAAATTCAACGCCATGTCGGTGGCGGAACGCCTCGACACCGCGAGACAGCAGGGCGAACGGCTGCATCCGGATTACTCGAAATATGTCGAGCACGGCATCGCCATCGGCTGGAACAATATGGAGCACGCACGCTTCGCCTGGGCCGACGAGACCGATCCGATCTTCGGCGCCAATGCCGAAATCCTGGCGACGCCGCAGGGCCGCTTCCACCTGGCCGGCGACCAGGTCACGTTCTGGAGCGGCTGGCAGGAGGGCGCTATCATCAGCGCCTGGGAAGCGGTGAAATCGATCGACCGGCAGACCCATCCGGCGGCGCGGCGCGGATAGTGCCGCTGCGGCTCGCGCTCCGTGCGGAAAACGATCAGCCGGCGCGCTTGGAAGTACGTCACCGTGCGCCGTCCCGCCATGTTCATCGAGGCGGGCCTCGATGATGGCATGCGATGGGCGGTGTACAAGCCGATTGACGCCTTGTGCTTGCCGAAATCGCAAGCCGTCATCTGCCTTTGAGGCGCGGACCTTCCGTCGGGCCTCATCCTTCGAGACGGCTGCTGCGCAGCCTCCTCAGGATGAGGATTGAAGGGTCACGCGGTATCCAGCCGGTGCAGTCTGAAATAATCCTCATGGTGAGATCGCGGCGCAGCCGCGCGTCTCGAACCATGAGGCCTCTAAGGTGCGAGTTCCGGCAGCACCTATTTTCACCTCCCCATTGGAGGGGAGGTTAGGAGCGCTACTCCACCTTGCCGATCTTCTTCACCGCCGCGATCAGGCGCGCGCTGTCGGCCTCGACGAATTTGGTGAATTCCGGCTGGTCGAGATAGGCGGGCGGGCTGCCGGCGGTCTCGAACGTCTTGGTCACGTCCGGACTTTTCAACGCATCGCGCATGGCCGCGCGCAGGCGCGTCATGATCGGCTCGGGCACACCGCGCGGCACGAACAGGCCGGCCCAGATATAGAATTCCACGTCCTTGTAGCCGAGTTCCTGGAAAGTTTGCAGATCGGGGAAGCTCGGCACGCGCTGCGCGCCCCAATTGGCCAGAACGCGCATCTTGCCGGCATCGACCTGCGGCTTTAGCACACCGGGTGCCGATGCCAGCGCCTGGATGGTGCCGCTGAGCATCGCGGTGACCGCGGGACCGGCGCCGCGGAACGGCACATGCAGCAATTTGATTCCGGCGGAGGTGGCGAACATTTCCATCGCCACATGCAGGGTGCCGTAGGGGCCGGATGACCCGTAAGGAATCTGGCCGGGCCGCGCCTTGGCGTCGTCGACAAAATCCTTCAGCGTCTTCCACGGCGCCTCGGCCGGCACCGCCAGCAGCGTCGGATCGGCCAGGATGCGCGCCACCGGGGTGAATTGCGACACTTCATAGGCCGGCGGGCGCTCGAACAGCCGGTCCGCTTCCGGCAGCACCGCCAGCGACGACAGCGCCGTGAGCATCGTGTAGCCATCGGGCGCCGCGCGCGCGGCGGCGACAATGCCGACCGAGCCGCCGGCGCCGCCGGCGCGGTTCTCGACCACCACCGGACGACCGAGCAGCTTTTCCAACGCCAACGCAGTCGGGCGCGCGGCAAGATCGGCCTGTCCGCCGGGCGGGAACGGCACGATCATGGTGATGTTGCGCGTGGGCCAGGTCTCCTGCGCGCCGGCGGTTGCCAGCAGCGCCTGCAGAGCGCCCTGCGATGCCAGCGGCAGCGCCACGGCGCTCTTGAGAATGTCTCGCCTGTTCATGGTTGTTCTCCTTGAACGTTAGCGCGTGCGCCGCCCGAGGCGCTGGGCCACGATCTTCTCGCCATTGCCGGCGCCACGCCGGCCGCTCAACAGCTCGCCGGCTTTCGGCGCGCTGGTTTTCAGCCCCAGGCTTTTCAGCAGTTGATGCGCCGTGCAGGTCGCCGCCGACACCACCGGCATGCCGAGCGCGCGTTCGAGCTGCGGGATCGCCGACAGCGACGGCATTTGCACGCAGGCGGACGCCACCAGCACGTCGATGCCCTTGAGATCGAGGCGCTTGGCGATGCCAAGCAGACTGGCCGGATCCTGGGCGGCAACCTCGTTGTTGTCGGGGATTTCCAGCGCGACATAATCTTTGACCGTGATCCCCTCGTTCTCGATGTACGCGACCACGGTCTTGGCCAGTGGTTTCAGGTAAGGACAGATGATCGAGATTTTCTTGGCGCCGAGCGCCTGCAATCCGTCGATCAACGCGCCCGCGCTGGTCACCACCGGAGCGGGACTACCGTTCTTCACCGTCACGTCATGCAGGCGCTTGGCCGAGGTACGGTGATGGCCCGGGCCCACACTCATGATCGCCACCAGACAGGCATAGCCGAGCACGTCCACGCGGGCGTCCGAGAGTTCGAGCGCGCAGCGGTCGCTCTCGGCATCCATGGCCGCGAGCTCCTCCTTGGTCACCTTCTTCATCCGCATGCGGCTGGAATGGAAGGTAAAGCGCTCGCTCGGCAGCAGGCCCTGGCGAGCCCACAGCATTGCCGGAATCTCGGTCTCCATGGTGACGTTGGATGACGGTACGATTTGGCCGACGCGATAAGTCCGACTGGTCATTTCTTACGCCCCCGGCTTACTCGCCCCAGAGTGGCGTAAACCATCCATTGGTTCAACGGCTCTCTCGGCCCTGGTCTGCGGCAAAAACAGGTGCCGGGCGCGAAAAAGGCGGCCGCCGTCGCAGGGGGACGGGTCAGCTTCATCAAACGCCTGCGTGACCCCGGAAGTCCGTCGCCCTTTGATCGCTATGGCTGAAAACCCAATCGCGGGGCGTCTCCACCTGCGTTGATCTATATCAACCCGACCTTTTCCACTGCGTCCATGCTGTACCACTCATTGTTTCGAAGGAGGCCGCCATGTGGTGGACCGACTACTGGCCAATGCCGTGAATGCTGCTTGGTCCGATCATGACGATCATATTCGTGATCGTGTGTGTGACGATGACGTCTTTCATGATGTGTGGCAAAATGATGCGCCACCATCGCGGCAATCGAGCGATCGAGATCCTCCGGGAGCGCTATGCGAGAAGCGAAATAAACCAAGCAGAATTCGAGGAGCGGCGGCGCCTCTTGCAAACGTAACCCAGGAAACAACAGCGCAACGCCGTGACAAGGATAGGCCCATGATATTGCCGCATACACTCAAGCGCATCACGCTACACCTCGCCCGCTCAAAGGAGTTTCCCTCCGGATCTGACCGGCATGGCTACGACCTTGTCGCTCCGCTCGATGGCGAGGGACATATCGATCCTCAACTGTGGCAAGAGTACCGTACCTACTGTCGGGTGCGCAGATTTTGGAATGGCGCCGAGGAGCAGGTTGGGCGGCTTGTTCACAAGCCGGGCGGCGCCGAACACGCTCGCTGGATATTCGACTACGCCGCCGAGCAATCCGACGATGACGAAGCTGGCTACCGGTTCGGGGCACACCGCTTTTTACCGGGCGAATATGTATCGATCGCCGATAGCAAGGGCGGGCTTCATACATTTCGAGTGGCGGCGGTCAAGCCGGCTACATAAGGGCTAGACCCCATCGGCTGGCGCATCATGGCGCAATTCGGCTTTGCCCCCTGCGAACTAGCCACGGAGATCTGCTGCGGCCTCACGAGCCTCGTAAAGTTATCTAGTGCCCCGCTTCCGAAGTTCGTGATCCATCGCAGCAACCTCTGACACGAACTTCGGAAGCAAAGGGGCACTAGCAAGTCTATGATTCTAGTGCCGCTTATCGATTTGAAGTTCCTGAACGAGATTGCGGCAAGTGGTGCAGGAACTTCAAATCGGCGGCACTAGGCAAGTTATTTCGCTAAAGAACCGATATAGGCGGAGATATCGGCCGCTTCCGCCCGCGTCAGCGACATATCGGGCATTTTGGGATGCGGATTGAGAAGGAAAAACGCCAACCGGTCCACGTTGAAGCCCGGCTGGCGCGCGATCCCCGCGAACGGAGGAGCCTCGGTCGTTGTCTGGCGCTGATTGGGCGCGACCAGGTGGCAACTTGCACACCAGCGCCCTGCCAATTGCCGGCCGTGGTCGACGTCGGCGGCCAATGCCGCTGCGCTATCGAGCATTGCCAATGAAAGGGCGAAAGTGAGCGTTGCGGCAAATTTTCTCATTTGATTCCCGTTTTTGACCCGTCGCCTTTCGGCTCTTGGATCGATTGCAGATAGGCGAGGATGGCGCCGACATCCCGAATCCCGAAAATGAATTCCGGCATATCCGGGTGGCCCGTCGCTAAGCCCTCGGCCAGAGCCTCCGCAAGACGGTCAATCGGATAGCGCTGACCGAGCGTACGGAAGGCGGGCGCTTCGCGATGCGGGCTCTCACCCGTAGAGCCGATGGCATGACACCTTGCGCAATTGCTCGCCACCAGCACCTTTCCGCGACCGGCCAGCGTGTCGTTGTCTTGTGCCAAGGACACTGTCCCGGACAGTACAACGAACAATGCCGTAAGCAGTGGTGCCAACTTCACAGCCATGGGGCTCACAATCGGGGGCCTGCGTGGCGCGCGCAGGCGCCGCGAATTTCATGCACCAGCGCATTTCCCAACAGCGGCTTTTCGACGATCGGAATGTCGGCGCGGGCGGCGCGTTGGCTCAGAAACGCGGTCGGGTGGCTGGTGATAAGGATTGCAGGAACCGAAATATGCCGCTCCCGCAAGCGATCGATGAGATCGAGCCCGCTCATTCCGGGCATCCTTTGGTCAATGACCAGGCAACTGCAGATCTGAAGATCGCGGGCGTCCAGCAGCTCGGCGCTGTTTGCGTAAGTGCGAACGATGAAGCCTTCGATCTCAAGCGAAAATTTAAGCGAGTTGCGGACGGCGGGATCGTCGTCAACGACGACGACCAGTTCCCGGCTTTTTACCAGTTTCATTCGCATCTCCCGATCTGGCCGCAACCGGTGGATGCTGTAAAAAGCACGAAAAGAATGTCTTCGTTTTGATGTGGCTCAAATATCTCGGTAATGATCGCGGCTTAAGGGCCGGGGACAGCGGCGCTAGAGCGTGATGGCTTCAGATTGAATCGCCATCACGCTCTAGCTTCTTGTTTGAGCATGATCTTTTCCGAAAACCGGTGTCCACTTTTCGGGATCATGCTTTAGTCGCCCGCAGCGGGCTCGGCACCCAGGATGCCGACGATCAGGGCCATGCGCACGAGATCGGACAGGCTGGCAGCCTGCATCTTGGTCATCAGATTGGCCCGATAGATTTCCACCGTTCGCGGACTGATTCCGAGGTCAAACGCGATCTGCTTGTTGGCGTGCCCCGCCACCAGCCCTTCCAAGACATCGCGCTCCCGGGCGGACAGACCCGCGAGCCGGCTCTCGATGTCCGCCTGCGCCGCTTTCCGCTTGCTGTCCCCGTCCTGCTTGTTGAGCGCGGACCGGACTGCCCCGAGCAGCACCTCGTCATCGAAGGGTTTTTCGAGGAAGTCCGAGGCACCGATTTTCATCGCCTCCACGGCGAGAGGAACGTCGGCATGGCCGGTAATGACAATGACAGGCACGCCGATTTTGAGTTCTCTCAATCGTCGCAGTAGATCGATTCCGTTGATATCGGGCATTCTGACATCGGTAATCACGCAGCCGGTCTGTACGGCAGAAGCAACCTGCAAGAAAGCGGTCGCCGATTCATAGGTCCTTACGTCGATTTTGGCGCTCCGTAGAAGGAATGCCAGCGCATCACGCGCGGCATCATCGTCATCGATAACATGAACGGCGGCGTTATCCGACGGCATTGCCGACTTCCTCCTTGGTTACCGCCCGGAGTGTGAAGCGAAAGATTGTACCGCCGGCGGGATTCGGTTCCAGCTCGATCTGTCCGCCGTGCGCCTCTATGATGGTGCGCGAGATAGACAGGCCGACGCCCATTCCGTGGCGCTTGGTGGTGACAAAAGGCTGAAACATCTGGGAGATTATCTCCGGCGCTATTCCTGACCCACGGTCCGAGACGCTGACGACGATCATGTCGCCGTCTGCGGCTGCCGTAGAAATGGCGAGTTCGCGAGTTTGCGATTGCTCCATCGCCTCGATGGCGTTGCGAATGAGATTGAGCAGAACCTGTTGAATTTGGACCTTATCGGCGAGGACCAGATCGACCGCGGGATCGAATTGAAATGTGACTCTGACTCCTTGGTCCTTGGCGCCGACCAGAGCCAGTGCGCTTGCCTCTTCGACGATTTTCCTGACGCTTTCTACCCGACGCTCGCTTTCGCCGCGCGCGACAAAGTCGCGCAACCGGCGGATGATCTGTCCGGCCCGCAGCGCCTGTTGCGCGGCACTGTCCATCGCCTCGCGGACCATCGCCGAGTTCGCATCCGTACTGTCTTCGAGCAGGCGCCGCGACCCCTTCATGTAATTGGCAATTGCCGAGAGCGGCTGGTTGAGTTCGTGGGCGAGAGCGGAAGCCATTTCGCCCATCGCGGTCAACCGTGAGATATGGACCAGCTCGGACTGCAGCTCCTGCAGCCGCGCCTCGGTGCTCTGACGCTCGCTGAGATCGCGGATGAAGCCCGTGAAGAAACGCTGGTTGCTCGATTTCATCTCGCCGACCGCAAGCTCCATCGGAAAGGTCGAACCGCCCTTGCGCTCGCCCACCACCACGCGGCCAACACCGATGATCCGCCGCTCGCCGGTCCGTATGTATCGATCGAGATACCCGTCGTGACCCTCGCGATACGGCGACGGCATCAGCATCTTGATGTTTTTGCCGAGCACGTCAGCCGCTGTGTAGCCAAACAGGCGCTCGGCAGCTGCGCTGAATGACCGCATGATGCCATGTTCGTCGATGACGATCATAGCGTCGGGGATGGTATCGAGAATCGATTTGAGATGGGCTTCGCGCGCCAGTAAATCCAGCATGCTTGCCGCGGCACGGACGCGGCCTCGATGCAATTGTTCGCCGCCCCAGGCGACCCCCAATCCGATCGCGGTAAAAGCCAGCGCATTCGCTATCGCAGCCGCGGACAGCGCCGCAACGCTCGGAATGAAATACGAACCAAGCAGCAGGCCAAGTCCGGTCGCGAGTGCCCCCGGGCCAAATCCGCCAAGCCCCGCTGCGACGAGCACCGCGGGCACAAAGAACAGGTAAGGCGATTGATCCTGCAGGAGAGGCGCCATGAGGAAGCGGGCAGCTAGCGCCACCGCAACGGCTGCGACCGCGACACCGTACTGGCGGATCGGTGATCGAGTGTGTCTTTGCCGGGCCTGCGCGCTTCCGGTGGAAGTCTCAGACGATATTGACGCGATCTCAACCATACGAATTCTGCCTATATAACAAACGGATGACAAACGCCGGCGGCCGAAGGCCATCAGCAAGCGATGGCGGCTAAGGGACAGCCCTTAGGGACATTATCTGAATTTTCGGCTCGCCGCGCCGGCGCTACGCATGGCCCCATCACCGCCGTGGGAGAAAGCCGCCATGCTGACGCAGACCCAAATTTCCAGCGCCTCCTTCAAACAGCCGACCAGCCGGAACCTGCCGCCCGCAGGCGACCACGCCCTCGGAACGATCGAGCTCATGGGCACCCCCATGTCGTTTTCCCGAAATGCCGAAATCTACGGTGAAAATGAGCCGGCCGACTATCTTTACAAGGTCATCAGCGGCACCGTGCGAACCTACAAAATCCTCGCCGACGGGCGCCGGCAGATCGGTGCTTTCCATATGCCGGGCGATATTTTCGGTCTGGAAGCCGGCGATAGCCACACATTCTCAGCCGAAGCGATCGCCGATTCGAAGGTGCTTGTGATCAAGCGCAGCGCGCTGGTCGCGCTCGCGGCGCGCGACAATGACGTGGCTCGTCAGCTGTGGACGTTGACCGGCCGCGAACTGCACCGGGTGCAAGACCATATGATGCTGCTGATCAAGACCGCCCAAGAGCGCGTCGCCAGCTTTCTTCTGGAAATGGCAGACCGCGCGTCGGCAAGTGCCGCGGTCGACCTTCCGATGTCGCGCCAGGACATCGCCGACTATCTCGGGCTTACGATCGAGACGATCTCGCGCACGCTCACGCAGCTGGAAAGCGACGCTGCGATCGAACTGCCGACGTCTCGCAGGATCGTGCTGCGGAACCGTCCCGCGCTCAATCGGCTGAATGCCTAGGGCAAACCAGCGCAGTCGAATCGGAACAGGCAAAGGAGACCGGTCATGAAGGCACGAGATGTCATGACGTGGAGCGTGATTTCGGTCGAGGCCGAGGCACCGGTCACGCGGGCGGCCCGGTTGATGCTGCAAAACAGGATCAGCGGACTGCCGGTGGTCGACGCCAAAGGCAGCCTTGTGGGTATCGTCACCGAAGGGGACTTTCTTCGGCGCAGCGAGATCGGCACCCAGCGCCGGCGGCCGCGGTGGCTGGAGTTTCTGATCGGTCCGGGCCGCCTTGCAACCGAATACGTGCAGGCAAGCGGACGCAAGGTCGCCGAGATCATGACGCCGGATCCTTACACGATCACCGGCGATACTCCCCTCGAAGAAGTCGTCCGGCTGATGGAGAAGCATCGAATCAAGCGATTACCGGTGGTCGAAGACGGCAAACTCATCGGCATTGTGAGTCGCGCGAACCTCATGCGCGCGGTCGCAAGCCTGGCGCGGCAAACAAAAGCCTCGGAGATAGCGGCAGCGGATGACGAAAAGATCCGCACGAGCATTCGTGCCGAACTCGCCAAACGATCCTGGGCGCCTGAAATCGATGTTGTGGTGCTCAACGGCGTTGTCGAACTCTGGGGCAGCATTACCGATGAGCGGGAACGCCAGGCGCTCGTCGTCGCAGCCGAAAATACGGCCGGCGTAAACGCCGTTCACGACCACCTGGTTTGGGTCGAGCCAACCTCCGGGATGGTGTTTCTGTCAGCAGAAGACCAAGCGCAGGCGACCGCACCCTGAGGTGCAAGGCATCATAGGCAAAAGCGGCCGGAGGCAGACATGACTTACTCAACCCTGATGGTCCACCTCGAGTTGGAACATACAAACGACGCCCGCCTGCGGATTGCCGGCGATTTGGCGGAGAAATTCGAGGCGAAGCTGATAGGCATCGCCGCCAGTGATCCGCGACCGCCGTATTATCGGAACGGGGCCTTCGTACACAGCCTGATCGAACGCGAGCGCAACGAAATCGCGAAACGAATGTCGGAGACTGAGGAGCGTTTTCGCGCCGCCGTCAAGGATAGAGCGCGGAAAATCGAATGGCGCTGCGCAATGGCGCGTCCGACGGAGTATGTCGCGCGCGAAGCGCGCGCGGCGGATCTCGTCATCACCGGCGCCAATCGCGACGGCGCGCTGCTCGACCCGCAGTTGCGGCTCGATCCAAGCGATCTGGTCATGCAGGCAGGTCGGCCGGTCTTTGTCGTTCCGCCCGAGGCTGAGCACTTGAAATTGAAACATGTGCTGATCGCTTGGAAAGACACCCGTGAGGCACGGCGGGCAGTGTCCGACGCGTTGCCACTGCTGCACAAGGCGAAATATGTCGATGTTATCGAGGTAGCGGAAGGCGATGTCAGCCAGGGCGCAGCTCAACACCACGTCAATGACGTGGTGGCGTGGCTGGTCCGGCACAACATCTCGGCGGTCGGAAGAGTGAGCCAGGTGCCCGATGACCCGGATGCCATCGAGAACTTATGGAAAAATGGTGTCGATCTGGTTGTGGCCGGAGCTTACGGGCATACGCGTTTTCGCGAATGGGTGATTGGCGGCGTCACGCGCAAACTGATCACGCAGTCTCAGCACTGTTCATTTCTTGCACATTGAGGGAGCAGGCCGATCCAAAGGCGCCGGCTTCTTTACATCGATTGATTCAAGTCAAAGCCTCCGATCGACGGCGTCGCCATCATGCGCCCACACAGAGAATGGAGGGCGCCATGCCGACAGGTGACGTTGTTATACTGATTGGATTCGTTTCGGTGTTTGGCCTCCTTGCCGTCACGCTGGCCTGGGCCGCACATCAAACGCGCCGAGTGAATAAGCCAGCAGGAACCTCGCAATAGCGGGGAACGCCGCGGAGGCTAAATGGTGCCGCAAGAGGGATTCGAACCCCCGACCCCGTCATTACGAATGACGTGCTCTACCGACTGAGCTATTGCGGCGGAATCCGGTGTTTGTGATATCGGCTGCGGCCCGTCATGGCAAGCCAACGGTGCCGCGCCCAACTCTCTGGTCATTCCGGGGCGCCGCGCAAGCGGCGAACCCGGAATCCATCGGGATCATCGGCGAATATGGATTCCGGGCCCGCGGGCTTTGCCCGCGTCCCGGAATGACGATGTGTGCCTCACTTAAACAGCTGGCGCAGCCGGTTCCAGCCCTCGGCCGGGGCCTCCGGCGCCGGCTCGGCTTCCGGCTCGCTATGCGGCTCAGGCTCAGGCCCGGGATCGTCGGGCGCCTGCACCAGCGGCACGATCTTCTCGAAAGCGGGATCGCCAGCGAGCTGTTTTGCGCCGCGCTTGCGGCCAGGACGTGCGGACAGCACCGGCACCGGCAGCGTGTCGCCGTCGGACGATTTGCTCTCCAGCGCCGGACTATCGGCTCCGCGTGCCGATAGCGGCGGAAGCGGTGCACCCGCCGCGCCGCGGTCCGGCCGCTCGCCTTCGATCACCGCGCCTTCCGGCTCGATCTCCGACAGCGGATCCTTCCATTGGAAGGCATCGAGCCGTCCGCTGACCGGCGACACCGGCATCCAACGCTCGGACACCAGCCCGTCCGCGGTCCAGGCCGGATCGCGCCGCGCATGCATGGCGCGCGCCATCCATTCGCGCGCGCGGCCTTCGTCACCGCGCTCCTTTTCTTCCAGCTCCGCCATCAGCATGGCGACGCGCTGGGTCGGCACGATGACGAGGGGCGCCAGCGCCCGCCGCGCGGCGGTGAATTCCTGGGCGTCGAGCGCCGCGCGCGCCACCGCCAGCGCGGCTTCGACATTGCCCGGGGTTTTTTGCGCCAGCGCTTCTACGCGCAAGAGACGATCGCGCGCGGAATCGCCGGGCTGCAGATGCGCGAACGCCTCCGCCAGTTCGGGATGCGGATTGCCCTTCCAGGCCGCTTCGACGATGCGCCCGGCCTTGCGGATCTCGCCGGCATCGCCGAGCAGGCGGCCCGCCAGCGCGGCCGCCGGCACCAATGACGGTGCGAGCTTGACCGCTTCCAGCACGAACGCCTTGGCGGCGTCGCGATCATGGTCTTCGACCGACAGCGCGCGCGCCGTCAGCAGCACCGCGCGCTGGCGGCGGTAGGCATTCTTGTCGATCAGCCCGGCCTTCATGTTGCGGTCGAGCCGCTGCAGCGCGCCGGTCCAGTCCCCGGCGGCGCAACGGAATTCGAACACCGCATGGCCGGCCCAGGCCGGCACCCGCGGCAGCTTGGCGGCTTCCTCGGCATAGAGCCGCGCCGCGCCCGGCTCGTCGCGCCGTTGCGCCTCTGTGAACAGTCCATGCAAGCCGAGTGCCTTGGTGTCGTCGCGTTGCGCCATCGCCTGGAAGATCTGCGTGGCGGCGGCGCGATCGCCGGACAATTGCGCGGCCTGGGCGCCGAGCAGCAGCGTCAGCGGTTCGCCGGGCGCGATGCGGTTGGCTTCGTCGGCATATTTCTTGGCGGCGCGCGCGTCGCCGGAGCCGACCGCAATCAGGCCCTGCGACACCGCGAGATAGCCGCGCACGCCGCGCCGGGTGCGCAGATAAAGCCACAGCACGTCGGGGGAGCGCAGGAGGGCGCGCAGCATCGACCAGCCGAGGGCGGCGAGGACCGCCACCGCGGCGACCGCTACCGAAAGCACCATCACCGAAGTTTCGATGCGCCAGCCCTGCCAGGTGATGGCGACATCGCCCGGACGATCGGCGAGCCAGACCACGCCGAGCGCGAGCAACCCAACCGCCACAAGGAAGATGACGACCCGGATCATCGCGGCGCCCTATTTACCGAGCGCGGCGAGTGCATCTGCGGAGAGCCGGCGGCTCGCCTCCAGCGCCTTCTCGCGTGCCTCGGCCTTGGCGATCCAGGCCTGCGCCGGGGCACGCGCCGCGGGCGGAAGCTTGGAAATTTCCGCCAGCGCGCCGGACAGATCGGACTGCGCGGCTTTGGCCTCGATCCGGCTGATTACCGCCGCCGGATCGTTGCCGGGCACTTCCTCGATCGGCCGGATGCGAACAAGTTTCTCGGCATTGCTTTGCAATTTCTCCAAGAAGCTGCTGTCGCGCGGCGCCGCCCCGGCGGCCTGCAGCAGCGCGGGAACGAGCGCCGAGAGTTCGCGCGCGAGCGCCGGCGCCGACGGCACGCCCGATGTCGCGAACGGCTCGAGCGGCGCCAGCACGTTCGGGTCCGGCGCCAGGATTTTAGCGGCGGCGAATTCGGCAGGAAACGGATCGCCGCGCTCGACCGCGGTCTTGAGCGCCGCGGCGGCGGCGGCCAGACGTCCCGCGCGGTCCGCGGTAAGCGCCGAAGCACGTTTGGCGAAATCGGCTTCGAGGTTTTTCTCGGCGCGTTCGATGCCGGCAACGCGTGCAGTCAAGGCCTCGATCTCCTTGCGGTCGATTGCAGTCGGCGCGGCCTGCGCCGTCTGCGCAGCTTTCTTCGTCTCCGCCAGCGCGGCGTCGGCGCGATCGCGCGCGTCGCGGGCGCTGACCGCGATCTCGTCGCTGCGGCGCGACAGCACGCCGACCCGCTCGGCCAGCGCCCTCACCTCGCCTTCCAGCGTTGCGATGCGGTTGAGCAATGCCGGATCGGTGGCGGGCGCCCGCGCGGCTACGAGCGTGCTTTCCAGTTTGGCAAGCCGGGCGGCTAGTTCCTCGAGCGATTTGGGATCGACCGCAGGCGCCGCCGGACGGTCGGCCAATGCACGCAATTGCTGTTCGACCCGCGCCAGCCGCCCATCCAGCGCACCCGCGCCATCGCGGCCGGGCAACAGGCCGGCAATCACGATGAGGAGCAGTATCAAGGCAGCGCCGGTGGCGCCGGCGGCGATCAAGGGCCAGGGCAGATCGGGCGGCAGCCAGCCAAGCGACATTCGGCGCGGCGGCGGGTCGGGCTCGCGCTGCTGATGCGGCGGCGGGGGTGCATAAGTTTCCTCGCGCGGCGCGGATTGCGGCTCGGGCGCGGGCTCGACCGGCAACGGTTCAGGCGGTAGCTGCGCCGCCCCCGCCGCGTCTTCGCTTGACGTCCTGGCGGCCGAAACCGGCTCATTCGCGATCTCGGTGGCCTTGAGATCAATCGTCGGCGGACGGCGGCCACGCGGTGGCGGTTGTGGCGGTTTGGGCGGCCCGGAGGGAGGGCGCTTGGCACTGCTCATCAGCGTTCCTTCCCGGCATCCCTGTACGATTCGGCCGTTATGGCCGTCTTTCTAGCAAATCGTGACGCCCGAGGCGGGGCAAATTGACCGTCAATTCAAGCTTATCAGCGCCACCAGCGCGGCTTCGTCCGGCCGGGGCGCGATGGCGATCGTCCTGGCGCCGGCTGCCACCAGCGGATCGGCCACCTGCCGCGACAGACAATAATGTGTGGCCGCCAGCGCCTGCGCGCCAATGCCGGCCCGTTCGGAGCAATGCAAAAAGGCCGCAGCGCTGCGGCGGGAGAAATGCAGTACGCCGTCGATCTCGCCGCCCGCCAGCGCCGCCCGCACATCCGGCGGAAACGCGGCCGCCTGCAAGGCGCGATAGACCGTCACGGTCTGCACCGCGATGCCTTGGGTGGCGAGAGCGGCGGCAAGATCGCCGGCACGATCCTCGCCGGCAAGATAAAGCACCGGCGAATTGCGCGGAAGATTGGCAGCAATGGAGCCGGCGAGAGCGTTCGCATTGCCGTCGGCGGACAGGACATTGCCGAAGCCGGCGTCGCGGGCGGCCTCGGCCGAGCGCTGGCCAACGGCAAAGAGCGGAAGCGGCAGCAATTCGCCACGCCGTGGGTGCTGCGCGACGGCACGCGCGGCATTAGTGCTGGTGATCGTCAGGGCGCCCCAGGGACCGGGACCGAGCGCGGCGTCACCGATCGTTTCGACCCGCAGCAGCGGCGCCAGCAGCACCTCGAATCCCCGCGCGCGCAGTTGCGCGGCGGTGTGTGCGCCGTCGGGCTCGGGCCGGGTAACCAGCAGGCGCACGGTCATGCCTTGGTAAAAAAATCGGCGCCGCCGCGCGCTTTCAGCTCGCGCCCGGCATCGGCACCGAGCGCGGCGGCATCGGCAGCAGTTCCTTCGCGCGCGGTATCGAAAACGGCGCTGCCGTCCGGCTTGGCGATCAGCCCGCGGAACCGCACGCGGCCCGCATCAAGGATCGCGTGACCGGCAATCGGCGTGCGGCAGGAGCCGTCGAGCACGGCGAGAAAGGCGCGCTCGGTGGTGAGCGCAATCATCGACTCCGTATGATTGATGGCGTCGAGCAAATCCTGCGTGGCACGGTCGTTTTGCCGGGCCTCGATGGCGATGACGCCCTGCCCGACCGCCGGCAGGCATTCCTCGATTGACAGTATCGCGGTCGCTACCTCCGCAAGGCCGAGCCGCTTCAGGCCGGCGAGCGCCAGCAGCGTGGCGTCGACCACGCCGTCGTCGAGCTTGCGCAGCCGCGTCTCCACATTGCCGCGCAGCGGCGCCACGGCGAGATCGGGCCGCAAATGCTTGACCATGGCCTGCCGCCGCAAGGATGCGGTACCGACCACCGCGCCGGCGGGCAGGTCGCGCAGGGTTTTGGCCTTGCGGCTGATGAACACGTCGCGCGCATCCTCGCGCGCCAGCACCGCCGTGATCGCGAGCCCGGCCGGCAGCACGGTCGGCAGATCCTTGGCGGAATGCACCGCCAGATCGATCGCTCCGGCGACCAGCGCCTCCTCGATCTCTTTGGTGAACAGGCCTTTGCCGCCGGCTTCCGCCAGCGGGCGGTCCTGGATGATGTCGCCGCTGGTGCGGATCACCATGAGCGCGATCCGCTCGGGCGCAAGACCGTGCGCTGCGGCCAGCCGGTCGCGCACCTGTCCCGCCTGCGCGAGCGCGAGCGGACTGCCGCGTGTCCCGATCCGCAAAACTGCCGTCGCGACCGAGGATTGCACCCGGTGACCTCACAATGCTACGCCGGACCGGCCGGCCGAAAACGCGCGCGATCATAGGGACCGCGGCAAGGCCGGGAAAGCGGCAAGGCCAGGAAAGCGGCTCGGCTCCATGATCGTGCTCGGTATCGAGACCACCTGCGACGAGACCGCCGCGGCGGTGGTGGAGCGCCCGCCCGCTGGGCGCGGCAAGATCATGTCGAATATCGTGCTGTCGCAGGTGAGCGAGCACGAAAAATTCGGCGGCGTGGTGCCGGAAATCGCCGCCCGCGCCCATGTCGAGGCGCTCGATCTCATTATCTATGAAGCGATGACCGAAGCCGGCTGCACGTTCGATTCCATCGACGGCATCGCCGCCGCCGCCGGGCCGGGGCTGATCGGCGGTATCATCGTGGGCCTGACCACCGCCAAGGCGCTGGCGCTGGTGAGCGAGAAGCCGCTGATCGCGGTCAATCATCTGGAAGCGCATGCGCTCACCGCCCGACTCACCGACGCCACGCCATTTCCCTATTGCCTGTTCCTCGCCTCCGGCGGCCATACCCAGATCGTGGCGGTGCGCGGGATCGGCGACTATGTGCGGCTCGGCACCACGGTGGACGACGCCATCGGCGAAGCCTTCGACAAGACCGCAAAACTGCTCGGCCTCGGCTATCCCGGCGGGCCGCAGGTCGAGAAGGAAGCCACCGCCGGCGATCCCGCGCGTTTCACCTTACCGCGGCCGATGGCGGGAAAGCCGAATGCCGATTTTTCGCTCTCGGGCCTGAAGACGGCGCTGCGGCTGGAAGCGGAAAAAATCGCGCCGATCAGCGACCAGGACGTGCGCGATCTGTGCGCCAGTTTCCAGCAGGCGGTGGTCGACGTGGTGGCCGACCGGCTGCGCGCCGGATTGAAAATGTTCAAGGAGCGCTACGGCAATCCCACCGCCATTGTCGCCGCCGGCGGCGTCGCCGCCAACGACGCGATCCGCAAGGTATTGCACCGCGTCTCCTTCGAGGTCGGTACCGTGCTGGTGGTACCGCCGGCCGAATTGTGCACCGACAATGGCGCCATGATCGCCTGGGCCGGCGCCGAGCGGCTCGCGCTCGGCCTCACCGACACGCTCGACACTCCGCCGCAGGCGCGCTGGCCGCTCGCCAATGTCACCGGCCGCGGCGTGTCGGCGGTAGCGGAAGCGCTGGCATCGCCGGTGCGCGACACCGGCTGAGCGGGCATGGGCTTCCAGCGCATCGCCGTGGTTGGAGCAGGCGCCTGGGGCAGCGCGCTGGCCAAAGCCATTGCGCGCGGCGGCCGCAGCGTGACGCTGCTGGCGCGCGATCCCACCAAAGCCGCCGCCATCGCGCGCAGCCGTGAAAGTCCGCTTCTGCCGGGCAAACGATTGGAAGACAGCATCCGCGTTGCTGCGGTCGGCGACGGCAACGGCCCGCATGATGCGATCCTCATCGCCGTGCCGTCGCAACAGCTGCGCGCCGCCGCGGCCGCCATCGCGCCGGCGCTCGCCAAAGGCACGCCGGTGATCGCTTGCGCCAAGGGCATCGAGCGCGGCACTCGCAAATTCATGACCGAGGTGATCGCCGAGGTGGCGCCGGCAGCGCTGCCGGCGATCCTGTCGGGCCCGAGTTTTGCCGATGACGTGGCGCGCGGGCTGCCGACAGCGGTGACGCTGGCGGCCGCCGACGAGGCCGCGGTGGCGGAGCTTGCCGCGGCGCTCGGCTCGGCCACTTTTCGGCCCTATCACTCGACCGACGTGCGCGGGGTAGAGATCGGCGGCGCCGCCAAGAACGTGCTCGCCATCGCCGCCGGCATTGTCGCCGGCCGCGGCCTGGGCGCCAGCGCCGCCGCGGCGCTCACCACCCGCGGCTTCGCCGAGCTGTTCCGTTTCGGCAAGGCGCTGGGCGCGCGCCCGGAGACGCTGACCGGATTGTCCGGGCTGGGCGATCTGATTCTGACCTGTTCCAGTCCGCAATCGCGCAATCTTTCCTTCGGCATCGCCATCGGCAAAGGCCAGATGCCGAATGAGGCCAAGGCGGGTGCAAAACTGGCGGAAGGCGCGTTCACCGCACCGGTGCTGGTGGAGATCGCCAATGCAAATGGCATCGAGATGCCGGTCGCGGCCGCGGTTGCGGCCATTCTTGACGGCCGCTTCAGCATCGACGAAGCGATCGAAAATCTGCTGACGCGGCCGTTCCGCGCGGAGGGATGAGCCATGGCCCATTGGCTGTTGAAGACCGAGCCGGAGGAATTCTCCTGGGACGATCAGGTCAAGCGCGGCGCCAAGGGCGAATCCTGGAGCGGCGTGCGCAATTTCACGGCGCGGCGGCATCTGAATGAGATGAAGAAGGGAGACCAGGCATTCTTCTATCATACCGGCGAGGAGAAGCGGATCGTCGGCATCGCCGAGGTGATCCGCGAAGCCTATCCCGATTCCACCGACCCGAAGGGCGTGTTCGTGGCGGTCGACGTGCGGGCGGTGAAGCCGCTGCTGAAGCCGGTGACGCTGGCCGCGATCAAGGCGGAGCCGCGGCTCAAAGACATGGCGCTCGCGAAATATCCGCGCCTGTCGGTGCAGCCGGTGACGCCGCAAGAATGGAAGATCGTCTGTCGCATGGGCGGGCTGAAGGACTAATCCTAGCTCATGACGCAGACCTTCTTTCGGGCCTCATCCTTCGAGACGCGGACCTTCGGTCCGCTCCTCAGGATGAGGAGTGAAGGTCGCGGCGTATTCAGCCGTGCGACTCTGAATCGATCCTCATGGTGAGGAGCGCAGCAAAGCTGCGCGTCTCGAACCATGAGGCCTCGGTTGCGCTTCGGGAGGAATGAGCGGAGACGTGACACCCACTGGAGGGGCGCGCCAACTTACGTTCAAGTCGCCGCCGCCATGATCTGCGCCAGCACCTGGGCGCGGCGCGTGGGCGAGCGGCAGGCGTTCAAAGTTTCCGAGAACCGTTCCAGCACGCCGTCCTCAAAGGCGGCGACCACGGTGTCGTGCACATAGCTCTTGCGGCAGATCGCAGGCGTATTGGTAAGATCCTCGGCGGCGGCGCGCACTGCTTCCAGCACCTGCTTTCTGCGCTTGCGCTCGCTGGTGGCCGGGGTGGCGCGAGCGAGCGCTTCCAGCACGCTGGCGGAGGCGAGCAGCGTGCGGAAATCCTTCAGCGAGATTTTTTCGCCTGCGATCTCGCGCAGGAATGCATTGACGTCGCGCGCGCGCACCGGGCGCACCGTCTGATCATCGCCGCGATATTGCAGCAACCGGCGCCCGGGCAATTCGCGCAACAGCAAAAGCGCGGCGGCGAGCCGCGGCGCGGAAAATTCCTTGACCACGGGTTTGCCGCCCTTCGAGCGGAACGAGAGCGTGATGGCCTCGCCATAGACCGTGACATTGGACTTCAGCAGCGTGGCGGCGCCGCGGGTGCCGTGCAGACGCGCATAGCTCTCGCTGCCTGGGCGGATGGCGCTACGCGCGACCAGTTCGATCACCGCGGCGTAAGCGAACTCGCGCGTCGGGTTGTTGGTGGCGAGATACTGCGCGACGCTGCGGCGGATGCGCGGCAGAACATCGGCCAGCCGCGCCAGCCGGCGCGCCTTGCGGCTCTCGCGCACCTTCTCCCAGTCCGGATGATAGCGGTATTGCAGCCGGCCGGCGGCATCGCGGCCGACCGCTTGCAGATGCGCCGCCGGATCTTGCGCGTAGAGAACGTCCTGATAAGCGGGCGGCACGGCCAGGCTGGCGAGCCGCCGCACCGTCGCCGCCTCGCGGATGGTGCGGCCGCCGGCGCCGAGATAGGTCCAGCCCTTGCCGCAACGCCGCCGGCGGATCGACAGTGCATCGGCGCGCACGTGGCGCAGGCCAAGGCGTTTCGCTGCTGCCAGGATCGCCGGTGTGAAGCCATTGGCCGCCCTTGTGGCGGCCTGTGCCGGAAGGCGGGCGGCGGCGTTCATATTTTCACTCATCACCCTCCTCGCCCGCCGACGGAAACGATTGCCCTCGGTATTGGTTCCGAAAGCTGCACGTCCAGGCCGCATCCCTGCTCTTGTCGCTTGTCCGAGGACCGTCGCATAATGCCGCCTGGACGACGGTCGCGCGGGTGGCGTGGCGTGGAGGGAGCCGAAATGTCAGGGAAAATTTACGACATTCCGCCGGAATGGAAGCAGCGCGCCTTTATCGATCAGGCCAAGTACAAGGAGATGTATGCGCGCTCGATCAAGGACCCGAACGGGTTCTGGGCGGACGAGGCCAAGCGCCTGCACTGGTACCGGACGCCGAGCAAGATCAAGAACACCAGCTTCGGCCCCGGCGCCGTCTCGATCAAATGGTACGAGGACGGCACCTTAAACGCCGCTTACAATTGCATCGACCGCCATCTGCCCAAGCGCGCCGGCCAGACCGCGATCATCTGGGAAGGCGACGACCCGAGCCAATCCAAGCACATCACCTATCATGAGCTGCACGACGAGGTCTGCCGCTTCGCCAATATCCTGCGCAACCGCAATGTCGAGAAAGGCGACCGCGTCACCATCTACATGCCGATGATCCCGGAGGCGGCCTATGCCATGCTCGCCTGTGCGCGCATCGGCGCCGTCCATTCGGTGGTGTTCGGCGGCTTCTCGCCGGACTCGCTCGCCGGACGCATCGAGGATTGCGGCTCCAAGGTGGTGATCACCGCCGACGAGGGCGTGCGCGGCGGCCGCAAGATTCCGCTGAAAGCCAATACCGACGCCGCCATCGCCAAGGTGGCAAATAATGGATTCTCGGTCGACCATGTCATCGTGGTGCGTCGCACCGGCGCCGCCGTCGACATGGATCCGGTGCGCGACGTCTATTACGACAAGGCCGCCGAAGTGGTGACGGCGGAATGCCCGTGCGAGCACATGAACGCGGAAGACCCGCTGTTCATTCTCTACACGTCAGGCTCGACCGGTAAGCCGAAGGGCGTGCTGCACACCACCGGCGGCTATCACGTGTTCGTCGCCTCCACGCATCAATACGTGTTCGACTATCACGAGGGCGACATTTACTGGTGCACCGCCGACGTCGGCTGGGTGACCGGCCACAGCTATATCGTCTACGGCCCGTTGGCGAACGGCGCCATCACCCTGATGTTCGAAGGCGTGCCAAACTACCCGACCATGTCGCGTTTCTGGGAAGTGGTCGATAAGCATCAGGTCAACACCTTCTACACGGCGCCGACCGCGATCCGCGCGCTGATGCAGGCGGGCGACGAGCCGGTGAAGAAGACCTCGCGCAAGTCGCTGAAGCTGCTCGGCACCGTCGGCGAGCCGATCAATCCGGAAGCCTGGGAGTGGTACTACCATGTGGTCGGCGACGGCCGCTGCCCGATCGTCGATACCTGGTGGCAGACCGAAACCGGCGGCCACATGATCACGCCGCTGCCCGGCGCCACCCGGCTCAAGCCCGGCTCGGCGACGCAACCCTATTTCGGCGTGATCCCGCAGATCGTCGATGCCGACGGCAAGGTGCTGGAAGGCGCCGCCAGCGGCAATCTCTGCATCGCCGATTCATGGCCCGGCCAGATGCGCACCGTGTTCGGCGATCACCAGCGTTTCGTAGACACCTATTTCAAGACCTATCCCGGCAAGTATTTCACCGGCGACGGCTGCCGCCGCGACGAAGACGGCTATTACTGGATCACCGGCCGCGTCGACGACGTGATCAATGTCGCCGGCCACCGGCTCGGCACCGCCGAAGTCGAGAGCGCGCTGGTGGCGCACGAGAAATGCTCGGAGGCTGCCGTGGTCGGCTATCCGCACGACATCAAGGGCCAAGGCATCTATGCCTATGTGACGCTGATGGCCGGCGTGCAGCCGAGCGAGGAGCTGCGCAAGGAGCTGATCGCCTGGGTGCGCAAGGAAATCGGCCCGATCGCCTCGCCCGATCTCATCCAGTTTGCACCCGGCCTGCCGAAGACCCGCTCGGGCAAGATCATGCGGCGCATCCTGCGCAAGATCGCCGAGGACGAAGCCGGCAATCTGGGCGACACCTCGACGCTCGCCGACCCGGCCGTGGTCGACGACCTGGTGAACAACCGGCAGAACAGGAAGAGCGCGTAGCCACGCCGGTCCGAGGCGCCCCGTCATCCTGAGGCAGCCACCTGTTGCCCGCACGGCACAGCCGCGCGATTTTTGTGAAAAAGTAACGCTATGCGGAGCTTTCGGCTGAGACCGGGCGCGGTTTGCCGTATCATCCGGGTCGGGCCAAGCGCGGTCGTTGCCGCGCCAAGGCCCATCGCGCTGGGGAAACTACTCAACCACGGTTTTGATCATGTCGCATGCGTCTCGATGGCTGGCCGCGGCGGCTGCCGTTTGCCTCACAACCATCCCGCAAGCATCGCAGACGGCGCAGGCGCGCGGCGATATGGTGGCGTTTCGCGGCAACTATTCGGCCGGCACTATCGTGGTGCGGACCGGCGAGCGCCGGCTCTATTACGTGATCGGTGAGGGGCGCGCGATCCGCTATCCGGTCGGCGTCGGCCGCGCCAGCAAGCAATGGACCGGCACCTCCTATATCGACGGCAAATATGTACAGCCGGCTTGGTCGCCGCCAGCCGACGTCAAGCGTGACAATCCCCGCCTGCCCAGTGTGATCCCGGGCGGCTCGCCGCGCAATCCGATGGGTGCCGCGGCGATGACCCTGTCCGGCGGCGAATACGCCATCCACGGCACCAATGCGCCGGGTTCGGTCGGCGGGTTCGTGTCCTACGGCTGTTTCCGGATGTACAATGCCGACATCACCGATCTATTCGGCCGTGTGAGCGTTGGAACGACGGTGGTGGTGACGCGCTAGCGGCTCGGCCAAAGCGCAAATCTCTCGTTGAATCAAATCGCTCATTGAATATCGTCGCGGCGTTGCCACATTACTTGGGCGACCGGCTTAAATCTTTTCTTGGAGTGTTTTATGCGCGCCCTGCACCTCGCGGTGGCTGCAGCGACAGTGCTTTCTGCAACCTCGCTCTATGCTCAATCGCAGTCGGCTCCCCTGCTCAAACAGGTGGGCGACCTGAAGACTGCCGAATGTCCGAAGGCGAAAAGCCCCGCCGCCTGCCGCAAGGACTTCGATGCCTATATCGAGCTGGTGCGCACCGTCGAACGCACCAAAGATCAGAAATTGGCCGATCGGCTAGGCCCAGGCTTCAATAATCTCCGGGCGAAATACCAATCGAAGAAATAACTCGCAGTTTGTGCGGCGCAGCGCCACGGATGCGGGCTTTGGCAAGCATCCAACTGCCGTATTTATCGCGGCGTCACCTCTTGCAGTGTGCCCCGGCTCACCCAACATTTTGCGGCGAATGCCGGCGGTGCGTGGCGACCTCGCCTTCGGCCGGCCACGGAGAGTGCGATGAATTTCCTTCGGACGGTCATCCTGCTGGCAGGGCTCACCGGCCTTTTCATGGGCGTCGGCTATCTGATCGGCGGCGCCGGCGGCGCCATGATCGCGTTTCTGATCGCCGCGGCGATGAACATTTTCGCCTACTGGAATTCCGACAGGATGGTGCTGTCGATGCACGGCGCCCAGGAGGTCGACGAGCGCACCGCGCCCGACCTCTACCGCATTGTGCGCGAGCTTTCGCAGCGCGCCGGCCTGCCGATGCCGCGCGTCTATCTGATGGACAATCCGCAGCCGAACGCCTTCGCCACCGGCCGCAATCCGCAGCATGCCGCGGTGGCGGTGACCACCGGGTTGATGCAGGTGCTGTCACGCGATGAGACGGCCGCGGTGATCGCGCACGAGCTCGCCCACGTCAAGAATTACGACACCCTGACGATGACCATCACGGCCACCATCGCCGGCGCGATCTCGATGCTGGCGCAGTTCGGCATGTTCTTCGGCGGTAATCGCGACAGCAACAACGGCATCGGGATCATCGGCACGATCGCCATGGTGATCCTGGCGCCGATCGCGGCAATGCTGGTGCAGATGGCGATCAGCCGCACCCGCGAATATGCCGCCGACCGGGTGGGCGCGGAGATTCTCGGCAATCCCGGCGCGCTGGCGGTAGCCTTGGCCAAGATCTCCAACTACGCGCATCAGGTGGAGAATCCGACGGCCGAGGCCAATCCGGCGACCGCGCATCTGTTCATCATCAATCCGCTGTCGGGCCAGCGCATGGACAATCTGTTCTCGACCCATCCGGCCACCGAGAACCGCATCGCCGCGCTGCAAGAGCTGGCGCGGCAAATGGGGCAAGGCGGTTTTGGCGGCGTGGCGCGCAGCGCAGCGCCTGCCCGCGCGCCTGCTCATGGGCCCTGGGGGCGGCGGCAGAGCCCATGGGGCTAGCATTTTGTCACCGGGCATGACGCTGAAGGTTTTTCATGCCAGATGACGCGCATGGCAACGCCACGCGCAGCGGCACAATCTGAACAACCCGGCCTCGCGGCGCGCCGGATCGCGGCCGATATTCTGGAAGGCGTATTGCACCGGCGCCGGCCGCTCGACGACCAGTTGGACGGAGCCGGCGCCCATACCGGCTTGGCCGCCCTTGCCGACCGCGACCGCGCGCTCACACGGCGGCTAGTCGCCACCGTGCTGCGGCGGCTCGGCACCCTGCGCCATCTGCTCGGCCTCTTTCTCGAACGCGGGCTGCCCGCCGATATGCCGCGGGTGGAAACCGCGCTGCTGCTCGGCACGGCGCAAATCCTCTGGCTCGACGTGCCCGATCACGCCGCGGTCGATCTCTCGGTGCGGCTCACGCGCGCCGATCGCTATGCGTTGCATTACGCCGGACTGGTCAATGCGGTGCTGCGCCGTGTCGCCAAGGAGGGCGCGCAACGGCTGGCCGGCATCGATACGGCTTTGCTCGACACGCCCGACTGGCTGATGGCGCGCTGGACGCGGACCTATGGCGCACAAACCGCGCGCGCCATCGCCGTGGCCAATAGCGAAGAGCCGGCGCTCGATCTCACGGTGAAGGACGATCCGGCACATTGGGCGGGCGTGTTCGGCGGGCGCGTGCTGCCGACCGGCTCGGTGCGCGCCGTCGTGCATGGCCCGGTGTCGCAACTGCCGGGTTACGGCGATGGCGCCTGGTGGGTGCAGGACGCCGCGGCCGCATTGCCGGCGCGGCTGCTCGGCGACGTGCGCGGCAAGCTCGTTGCCGACCTTTGCGCCGCACCCGGCGGCAAGACCGCGCAGCTCGCGGCGGCGGGCGCGCGCGTGGTCGCGGTCGATCGCTCCGAACCGCGGCTCGAGCGCGTGCGCCAGAACCTCGATCGGTTGAAGCTCACGGCCGACACCGTCACCGCCGACGCGGCGGACTGGCAAGCCGGACCGTTCGACGCCGTCCTGCTCGACGCGCCCTGTTCATCGACCGGCACCATTCGCCGCCATCCCGATATCCCCTGGCTCAAGCGCGAAGCCGACATCGGCAAGCTCGCCGCGTTGCAGAGACGCCTGCTGGCGCGCGCGGTCGAACTGACCAAGCCGGGCGGTGTCCTGGTTTATTGCACCTGCTCGCTCGAGCCGGACGAGGGGCTGGATATCGTCGCCGATCTGCTCGGCCACGACTCCCGCTTGCGCCGGCGGCCGATTTCACCGGCCGAGATCGGGCTGCCCGACCTGCTGAGCCCGGAGGGGGATTTGCGTACGCTGCCGTGCCATCTGCCCGATTCGCAGCCACGTATGGCCGGGCTCGACGGCTTCTACGCCGCCCGGCTGGAGCGGCTCTAGGCGGCCTATTCCACCGTTGGCCAGAGGCAAACGCTTCCGCTATCTTGCCGCCGGCGGGGTCACAGCCCGATTTTCGTTTATTTGGGAGCAATCGCGGGGATGTCGCGCGGTTCGATCGCGGAGCATGCCAAGCTCTCCGTGTTTCTGGCGCGCGGCGCGCTTCGCAAGCTCGTCGGCCGCCTGACCGGACATTCGTTGATTCGCGGGCCGTTTTTCCCCGGCAAAGCCGACCGCCTGATCATCGCGCCGCAGGACCTGCGCACCGCTGACGCCACCCGCGCGAGCGAAATCTATTCGGGGCGTTTCGTGTTCGCCGGCAAGGTGGTGATTTGCGATGCGCGCTCGCCGTTCGAGGTCACCCCGCCGTCCGACGAATGGGCCGCCGCCCTGCACGGTTTTGGCTGGCTGCGGCATCTGCGCGCCGCCGAATCCGGCATCACCCGCGCCAACGCGCGCGCGCTGGTGGACGAATGGATCACCTTGCGCAGCGGACGCGATCCGGTGGCCTGGCGGCCGGAGGTGCTGGCGCGCCGCATCATGTCGTGGCTGAGCCAGTCCACCTTGGTGCTGGACGATTCCGAGCTGCGCTTCTATCGCCGCTTCCTGCGCAGTCTCACCCGGCAGGTGCGCCTCTTGCGTCACACCGCGCCGATGGCGCGCGACGGGCTGCCGCGTTTTCAGGCGGTGATTGCGCTTACCTATGCGGCGCTGTGCATGGCCAATCAGGCGCGCCACATCCGCGCCGCCACCAAGCGGCTCACCGAAGAGCTGGAGCGCCAGATCCTTCCCGACGGCGGCCATATCAGCCGCAATCCCGGCGCGCTGGTCGAACTGCTGCTCGATCTGCTGCCGCTGCGACAGGTGTTTTCCGCGCGCAACATTCCGCCGCCGCCGGCGCTGCTCAACGCCATCGACCGGATGATGCCGATGCTGCGCTTCTTCCGCCATGCCGACGGAACCTTTGCGCTGTTCAACGGCATGGGCCCAACGCCCACCGATCTGCTCGGCACCATCTCCGCCTATGACGATGCGCGCGGCGCGCCGGTCGCCAATGCGCCGCACTCCGGTTACCAGCGCGTGGAGTCGGCAGGCATGCTGGTACTGATGGATACCGGCCGCGCGCCACCGCTCGCCGTGAGCCAGGAAGCCCATGCCGGCTGCCTGTCGTTCGAGCTGTCGACCCGCAGCGGCCGCATCGTGGTCAATTGCGGGCTGCCGGCGACGGGGCGCGAAAGCTGGCGGCAGGTGGCGCGCGCGACCGCGGCGCATTCCACCGCCACCCTCAACGACGCCTCATCGTGCCGCCTGGTGGAATCGAGCTCGGTCAGACGCATGATGCAGGGATTCCCGATCATGGGCGGACCGCGCAAGGTGTCGGTCGCGCGCGCGAGCGAAAACAATGGCAGCATCACGCTGCGCGCCTCGCACGACGGCTACGCCGACAGCTTCGGCATCATCCATGAGCGCGTGCTGACACTGGCCGCCGACGGCCAGCGACTCGACGGCGAGGACGTGTTTTCGCCGGCCAAGGGCGACAGCATCCCGGCCGGACGCGACCAGTTCGCGCTGCGCTTCCATCTGCATCCGGCGATCAAGGCCAACCGGCTCTCGGATTCCCATGGCGCCATGCTGGTACTGCCCAACAAGGAGGTCTGGACCTTCAACGCCTATGAGGATCGCATCGAGCTGGAAGAGAGCGTCTATCTCGCCGGCTCCGACGGTCCGCGCCGCGCCGTGCAGATCGTGATCTATGGCCGCGCCCGCAAAGTGATGCGGGTGCAGTGGACGTTCTCGCTGGCGGCGCCGCTCGCCGCCGGCGCCCGCCGCGGCCGCGGAAACGAGCCGCGATTGCCGTTGTGAATGTCTCAAAAGCGGGCCCTTGCCGGGCATGACAACGCCGGTTGAATCGGGCAAACGATAGGCATGAGCGACCTCCGCCGCATCAATCGCGCATTGCTGTCGGTATCCGACAAGACCGGCCTGATCGCGTTTGCCCGGGCGCTGGCAGGCCACGGCGTCGAGCTCGTCTCCACCGGCGGCACCCGCAAAGCCCTGGCCGATGCCGGGCTCGCGGTGCTCGATGTCTCCGACCTCACCGGCTTTCCGGAGATGATGGACGGGCGGGTGAAGACCCTGCATCCCGCCGTGCACGGCGGCCTGCTGGCGATCCGCGACAACAGCGAGCATGGCAAGGCCATGCAGGCGCACGGCATCAGGCCGATCGACCTGTTGGTGGTCAATCTCTATCCGTTCGAGGATACGGTTGCGAAAGGCGCGGAGCCGGAGGCCTGTATCGAGAATATAGATATCGGCGGACCCGCCATGATCCGCGCCGCCGCCAAGAACCATGCCGACGTGGCGGTGGTGGTCGAGCCCGCGGATTACGACGCGGTGCTGAAGGAGCTCAAGGCGAATAACGGCGCCACGACGCTCGATTTGCGCAGAAAGCTTGCCGCCAAGGCCTATGCGCGCACCGCCGCCTATGACGCGGCGATCTCCAATTGGTTTGCCGAGGTGCTGGCCGATGCGGCGCCGGCCTATCGTGCTTTCGCCGGACGCCTCGCCGAGGCATTGCGCTATGGCGAGAACCCGCACCAGCAGGCCGCCTTCTATCGCAGCGGCGAGGCGCGCCCGGGCGTCGCCACCGCCCGTCAGGTTCAGGGCAAGCAGCTTTCCTACAACAACATCAACGACACCGACGCAGCCTATGAATGTGTCGCCGAGTTCGACTCCAAGCGCACCGCCGCCTGCGCCATCATCAAGCATGCCAATCCGGCCGGCGTGGCCGAAGGGGAAACTTTGCTTGACGCTTACCGCAAGGCGCTCGCCTGCGATCCGGTGTCGGCCTTCGGCGGCATCGTGGCGTTGAACCGGCCACTCGATGCCGACACCGCGCGCGCGGTCACCGAGATTTTTACCGAAGTCATCATTGCGCCCGACGCCAGCGAAGAAGCGATCGCCATTGTCGGCGCGAAAAAGAATCTGCGCCTGCTGCTGGCGGGAAGCCTGCCCGATCCGCGCGCCCGCGGGCTGGTGGTGAGGTCCGTGGCCGGCGGCTTGGTCGTGCAGTCGCGCGACAATGCGGTGGTCGACGACATGGAGTTGAAGGTGGTGACCAAGCGCGCGCCGACCGACGCCGAGCGGCGCGATCTCGCCTTCGCCTTCCGGGTAGCCAAGCACGTGAAGTCCAACACCATCGTCTATGCCAAGGACAGCGCCACCGTCGGCATCGGCGCCGGACAAATGAGCCGGGTGGATGCCGCGCGCATCGCCGCGCGCAAGGCGGAGGACGCCGCCAAGCAGGCCGGGCTCACGCAGCCGCTGACCAAAGGCTCAGTGGTCGCTTCTGACGCCTTCTTTCCGTTCGCCGATGGCTTGCTGGTGGCAATCGAAGCCGGCACCACCGCGGTGATCCAGCCGGGCGGTTCGGTGCGCGACGACGAGGTGATCAAGGCAGCCGACGACGCCGGCATCGCCATGGTGTTCACCGGCACACGGCATTTCCGGCATTGATTTCCCAGCGTATCCTCATGCAGTTGTCATTGCCGGGCTAAACAACAAGCCCGGCAATGACAGCATGGTTATTTTAGCGCCATGAACCGGATGGTGCGGCGCCGCGACAAAGCGTAGGATAGCCGTGTGGCGGACGCATGCCTCCGCGCACAACCAGAAATCACAATCGACGCCAATGTCGACCACAGGAGGAAGCGATGTCACGAGCTTCGACCGCGGTCCTGGCCACCGTATGCCTGGCCTTTGCATCGGCGGCGACGGCGCAGTTCAACCCCCTGCCCGGAGTGACCGATCCCCCCTCTCCGACGCGCTCGACCGCCGTCAAAAGCAGCAAGTCGAACACCAGCGACCGGGCGACCACTGTCAAAAGCAGCAAGTCGAATACCAGTGACCGGACGACGACCGTGAAGAGCAGCAAGTCCAACACCAGCGATCGGATGGGCGGCGGAGGCGGTGGAAAAGGCAGCGGCGTTGCCAAGACGACAACGGTCAAGAGCAGCAAGTCGAATACCAGCGATTAGCCGCATATCGAACGGCAGCTGCTTCTTATCCCTCCTCCGCAAGTGCACCCAGAGCTTGATTTCCTGCCTGATCATCGTCTCGCGAAGACTCCGGGCAAACTCGTTAGCCATGAACCCCACCCGGTCGGCCCGAGAGCCGACCGCCCTCCCCTTTCAGGGGAGGGAGAAGAAATAAATTCACTCCTTCACCAGATCGCCCAGCAGGCTCGCCGCCACCGACAGCTTCGACAGCGTCAGCCCGGAATTGGCGATCTCATGCACCGCGGCGCGGATGCGCTCGACCGCGGCCGCGCGCGGCGCGACCCAGGCCTGCACGGCGGCCGCGCCGGCCAGACCGCTGCCGGCCATCGCCGCCGTCAGGCGGCGTTGCGCATCGCCGATCGAATCGAGCGCGCGGTCAAGCGCGAGGCGATCGAAATAATCGGAAATGACAATGGCGCGCGCCGCCGCCACGATCCGATCAAGCCGGAAGAAAGTTTCGGCGGCAAAATAGGTGGCGGCCACGTCGGCGATGTTCTGGCCGGTGCGCTCGGCCACCAGCACGATGTCGGGCGCATGGACGAGCGCCGGCAGATTGGCGATGTGACGAGCCAGATCGTCGGGCACTCCCGAGGCCTGCAACTCCGCCTGGCGGGCGGCGCGCGCGGCCGAGGCTTCCTCCGCCACCGCCTGGTCAAGCGACGTATCGACCGCCGCGATGCCGTCGCGATAATGCGTGACGATCGCGTCGAGGCCCCCGCCGAGATCGACATTGCGCAGGAACCAGACCAGCCGGTCGAGCAGGAGGTCCTGCAGCGCGGCATAGAGTGCGAGTTGCAGCTTGCCGGCAATGCGGTTGTCGAGGCTGTCGATCTCGCTATTGAGCGTCGTCATGCCGTAGCTGTCGCGCACCGCGGCGAAGGCCGCCGCGATATTGGCCACGGTTGCGCCGGTCTGGTCGGCGATCCGCGCCACCAGCGCGGGGCCGCCGCGATTGATCATTGAGTTGGCAAGCTGCGTTGAGATGATCTCACGCCGCAGCCGGTGCTGCTCCAGCGACTCGGGAAATGTCTCGACAATCAACTTTGGGAAATAACGGCTGAGCTCGCGGGCGAGATAAGGATCGTCCGGAGTGGCCGATTGGAGAAGCGCGTCGTAGAGCGATAGCTTGGCATAGGCGAGCAGCACCGCCAGTTCCGGGCGCGTCAACGCCAGCGAACGGCGGCGGCGCTCGGCCAGGTCCATATCGTCGGGCAGCGCCTCCACCGCGCGATCAAGCGCGCCGGCGACTTCCAGGGTCTGCATCAGCCGCTGCTGGAAGCCGAGATCGTCGAGCCCGCGCTGTTCCGCCAGCGAGATCGCCAGCGGCTGCAGATAATTGTTGCGCAGCACCAGCGCCGCGACATCGTCGGTCATTTCGGCCAGGAACCGGTTACGGCTATCGAGCGTCAGCCGCCCATCGTGCAGCGGCCGGGCCAGCGCGATCTTGATATTGACCTCGAGGTCGGAGGTGTTGACACCCGCGGAATTGTCGATGGCGTCGGTGTTGAGCCGCACGCCGCGCATCGCAGCTTCCACCCGGCCGCGCTGGGTCATGCCGAGATTGGCGCCCTCTCCGATTACCTTGCATTTCAGATCGGCGCCGGTAACGCGGATCGGATCGTTGGCGCGATCGCCCACAGCCTCGTCGGATTCCGTGGACGCACGCACATAGGTGCCGATGCCGCCGAAGAACAACAGATCGGCCGGCATTTTCAGGATCGCGGTGATGACTTTCTGCGGCGTGACCTTGTCGCGTTTGAGCCCGATCGCACCCTGCGCCTCTGCCGACAGCCGGATTTCCTTGGCCGAGCGCGGGAATACGCCGCCACCTGCCGAGATCAGCGCCTTGTCGTAGTCCTGCCAGCTCGAGCGCGGCAGCGCGAACAACCGCGCGCGTTCGGTGAAGCTTTTTTCCGGGTCGGGATCGGGATCGATGAAAATGTCGCGGTGATCGAAGGCCGCCACCAGCTTGATGGTCGTCTCCCGCAGCATGCCGTTGCCGAACACATCGCCCGACATGTCGCCGATGCCCGCCACCGTGAACGGCGTCTTGCGGATGTCGACGTCCATTTCGCGGAAGTGGCGCTTGACCGATTCCCAGGCGCCGCGCGCGGTGATACCCATCTTCTTGTGGTCGTAGCCGGCCGAGCCGCCGGAGGCGAAGGCGTCGCCCAGCCAGAAGCCGCGCTCGATGGCAATGGCATTGGCGATGTCGGAGAACGTCGCGGTGCCCTTGTCGGCGGCGACCACGAGATAAGGATCGTCGTCGTCGTGGCGCACCACATTGTCGGGCGGAATCACGCCCTGGTCGCCGAGATTGTCGGTGACGTCGAGCAAGGTCGAGATGAACAGCTTGTAGGCGGCGGTGCCTTCCGCCTGGATCGCCTCGCGCGCGCCGCCTTTCGGCAGCTGCTTCGGCAGGAAGCCGCCTTTGGCGCCGACCGGCACGATCACGGCGTTCTTGACCTGCTGCGCCTTCACCAGACCCAAGACCTCGGTGCGGAAATCCTGCGGCCGGTCGGACCAGCGGATGCCGCCGCGCGCCACTTTGCCGAAACGCAGATGCACACCTTCGACCCGTGGCGAATAGACGAAGATCTCATAGAGCGGTTTCGGCACCGGCAGGTCGTCGAGCTTGCGGCTGGCGAACTTGAGGGCGATCAGCCCTTTCGGCTGGCCGGCCGGATCGAGCTGATAGAAATTGCAGCGCAACCCCGCCTGCACCGCATTGACGAAACGGCGCAGGATGCGGTCTTCGTCCAGGCTCTCGACCTTTTGCAGCGCCGTTTCGATGGCCGCCAGGCTCTCCGCTTGGCGCGCGGCGCGTCCTTCTTTTTCGTCTGTCATTCCGGCCGAGCGCGCAGCGCGAGCGCCGGAATCCATAAGGCCGGCCGCAGAAAGAAGGATTCCGGGTTCGCGAGCGTCGCTCGCGCCCCGGAATGACACCGTGGGATCGGGTCGCGGATCGAAGCGGGCATGGAACAGCCGCACGATTTCGCCGGCGATGCCCGCATGTTTGACCAGGGTCGCCCACATGTAATCCTGGGAATAAGGCACGCGGATCTGCCGCAGGAAGCGCGATAGCGTGCGGATCAGCGCGACCTCGCGCCACATCAGGCCGGCGGCCAGCACCAGCGCGTTGTAGCCGTCGCTCTCGGCGACACCGCTCATCACCATCAGGAAAGCGGCTTCCAGGCGGGGCTTGCTGTCATACAGATCGAGCGGCCGGCCTTCGGCATGCTCCAGCACCATGTCATGCAGCCAGACGCTCGGTTCGCCCGCCGCCCGGCGCACGATTTCGTAAGTGCGCTCGTCCACCACCTTGAAGCCCATATTCTCCAGCACCGGCACGCGCTCGGAGAGCGGGATCGGACGGTTGTGGCTCCACACTTTCAGCCCGGCGCAAGACTGCTCGCCATCAGCCGGCTCGCCATCGCGCAGGCGATGAAAATCGACCCCGAGCGGACGCGCCGCCGACAGCGTCTCCAGCAGGCGGATGTCGTCCACCGCGGTGCCCGGCGGGTAGGCTTCGCGGTAGCCGACCGAGAAGGCGTCACGGTAGCGCTCGAACAGCGCCCGCGTCCTCACGGGCTCGTGCACCGCCATCAGCGCCTCGGCGAAATCATCGGTCCAGGTGCGCACGATCGCCTCGACCGCGCGCTCGAGTTCCGCGCGATCGGGATCCGGGGTCTCGCCCTCGTCCCGGCCGATGATGTAATGCACGCGCACCAGCGGTCCTTCCGGGAAGAACGGGTAGAACGCGCTGACGCGACCTTTGTAGATGGCGGCGAGATAGCCGCCGATCGCGCTGCGCGCCTTGCTGTCGTAGCGCTCGCGCGGCACATAGACGATGAGCGAGACGAAACGGTCGAAGCGGTCGCGGCGCGGCAAGACCCGCACGCGCGGCCGCTCGTCGAGCTGCAGGATAATGAGCGCAAAGCGATAGAGCGTGTCTTCGTCGATCTGGAACAGTTCGTCGCGCGGGTAGCTCTCCAGCACATTGACCAGCGCCTTGCCGGAATGGCCCTCCGGATCGAAGCCGGCGCGCACGGTGACCGCCGCGATCTTGCGGCGCAGATAGGGGATCGCCCGCGCCCAGCCGGTATAGGCGGTGGAGGTGAACAGCCCGACGATGCGGAATTCGCCGGTGAGCCGGCCCTGGCTGTCGAAACGCTTGACGCCGACATAGTCCATGTAGATGCGCCGGTGCACGCGCGAGCGCACCGCCGACTTGGTCGCGATCAACAGCTTCGGCTCCTCCAGAAACGCCATGATCTCAGGGGTGAAGTCCAGCGGCGCCCGGCCGCGCCGCAATACCCGCATGTCGGGATCGCGCATCACTCCGAGCCCGCTCTCCATGATCGGATCGAGGCCACGTTGCTTGCTGGTGAGCACGTAATCGCGCACGCCGAGGAAGGTGAAATTGTTGGCGACCAGCCATTCCAGGAACTGCACCGCCTCGGCGATTTCCGTGACCGGCAGCGGTGGCGGATTGGCTTTCAGCTCGGCGATCACCTCGTTGACCCGCGCCTTCATCGGCTGCCAGTCCTGCACCGCCACCCGCACATGGGCGAGTGCGAGTTCGATCGAGTGCACGATGTCTTCGCGGCGGGCCTCATCGTCGATGCGCTCGACATGAATGTGGATGTAGCTTTCGCGCGCGCCGCGCGTGCCGCGGTCGGCTGGCGTCCACGCGGTCAGCGCGCCCGTGCCGTCGCGCTCGACCGCGAACACCGGATGGGCGACCAGGCGAATATTGAGATTGCGCTCGGACAGTTCGCTCATCACCGAGTCGAGCAGAAACGGCATATCGTCGTTGATGATTTCGAGCACGGCGATGTCGGCGAGGCGCTGGTCGGTGGCGGTCGCGGCGGGAAGCGCAAAACGGATTTTGGCGACGCCGGGCTGGCGCGGCTCCGACAGCAACGACCAGGCGCTTTGCGCCAGCACCGCCAGATCGCGCGGCTGATAGCGCAGGATGTCTTCCATGGCGGCGCGGGAAAATAGCTCCGCGATGAATTCCTGCGGAATGTCGGCGTGGGTCGCGCGCAGGACGTCATCTGCCGCAGCGACAAGTGCCTGCACCGCGCGGTCGTCGCTGTCGGCAAGAAGCTCTGGGGCCATGGTGGGTCCTTGCCGGGCAGGATATCCGCAAGCGCGCTGTCCCTTGAGTTTTTCCGATCCTCGGGATGGCGTCGAGGGGCAGGTGTCGAATTAAAGCGCCCCGGGCGATTCTGGCCTCCGTTTCCTTAAGTTATTGACACAATTATACATTTCATATCCATTCCGGCCATGCTTAGCGTCAGTCGCATAACGCTGTTCGCCCTTGCGGCGCTGGCCGCGCCGCTCGCCTGGGCGCAGCCGGGGGCGGACAATGCCGGCGGCATCGGAAGCATCGCGCCGGTCACGGCCCGCCACGGCATGGTGGTGGCGCAGGAGAGCCGTGCCGCCCGCATCGGGGTGGAGATTCTGCAAAACGGCGGCAACGCGGTTGATGCCGCGGTCGCTACTGGCTTTGCGCTGGCGGTGACCTATCCGCGCGCCGGCAATCTCGGCGGCGGCGGCTATATGGTGATCCATCTGGCGCGCGGAAAACGCAACATCGCCATCGACTATCGCGAGAGCGCGCCGGCAGCGACCACGCGCGACGTGTTCCTTGACGAAAAAGGCGAGGCCGATCCGCAAAAGTCACGCGACAGCGGGTTGGCGGTGGGTGTGCCGGGCACCGTCGCCGGGCTGGCGCTGGCGCATGCGCGCTACGGCTCCGGCCGGTTCACGCTGGCGCAATTGATCGCGCCGTCGATCCCACTCGCCCGCAACGGCATTCCAATGGACGGCGACATCGCCGACTCGCTCAAGCAAGTGCGCGACCGGCTGCGGCGCTGGGAAGCAAGCCGCAAGATTTTCCTGATGCCGGAAAATTGGCTGGAGCCGGTCGCACAGCTGGTGCAGAGCGACCTCGCCGATACGCTGGAGGCGATCGCCCGCGATGGCCCGGACGCGTTCTATCGCGGGCCGATCGCGGAAAAGATCGCCGCCGCGGTGCGCACCGCCGGCGGCCTGATGACGGCCGACGATTTGAAGCATTACCGGCCGCTCCTGCGCCAGCCGGTGCGCGGGCGCTATCGTGGCCATGAGATCGTATCGATGCCGCCGTCGTCGTCCGGCGGCGTGCTGCTGATCGAGATGCTGAACATCCTGGAAGGCTTCCCGCTCGACGCAGTCGACGAGGCGACGCGCGCGCATCTGACCATCGAGGCGATGAAGTTCGCTTATGCCGACCGCGCCGTTTTCCTCGGCGATCCGGCGACCGTGCGCGCGCCGCTGGCGCAGCTCATGTCCAAGCGCTACGCCGCCCGCCTGCGCAGCAAGATCGACCGCAAGCGCGCGCGGCCGGCCGAAGAGATCCGACCTTTTTCCGCGCTCGGGCGCGAAGGCGACAACACCACGCACTTCTCCGTGGTCGACCGCTTCGGCAACGCCGTCGCCAACACCTATACGCTGAATTTTTCCTACGGCCTCGGCCTGGTCGCCGACGGCACCGGCATTCTGCTCAACAACGAGTTGGACGATTTCGCCGCCAAGCCGGGCGCGCCCAATGCCTATGGCCTCCTTGGTGGCGATGCCAATGCGCCCGGCCCGGGCAAACGGCCGTTGTCGTCGATGACGCCCACCATCGTGCTGAAGAACGGCAAGCCCTATCTGGTCACCGGTTCGCCGGGCGGCAGCCGCATCATCACCACGGTGCTGCAGGTCGTGACCAATGTAATCGATCGCAAGCTGCCGATCGCCGAAGCGGTGCAATCGCCGCGGCTGCATCACCAGTGGTCGCCCGACCAGGTCGCCGCGGAGCGCGGTCTGTCGCGCGATCTGATCCGGGCGCTGGAACAGCGCGGCCACAAAGTGGTGGAAGGCCCGCCGCGCACCGCGGCGAATTCGATCCTGGTCACGCCGCAAGGCTTCGTGGGCGCCGCCGACAACCGTACCCGCGGCGCTTTGGCGGCGGGGTACTAAAAATCCTCTTGGTGAGGAGCGCAGCGAAGCTGCGCGTCTCGAACCATGAGCCTCATCCTTCGAGACGCGGACCTTCGGTCCGCTCTCAGGATGAGGGTTTAGGGCGTGCCGCTTTTCGAACTACGGCCATTGCCAATGCAGCACGCGTACCACCGTGTCGGGCAGCGGAACGAGCGACGTCACCACATCCGTGCTCAACGACAGCAGCAGCGCGCCGGACAGCGACACGATAGTGCCGAGGATGACACGGCCGCCGAACACTTCATGGTGCGGATTGAGCAGCCGGCTGAAATAAAGCCGGAACAGGATCGACAGCCGGGTGATCGGCGCCACCACCGTGACCGGCGCCAGCGTCATCGCCATGTAGAGAAACATCTGCGAGATGCAGACCAGGAAGCCGGAAATGGTGAACCACTTGGCGGATTCCGGCTTGACCGACAGTGCATGCCGCAACTGGCCCGGCCACAGCAGGATCAGCAACATCACCGCGGCGGCCGCGGAATAGGACACCAGCCCGCCGGCGATCCCCATGCCGACGCCTTTGTCCTCGATGGCAAAGCGCACCAGGACCGGGCTGACGCCGTAGCCAGTGGCCGACAGCAGTGCGAACGTATAGCCCTCGGCATAGTTCGGCACGAACAGCGCGGGTCTGTCGGCGCCGTTCTTGATCACCTCGGCATCGCTGTCGGCAGGCGCGTCGGACGTGACGGCACTCGGCGCCTTGGCCTCCTTCCCGCGCAGGGTGAGCGCCGGCCCGACCAGGATGAGCAGGATGCCGGCAATGCGCATCGGCGTCAGCACTTCGCCCAGAATCCAGATCGCCAAACTCAGCGTCACGATCAGATTGACCTGTTGCGCGGGCGCCACCAGGTTGGAGCCGAGCGCGCGCGTTGCGCGGTAGTTGCAATAGCGGCCCCAGACAAAATGCAGCGGGCCGGCGATCGACAGTGCGAGGATGGCCTTGCCGGAAAATTCGGCGACCGAGGCCAGAGTGCCGGTGATGAGTGCCGCCAGAAAGAATGCCGGCACGCCGATCGGCACGGTGATCGCCATGGCCTGCGCCACCGAGCCGGTGAGCACGCCGCGCCGGATGCTGGCATTATTGAAGGCGAAGGCCGCTGCCGACAGCAGCGCCAGAATTCCCCCGAGCACTTAATTCCCCGTTGTTTGGCGGTTCAGAAGTTTCTCAATCTTTACAGCGGGTCGGGAGAGAACTTCTGAACCAGAGCCACACTAGGTCATCGACTCATTAAATCGCATCCAAATTCGTGCTGAGGCAAGTTTGATAGATGCGAGGTAGTTTTCGGGGGTTTTGTCGTATCGTGTTGCGATGGCTCTGAAGTGTTTGAGCTTA
>Ga0080064_1000462_pt1 | contig 108301 bp, 101 predicted proteins | sample Subgrocontami54m_FD_69260 | JGI IMG/M metagenome (GOLD analysis project Ga0080064, IMG submission 69260) | Subsurface groundwater microbial communities from S. Glens Falls, New York, USA - GMW46 contaminated, 5.4 m (SPADES assembly) (version 2) ...
CGGCCCGCTGCGTTGCTCGTCGCTCGCGCACCGGCAGGCCTGGTACGCTACGCTCCTCGCGCCGGGCGGGCCTCGCCGCTGGGCCCAGCGCGGCCGCGGGGATTTATGAAGCCGGTTCTAAGCGCTTGCCTGTCAAGGACAGACCGTGCTACAATTCTGAGTCCGCCAAACGTGCAACACATTGCTGTTTGGCCGGTTAGCAATAATCCACCGGATCAGATTAGGCGCCCGTAGCTCCCTGGCCACGAGGATCTCTGGCCTGGGCAGGCACTTGGATAGAGCGTCCGCCAACACGTTGGCGGACAGCGCCGGCGAGTGCCGGCGCTCGCTTGGCTTCGCCTGCCCTGGCAATCATGATCGTCAGGCCAGGGCCTGTCCTGGCGGTTGTTATCGATAGGCCAGGAAACCAAGAGGCAGCAGGCGCCACCCTGAAAGATCATGCGCCCGTAGCTCAGTTGGACAGAGCGACTGGCTTCGCCTGCCCTGGCAATTGTTATCGGCAGGCCAGGGAACCAGTAGGTCGGCTGTTGTGTCACTTGGATCATGCGCCCGTAGCTCACTTGGATAGAGCGCTTGGCTTCGAACCAAGAGGCAGCAGGTTCGAATCCTGCCGGGCGCGTTCTTTCGAATATTTTGGGCCGCTAGCTCAACTGGCAGAGCAGGGGACTCTTAATCCCAAGGTTGAAGGTTCAATTCCTTCGCGGCCCACGTTTCTGTTGACGGTGCGAGCGAAGGGCGCAGCGTCCCGCCAGAAGGGATTTGGGCGAGTGGCAAAACTGCCCGCCCCGGCGATCATGGTCGGCAGGCCGGGGGCAGACGCGTCCCGTCGGGGAATTGTCCAGCGGCTATTGGGCGGATGGCGGAACTGGCAAACGCGACGGCCTTAGGAGCCGTTGGGGCAACCCTTGGAGGTTCGAATCCTCTTCCGCCCATCGCTCGCGGTCGGAGGCCGGGATCCCGAAAGGGGTACCACGCCATCGGCGGGGTCTCGCCCATGGATCGCCATCGTGCGGGTGTAGCTCAGGGGTAGAGCGTCACGTTGCCAACGTGAATGTCGTGGGTTCAAATCCCATCACCCGCTCCAGTTTTGCACACCACGTGCAGGTGACGAAGCTGCCAGACAGCGGCTGACGCCGCGCAGCCGCACTCTCCACGTCGTCGGCTCGATCCGATCTCGGTGCCCGGGTCACCGAGCCATTTTCCCCACCCGGACCACGCGGTACAGGCACGGCGGAGACCTCGGCGACGCACGCGGCAGCCGAGGGACTGGCCGCTCAACTGAACTGATACGGCAGCCGCACAGAGGAGAGGCAGCGAAGAGGATATGGGGGCAGACGCATGGAGATCATGACGTTTTTGAATGAGCGGGCCGTGACGACCGCGCTGAAGTCGCAGAGCAAGGAAGACGTCATCCGGGAGCTGGTGGAGCTGCTGGCCGGGGCCGGCTCGATCAAGGAGAAGGACGTCGCCAAGCTGGTGCAGATCCTGCTCAAGCGCGAATCCTTGGGCTCCACCGGCATCGGCCAGGGCGTGGCCATCCCGCATGGCAAGTCGGACTCCGTGAGCGGCCTGGTGGCGGCCTTCGGCGTGTCCCGCACCGGGGTCAAGTTCGATTCGCTCGACGGGGAACCGGTGCACCTGTTCTTTCTCCTCCTGGCTCCGGAGGATTCCGCTGGCCCGCATTTGAAAGCGCTGGCCCGCATTTCCCGCCTGCTCAAAGATAAACACTTCCGCGATGGCCTGCGCAACGCCAAGGATGAGAAGACGCTGGCCCGCATCATTCGGGAAGAGGACGAACACCGGCACTAACGCCGTTGGCCGCGAGGTCCAATGAGGACACGGCTCCCGCCATGAGAGTGCTGCGCTCCGGCGCCCGATAATTCCATGAACCCTATGCGCTTTCTTAAATGGTTTTACCCCGGGATGCGGGTGAAGCGCTGGCTGGGGCTTGCCACCCTCGGTCTGCTGCTCTTCGGCATGGGCTCCGCCCTCCTCATGGTCGAGGGCAACATTCCGCTGCGGCTCGTCAGCCTGGTCGTCTTGCTCAGCGGGCTCTTCTCGGTGGGATTCGGTGTCGTGCTCATGCTGCGCTCGCTCTTGGAGGCGGTCTCGCCGAGCCAAGGCAAGGATTTGGCCGAGCTCATCTTCCAGCAGCGCTATCTCCAGAAGGGGCCGAAGCTCGTCGTCATCGGCGGCGGCACCGGGCTCTCGACGCTGCTGCACGGCTTGAAGCAGTATACGACGAACATCACGGCGATCGTGACCGTCGCCGACGACGGGGGCAGCTCCGGCCGCCTGCGCCAAGAGTTCGACATGATTCCGCCGGGCGACATCCGCAACTGCCTCGTGGCGCTCGCGGACACCGAGCCGCTAATGCAGCAGCTGTTTCAGTACCGCTTCGCGGAAGACTCCGCGCTCAAGGGGCATAATTTCGGCAACCTATTCATCACCGCGATGACGAAAATCACGGGGGATTTCGAGCGGGCGGTCCAGGCCTCCAGCAAGGTGCTGGCTATCCGCGGCCACGTCGTCCCCTCCACGAACACCAAAGTGCAGCTGGTCGCGGAGCATGAAGACGGGAGCGTCACCCAGGGCGAGTCGAAGATTTCTCATGCGGAAGCGGCGATCCGGCGCGTGTACCTGGAGCCAAGCCACTGCCAGCCGACGGCGGACGCCTTGCGCGCCATCCGGGAGGCCAACGCCATCGTCCTCGGCCCCGGCTCGCTCTACACGAGCATCATCCCGAACCTGCTGGTGGATGGGATGGTGGATGCCATCGTCCAATCGAAAGCGATGAAAATCTACGTCTGCAACGTCATGACGCAGTCGCGGGAAACCCGGCATTTCAAGGCCAGCGACCATATCCGGGCGCTGGTTGCGCACACCAGCCCCGGGGTCGTCCAGCTTTGCCTCGTCAACACCGAGCCGGTGCCGCCGAACCTGTTGGAGCGCTACCGGCAGGAAGATGCTTTTCCGGTGGAGCCGGACATCGCTAAGATTCGGGAGCTGGGCTATCAGGTGGTGGCCGATAGGCTCATCAGCACCGAAAACTACGTCCGGCATGACCCCTACCAAGTCGCGAAGCTGGTGATTCAGCTAGTCGTCGGTGCCCGGGGCCGCCTGCAGAACCCGGTGCCGGGCCGCTCGGACGGCGCGGACAGCAGCCGCCATCCTACCGGAGAGCCGCGGTGACCCGGATGCGCCCCCCCGTAACGTTGTTGATGGCGATGCACTGCCATCAGCCGGTCGGCAACTTCGACTTCGTGTTCGAAGAGGCCTACGCGAAAGCCTATGAGCCGTTCCTCGGCGTGCTTGAGCGTCATCCGGGGGTGAAGCTGTCGCTCCATTACAGCGGCTGCCTGCTCGACTGGCTGGCCGCGCATCGGCCGGCGTTTCTGGCGCGCGTGCGCGCGCTGGCCGCCCGGGGCCAGGTGGAGCTGCTGGCCTCCGGCTACGGCGAGCCGATCCTTCCGCTGCTGCCCGAGCCGGACCGGCAGGGCCAAATCGGCATGATGCAGGATGTCCTGCAGCGCCGGTTCGGCGAGCGGGCGTCCGGCCTCTGGCTGACCGAGCGCGTGTGGGAGCCAGATGTGCCCGCCACGCTCTCCCGCGCTGGCATCCGGTACACCATGCTGGACGTCAACCAGTTCGCCCCGGTGCGGGCCTGGCTGCCGAGCGCCCAGCAGATGCAGGATGATGCGTTCTGGGATGTCTTCGGCTCCTACATGACGGGCTTCGGCGGGGAGACCGTCCGCCTCTTTCCGGCGTCCAAGCGGCTGCGCTACTGGATGCCGTTCCAGCCGGTGGAGCGCACCCTGCAGTTTCTGGCCCGCCTGCGGCGCGAGCAGCCGGTGGCCGTCACGTTCGCGGACGACGGCGAGAAGTTCGGCCTGTGGCCCAAGACGTTCCAGTGGGTCTACGAGAGCGGCTGGCTGGATGCGTTCTTCAGCGCCCTGGAGCAGGAGCGCGGGTGGCTGTCGACCTCGACGTTCCGGGACTACGCGAACACCACGACACCCGACGGGCGCGTCGACCTGCCGTGCGGCAGCTACGACGAGATGCTGGAATGGTCAGGAGGCTCGTTCAGGAACTTCTTCATGAAGTACCCAGAAGCCAGTGCCCTGCAGCAGAAGATGCTGCGCGTCAGCCACGCCCTGCAGCAGGTGCGGCAGCGCCGCGTTCGCCCCGGCGAGGCCCGCCTCCTGCAGCGGGCGACTCGGGCGCTCTATCTGGGGCAATGCAACTGCGCCTACTGGCACGGCGTCTTCGGCGGGCTCTACCTGTCGCACTTGCGGCGCGCCGTCTACGGCCAGCTCATCGAGGCTGAGGAGCTGCTGGCCCGCCTCGCACGGCCGGCGGTGGCCTTGGTGGCGGCCGATGCCGATGGCGACGGACGGGACGAAGCCTGCCTGCGGACCCGCGAGATGAGCCTGGTGCTTGATCCGGCGGACGGCGGGGCCGTGACCGAATGGAACCTCTATGGGCCGCGTGTGAATCTGCTCGATACGCTGACCCGGCGCCCGGAAGCGTACCATGACGTGCTCAAAGCGAAGCGGCTGCAGGCCGCACCTGCTACGGAAGGCCAGCCGGCCAGCATCCACGACATCCTCGGAGCCAAAGAGGAGCATTTGGAGTCGTATCTGGTCTACGATGACCATCGGCGCAGCTTTTTTCTGGATTACGGACTGGAGCGCCCCCCCACGCTGGAGCAGGCCGTCCGCTCGACCTGGGGAGAGGGGCGCCTGTGGTCCTCGGGGACGTTTCGTTGGGAGCCGGTCCGTCGCCGTACGTCCGCCGCCCCCACCGTCCACCTGGTCCGGGAGCAGTCCGGCGGGTGGATTCGAAAGGCGGTCCACGCCACCGGTCTTGGGGTGGAGTGCCGTTATGAGCTGGAGGGCGTGCCGGTGCCGGCGCTGGCGATAGAATTCAATCTGGCCCTCCGGGATGAGCGCTATCTGCAGCCCGGCCAGCGCGCGGCCGTCAGCCGCCTGGAGCTCGAGGAGCCGTCGGCCGGGGTGCGGATGCGCGCGGCGTTCGACCCGCCGGCGATGGTGCTACATTTTCCGGTGGAAACCGTCTCAGAATCTGAAGGCGGCATGGAGCGGACGTACCAAGGCCTGTGCCTGCTGTGCGTCTGGACGCCGGGGGCTGCCAGTACCTGGCGGGCGTCCGTGCAGTGGCAGGCCGAGCTCCGTGCTCCAACCCGGCGGCCCCGACCGCGGACGCGCTAATGCCGCTCGTGTCCAAAACGATCAGCGTCATTCACCGGCAGGGGCTGCATGCGCGGCCGGCCGCGCTGTTCGTCCAGCAGGCGAAGCGGTTTGTCAGCAAGGTGACCGTGAAGAAGGGGCGCAAGAGCGTCGATGGGAAGTCCATCATGGGATTGCTGACGCTGGCCGCGCACCAAGGCTCGCGCATCTCCATCGTGGCCGACGGGCCCGATGCCGGGGAAGCGCTGGATCAGCTTGTCGAAGTCGTGACGACCCCGCTGCCGGATCCCCCGCCGTCATGACCCCGCTCAAGGGCATTCCCGCAGCGCCCGGTGTCGCCATGGGCAAGGCGGTCTTCCTCGCCAGCGAGGACGTCCCCGTCCCCCGGCGGTCCATCACCGATGACCAGATCCCCTATGAAGTGCTGCGGCTGGAAGAAGCGCTCATCAAGACCCGCCACCAAATCCTGGCCATCCAGCGTAAGCTCGCAGAGGAGCTCGGCCAGGGGCACGCCGACATCCTGAACGCCCACCTCTTGGTGCTCGAAGACCAGGCGGTGCGGGAAGAGATCATCAACGGCCTACGGAACCAGCGGCTGAACGTGGAGGCCATTTTCCACGACGTCATGGTGCGGCACCTGAAAGCCTTCGCCAAGACGGAGGACGAATACCTCCGGGAGCGGACGGCGGACGTCGAGGACATCCGCCGACGGGTGCTGCGCAACCTCCTGGGCAAGCAGACGGACGCCGTGACCCAGTTCGAGGAACCGGTGGTCGTCGTCGCCAGGGATTTGTCGCCGTCCCAGACCGCCCAGATGCACAAGCGCCACGTGCTGGCGTTCATCACCGAGGTGGGCGGCCGGACGAGCCACACCGCCATCATGGCCAAGTCGCTCGAGATTCCAGCCGTGGTCGGGCTCGCGACCGTGACCCGGCGCATCCGCGAAGGCGATTTCCTCATCGTCGACGGCACGCGGGGCGAGGTCATCGTCGACCCCGACGAGCCGACGCTGAAGCGCTATACGCTCGAGCAGCGCCGCCAGCAGGAACTCAACCGGCAGCTGCTGCACCTGAAGGACCTGCCGGCGGAAACCCTCGACCACCATCGCGTCACCCTGTCGGCGAACATCGAGCTGCCGGAAGAGGTGCCGTCCGTCATCGCCCACGGCGCGGAAGGCATCGGCCTGTTCCGGACGGAGTTCCTCTATTTGAACCGCGGGGATTTCCCGACCGAGGAGGAACAGTACGAGGCCTACAGCGCGGTGGCCAAACAGCTCCATCCCCAGCCGGTCATCATCCGGACGATGGACCTCGGCGGGGATAAGTTTTTCTCTCCGCTGCAAATTCCGACGGAGATGAACCCCTTCATGGGCTGCCGGGCGATCCGCCTGAGCCTGGCCCGCCCCGACATCTTCCGCATCCAGCTACGCGCCATCCTCCGCGCGAGCGTCCACGGCAACCTGAAGATGATGTACCCCATGATTTCTGGTCCGGAGGAGCTGCGCCGCGCCAACGAGATCCTGCATGAGGTCGAGCAGGAGCTCGGGCGGGAGGGGGTGGCCTTCAACAAGGACATGGAAGTCGGGGCGATGATCGAAGTGCCCTCCGCGGCCGTGGCCTGCGACCTGCTGGTGGATGACGTGGATTTCTTCTCCATCGGCACCAACGATTTGATCCAATACTCGCTGGCGGTCGACCGGGTCAACGAGAAGATCGCCTACCTGTACGAACCGACCCATCCGGCCATTCTGCGCATCATCAAGCGGATCATCGACGTCGCCCACGCGGCCAAGATCTGGGTGGGGATGTGCGGCGAGATGGCCGGCGAGCCCGCCTTGGGCCTGTTGCTGCTGGGGATGGGGCTGGATGAGTTCTCCACCTCGCCCGTCCAGCTGCCCATCGTCAAGCAGGTCATCCGCTCCGTGGAGCACTCCTTCGCGCAAACCGTCGTCGAGCAGGCGTTGACACTGCGCACCGGCAAAGAGGTTGAGGCGTTTCTGCTGGCCAGCCTCAAGCAGGTGGCACCGGCCCTCGTGGAATAGCCGGGCATGGCCATCACCGCCGTCCTCCTCGCCGCCGGCTATGCGACCCGGCTCTATCCCTTGACCAAAGACAAGCCGAAAACGCTCCTGCCGCTGGGCTCCGGGGTCATTCTGGACGCGGTGGTGGCCTCGCTGGCGATGGTGCCGGAAGTTCGGCAGCGCGTGCTGGTGACGAACCACCGCTTCGCCGAGCAGTTTCGCGCGTGGCAGCGCGCCAGCCGGGCCCCGATGGAGATTCTGGACGATGGGACGGATTCAGCCGAGACCCGGCTGGGGGCGATCCGCGACCTGGAGCTGGTCCAGCAGCGGGCCGGGGCTGGCGACGACCTGCTGGTGCTCGGGACCGACAACTTGTTCCGCTGGCCGCTGGCCCAGTTCGTCGCGGCCGCGCAGCGCGTCCGGCCGGCTCCCAGCGTCGCGATTGCCCAGGCGTCGTCGCCGCAGGCCGCCACGCAATTCGGGGTCGTCCTTCGGGACGCCACCCAGCGCGTGACTGCGTTCGTCGAGAAATCCCCCCAGCCGCCGTCGACGGAGGTCGCCCTCTGCGTCTACTACTTCCCGGCGGCGATGGGCGGACAGATCCAGCGTTTTCTGGCCTCGGGCGGCAACGCGGATGCGCCGGGCTACTTCCTGGAATGGCTGGTGCGCCAGGGGGCGGTCTACGGGCTCATGATGCCTGGGGTGTGGTATGATATCGGGACTTTGGAAGCCTATCAGGCGGTGCTCAATGAATGGTGAGGGGGTACATGCGACGACATCTGTTTACCTCTGAGTCGGTGACGGAAGGGCATCCGGACAAAGTCGCGGACCAGATTTCCGACGCGGTGCTGGACGCGATTTACGAGAAGGACCCGAACGGCCGTGTCGCCTGCGAGACGCTGGTGACGACGGGGCTGGCGTTCGTCGCCGGTGAAATCACCACCTCCTGCTACATCGAGATCCCCCAGATCGTCCGGGAAACCATCCATCGCACCGGCTATGTGGAGCCGGAACACGGCTTCGCCTACAAGACCTGCGGGGTGATTACCGCCATCCAGGCGCAGTCGCCGGATATCGCCCTCGGGGTGAACAAGGGCGGGGCGGGCGACCAGGGCATGATGTTCGGCTACGCCACGAACGAAACGCCGGAGCTGATGCCGCTGCCCATCATGCTCGCGCACCGGCTCGCGCGCCGGCTCTCAGAGGTCCGCAAGCAGCGGCTTGTGGACTACCTGCGGCCGGACGGCAAGACCCAGGTCACCGTGGAGTACCACGACGGCCGCATCGGCCGGCTGGAAGCGCTCGTCGTCAGCGCCCACCACAAGGCCGGGGTCCCCCTGGCGAAGATCCGCGCCGACATGAAAGAGCTGGTCATCAAGCCCATCGTGCCCAAGCAGTGGCTGGACAAGCGGACGAAGATTTTCGTCAATCCGACCGGCCGCTTCGAAGTCGGCGGGCCGATGGCGGACACCGGGCTCACGGGCCGGAAGATCATCATGGACACCTACGGCGGCACGATCGGCCACGGCGGCGGGGCCTTCTCCGGCAAAGACCCGACTAAGGTGGACCGCTCCGCGGCCTACATGGCCCGCTACGTCGCCAAACACCTCGTCGCGGCGGGGGCGGCGGACAAGTGCGAAATCCAGCTGGCCTACGCCATCGGCATCGCCGAGCCGGTGTCCGTCATGGTCAATACCCACGGCACCGGGAAGCTGTCCGAGGCGAGCCTCATCAAGATTATCCGGGAGCTGTTCGATCTGACGCCGCTCGGGATCATCAAGACGCTCAAGCTGCGCCGCCCCACCTACTTGAAGACGGCGGCCTACGGTCATTTCGGACGGGAGAACGAAGGCTTTTCGTGGGAGGAGCTGGACCGCGTCAGCGACATCAAGCGCGCGGCGCGGCACCATTAATCCAGGCAACCGGCAACAGGAGGATCGATTCGTGAACCGACGCTTCCACATCCACAACCCCGCGCTGGCAACGACCGGGCGCTCGAAAATCGACTGGGCCGAAGGGCAGATGCCCGTGCTGTCGCAGATCCGCCGGCGCATGGCGCGCACCAAGCCGCTGAAAGGGCTGCGGCTGGCCTGCTGTCTCCATGTCACGACGGAGACGGCACACCTCATGCTGGCGCTGAAAGCCGGCGGAGCTCAGGTGGCCCTGTGCGCCTCCAATCCGCTGTCCACCCAGGACGACATCGCGGCCAGCCTGGTGAAAGACTTCGGCATCGACGTCTTCGCCGTGCGGGGGGAGAACCGGAAGACGTACTACGACCACATCAGCGCCGTCTTATCCCGGTCGCCGCACGTGACGATGGATGACGGCGCGGATCTGGTCTCGTCGGTCCATAAGCAGCCGCACCGCTACGGCCGGGACCTCATCGGCGGCACCGAGGAGACCACCACCGGCGTCATTCGCCTGAAAAGCCTCGACGCCCAGGGCAAGCTCCGCTACCCGGTCATTGCGGTCAACGACGCAGACACCAAGCATCTCTTCGACAACCGCTACGGGACGGGGCAGTCGACGATCGACGGGATTCTGCGGGCGACCAACCGGCTCTTGGCCGGCTCGCGGTTCGTGGTGTCCGGGTACGGCTGGTGCGGCAAGGGGCTAGCACAGCGGGCGCGGGGCATGGGCGCTCACGTGATCGTCACGGAGGTGGACGCGGTCAAAGCGCTCGAGGCGGTCATGGACGGCTTCGAGGTCCTGCCGCTGGCGGCGGCGGCGCGACGCGGCGACATCTTCGTCACGGTTACCGGCTGCTCACAGGTGTTCTCGAAGGCGCACTTCGCCCGGATGAAGGACGGGGCGATCATCGCCAACGCCGGCCACTTCGATGTGGAGATCGACCTCAAGGCGCTGAAGCGGCTGTCACGCCGCCAGCGCCTCGTGCGCTCCGGCATCCACCAGTACATCCTACGGGACGGCCGGCGGATCAACGTGCTGGGGGAAGGGCGGCTGGTCAACCTGGCCTGCGCGGAAGGGCATCCGCCCGGCGTCATGGATATGTCGTTCGCCAACCAGGCGCTGTCCTGCGAATACCTGAAGCGGCACCGCGGCCGTTTGGCGCCGCACGTCTATCCCGTGCCGAAAGAGATCGACACGCAGATCGCTCGGCTGAAGCTGACGGCGCTGGGCGTGACGATTGACCGGCTGACGCCGGCGCAGCGGACCTATCTCTCGAGCTGGGAGATCGGCACCTAACGAGGGGAGAGCAACGACGGCACGGGTACGCTACGCGCTGGTCTTGCGAAGGACTTTCAGACACCACCAGACGGCGGCCAGATGCGGGGCCCAGACGGCGATCAGGGGAGGGAGAAACAGCACGCCCCGCTTGCCGACGCCTTCCCCGAAGCCGACGGCCACGTAGTACAGCAGTCCCCACGCCAGGCTCATCCCTAATCCCTTCAGGTGGCCGCGCAGCTGCGGCCGGCTGGAGCCCGCGAACGCGATCAAGCACACCACGAGGTTCATGAGCGGCAGCGTCACCTTCGCGGCGAGGTCCACCTGGAAGCGGCGCAGGTTCGCCAGCCCCATCTGCCTGAGCCGCGTGATCATCAAGCGCAGCTGGCCGTAGCGCATCGTGTCCGGACGGCTCTCCGGGTCCCGGAAGGACGCGGGCGTTACCGGATAGCTGAGGAGCCGCTCCATGAACTGCTCCGGTTCCCCCCGCACCGTCCCCTTCGGCCCCATCCGGTAAATCGTTCCGTAGAGCAGCAGCCAGCCGTGCCGTGTCCAAATGGCGCGCTTGGCGTACAGGCTCTTCACCGGCTGGTTGTGCCGGTCCTGCTCCAGAATGGTCAGGTCGTGGAGCTCGTTGCCGGCGGGGTCCAGCTCGCGGGCGTGGTAGAGGCGGTTGAACCCGTCCATGGCCGCGACGTTCTCCACCAGCGGCGACTCACCCCCCCGGCGGAACTCTTCCCGGCCTAGCTGCTCATAGACCACGGTGGTCTTCGGCACGACGCGGTCATTCACGGCGAAGACGAGGCAGCTGGCGACCCACCCGACGAACAGGAAGGGCACGCTCATCCGCAGAGGGCTGGTGCCGCTGGCGTTCATGGCGAGCAGCTCTTGGTAGCGCGCCAGGCGGGTGGCGACGAAGGCGGCGGCCAACAGCAGCGCCAGGGGGGAGGCGTGGACGAACACGAGCGGCATGAAGTTGAGGTAGTACTGCCAGATGACGGCCGGCGGGATATGGTAGCGGAGAATTTCGTCGAGGTGCTCAAAGAGGTCGATGATGCAGCTGAGGAAGACGAAGACGGTCAGGCACCAGACCCACACCGGCAGCAGCTGCCGGACGATATAGCGGTCGAGGATGCGCATGCCGTCAGCGCCGGACCGCGTTGAGGACCATGACCGCTCCGGCCGCGCTGCCCACGAGGTTTGGCGCCCACATGGCCACCCAGGCCGGCAGCCATCCCTTCAGCGCGATCGCGTTGATGCCGATCGTGCCCAAATAGTACAGCATGAAAATCGCCAGGACCCACACATAGGTGACCAAGCGCTCATGGTGGTGCAGGCGTAGGCCGAGGGCGAGACCGAAGACGATGAACACCAGGGCGGCGAAGGAGGACGCGACCTTCCGGTGCAGCTCCAGGCTGACCGGCAGCGTGTCGATGCCCTGGGCCGTCAGCTTCCGGCGCTCGGCGGCCAGCTCCTTGAACGTCATCTCCCGCAGTTTCTTGCCCATCCGTTCCGGGTCGTCCGTATCCGCCCGCAGCGCCATCACGTAGGTCGTGAACGTCGCCTTGTAGAATGAGCCGGGACGGAGCGGATCCCACTCGTCCACGGTGCCGTCGAAGAGCTTCAACTGGACCGCCCGCTTATCCGACGTCCGCTCAAACTCGCCCCGATCGGCGATGATGGTCCGCGTCGGACCGTTGGGCTGCGGTTCGTAAATGCGAACGTGCTCCAGCTTCCGCCCCTCGATCTTGTAGAGGAAGATGATGTAGGGGGGAAACTCCTTGATGAAGGTGCCGGATTCCAGGTAGGCGGTCGGCTGCTTGATGCCGATGGCCTTGAGCTGCTTGCGGAACGCCAGATGGGCCGCGGGAGCCACGCGGTCATTGACGACGAGCAGCAGCAGGCTGATAACCACCCCCACCAGCAGCATTGGCGAGACCAGGCGGATGGGTGCCACACCCGAGGCCCGGATGGCGATCAGCTCGTAATCGGTGCTCAGCCGTCCGAAGGCCAGCACCATGGCGACGAGGCAGGCCATCGGGATGGTGAAGCCCAGCATGTAGGGGATGAGGTAGAGCATCAGCCGGAGAATGTCGAAGGGACTGACCCCCTTGGCGATGACGAGCTCCGCGAACTTGATGATGTTGCCCACCAGCAGCACGGCGGTCAGCCCGCCCATCGTGACGAAGAAGGGTGCGGTGTGTTCGCGCAGGACGTAGAGGCGCAGGGTTCTCATCGGAGGGCGGGGGCGGTCATCGCCCCGCGTCCGCGGGCGTGCGGGCGGCGGCGAGCACAAAGACGCGCCGGGCCCCGGCCTCGCGCAGGGCGCGCGCGCAGGCTTCGGCGGTCGCCCCGCTGGTGAGGACATCATCGACCAGCAGCACGCTGCGGTCCCGGACGAGCTCCGGCCGCGCCGAAAACGCCGAGCGGACATTGCGGAAGCGCCGGGCGTGCGGCAGGCGGGTTTGCGTCGCCGTCCATCGGCGGCGCCGGAGTGCCTGCGGCTGGCAGGGTTTCTCGAGGGTGCGGGCGACGGAGGCCGCCAGGAACTCGGCCGGATTCCATCCGCGCAGGCGCCGCTTCAGCCAGTGGAGGGGCACAGGCAGGATGAGGGCGATGTCCTGGAGCGGGAACTCCGCGTAGGCGGTTTCCGCCATGCGCGCCGCCAGCCAGCGACCGAGGCGCCACCGGCGGCGGTACTTGAACCGCCGCACCGCTTCTTGGGCCGGGCCGGCATAGCGGAACGGCGCCCGGGCCCGCTCAAAGGCCAGGGCATGCTGCCGGCAGGTGCGGCAGCGCGCGACGGCATCGAACGCGCCGCGCAGTGCGACCCCGCAGTCGTTGCAGCAGGGCGGGCCGTTGCGGGGCATCGCCTGCTGGCAGGCTGGACATGGACCGTCCCCATCAGAGAGCTGCAGGGGACTGGGAAGGCGCGCCTGGCACAGCGGGCAAACCGGCGGATAGAGCAGATTAGTCAACGCACGAGTGGCGTGCATGCGCCGGCAGGATAACATGGGCCTCCGTCGCTGTCAATGAACGGCCGGCTCCAGCGTCGGGAGATCGCGCTTGACGCTCTGCAGGGCATCCGCTAGGCTACCGTTGGAGACCGATGACCGACAACGAGATCCGCATCCGCTCGCTCTACGTCTTCCTCGCCTGCGCTCGGGCGCTCGAGGAGGTCCAGCGCCATCTCGCCACCATGCTGCCAGCCGGCGACTACCCCGTGAAAGCCATGGTCGAGAAGCCGCTGCGGCGCGAGCTGGGGCTGCTGTTCCGCTACTGGACGACGCGAAAAATCTGGGAGCAGCTGGACGCCAACGAGGCGGACGCCAAGAGCCTGAACGTGGCGCTGTTGCGGTTGTTCACCGACGCCTTCAAGCTGCCGCGCGACGGCAGCGGGCTGCGCTACGCCGAACTCTCCACGCTCACCGAGGAAGTGCGGGAGCTCAGCCACCGGCTGACGGCGGCATTCGGCAAACCGCCCGAACCGCTCCTGGCGGCCCTCTACGGCTCGCTGTCGCCTTGGCGGGAGACGGTCGCGAAGTACGCGGCCGACGGGGTGGAGTTGCCGTTGTCGCATCTGGAGCTGGCCGTGAAAGAGCTCGCCGGACCCTCGGAAGCACCGGCATGATCTGGCCGGCCTGGTTCAGCTTCTTCTCGCCGTTGAAATTTTCCCTCTGGGCCGCGAATCGCGCCGCCACGTGGACCGGGCTCTTTTACTTTTGGCGGAAGTTCCGCAGCCAGCGCTTCTTCTGGCTGTGGATGACCCTCATCAACCTCGCGTCGCTCGGCGCGCTGGCGCTCCTCTTCTTTTGGCTCCACACCCGCACCCGCTAAGTCCATGCACATCCTCCTGGCCGGGGGAACCGGCTTCATCGGCAGTCCGTTGCGCCGCCGCCTGGTGCGGGACGGCCATACCCTCCTGGCGCTGACGCGCCATCCTGCCGGCCGTCCCGACGAGCCGGGCGTGCGCTGGCTGGCCTGGGACGGCGGCTGGGAGCGCGCGATGGCCGACGTGGATGCCGTGGTGAACTTCACCGGGGAACCGTTGGTCGGCCGCCGCTGGACCCCCAGCCAAAAACAGCGCTTGCAGGACAGCCGTGTGGCCACCACCCAGCGCCTCGTCCGTGCCATGGCGGAGGCGTCCCGCCGGCCCGCCGTGCTCGTGAACGCCTCCGCCATCGGCTACTACGGCCCGCGGGGGGACGAAGTGCTGACCGAGTCTGACGTCGGCGGCCGCGGCACCCTCGCCGACCTCTGCCGGGCCTGGGAGGCGGAAGCACAGCAGGCCGAAGCGGCCGGCGTGCGCGTCGTGCGGCTGCGCCTCGGGGTGGTGCTCGGGCCCGGCGGGGCGCTGGCCAAGATGGCGCCGCCGTTTCGCCTGTGGCTCGGCGGGCCGCTGGGCAGCGGGGTCCAGTGGGTGTCCTGGATCCACCTTGACGACGCCTTAGGACTCATCCTGTGGGCGCTCGCCCGGCGCGACATCGCCGGCGCGCTCAACGCAACGGCTCCCCAGCCGGTCACGATGCGCGAGTTCTGCCGTACGTTGGGCCGGGTACTGCACCGGCCCTCCTGGTTGCCCGCTCCGGCACCCGCCCTGCGGCTGCTGCTGGGGGAAGCGGCGGATGTGCTCCTGACCGGCCAGCGGGTCATCCCGCATGTCGCGATGAATCAAGGCTACACGTTCGTGTTTCCCGAGCTGACCGGCGCCCTGCGCGCCTGCTTCGGCCGCTCGTCGGCGCTCACCCCCTCCGTATCTGCCTCCTGAGGCTGGGCGGTATGCCTCCCCAGCCGCCGGTATTAGGCATCCTTGACAACTATTCGCCGGAACAGGTATGTTTTGAGTAAGGATCAGATGACAACCATGACGCGGACTGAAGCAGCTGCGCACTCGTATTTGACGGTCGACGAAGTGGCCAAGCGGTTTGGGCTGAACGTCACGACCGTCTACCGGCTCGTCCAGCAGGGACGGCTGCCGGCCTTCAAGGTGGGGCGGCAGTGGCGGTTCAGCCAGGCGCGCCTGGAAGAGTGGGTGGCGGACCGGGAGCGGATTGGATGAGCGACCCAGCCATCGAGCGGCCGCATGTGCTGCTGGTGGACGACGAGCTGAGCATGGTGCGCATCGTCGGCCGCCGGCTGGAAGTCGAAGGCTTCAACGTCGAAGTCGCCATGGACGGCCAGGAAGCCTTGACACGGGTGCGGGCGGAGACGCCGGACCTCATCATCCTGGACCTGCGCCTGCCGACGCTGAACGGGTATGAAGTCTGCAAGACGCTCCGGCAGGACGCCCGCTACCGGCGCGTGCCGATCATCTTGTTCACCGCGAAAGCGCAGGAGCATGAGCAGCGGCTCGGGATGGAGTGCGGCGCCAACGCGTTCATTAGCAAGCCGTTCCATGTGCCGGAGCTCGTGTCCACCATCCGGATGCTGATTGCCGACGCTCGCCAACCAGGAGACCGCCAGCCATGACCGAAGCCGCCGTCGCCCGCAAAAAGAAGATCCTCATCGTGGACGACACGAAGGACATCCTGCAGGTCGTCAGCCGCCGGCTGGCCAGCTGGGGCTATGAGGCCTTGGTCGCGGACAGCGGGGAGGAGGGCCTGCGGCTGGCGCAGGAGCAGGGGCCCGACCTGATCCTCCTCGACATCATGATGCCGAAGATGAAGGGGCGGGACGTCTGCGTGCAGCTGAAGAGCCACCCGAAGACGGAAAAGATCCCGGTCATCTTCCTCACTGCGCTGGGGCTCGCCGACCACGTCAAAGCCGGCATGGACCTTGGGGCAGCGGATTACATCGTCAAACCCTTCGAGCCCGCGGAGCTTAAAGACCGCATCGCCGTCTGCTTGGCCCGCGCCGAAGCCAGCGCCTGACCGGGTTCCTCCGCGTCCGCCGTATTTGCCCTGTTCCCTCGCCGCCTCCTGTGCGATAATAGCCGCCTGTGTCTGAGGCGGCTCGCCGCCAGCCCACCGCATGGAACCCGTCACGATTCGCGTCACGGTCCACCCGAACGCCGGCAAAGACATCCTGATCGGCGCCGGGCCGGCCCGCTATGAGGCGTGGGTCCGCGCCAAGCCGGTGGACGGCCGGGCAAATGAGGCAGTCGTCGCACTCATCGCCCGGGGGTTTCGCGTGCCGGCCGGTGCGGTCCGCTTGCTCAAGGGACGGCAGGGCCGGGTGAAGGTGTTCAGCATTCGCACCGCCTAACGGGGTCACGCCCATGGATTGGCTCTCGCAGCTCTACCACTTTGATACGCTCATCCGCTGGGGCGGCTATACCGTGCTGGTGGTCATTGTTTTCGCCGAGACCGGGCTGCTGGCGGGCTTCTTTCTGCCGGGCGACTCGCTGCTGGTCACAGCGGGGCTGCTGGCTGCCAGCGACGGCATCCTGAACCTGGGCATCCTGCTTCCGGCCTTGAGCGCGGCGGCGATCGCGGGCGACAATACCGGCTATGCCATCGGATATCATCTCGGGCCGATGCTCTTCGCCCGCGAGGACTCCCGTCTCTTTCGCAAGGACCATGTGCGGCGGACCCAGCACTTCTATGAGCGATACGGCAGCAAGACCATCATCTTGGCGCGCTTCGTGCCCATCGTCCGGACGTTTGCGCCCACGCTGGCCGGCGTGGGACGGATGCGCTACCGCACCTTTCTGACATTCAGCGTCATCGGCGGGGTGGCCTGGGTAGGCAGCATGACGCTGGCGGGCTATTGCCTGGGCCGCACGGTGCCGAACATCGCCCGCCATCTCCACTGGGTCATCGCCGTGGTGATCTTGGTGTCTTTCCTGCCGGTGCTGCGCGAGTGGCAGAGCGGCCGCCGTCGTTCGTAAGCCGCCTGACCCCCAAGAGAGGTTTCTCTTTCAGCCAGAAGGCGTTATAATCAACACCATGCATTCACGCACTCACGAAGGATCCGCCAGCGGGCCGCCCCAGCCGCCGTCCGTCACCCCAGTCGCCGGGACGGGGCCGGGCAACGGTGCTTCGGCTGACGAGCCAGGCCCGACGTTCGACACGCTGCATCTCCACCCGGACCTGCTTCGGGGCATTCACGACCTTGGCTTCACGCGGCCCACGCCCATCCAGGCCCAGGCGATTCCGCATATCCTCGCCGGCCGCGATGTGATCGGCTGCGCGCAGACCGGGACCGGCAAGACCGCCGCGTTCGTCCTGCCCATCCTGCACAAGCTCTTGTCGGCCGGACCGGGAGGGAAACACGTTCGCGCCCTCATCATCGCCCCCACCCGGGAACTCGCCCTGCAGTCCATGGACCACCTGAAGTCGCTCTCCCGTTACGTCCATCTGAAGGGGGCGGCCATCTTCGGCGGCGTGCCGATGGAGCCGCAGATCAAGGCGCTGACGCAGGGCGTGGACATCGTCTCCGCCACCCCCGGACGCCTGCTGGACCACATCTACAGCGGCCGCATCGATTTCGTCGACCTGTCCATCTTCGTGCTGGACGAAGTGGATCGGATGTTGGACATGGGCTTCCTGCCGGATATCCAGAAAATCCTGCGCCTGCTGCCGCCCAAGCGGCAAAACCTCGTCTTCTCTGCGACCCTGCCGAATGAGATCCACGTGCTCTTGCAGGGGATTCTCCATGACCCGGTGTTCGTCCAGATCGCCCGCTCGGCTCCGGCGGCCGGCATCCGCCAGGCCCTCTATCCCGTCCCGCGCCACTTGAAGGCGGACCTGCTGGTGGAGCTCGTCCGCCGGGAAGGGATGAGCTCGGCCCTGGTGTTTACCCGGACGAAGATCGCAGCCGACCGGCTCTCCCGCACGCTCCAGGAACGTGGGCTGAAGGTGTCCGTCTTGCACGGGGACCGCAGCCAGAGCCAGCGGCTGCGCGCCCTGGAGCAGTTCCGGAAAGGCCGCAGCCAGTTGATGGTGGCGACCGACATCGCCGCGCGCGGCATCGACATCGAAGACATCTCGCACGTCATCAACTACGACGTGCCGCACACCCCGGACGACTACATCCACCGCATCGGCCGCACCGCCCGGGCGGAGGCGACCGGAGACGCCTTCACCCTGGTCGACCGCGAAGAGGAACCGCTCATCACGGATATCGAGAAGGTCCTGAAGCGGCCGTTGCCGCGCACGACCCTGGCGGATTTCAACTACGACCGCGGCGGAGCCACGCATCAGCGGCCGCATCCTGCGCGGCACGGGCACGGCTCCAGCCAGGCTCACGGCCACGGGCGCCCCGCAGGATCCGGGCAGCGCCCGCCTCGGCACCGGCACCGCCGGCATGGCCATTGACGCGCCCCGGGTCGTCCGGCTCGTGGTACAATCAGGGTCATGGATCCGCCGGCGTCTCACGCCGGGCGGGGCACCCAGGCACATGCGCACATGACCGTCGTGGCCAAGCCGCTCGTGGACTCCTTGCAGCGCACCATTCCCATGCTGGTCCGGCGCGTGGCTCCCACCGGCGACTACCTGGAAAGCGTCCTCTCCGCCCAAGACCTCTCCCGCTGCTTCGATCTGCTGGCTGCCACATTCGGCCCGCCGGTCAAAGACTTCGGCAAGGCGGCGGCGGCCTTTGACCCGCCGATCAAGGAAGTCGTCGACGGCGTGGGCGGTATCCGACTCGAGCAGTGCCTGTTCATCAAGTACGGGGAACAGCGGCAAGTCCTCTATGCGGCGCTGTGGCCCTGGGCCTCTGACGCCTCCCGGGTGACCCTGAAAGTGGGCATCGTCGTCGTGTCGCAGGGCGCGTGACCGCCGTTCGACATGCCCCAGGAGCATACGTTTGACCTCGTTTCGAAAGTGAATTTGCAGGAGCTGCGCAACGCGTTGCAGCAGGCACAGAAAGAGGTGGCCACCCGCTTCGACTTTAAGGGCACGAGTGCGGGCATTCTGTTCGACGAGCAGCCGCCCCTGTTGAAAGTGACGGCGGACGATCCCGCACAGTTGCGCAGCGTCGTGGACGTCGTGCACGGCAAGCTGGCGAAGCGCGGGGTTCCCATCGGTGCCTTCGCGTGGCAGGAGCCGGAGCAGCTGCCGAGCGGCACGATGAAGCGGCAGGCGACGCTGCAGCAAGGGCTCTCCGCCGAGCAGGCGAAAGAGCTGGTCAAATTCATCAAAGGGCTTGGCGTGAAGGTGCAGCCGCGGATTGACGGCGACACCGTGCGGGTGGCCGGCCGGCAGCTCGACGAGCTGCAGGCGGTCATCCGCGCCGTCAACGCGAAGGACTTCGGCGTGCCGCTGCAGACGGAGAACTACCGGTAACTCGCCGCACGGGCTGGGTGGGCGAACGTTCGTTAGACGCTGAGGACGGCGCGGTTCTTCACGGCAGGGAGCCGCGCGGCCTCAAACGAAGAGGGGGGAGCATGACCGGAGGCAAAGCGTGTGGGGTATGCAACGTCGTGGGAGTGCTGGTGGCGTTGGGGGCGATCAACTGGGGACTCTACGGCGTGTTCCAGCTGGATCTGGTCGCCAAGCTGCTCGGTGACATGACCACGGCCGCCAAGGTGGTCTACGGCATCATCGGGGTGGCGGGTGTTCTGAAAGTGCTCTCGATCTTCAAGTGCTGTCCCTGCAGCCGCGGAACGTGTGAGCCGAAGTCATAAGCCCCGAGACCTCTCCGCACATCTTCCCGACGGGTGCTGGCGAGATCCTGCGCCTGAGCGTGCCGGTGCGCCTTGAGGCGGCGATCCTCGTCGACCCGGCGCGCAGCGGGGGTACCTTTGCCGCCGGGCTCATGACGTTGCCGCCCGGCGGCGCGTTGCCCATGCACCGGCTCCTCGGGATCGAGGAGGTGTTGTTCGTCCACAAGGGGCAGGGCCGCGTCGTCGTCGAGGGTCGGTCGATGACCGTCGTCCCAGGGACCAGCATCTATATGCCTCGGGCCGCCTGGCAGAGCCTCCGCAATACGGGAACGGGGCTGTTGCAGGTGACGTGGGTTGCTTCTCCGCCAGGGCTCCAGCAGCTGTTTCGGGACCTGGCCCAGCTGCCGGTTGGAACCGATCCGGCCGCGATCGGAGCGGTGCTGGCCCGCCACGGCGTCGAACTGATGCCGGAGGGGCAGGTGCCGCCGGCCGTGGAAGCTCCACGACGGCACAGCCGGCGCCGTCATCGAGGACGCGGGCCGCGGACGCAGCCGCCGGGCCAGCCGCGGCCGGCATCAGCAGTCGTGCAGCCGAGCGCGCCAGCGGTATCCAGCCCTCCGCCGGCTGCTGCCGGGGCAAGCCCGCGCCGCCGTCGCCGCCGACGCGGCCATGGCCGAGGAACCGGCCAACCGACGGCGGCTCCCACGCGTCCAGTGCCTGCCTCCCCACCGGCAGCCGCGCCACCAGGGCCCAAGAAGCCCGGACGACGCGGTGGCCGCGAGCATCATCGTCGCGGCCACGTCAAGGAAGTCTACATGGGCGGGAAGTGGGTGCGGGTCGTCGGGGAGGGGCCGGTGATCGCCCAAGGGTCCAGTCCGCCGGGCGAAGACTCTCCAGATCAGTAAGGAACACCCGCTGGGAGTCTTAGCGCGCGCGGCCCAGCGTGACGTCCACCGCATGCTCACCTCGTGAGCGCAGCCGCGCAATCTCCCGCCGGGCGATGCGTACGCCCCCGTCGGGGTGCAGGACGAACGGCAGCGGGCGTCCAGCCACGGTGACGGCTGCCACCCGATAGCGTCCTTCCGGCAGCCGCGTCGGATTGCGGAAGCACACCCGTAGCGACCGGCCCGCAAAGCGCACTCGCACCGACACGTTCGACCTCGCTCCGAAATCTTCCCTTGTGAGCTGCGGATCCAGCACCAAATCCCCCTGCGAGCCCCGCACGCCGTAGACCCGCGTCAACAGCAGGTAGACGAACCACGACGCGGAGCCGGTCAAGTACGCATAGAGGCCTCGGCCGTCCGCGTTGAAATATTCCGGCAGGCACGGGAAGATTTTCGCGACCGGCTGATGGACGGCCATCCGATAGAGCGCCATCCATGCTTGCCGGCCGGCTGTAGGGCGCCGGCGCGCATACAGGGCGTAGGCATACATGACCGCCATGTGGCTGAAGACGGCGCCGTTTTCCTTCTCCCCATACGCGAAGGAGAATCCGCGGCCGAGTGATGGCTGCGGCTCGCGGAAGTTCGTATTCAGCCGGATGCCGCCGTGGCGCGGATCGCGCAGCAGGCGCTCCACCGCATCCGCGGTCCGGTCCACCTGCTGCTCCGTGGCAATCCCGCTCATCAGGGCGAACACCTGGCCGGGCAGCGTCATGCGGACCCCGCGCGGATGCGGCCCTTCCACGCGCCGGCCCCGATTGTCGTAGTAGCCGTTGAAGAATCCGTACCGGCCCGCCCGCACCCACTCCTGCCGCCGAATGCGCCCCGCGAGGTCCGCGTGTTTCGCGAGCAGGTCCTCCGCCAGGTCGGTCAATCGGACGCGGACGGTGGTGCCGGAGAGGTCGCCGGATACCGCCTCCAGGTAGCGCTCCATGCGCGCCTGCTTGGCCGCCGGAGAGGCGTAGCGCACCGGCCGGCAGCGAGGCAGGCGGTCGAGCAGCAGCAGAAGCTCCTTCGGCAGGTCCACCGCATCGCGGCCGCGCGCCGCCAGCCGGCGGCAGGCGTCGGCCAGGCGCTGGAGATTCCAGGCGTAGAATGCGCTGAAGGCGACCGACTCGCCGCGCTCGGCCGCCATGTCCAACCCGTCGTTCCAATCCGCACCCTCCAGCCGGCAGACGTTATGCTCCCCGACATTGAAGAAGGCCGTGACGGTCTGCACGAGCAGGTGCTCAAGGACCGAGCCGCGCCAGAGGCGGCCGGCGCGCGTCCGCAGCTGCAGTCCGTCGCGACTCGTCCAGCCGGGGTCGCGCTGCCGGCAGCGGAACCGCTGCGGGTCCCGGAAGTACTCGCACTGCTCCAGCAAGAAGTCCGTATCGCCGGTCTGGTCGAGGTAGAAGAGTGTGGTGTAAAGCGGCCAGGCGCCGTGGTCCATCCACGTGCGGGGGATGTTGTTGCGGTCGGCGATGAACGCGCCATCGGTGCCGATGATGGTGGCGTTCGAGCCGTCGATGCGGATCCCGCCCAGGTTATGCAGGAGCGTCGGGCGCACCGAGGCCGGGTCGGACAGTAGCAAGGCCAGGCAGTCCTGCCACAGGTCCCGCCAGCCGCGCCCGCCTCGTCCATAGTCGAACTGCGGCAGGTAGGAGTTGCCGTAGAGCCGGCGTAGCATCGGCTGAAACCCCACCCACGCCAGCCACTGGTCCAGCCGCCGCTCGGCGGTGAAGAAGCTGACCCGCTGCGTCTTCGCAAGCCAGAAGCGCTTGGTCTGTTCCAGCGAGCGGGTAAGCGTCGCTTCCGAGCGTCCCCAGCGTCTCCACCGGGACATGGCCTCGGGGTCGGTGGAAATACCGGAGAGCAGCCACCATCGGGCCCGGCCGCCTGCGGGTATGGTCACAGGAGCAAAGCGAAAGCCGGCCAGGACCTCGCGCCCTGGGTCGGACCGAAACGGCGGAGCCTTCCGCCGTGCTTGCCACACCGCGGCCGGGGCGGCGAACGTGCCGCCGTCGCCCAGGAAGTCCTGTTCGGTGGTCCACAGGGCCGCTGGCCGCGATCCGCGGGGACCGAAGGCCAGCACGCTGTATCGCGTCCGGTTGGGACGGTGCCCGCGCTCATCGAAGGACATGGTGGGGCAGACGGTCAGGCCGTGAGGCGTGCGCTCCAGCCGGTGCAGCAGTGCGGTGACATGGCGGTGGTCGCGCACGTTGTCCGCGGAGCGGCCGAAGACGGGAATGGCGGCGTAGGGGGTCAGCCGCAGCGGGTGCTTGGAATGATTCACCGCGTCCACCTGCATGACCTCCACCGCCGCCGGCACATCCGTCGGGCACCACAGGGTGGCGCATAGGCTGAAGCGGCCATCCGGCGAGCGGCGGGTGATCGTGCACCACCCGAGTCCAGCGTCCAGGGTGGATGCGGCACGCGTTCCTGGGCGGCCGAGGCCGGCCAGCCCGTCAGGAGCCAGCGGCGACAGCGCGATGGGTCGTCCGCGCGGATCCAGGACCCAGAAGCCGCGGTGAGCCAGGGTATGCGGTAGGTCCTCTGCGGTGAGCGGAAGCGTGAGATAGGCGTGGTGGCCGGCCGCCAGCCCGCCGTGCAGCGCTGGCGACGTCCAAGAGAGGGCGCCGGCCTCATTGACGAGCGGCAGGTAGAGCCGGCCGACGGATTCCGGAGCCTCCGCGCGAAACGTGCCGGTCGCCGGGGCGGCGGGATCAGCGTCGAGGAATCGCCACCAGTCGTGTCGAGAGGACCGGGGCGGGGCCATCCGAGGGGATTATGCCGGAAGCCGGCTGCGGAGGGAGCGCGCCGGATGCTTGGTGCGAGCCGTGCGGGGGGCGAGCTCGACCTCCAGCGCCGTGACCAATCCGCGGCGCAGCCAATCCGCATAGGGGGCGGGCACGACCCCGTCGGAGAACTCGGCGTGCCGGCCGGCTTTGGTCGTCAGCCGGATGGTGCGGGGTGCCGCGGCTCGCGGGCCGAAGGTCGGCCGGCGCAGGGGATTCAGGTACGTCACATCGACCGTGCCCAGCAGGCGGAAGCTGAAGCGGCCCTTCGCGTCGAAGAGCCGCTCCGGCAGCAGCGGTGCGAGGCGCAGCTCGACCGCCCCCTTGGCATTGACGCTGAAGGGCTGGCGGCCGGCGGTCATCCACAGCCACATCTGCAGGAATTCCGCCGTGGCCCCGCTCAGGCGCGCGACGAAACCGCTGCCGTGCAGGGCCGCATCGTGATAGCGGCTGCTGACCAGGAACGAGCTGTTCTCCAGAATGCTGCGTCCATAGCGCTCGGGCGGCTGGAACGGAATCAGCGCCGAGAAGAAGTTCTCGAAGAACTCGTCGTACAGGCCGCAGCGCAGCAGCTCCAACAGGAACTTGTATTCCATGTGCAGCCACACCGATTGATTCTCCAGCCAGCCCGGATTGAAAATCTGGCAGCGGCCGATCTCTTCCGATTCGCCGGCCAGCGAGGTGCAGACGCGGTACATCTTCAGCGCGCGGTCGTAGAGCGCGCTCTTCCTGACGGCGCGGTAGAGAGCCAGGGCCCGCTTGGGATTGCGCTCCAGCCGCAGCGCGTACACCATGCCTTCGAGGAAGACGGGCAGCGCATGCCGGCGCCAGCGGGTCGGTGTCACCCGGGAGGGTTGGTTCGCGGCGACGGTATAGCCGGCCACCTCGTGAGAGAAGTAGCTGGCATACAGGCCGGTGCCGCGGTCGAACGCCCGCCCCAGGCCGCGCTCAACCTTGGCCAGGGCTTGCTCAAGGAAGGCGCGCAGCTCTGCTGCGCTGAGCGCGCGCTCCCGGCCGGAGAAGCCCAGGCGCACGCGCTCGCGGTACGCTTCTTTGGCGGCCGTGCTCCGCTCCCAGTACGCCTCCTCGGGTCCCTGGAGGGCGGCCTGCACGTCGCTCAGCAGCTGCTGCAGCTCTTCCGGCACGTCCACGCCGTCCGGTGTGAGCCGGTCGAGCGCATCGCGCAGGAAGAGCAGCCAACGCTTCAGCTCGAACGTTTCGCACGAGGAGGAGCCGAAGAGGCCGGGCAGACCGTTGAGCGCGTCGAACCAGTTCGGCTTGTTCGCCTCCATTTCGACGCCGATGCCGGAGGGGTCGAGCGACGCGAGCTTGTTCACGACGACGCAGAGCATCTTGACCAGCAGGGTCGTCGTGTAGACCGCGCCCTGGCCGTGCTCCGTGCGCACGAGGTGCGCCTGTTCCGTGCGGGACCGGATCAGCTCTGCCTTTTCCCGGTCTCGGTGGACGGCGTGGAACTGCCGCACGCCGGCCGGAGTCACCTGGTATTTTTGCGCGCGCGGGGCGACGACGAACGCGTTGTCGTAAAAGGTGAAGACGCGCTGCTCGAGCAGGAGTGTCCGCAGCCGCTCGGGGAAGAGGGCCAGATAGTTTTCGAGCAGGTCCAAATTATAGGCCCAGTGGTCGGTCCAGAACCCCTCGCCGTGCTCCGCATCTTCCACCGTGCTCGAGCGGCTGACGACCCGGTTCAGGAACGCTTCCAGCGGCTCGCCGACCTTGACGCAGCGCCGGGCGAGGTAATCCAGCAGCTCGCCGGGGGTGAAGGGCTTGGCAAAGATCTCCTTCAGCTGCGGAATGGCCTGCAGGTCGGGCGGTGCCACGCAGCGGATGCCGCGGAAGACCAGCGGATTGAAGCCGTCGGGCTGTAGCAGGTTGAAGAACGTCACGATGTTGTGGTCGCCGACCTTCGGATGGAACCAGGCGTCGGTGCGGCGGTTCTGGTTCACGTCGCGGTAGTTCGCATTGCCCTGGGAAAACGGAGTGGCCGGCAGGACGAAGAAGTTGTAATCCCGCTCCAGGTCGCCATGCTTGCGGCAGAAGATGTAGAAAATCTTGCGGCGCGGGCTGCCGACGGGCGCGTCCGGGTCGCCGAGGAAGGCCGGGTGGCCGCCGCGCAGAAGATTATCGAGGAAGGTCTGCCGGCAGTACAGGTCGAACGCGCGCGAGCGGCTCTGGGTGGCGACCGGCGCTGTCAGCCCGTCGATGAGCGCACGGTTCTCCTCGGCTTTTCGGGCGAACGCCCCGGGGGCCGTCATCCGCTCCAGCGCCTCCTGCAGGCGCTGGCGGCTGTCGGCGTGGCCGAAGAGCTCGTAGAGCGTGCGGGACTCTTGGGGCCGCAGGCGCGTGCGCAGGTAGCCCATCGCGCTCGGCATCTTGTCCGCCGCCAGCTGGCGCGCCGGCACGCGGAATGACGGTTCGAGGAACCGCTCCGGCAGGATGAGGTCATCCTGGCTGCCGAAGATAAGGTTGGGGTCGATGACTGGCTCCATCAGGCGCAGCCGGCCGCCGCCGCCGTCCGTGAGCCCGAAGAAGAAGTTGCCAGCCTGAATCGGCACGACCTCCGGACGGTCGTCCGGCTCCACCTTGAGGTGGTAGAACGGTGTTCGCCGCTCCAATTCGTCCACTACGACCCAGGCCTCGATGGTGCGGCTCATGTGCTTGAGGAACTGGTCCCGCATGCCGTAGGGAATGATGAGCGGCAGGCCGTCGAGCGCCTCCAGCTCCACCGCGCGGCGGGACCGGTTGGTCAGGGTCACAACCCGGGCGAGTGCCGCGAACGGCTCGTTGGAAATCGTGAAGTAGTGGACGCGGATGTCCAGGCCCAGCGAGGGGTTGCGTTCTTCCAGGACTAGGTCGTGGGGGCGGATGCGCAGGCGCTGGGCCGGTTGGTTTTGGCCGGAGCCGACCGGGGTCCGGAACGGTTCGTAATACGTCCGGCCCACCTTGAGGAACGTGCGGAAGCCGTGCAGCGGGACCGTCCGCCAGGCGCGGTTGGCCGGCAGGAATTCCATGATGGGGTGGTCTTTGTCCTGGACGCCGAAGCCAGCGATCGCTTGGCCCCGGTTGGTGTAGAACGCCCACATGGGGATGCCCCACCGGCCGGCAATGCCGGGCAGGAAACTGGCAAAGGGCCGCGTGCGGAGGTGGCCCTCAATGACGAACGCATCACCCTCGAGCCGGTACGCAGGCATCATGGCCAAGTATTGTAGCAGAATTTGACGCCATCACCAGAGACTGCTGCCGATCAGGCCGGCTTGGCCGTCGGCGTAGCCTCTCAGCCGGTTCCGTGGTATAGTAACCACCAAGCGCTGAGCAACATACGCGGATTCCCATGGACCGGGATGCCTGCTCTTCAACGACATGCCACACACAGCGGATGCCGCACGGCCTGGCCGCCGGCTTCACGCTGATCGAGCTCATTATCGTCATCACCGTCATTTCGCTGCTGGCCATGATCGCCTTTCCCAGCGCGCTCCGAGCGCGGCAGAACGCGGATGACACGAAGACGGTGAAAGAGCTGCAGAGCATCTACACGGCGGTGGTCATCTTTCGCGCCTCGAACAACCGTTCGCCCACCAGTTGGGTGGAACTCAGCCCGTATGTGTCGGTCGACACCAACCGCTACGAGCTGAACCCGAATATGAGCTGAGGAGGGGACGCATGAAGCGATTCGCATGGGCGTTAGCGGTCGTGCTGCTGTTCGCCTTGGCGGCTTCCGGGCCGGCGATGGCCGCTGGCGCTGCTCCGCCGAAGTCGGGAGGCAACCCGGGCAACTCCGGCCAGGGCGGACAGGGGGGCGGCCAGTCCGGAGGCAGCCAGAGCGGGGACGCTTCCAGCGAGGACCCTGACTCCTGGGTGGCTCGGCGGAGCACCAGCTCTTCCACCGCCGGCCGCTGGACCGTCTACGAAAGCGGCGTCATCAAGCAAACGTCGGAGCAATAAGCCATTCGGCAGTCGGCGCTTCCCAGGCCGACGGCCAAGGAGTCCTTTGCTCCCATGCCGGCCCGTCGACTGCCCGGCTCGTTCGTGCAACAACCGCCGCAGCTGGTTAGGAGGCATCATGGCGGAATGGGTGTTCTGGGCGTTCGGATCCGCGTGCTTTGCGGCGTTGACGGCGATCCTCGCCAAGATGGGGGTTGCGGGTATCTCCTCCAACATCGCGACGCTCATCCGGACCGCGGTCGTCCTGGTGGTGGTCGCACTGCTCGTGGGCGTGCGGCGGGAGTGGGCGCACTCCGGGCAGCTCACGCTCCGCAGCACCGGGTGGCTTGCGCTCTCCGGGCTGACCACCGGGCTGTCGTGGCTGTGCTATTACCGGGCGCTCCAGCAGGGCCCGGCCTCGCTCGTGGTGCCGCTCGATAAGCTGAGCATCGTCATGGCGGTCGGGTTGGCCGCCTGGGTGTTCGGCGAGCGCCTCACCGGCTGGCAGTGGGGCGGGGTGGGGTTGGTGACGGCGGGAATTGTGCTGTTGGTGGCGCATCCGTGAGCTGGCCCGCCGGCGTTCCACCACGACGGGACATGCTGAGGACGCCCATCGTCCCTGGGCCGCTGGAGACCTACGCCGACGCTCGGAGCGATCGGGTGTATGCCAGGGCGGCCTGATAGGGTACAATAGGCGACTTTAGGTGCGGCACCCATGTCCTTGAAACCGAAGACCCTCCTTGTATGCTTCCTTAGCTACGCCCTGGCTCTCGGGCTGACCGTTGAGCTGGCAGCCCGCACGAGCTACCATGTCCGCAAGCCACGGCTGTCGTTCTGGCTGCCGGCGTCCCAGTTCGTCTACCGGTTCTATCCAGCGCTTCAGCAGGCCGTCAAAGACGGCCAGCATTCGACCGGGCCTCGCGTGCTCGTACTGGCCGCCTCGACCCTCCATCCGGACTTCAGCGATGTGGCGGCACGGTTGCAGCGCGGTCTGGAAGCGGCGTGGGGCACCCCAGTGCAGGTCGAGAATCTTTCGGTGCCGGGCCACGGGGTATTGGACAGCTATTACAAGTATCGGTCCCTGCAGCAGGCCCCCTTCGACCTCGTCCTGGTCTACCACGGCATCAATGAGCTGCGGGCCAACAACATCCCGCCGACGTTGTGGAAAGATGATTACTCGCACTACTGGTGGTACGATGAGGTGAACTTCTACTTCAGGCACCCGCGGCTGGTTCAGTGCGGATTCTTGGCGCCGTTCTTCCTGAAGCACGTGCTGACGCGCCTGGACCGCACGGTGCTGCGTCCGTGGCGCTTCGTGGGGGATGGCGCACCGCGGTCGGACTGGCTGGTCTACGGCGCTCAGATCAAGACTGCGCGGCCCTTCCGGCGGGACCTGGAGCGGGTGGTCCGGCTGGCCGCCTCGAAAGGCGACCCGGTGCTGCTCATGACCTTCGCGTACGCCCTGCCTGAGTCCTACACCAGCGAACGGCTCCGCGCCGGCACGTTGGGGTTCGTGCCGTCGCCGAACGCCTCACCCGTGGAGCTATGGGGCTCGCCGCCGTCCATCCGGGAGGGGTTGGAGGCGCACAATCAGGTGATCAAGGCGGTCGCGGCCGCGCACGGCGTGCCCCTGGTGGACCAGGACGCGCTCCTCCAGCATGACCCCGCGCTCTTCATCGATGTCTGCCATCTGTCCCCAGCTGGTGCCGAGCGATTCGCAGGGAATATTCTGGCGGCCGTTGCAAGCCGGCAGCTGCGTCCGCGCGCCATGCCGAGCCAGGAGCTGGCAGTCCACACCCCAGTCATCGGCTCGCCCATCCCGTGGCTGAAAGGCCTGCGCCGGCGCGGCTTGAAGCTACCCAAAACCCCGGTGCCCCCGCTCTTTCCGTAACTGCTGCAGGCCGGCGTTCCCGGGGTTCGCCAGGTGGGCGGCATTCGCCCTGTCAATTGGCAGTCCTCCCCGAGTCCTGATACAATAACAACCAGCACGCGGAGCGAACGCACCGGCAGGACGAGGAGCAGGTTCCCCCTTCAGAGCCCCCAACGCATGCACCATCGCCACTACCATTCTCCTGTCAAACGCGGCCTCTGGTCGCTCCTACTCGTGACGTCGGTCATGCTCGTCGGCACGCTCGGCCTCCATCACCTGGAACGGCTGTCGTATCTTGACGCATTCTATTTCATGAGCATGCTGGCGACTGCGCAGGGGCCCGCCGCCATACCGGCAACCGCCGGAGGCAAAATCTTCACCTCTGTCATGGCGTTTATCTCAGTCGGCACGGTCGTGGCGTCCCTGGGCTTCATCTTCGGCCCGATGTTCGGCCAGCTCTGGCGGGTTGGGATCGACCGGGTCGAAGGAGAAGTGCACCATTTGGCTCATCCGAAGCAGAAGTAGCCGGCACACGGAGAGGAAACAGCCATGAGCGCAGGACCGGTCCGCCGAATCAAGAAAGTCTGGAAAAGCATCCCCACCCTCGAGGGCGCCGGAGTGCGGCTCAACCGCGTCTTCGGCTTCCATCAGGTCCCCCAGCTGGACCCGTTCCTCCTGCTCGACTGCTTCCACTCCGACCACCGCGACGACTATGTGAAGGGCTTTCCCTGGCACCCGCACCGCGGCATCGAGACGATCACCTATGTGCTGGACGGGGATGTCGAGCACCAGGACAGCTTGGGCAACCGCGGCGTCATCCGCCCGGGCGACGTGCAGTGGATGACGGCCGGCAGCGGCATCATCCACCAGGAAATGCCGAAGGGCAGTCCCAAGGGGCGGATGTGGGGCTTCCAACTCTGGGCGAACCTTCCCAGGCGGGACAAGATGATGGACCCCCGCTACCGCGAGGTGACATCCGGCCAGATTCCCCTCGTCAAAACGCCGGAAGGGGCCACGGTGCGGATCATCTGCGGCAAGCTGGGGGATGTCGAAGGCCCGGTTCGCGAGATCGTGACGGATCCGGAATACCTCGATGTGTCCCTGCCGGCCGGCAAATCGTTCACGCACCGGGTCAAGACCGGCTACACCGTGTTTGCCTACGTGGTGGAGGGCGAAGCCTACTTCGATGCCGGGCGCAGCGCTTTCGGCCGCGAGGCGGTCGGCGAGAACTACTTCGATATGCAGCCCGCCTGCGTCTGTGGCGAAGGCGTCATCGCCCTGTATGAGCCTGCCGGCGATACCGTCCTCGTGACGACCGATAAGAAGCCGGTCCGCTTTCTCCTGGTCTCCGGCAAGCCGCTCAAGGAACCGGTCGCGTGGTATGGCCCCATCGTCATGAACACCAACGACGAGCTCCAGGCCGCCTTCCAGGAATTCCAGGCCGGCACGTTCATCAAGTCCGGCACGGCAGCCGCGTCTCGCGGCAGGTAAGCGGACATCCTCGTGGTGATCACATAAGGAGAGCAGGTATGCGCGCAATGGTCCGATGGGGGCTCGTCGTGTCGCTGGTCGCGTTGGGCGTGCGGGCGGCCCAGGCCCAGCAGGGAAAAGCCGCCCCGCCGCCGATGGACCCGAAGCAGCAGGCGGCCATGGAGGCCGCGCAGAGGCTCAGTGCGCCGGGCGACGGCCATAAGGCGCTGGAGCCGCTCGTCGGCACCTGGACCTATACGGCGCAATGGTGGATGGCGCCCGAAGCACCGGCGGAAACCATGACGGGGACCGCGGTCAACAGCCTGGTCTTCGGCGGCCGGTTCCTGAAACAGGAATTCCACGGCGAAGCGGCCATGGAAGGCCAGCCGCCGTTCGAGGGCCTCGGCTACACCGGCTACGACAACATCCGCAACGAATACCAATCCGTCTGGCTCGACAACATGGCCACCGGCATGATGGTCGGCGCCGGCCGGTTCGACGCGGCCGCCAAGACCCTCACCGACCAGGGCGAGTTCAGCTGTCCGCTGACCATGGAAACCCACCGGAAGTTCCGCTCGCTCTGGAAGGTCGACGACCAGAACCACACCACCTACCTGAGCTACATGAGCACGCCGGACGGCAAGGAATACAAGGCCATGGAGATTCGCTATACCCGGCAGGCGCCGAACGCTCCAGGGCCGTGAGCTGGGGGGCGCGGACTGATTGAACGGATCGTCAACAGGAGGAGGCGGACATGAGCGCGATGGATGCCAAGGGGTTCGCGGCACCGGACGAGGTGCGGACGTTTCCCAAGGGTCGGGTGGAGCTGATCAAGATCGGCGGAGCGGTCATCGGGCGCGCCACCTTTGAGCCCGGGTGGAAATGGTCCACCTGCGTGAAGCCGCTGGCCAAGACCGACAGCTGCCAGGCGCCGCACTTTCAGTACCATGTCTCCGGCACGATGAAGGTCGTCATGGACGATGGCACCACACGGGAGTGCAAGGCTGGAGATGTGTCCTTCCTGCCCCCCGGGCACGATGGCTGGGTGGTCGGCAATGAGCCGGCGGTCGTCATCGACTTCCAGGGTATGGCGGACTATGCGAAAGCCGCTTCGCAAGCCTCGAGGCGGGGTCAGTCGGCCGCTGCCCGCTGAGTCGAGCGAAAAGCCGCAGGCGGTTGCCGCCTGCGGCTTTTTCATGCCCGCTGCTGATATAATAGGCGGCATCATGTCTTCCCCCAGCGCTTCGTCACGCCAGCAGCCATGGGAGGCCATGGCATGAGCGAGCGGGGCTCCGGCATCCCGCGGCTGGAGGCCTTCAGCGATGGCGTCTTCGCCATCGCGATCACCCTGCTCATCCTCGAAGTGAAGATCCCGCACGTCCAGGAGGTCGACCCCGCCAGCCTGGCCCAGCGGCTGCTGCACCTGTGGCCCTCCTACGGGGCCTACGTGCTCAGCTTCGTCATGATCGGCATCTACTGGGCCAACCATCATTACATCTGCCGGTATTTCACGCGCTCGGACCACGCGTTCAACCTCCTGCATGTCCTGTTCCTCATGTGTGTGGCTTTCATCCCGTTTCCCACCGCCATTCTCGGGCAGTACGTTACCCACCCGGAAGCCCAGCGTGCTGCGGTCGCGTTCTACGTCCTGGGGATGCTGCTGCCTGCCATGGCCTGGCTGCTCATCTGGCTGTATGCCAGCCGCGGGCACCGGCTCCTGGAGCCGGACCTCGACCGGAGGTTCGTGAAGCGGCTGACGTGGCAGTTCATCCTCTCAAACCTGCTGTATGCCGGGGCGTTGGCCGTAGCACTCTGGCTGCCGCTGGTGAGCCTGACGGTCTGTGTCGGCTTGACGCTGCTCTACCTCCTGCCGCCCCCGCAGCCCCCTCGCCGCCATGCGTAAGCTTCAACTGCACGCATTTCGGCGGCAAGTTCGGATCGAAGAAATCGACCTCTTTCTGGTCAGCGTACTCGCCCTCTATCTCGAAATGACTTTCATCCGCTGGTTCCCCAGCACAGTGCAGGTGATGGCGTATTTCATTAACGTCGTGCTGCTCGCCGCGTTTGTGGGGCTCGGACTGGGCTGTCTGGCCGGCGAGCGGATGCGGGATCTCTCGCCGTGGCTGCCGGCGGTCTTCTTGCTGGTGATTGGCAGCGGCATCGGCTTTTCCCGCGTGCCGGTGGTGGCCCAGGAGAGCACGGAGCATTTCCTGGGCTTCTATGCGACCCGGGGGCTGAGCTATATGGGGGTGGTGGCCGCCATCTTTGTCCTCACCGCGATGCTGTTCGCCGTGGTGGGGCAAGCGCTCGGGAGGCTGTTCCAGCAGTTCAAGCCTCTCACAGCCTACTCCATCAATATCGTTGGGAGCCTCATCGGCATTCTCCTGTTTTGGCTCGTGTCGACGCTGCGGATGTCTCCGCTCGTCTGGTTCGGCCTCGGCATGGTGTTGAGCCTTCGGGTGGTGCGGGGCAGCCGTCGGCAGGTCGCCGTGGGCCTCGCACTCTATCTGCTGACGCTGGCCGGCCTCGCGGGAACCTCGCGCGGCCGGCTCTGGTCTCCGTACTCGATGATCACGGTGGAGCGGCTGCTTGATGGGCCTGATCGGGCCATCGGATTCAGCGTGTCCGCCAATCAAACCTACCATCAGGACGCGCTGGATCTCTCTCCTCGGACCGACTGGTCCGGCTATGTCCGCTATGCCAAGAGCACCTATGAATTCCCCTACCGCTTCGTCCACCCTCGGAACGCGCTGGTCGTCGGGGCGGGGTCCGGCAACGACGTGGCCATTGGTCTCCAGCAGAAGGTCCAGCGGATTGACGCAGTGGAGATCGATCCGGTGCTCGCCGCGATGGGGTCGTGGCTGCACCCGCAACGGCCCTATCGCGACCCTCGGGTGCGCGTGGTGGTCGATGATGCACGCTCCTTCTTCAACCGGGGGCAGCAGCGCTATGACCTGATTGCCTTCGGCCGCCTCGACGCCCAGCGGCTCCTGTCCGGATTCTCCACGGTGCGGCTGGACAACTTCATCTACACGGTGGAAAGTTTCCGGGAAGCCCAGCGGCACTTGAGCCCCGGCGGCCTCCTCGTGGTGACCTACGTGGTCTACCGAGACTGGATTGCCAGCCGGCTTGAGCGGGAGCTGGTCGACGTCTTTGGCGAGGACGTGCGGACGTTTCGGGCTCCGCAATACCATGCCATTGATACCGTGATCTTCCTGGCGGGGCCGGCGGCCCGCACGATTCCCAAGGCCGCGGTGGGGGAGTTCATGCTGACGGACCAGTATCGGGCCGAGGCGCTGCCATCGGCGACGGACGACTGGCCCTATTTGTACCTGAGAGACCGCGCGCTGCCGCCGCACTATCTAATCATGCTCTGCATGCTCTTCGCGTTGGCGTCGGGCATGATTACCTGGGCCGCCGGCCTCCGCGAGACCGGCGTCCGCCATGGAGCGGTGTTCTTCCTCTTGGGGGCGGCCTTCATGCTGGCGGAGACGAAATCGATCACCAGGTTTTCGCTCCTCTATGGCTCGACCTGGATGGTCAATACGGCGGTGGTCATCAGCATCCTCCTCATGGTGCTGGCGGCGAACACCGTCGTCTCGCGCTGGCGTGTGCAGCGCGTGGCGCCATGGTTCGCGCTGTTGGGGGGTGCGGTGGTCCTCGAGTGGTGGCTCGCTCCCTCGGTGTATTTGTCGATGGCCCCGGGACCGCGCCTCGTCCTCTCGAGCCTGGTGTTCAGCCTGCCGCTGTTTTTCGCCGCGGTGATTTTTGCCCAGTTGTTCTCGAACGTGGACGATTCGGCCGCCGTGCTGGCCTATAATCTGGGCGGGGCGGCGTTCGGCGGCCTGCTCGAATATATGGCGATGGTCACCGGTTTTCGGGCCGTGTCGCTGCCCATTCTCGCGTTATACGGCACCGCGTATGTCCTGCTGGTCCGGCGGTCGGTGCGCCTGGCCGGGACAGTACTCGGGGGCGTGAGTGAAAAATAAGTGAGGTCTCCAGGCATTCACGAAGAATGGTATTGGGTCCCAGGAATCGCGAGGCATTTCCCGGAATCCAGCGGAGGAGCATGATGAGAGCGGTCGTGGTCGGGATGGGGGTCGTGCTGGGTCTGTGCGCAGCCGGGACTGGGGCGGAAGCGTTTTCTGCGTCGTATGACCAGACGGTGACCCAGGGCGGCCAGGTCATGAACAGCACGGTGAGCATGAAAGACACGATGTTCCGGATGGAATCGACCGTCGGCGGCCGGGCGTCGGTGATTCTCCATAACGACAGCGGCACCTATACCTACATACCCGCAGAGGGCATCGCGATGAAGGTGCCCGCCATGAATTCCTTCCAGGGGCCTGTTGAGCATGCCGGCAGCTACATGCAGTATCTGAACGAGCTGAAGGCGGAACGAATCGGGGCGGCAATGATTGACGGGCTTCCCTGCGAGATCTACGTGTTTACGGAGCCGGCGAGCCAGATGCTCGTCACCGCGTGGGTCTGGGCCGCAATGCAGTTTCCGATTCGGATGGAGTACAATGGCAACAAGGGCAAGATGCTGGTAGAAATTCACAATCTGCAGCTGGGCAACGCCATCCCAGACTCAGCCTTCCAACTGCCCGCGGGCGTGCAGGTGATGGACACGGGCGGCATGATTCCGATCGGTCAGCAGTAGGGGAAGGGCGGAACCTCCGGTTGTGCCTGCAAGGCTGGAGGAATCCAAAAGGAGTGGTGGGATGAGTCAGCAAACATTCCTGAAGACCGCCGGGGTGGTCTTTGCGGTGGTCGGCGTGTTCCACGTGTTGCGGCTGTTCTTGGGTTGGGACGTCGTCATCGGCGGCGGGAATGCGCCCCGCTGGGTGAGCTGGCTGGCCGCCGCGTTCGCGGGCTACCTCAGCTACACGGCGTTCAAGCTCGCGAAGTGACCGCATCGTATGCCGAACATGCCACCTCTCATATGCGGGGCACGCCAACGCCTGACGCGCAGCCGCCTGGCGGTCTGGCTGCTGCTCAGTCTGTGCGGATGCGCGAGCGCTCCGAGCGTTCCGAGACGGCCGAACGTCCAGTATGCGCCGAACGGGAATCTGGTCACCATGGGATTCAGCGCGGACCGGCCGGCCTCGTTGTTTCGGGCCAGGAACGAAGCGCAGCGGTATTGCTGGGACTTCGAGATGCAGAAGAAACCGCTCATCCTGAGCGAGTCGACCGCCTACACGGGCCGCTATGATGAGCAGATCAACGAGGCAGGCAGGGTGGCCGGCCAGGTCGGCGGCATCCTGGGCCGGTCAGAAGTCGCACAGGCCGGCCGGGTGCTCTCTTCGCCGACCGATTACGAAACCAGGATCGAGTTCCAATGCCGGTAGAGAGCGTGGGCCGGGAGGAAGCGGTCATTCAGCAGGCCTTGTGACAACCTGGCGCGCCAATCAGGAGGTGGTTGATGAGTAGGGATCGGATCGTCCAAGCGGCGTATGTCTTGCTGCGCGTCGTGTCAGGCCTGCTGTTCCTCCAGGCCGGCGGCATGATGCTCTTCGGCTGGTTCGGCGGGATGCCCGCCGGCCACACCATCACCGTCATGTCGCAGATCTGGATCGGCGGGGTGCTGGAGGTCGTAGGCGGGACCGCGGTTCTGCTCGGGCTCCTGACCCGGCCGGTGGCCTTCATCCTCTCCGGCGAGATGGCGGTGGCCTATTGGCAGTTCCACGCACCGCGCGGGTTCTGGCCCATCCAGAACCACGGCGAGCCGGCCGTCCTGCTGTGCTTCATCTTCCTGTTCATTTCGGCCTACGGCGGCGGCGACTGGAGCCTCGACGCGCTGCTCCGCCGCAAGCGCGAATCCGCTGCCTGAGTTCCAGCAGTAACCGGGCGCTCTCATGAGCTATGTTCCGAAGGTGTTGGCGTTCGCGGGCAGCACGCGCGTTGATTCCTTCAACAAGAAGCTGGTGAAGATCGCCGTGGCCGGAGCCCGCGCGGCCGGAGCCGAGGTGACCTTGGTAGACCTCCGCGACCTGCCCATGCCGCTTTACGACGGGGATCTGGAGGCCAAGGAGGGTATTCCACCCAATGGCAAGAAGCTCAAAGAGTTCTTGCTGGCGCATCAGGGGCTGCTCATTTCGGCTCCCGAATACAACAGCGGGATCTCCGGCGTGCTGAAGAACGCGATCGATTGGGCGTCGCGCTCCGCACCGGGGGAAGCCCCGCTGGCGTGTTTTACGGGCAAAGTCGCGGCACTCATGAGCGCGTCGCCTGGGGGCTTGGGCGGACTGCGCGGCCTGGTCCAGGTGCGGTATAGCCTCAGCAATATCCACGTACTGGTGCTGCCAGATCAAGTCGCCATCCCACGGGCGCATGAGGCGTTCACCCCCGAGGGGGCCTTGAAGGACCCCAAACAGCAGGGCGCCATCGAGCAGCTGGGCCGCCACCTGGCCGAGATCCTGATGAAGCTGAACAGGACCTAGCGTGTGCGCATGAAGCGATTGACGTTTGTGCTGGCCATGGGGTTGGGTGCTGCCATTTGGCTGGCCTCGCCCGCCATGACCGGCCGTCGCGAGCCGTGGGATGCGCATGGGCCGTATTTTCCGGTGAGCCTGGTTGCGGCGGGGTTGTTGGCCGGCTTGGCAGAGCCTGGACGGCCATGGAAGACAGGGAGTGCTATTTACGCGGGGCAGATGGCCGCGATCCTATTGGGGTCGGGTGGTGATTTTGGATTATTACCGCTGGGAGCCATCCTGTTGGTGGTCTACACGCTGTTGAGCGTGGCCGGTGCAGCCGTCAGCGGTGCGGTCATCCGTGCGTTTTCCCGCCGATAAACCTTCCAGCCATGAATAGGACCATCTTCGTTCAACCTTAGGGCTACCCCGGATTGGTGATGAACACATTCCTCGGCAAACTGCTGGCCGTTGTGCTCTGCGGGGGCATGATCTATAGGGAGTCGCACCGGGGCTACTTTGCGCAGCTTGCCCGCTATGTCCGGCAGGATGACAAGCGTCGCACGATGGCGATGCTGGGGGCCGCGGCAGTCCTGGCGTCCCTGGTGTTCCTGATGGATCTTCGCCTGCAGGCCGCCGTACAGGGCATCCAAGCATCCCTGGTGGTAGCGCTGATCCATGTCGGCGGCTGGCTTGGGCAGGGGACTGCCCTCTGGCTCATCCTGGTAGCGATCTATGCGCTGGCTCGTCTCCTGCGCCATCCAGCCGTCCAGGCGGCGGCCTTTGGCTGTGCGGTGTCCGCCGCACTCGCGGCCGTGCTGTCCTCCATCCTTAAATGGAGCGTGGCCAGGGCGCGCCCCAACGCCCAGCTGGGCCCTCTGGCGTTCTTTCAGTGGTCCCAGGTTGGCCGCTCGCGCTTCCAGAGCTTTCCATCCGGGGACACCGTCATCGTGGCCGCCGCCGCATGGTATCTCTGGTGCCGGTATCCGAAGGTGCCCCTCGGCGCGCGACTGCTCCTGCTCGTCCTGCCGCTGGCGACCGCCTGCTCCCGGGTGTTGCTGAACAAGCACTGGCCGTCTGATACCGTCTTTGCCATCGGGCTGGGCTTCGTCTCCGCGCAATGGGTGGCCCGCTACGAAGCTTTCGGCGTCCGTCAGCCTCAGGCATAGGGAAATAGGTGAAATCGTCATGTGTCCCCAGAGTCAGACTATGAAATATAAACTCGTCGCAATGGCCGGCATGGCCTGGTTGTTGCTCGTCCCGCTTGTCCAAGCACACGATCACGCCACGGCAGATTCGACCCAGACCAATGAACCCATGAACGAGATGCCGCACGGCCATGGGCATGGGGCAAGGCCTGGGGGAATGATGCGGATGCACGGCATGTTGGGCCGCTACCCGATGACGCGAGAGGCGTCCGGGACAAGCTGGCAGCCTGACGCCACACCCCATGAAGGGCTTCACATCATGCGCGATGACTGGATGGTCATGGTGCATGGATTTGCAAACCTGATCTACGACAACCAGGGTGGGGACCGTGGGGATCGGAAAGTCTTCAGCTCGAACATGCTCATGCTGATGGCCCAGCGACCGCTTGGTCCCGGCACGGTGGGTGCTCGAACGATGTTATCTCTCGAGCCGATTACCATTGGACGTAAAGGCTATCCGCTACTGCTTCAGACCGGGGAAACAGCCGACGGCACGACGCATCTCATTGACCGCCAGCACCCGCATGATATGTGGATGGAACTCGCGGGTACATATAGTGTGCCGGTGACCGACGACAGTTCGGTGTTTGTCTATTTTGGTCTACCAGGGGAGCCAGCACTGGGGCCTCCAACGTTTATGCACCGCTTCTCAGGAGTTGATAATCCTGAAGCGCCGATCACCCACCACTGGCTCGATTCGACGCACATCACCTACGGGGTGGCAACGTTAGGTGGTGTCTGGGATCGGGTCAAGCTCGAAGGTTCGATCTTCACTGGACGCGAGCCGGATCAGAGTCGGTGGGGCTTCGATACCCCGCGCTTTAACTCCTACGCGGCTCGACTCTCGTGGAATCCCACTGACGCCTGGGCCTTGCAAGCGAGCTATGGGGTCATCCACAGCCCGGAGCAGCTTGCCCCAGACATTGATACCGACCGGGCGACCATCTCAGCTAGCTATCACAAAGCCTGGGAGCATGCGAACTGGCAGACGACGTTTGCCTGGGGCGTCAACATGAACGATCCAGGGCATACGCTGCATGGGTTTCTCCTTGAATCAGCGCTCAATCTGCACAAAACGCATACAGTCTTTGGTCGGGCCGAAACTGTGGGGAAGGATGAACTGTTTCCTGAAGGTGACCCTCTGGATGGCAGGACATTTCATGTGACGAAGGTGAGCCTGGGCTACATTTACGACCTGCCGGAGTGTCATCACACGCAGTGGGGACTTGGAGGGGTCGGAAGCCTTCACTTTCTACCGAATCAGCTAGATGAGCATTATGACGAGACGCCGTTTTCGTTCATGATCTTTGCCAGGGTGAAGCTATAAGGATGAGCCGCGCCGTGCTAGAATTCGAAACTCCGGGGACACGTGACTTAATTGGATGAATAAGTCCATTTTCCTGCAAACCTACGGCTGACCCTTGGTGGCACTCCTACACGATGCTGATGCCGCTGCTAGCGCGATTGAGTGAGAAATAAGTCATGTGTATCTGGAATTCCAGAAGTGCGAGGAGAAAAAGAACCTTAGGTATGACTGACTGCTCGGGGCGAAGAAAAGAGGAGAAGCGCATGAAGAAAAGCCAGTTGGTATTGGGTGCGGCAATCGTGACGGTGGTTTTTGCTTGCACCGCAAGAGCGGCGCAGGGTATTAAGGAAGGCCGATGGTCCATGTCCATGACCGTCCAGGCCGATGGCATGGGGGATGAGGCTTCGAAAGCGATGAAAGAAATGGAAAACATGCCGCCGGGACAGCGGGCCATGATGCAGAAAATGATGGGCGGGATGAACATCGGGGTCAGCGGCCAGGGCATGACAATGAAGTCCTCGCAGTGCATTACGAATGACAAGCCGGTTCCCAAGCGGGACGATCAGAGTAATTGCCAGGAGACACATTCCACCAAGGGCAATACCGTCAGCTTCGAAATGGTGTGTCCCGACAGCAAGTCTAACGGCCTGGTCACCTATCAGAATGATTCCATGAAGGGCACGATCAAGACCACAAAAACCGAGCACGGCAAACCAACCAATGTCACCGTTGATATCAGCGGCCAATATGAGGGCCCCTGCCACTCGAACTGATGGCCAAAAGGGAAATAGGAAATAGGAGGCGTTCCTCCTAGTGTCGACTAGACGATAGCAGATGAAGAAAAACGTTTATCTCCAGACGTATGGGTGCCCCTTGGTGGCACTCCTACACGATGATCATACGGCTGGTATCGAGATTGTGTGAGAGATGAGTCGTGTGTCCCCGGAATTCCCCCCATTCAGTACATCTCGTGAAATCCCAGCAACCGTAGAACAAGTCTTTGCCGCGTTCAGCCATCCGGAACGCTTGTCGCGGTGGTGGGGACCAGCCGGTTTCACCAATACGTTCAGTGTCTGCGAGTTCAAGAATGGTGGGCGTTGGTCTTTCATCATGCACGGACCAGATGGCCGCAACTATCCAAACGAAAGTCTGTTTGCAGACATAGAATCACCGAGGAAGGTCGTTGTTCAACACGTCTCGGAGCCAAAGTATCGCTTAACCATTGTCTTGGCTTCGTCGGCGGTGGGAACTGTCGTATCATGGTCGCAGGCATTCGAGAGTTCAGACGTTGCTCGCCGCATTGAACATATCGTCGTCCCCGCCAATGAGCAGAACCTTGATCGCCTGTCGATTGAAGTTTTGCGTAAACTGGACGGAGGCTCATAATCACTCAGGCAGATGATGTGTTTGCACGAACGGTGCCAGGCACCAGGGGACAGGCATTCTTGAGATGAAGAAGCAGGTATTTTTGCAAACCTACGGTTGTCAGATGAATGACAGAGACTCAGAAGAAGTTCTGGGTATGCTGACAGCCCAAGGTTACGAGGTGTCCCAAAAGCCCGAGGACGCCGACGTCATCCTCCTGAATACCTGCTCGGTGAGGGCACATGCGGAAGGGCGGGCGTTCGGGAAGATGGGCGAGTTGTCGGAGTTGAAAGCAGGGAAACCGGACTTGGTGCTGGGCATCATCGGCTGCATGGCCAAACTGCATGAGGCCGCCATCTTCAAGCGGCTGCCGAAGGTGGATTTGGTGGCGGGTCCCGCGGAACTGTATGATCTTCCGTACTTACTAGCGGAGATTCAGGAACGCAGGCAGAAGTCAGAGGTCAGAGGTCAGAGATCAGAAGGGGCACGAATTGTGGCGACGGGGAGAGCCTACAGGCCGCTGGAGCAAAAGCCCGCCGGGGATTTTCGCAAGCCGGGAGTGAGCGCGTTTGTCACGATCATGGAAGGGTGCGACAAGGTATGCACCTACTGCATCGTGCCCACGACCCGGGGGCAGGAAATCTCCCGCCCGCCGGAGGATATCGTGAACGAAATCAACATGCTGGTCCGCGCCGGCTACCAGGAAGTGACCCTGCTGGGGCAGAACGTGAACTCCTACGGCAAGCGGTTTCCGGACGGCTCCGGCTATCGGGGGCCGTTGGGCCGCCTGCGTCTGCTGGAAGAAGATCCAGACACGCTACTCGATTTTCCCCAGCTCTTGCGTCTGATTGACAAGCGCACCACCATCCCGCGCGTACGCTTCACCACGAGCCACCCCTTCGATGCGACCGAACGGCTGTTCGAGGCAATAGCCGAATGCGACTCGGTGTGCGAGTGGCTGCACCTGCCGGTGCAGTCCGGCTCCAACCGCATCCTGCGCGCCATGCGCCGGGGCTACACCGCCGAGGCCTATCTGCGCAAGGTCGAAGCCCTGCGGCGGCTGGTGCCGGAGATCGCTCTGACGACCGACATCATCGTGGGCTTTCCTGGCGAGACGGACGAGGATTTCGAGGCGACTGAGCGGCTGGTGCGCGACGTGCGCTACGAGAGCGCCTACATCTTCAAGTATTCGCCTCGGCCGGGGACCGCAGCCGCCGCGCTGGAGGATGACGTGCCTCAGGAGGTGAAGGAAGCCCGCAACCAGCGCCTGCTGGCTATTCAGGAACAGCTCACCCTGGCCGACCACGAGGCCCTGGCGGGGCAGGAGCACGAGATTTTGATTGAAGCGCCGGGCCGCCATGCCCGGCAATGGTTCGGCCGCACCCGCGGCCATCATGGCATCATCGTGGAGTCCGACATCCCGCTCATTGGACAGACCGTTCGTGCGCGCATCACCCAAGCCGCTTCCCACACGCTTTTCGCAGCCCTCCTACCCGCTGCCGCCTCCGGGCGGGCCTAGCCGGAGCCACCTGAGGGCTGGGTGCTGAGGCCGTGGGGAGAGATTTTGATTGCATCCGGCAGGGCGTTTGGAGGACAATAACGCGATAGCTGGATCGTGCTAGTTGAGGCCGTGCGGGTGTTCATCACCCGGGGTACACGACATACCTGAAGGCGGTGCACTAGCATGTCGCGCGTCATTGCCCTTGTTGGTCCGACCGCGGTCGGGAAGTCCGCCATCGCGGTGGAGTTCGCCCAACGGCTTGGGGCGGAGATCGTGTCCTGCGATTCGATGCAGGTCTACCGCCACATGACCGCCCTGACCCAAGCCCCCACCCACGCCCAGCGCGTTCAAGTCCAGCACCACCTCATCGACTGCATCGAACCCACCCAGCCCTTCAGCGTCGGCGAATACCGCAAGATGGCCGCCGCCGCGATTGAAGGCATCCTCTCCCGCGGCAAACGCGTCCTCATCGTGGGCGGGACGGGCCTCTACCTCAAAGCGCTGACCGAAGGCTTCTGCGACGCGCCGCCGGGCGATGTGAAGGTGCGCGAGCGGCTCTGGAGCGAATGCCATGGGCAGGGCAGCACGACTCTCTACGGCCGACTGCAGGGCATCGACTCGGCGGCGGCCGCGCGCATCCACCCGCATGACGCCCGGCGCATCATCCGTGCTCTGGAAGTGTATGCGCTGACCGGCAAGCCGATTTCGAGCTGGTGGCAGCAGGCCAGCGCTGAGCTGTTGCCCGGGCACGTGGCGGTCCTCGGGTTGGACCGGGACCGGGAGACGCTCTACCGGCGCATCAACGACCGCGTCACGCAAATGATCTATGAAGAAGGCGTCATCAACGAGGTGCGCGAGTTGCTGCGGTGGCCGCTGTCCAAGACCGCACGGCAGGTGCACGGCCTGGCGGATATCGAGCAGTACCTCGCCAACCGGCTCAGCCTGAAAGACGCCATCAGCGTCTGGCAGCAGCGCGTGCGCCACTATGCCAGACGGCAATTGATCTGGTTCCGGCAAACCCCCGGCCTGCAGTGGGTCACCATCCCCGATGACGAGCGCTCGTGGGAATCCGCCGAGCGCCTCGTGGATCTCGTGCGCCGGCCCGCCCAGCCGGTGGAAGTCGCGTAACACCCGACGGACACCCCCGCCCGAATCCGTCCTGCATGCCCGCTGAACGCACCTTCCTCGTGACCGTCCAGCTCGACCCGCGATTTTCCCGCGGCCGAAGCCATTGGTCGCTCGAGGACGAAGCGCAGGAGCTGCAGGAGCTGGCGACCTCCGCCGCCGGCCGGGTGGTCGGCGACCTGCAGGCGCGCCGCCATGAGCCGGTCGCCGGCACGTTCCTGGGCCAGGGCAAGCTGGAGGACATCGCCGCGGCCGCCCAGGCCGCCCAGGCCCAGGTCGTGATCTTCAATCAGGAGCTCTCGCCCGCCCAGCAGCGCAACATCGAAGACCTGCTGCGCGTGAAGACCATCGACCGGACCCAGCTCATCCTCGACATCTTCGCGCAGCGGGCCAAGTCGCAGGAAGGGAAAGTGCAAGTGGAGCTCGCCCAGCTGCGGTATTTGCTGCCGCGGCTGACCGGCAAGGGCATCATGCTCTCGCGGTTGGGCGGCGGCATCGGCACCCGAGGCCCCGGCGAGCAGAAGCTGGAAGTCGACCGCCGGCGCATCCGGGCGCGCATCAGCCGGCTCAGCGATGAGCTCAGCCGCCTGGCGCGCCGCCGGGAAGCGACCCGGGCCCGCCGCAAGGAAACGCAAGTCCCGGTGGCTGCCCTCGTCGGCTACACCAACGCCGGCAAGACGACACTGCTCAACCGCCTGACCGGCCCCTCCGGCACCGCGAAGAACCAGCTCTTCACCACCTTGGATCCGCTCGCGCGGCGCCTGCGCCTGCCGGGCGGAGAGTCGCTCATCCTGACGGACACGGTCGGATTCCTGCATCACCTGCCGCACCATCTCATCGAAGCGTTCAAGGCCACACTCGAGGAAGCACGGGACGCGGACGTCCTGCTCCACGTCCTGGATGCCAGCCACCGCCTGGTGTCCGAGCACGCGACCGCCGTCGAAGAGGTGCTCCACGAGCTGCAGCTGGGAATGAAGCCGGTCGTGACTGTCTTGAACAAGTGCGACACGATGGACGACAGCCAGCGCGCCGGGGCACTGGCCCAGGCCTATCAGCCGGCGGTGGCGGTGTCCGCCAAGACCGGGGAGGGATTGCCGCAGCTGTTGGCCGTGCTCGCAGTACAGTTGGGGCTGGGTGCCGCCGCGGTCATCCGACTGCGCATCCCCCAAGCGCGCGCCGACGTGCTGGCCGCCCTCTACCGCGCCGGCCAGGTGCTCAGCCGCATGGACAGCGATGGGGCCGTCGAGCTGACCGCCCGGCTCTCCGCTCCGCAGCAAGCCGCGTTTTCCGCCTATCTTCTTTCTTGACAAGCCTCCTGGCTTCAGCTACACTTTCATTAGCACTCATGAATATTGAGTGCTAATAGTAGGGTGACGAATGAGCGTAAGTGACTTTGAACAAAGAAGAAACAAGATTCTAGAAATCATCATCGAGGCCTATGTTTCGACGGCGGTCCCGGTGGGATCTGAATTGGTCGCCAAGAAGCTGCGCTCCAGCTTGAGCTCGGCGACCATCCGCAACGCGATGGTGAAGCTCTCGCAGGAAGGCTATCTCGAGCAGCCGCATACCTCGGCCGGACGGGTGCCGACGGACCGGGGCTACCGCTTCTATGTGGATGCGGTGATGGAGCGCCGGGCCGTGCCGGCCGAAGACGTGCGCCGCATGGCGCAGCTGATCGAGCCGGCCGAGCCGGATGTGGCGGTACTACTCGAGCGCGCAAGCGAGGTCCTCTCCGGCTTGACACAGCAGGCGGCCTTCGTGGTGGCGCCGACCATGAAGCACAGCACCGTCAAGCAGATTGAATTGGTGCCCCTGAGCGTGCGCAAGCTGTTGTGCGTCTTGATCGCCAATGAAGAGATGGTTGCCGCCCATATCGTGGAGATCGAGGAGCCGATGAGCCGGGATGAGGCCGTCGCCCTCGTCCGCTTCCTCAATACGGAGCTGGTGGGCCTGCCCTTCGGCGAGCTGCTGACGTCGCTCGAACGGCGCATGTTGGCGGAGCACGATTCGTTCTACCACGTCATCAAGCGGTCACTGAATATCCTCCAGCACGCGCTCTCCAGCGAGCCGAACGCGCGGCTGCTGCTGGAAGGGATGAGCTACGTGGTGTCGCAGCCCGAGTTCAGCCGCGACCCCCGCAAGGCGCATGAGCTAATGAAGGGATTGGATGAGGAAGCAGCACTGCTGGAGCGCCTGCGGCAAGATTTGGGGACCGAGGGCGTGCGGGTGCGCATCGGCCGGGAAGTGCAGGTGCCCGGCTTGGATGCCTGCAGTACCGTCACCGCCTCCTTCGCGGTCAGCGAGGACATTGTCGGCGGTGTCGGCGTCTTAGGGCCGGTCCGCATGGATTACGCGCGCATGCGCGCCCTCGTGGAAGCGATGGGGCGGTCGGTGACCGACGTGCTGACGCGCTGGGGAACCTCGTAAGCCATGCCGGAGAAGCCCTCGCACAAGCCCGACGAAGCCCTCGCACGGCTGGCCGAGGAAGCCCAGCAGGCGAAGGACCAGTACCTGCGTACGCTCGCCGAGGTGGAGAACACGAAGAAGCGGCTCAGTCGCGAGCGGGACGAGTTCATCCGGTTCGCTGCTGAGCGCTTCGTCCGGGAGCTGCTGCCGATCCTCGACAGCCTGGACCAGGCGCTGGTCGCGGTGGACCGGCAGTCCGATGCGGACGCGGTCGTCAAAGGCGTCCACCTGATTCACCGGCAGCTCTTGGGGCTGCTGGCGAAGGAGGGGGTCGTGCGCATCCCCACAGTCGGGGAGCGGTTCGACCCCCACCAGCACGAAGCGGTGGGCCACGTGCCGCCGGCCAACGGCGAGGCGGATGGGACCATCGTGGAGGAAGTGCAAGTCGGCTATACGATGCACGGCAAGGTGCTGCGGCCCGCGCTGGTCAAGGTGGCCGGGGCGGCCGAACCCAGCACGTCACAACCTGACTAACACCTTCAACCGGAGGCTTCAATGGCAAAAGTGATCGGGATTGACCTGGGAACATCGAACTCGGCCTGTGCGGTGATGGAACACGGCCGGCCGGCTCTCGTTCCCTCAGCGGAAGGCACCAGTATCGGCGGCAAGGCGTTTCCGTCCTACGTGGCGTTCACCAAGGATGGGCAGCTGCTCGTCGGCGAGCCAGCACGGCGCCAGGCAGCGACCAACCCGGAAGGGACGGTCCAGGCCGCCAAGCGCAAGATGGGCACCGACCATATCTACCGCATCTACGGCAAGGAATACACGCCGCAGCAGATCTCGGCCCTCATCCTGCAGAAGGTGAAGCGGGACGCGGAGGCCTATCTCGGCGAGCCGGTGAAGGAAGCGGTCATCACCGTGCCCGCCTACTTCAACGACAACCAGCGGCAGGCGACGAAGGACGCCGGTGCTATCGCCGGGCTGGAGGTCCTGCGGATCATCAATGAGCCGACCGCGGCCTGCCTGGCCTACGGGCTGGACAAGGCGGGGAAGGAACAGAAGATCCTGGTTTTCGACCTGGGCGGTGGGACGCTGGATGTGACCATCATGGACATGGCGCAGGGCGTCTTCGAGGTGAAGGCGACCAACGGCGACACCCAGCTGGGCGGCACGGACATGGACCTGGCTCTGGTGGACTACATCGCCGGGGAGTTCAGGAAAGAGTCCGGTATCGACGTCCGCACCGACAAGATGGCGGCCCAGCGCATCCGGGAAGCGGCGGAGAAGGCGAAGATCGAGCTGTCCAACGTCATCGAGACGGACCTCAACCTGCCGTTCATCACGGCGGACGCCTCCGGGCCGAAGCACTTGACGATGAAGCTGACCCGGGCGACGTTGGAGCGGCTGATCGAGCCCATCATCAACCGCTGCCGCGGCCCGGTGGAGCACGCCCTGAGCGACGCGAAGCTGAAGCCGGCCGACATCGACCGCATCATCCTGGTCGGCGGCCCGACCCGCATGCCCATCGTCCAGCGTTTCGTGGAAGAGACTGTGGGCAAGAAGGTCGAGCGCGGGGTGGACCCGATGGAGTGTGTCGCCATGGGGGCGGCCATTCAGGCGGGCATCATGAAGGGCGAGGTGAAGGACGTCCTGCTGTTGGACGTGACCCCGCTGTCGCTCGGCATTGAGACGATGGGTGGCGTCTTCACGAAGCTCATCGAGCGCAACACGACCATCCCGACGCGCAAGAGCCAGGTCTTCTCCACTGCGGCCGACAACCAGCCGGCGGTGACCGTGCGCGTCCTGCAGGGCGAGCGCCAGATGGCCAACGACAACACCGAGCTGGGGCGCTTCGACCTGGTCGGGATTCCGCCGGCCCCGCGCGGGGTGCCGCAGATCGAGGTGGCGTTCGACATCGACGCCAACGGCATCGTCCACGTCTCGGCCAAAGACCTCGGGACCGGCAAGGAGCAGTCCATCAAGATCACGGCCCCCGAGAAGCTCTCGAAGGACGAGATCGAAAAGATGGTCAAGCAGGCTGAGCAGTTCGCCGAGGCCGACAAGCAGCGCAAAGAGGTGGCCGAGGCGAAAAACCAGGCGGACCAGCTGGTCTACGCGACCGAGAAGAGTCTCAAGGATCTCGGCGACAAAGTCAGCCAGGCCGACCGGCTCGCCATCGAACAGGCAGCCCGCGACCTGAAGGACGCTCTCAAGTCCGAGGACGCAGCACGGATCAAGCGCGGCATGGACGCCCTCCAGCAGGTCTCGCACAAGCTGGCCGAGGAAGTGTATAAGAAGGCGCAAGGCGCGCGCGGCGGTGCCCAGCCGGGCGCCGGACCCTCAGGTGCCGAGCAGCCGTCGGCCGGCCCGGACGAGTCTACGCAAGGCGGGAAAGATAAAGTGGTTGACGCAGAATTCAAGGTCGAAGACGAAAAGGGAGGGTCATGACGCCCTCTCGGCCGTCGGCGCATGCGAGCTAAGGCATGGTTGGCGGCCACCCTGACGGCGCTTGGAGTTGCTGTCGTCGGCATCTCGGGCGGGATGCTGCTCTTTGCCTGCACGGTGTGGACGACTTGCCAGGCCCGTGAAACGGTGGCGTCCTTGTTGACGATTCCCATCACGTTTTTTATCCGGCCGTTCGTGCTGGCCGGTGCGGTGGCGTTCAGCTACGCGGCGCTGTACCACAGCCATCGCCGCGGCCTTCCCTTGGGGATGCTCTTGGGTCTCTGCGCGGGGGTGGCGTATTGCTGGCCCGTGCTCGCGCATTGGCCCGGCGTCGCGCATCTGCCGGTGTACCCGTTGGGCTTCTGGAGCCTGGCAGGCGGCGCGGCGGCTGCAGTCTATCCCAAGGCGTTGAAATAACCATGCCGGTGACAAAGCGCGATTACTACGAGATTCTCGGAGTGGCGAAGACCGCCTCGGTGGACGACATCAAGCGGGCCTACCGCCAGCTCGCGCTGAAATACCATCCGGACCGGGTGCCGGCGGAGCAGAAGAAAGAGGCCGAGGAGAAGTTTAAGGAGCTCTCCGAAGCCTACGCCGTCCTCTCCGACCCGCAGAAGCGCTCGGTATATGACCAGTACGGCCACACCCCGGGCTTCGACCAGCGCTACTCGACTGAAGACATCCTCCGCAACGCCGACTTTTCGAACATCTTCGAGGATCTCGGATTCGGCGGCTCCGTCTTCGAGGAGCTGTTGGGCGGTGCCTTCGGGGGCGGGGCGGGGCGGCCGCGGGAACGGCGCGGGGCCGACCTCGAGCTGGAACTGCCCCTGACGTTCGAGGAGGCGGCCAAAGGGGTGACCAAGACGGTCACGGTGCCGCGCCGCGAGCTGTGCGAGACGTGCCATGGCCAGGGTGGTGAGCGCACGACCTGCTCTACGTGCCACGGCACCGGCCAGGTGCGCCAGTCGGCCGGCTTCATGGTGATGGTGCGCACATGCAGCCGTTGCGGCGGGCAGGGCAGCCAGGTGAAGAAAGCCTGTCCGGCATGCCGGGGCGACGGCCGCATCGAAGTCGAGCGCAAGATTCAGGTGAAAGTGCCGGCCGGGATTGAGTCCGGCATGCGCCTGCGGCTTGGCGGCGAGGGCGAAGCCGGTATGCGCGGGCGCGGCGACCTCTACGTCCACCTGCGGGTGGCCCCGCATCCGTTGTTCCATCGGGACGGGCCGCATCTGTTGCTGGACTACCCGGTGCACATGGCCCAGGCCGCGCTCGGCGCTGAGGTCGAGGTGCCGACGATGAACGGCCGGGTTACGATGAAAATTCCACCGGGGACGCAGAGCCAGACCATCTTCCGCGTGCGTGGCAAGGGCCTACCCGATGTCCACGACGGCCGGCCGGGCGACTTGCTGGTCCGCGTGATGGTCGAAACGCCCTCGAACCTGAATGCGTCGCAGCGGCGGCTGCTGGAAGAGCTGGCCAAGAGCCTCGGCGATGCGGCCCATCCGGCCCGCCGGTCGTTCCTCGACAAGCTGAAGGGGCTGGGGAAGCGCTAAGCGGGAGCGTCAGCATGCCGACCTACGAATACCAATGCCAGAAGTGCAAGCGGCACCATGAGGCGCTCCAGCCGATCACGGCCAAGCCGTTGACGAAATGCCCGCGGCGCGGCTGCACGGGCAAGCTCAAGCGGCTGCTGAGCCTCGGGTCAGGGTTCCTGTTTAAAGGCACGGGGTTTTATATCACCGACTATCGCAGTAAAAGCTACCAAGACGCGAAGAAGAAAGATCAGTCGGATTCCAAAGGCGCTTCATCCGCTCCCTCCAGCCCCAGCAAACCCTCCAGTGACGCCGGTGCCTCCAAGAAATCGTAAGCGCTGGCGGACGGCCAGTGCGGTATGGGGAGCCGTCATCTTCATCGGCGCCATGGTGCCGGTAGGATCCGAGGTCTCAGCCGGCCACCTTGACAAGCTCGTCCACGTCTGCGAATATCTCCTCTTCGCCTGGCTGCTGGCCAACGCCCTGCAGGCCAGCGAGGTGAATGGTCCCCGTCCGGCGCGTGTCGCCTTCCTGCTGGCCACGGCCTACGGCGCGTTTCTGGAGCTCCTGCAGGGGTTCGTGCCGTGGCGGTCGATGGACCTGCTGGATGCGGCGGTCAACGCCGCCGGGGCCGCCGCCGGCGCGTGGCTGAGCCGGCGGGTTCCCAAGCGTCTTCCGTGAGGTGATTGCACTCCGACTCCATGGTCGCCGTCCACCCGTTCCGCGCCCTGCGCTATAACCCGGAGCGCGCCCCCAGCCTCAGTAACGTGCTGGCACCGCCCTATGACGTCATCGACCCGCCGGAGCAGGAGCGGCTCTACCAGGCTTCCCCGTACAACATCGTCCGCCTGATCCTCGGCAAGCAGTCGCCGGCGGACACTGAGCAAGACAACCGCTACACACGGGCCGCGCGCGATTTCGCCGCGTGGCGCCGCGACCGCGTGCTTCGCGAGGACGCCACCCCGGCATTTTACGTGGTGCAACACGCCTTCGAAGATGCCGAAGGGCAGCCGCGGTTCCGCCTCGGGTTTCTCGGGGTGCTGGGTCTGCGCGAGCTGGGCGAGCGCGACGTGCTGCCCCACGAAGTCACCCTGTCCGCCCCCAAGCAGGACCGCACCAAGCTGCTGGAGGCCATTCCCGCCAACCTCAGCCCGATCTTCTGCGTGTATCCGGACGCAGGCGGAGCGCTCCAGGCGCGTTTGCAGGGACTGACCGCCGCCATGGCGCCGACAGCGGAGGGGACCTTGCACGGCGAGCAGATCCGGCTCTGGGCGGTCACCGCCCCGGAAGCTATTGCGGAGATCTCGCGCCGGCTGGCCGCGGTGGCCGTGCTGATCGCGGACGGGCATCACCGCTTCGAGGTCGCCCGCAGCAAACGGGACCGCTACGGCCTGCTCATGAGCTACTTCGTCTCCATGGCTGAGCCGGCCCTCCGCGTGCGGGCCATCCACCGCGTGGTGGAGCCTCCGGGCGGTGTCGATCTGGAGGCCCTGCGTCGCGTCTGCGCGCTGGAGTCCGCCCACACGCTGGAGGACATCGTGCGGTGGCTGCAAGACCCCACCGCCTCGCCCGGACGATTCGGCTTTGCCCATGCGGGGGCGGTTTTCCGCGCGACGGTGCTGCCGCCGGCCCTTGCGCAGTGGTTGGCCGCTCCCGCCGCGCCGGCAGGGCTGGCGTCCCTGGACGTGTCGATTCTGCACGGGCTCCTGCTGCCGGCCCTCGGGGTGACGGCCGCCCAGGCCGTCTCGGGAGCCTCGAGCGGCCCGGCGGTGCGCTACACGGCGGACGCCGCCGGTGCGGCGGCCTCGGCCGCCGGCAACACCTGCGCGTGGATCCTGCGGGGGATTCCGCTGGAGCGCGTCTATACGCTGGCCTCTGAGGGGCTGATCCTACCGCCGAAGTCCACCTATTTCTATCCAAAGGTCCCCTCCGGGCTGGCCATCAACCCCCTGGTGTAGGGCACGGGTGGAAGCTGCGTTGACGGCGCCGGAAGCCCTGTGTTACCATAACGGCTTACCCGACATGCCCATGGCGCCACAACGGCACCAGCAGTCCGCCACCGGAGGCCGATGAAGCTCTTCAGTCGACGTCCCGCATCGTTCGCGCGAGCGCCGAAGCGTGAAATCCCCGCCGGCTTGTGGACTAAGTGCGAGTCCTGCGGCCAGCTCCTCTACAACAAGGCGCTGGAAGAAAGCCTGCGGGTCTGCCCCAAGTGCGACTTCCATTTCTCCCTCACCGCCCAACAGCGCATCGCCCTGCTGCTTGACGCGGGCACCTTTGAAGAGTGGGACACCGACCTGGCCCCACTGGATCCGCTTCAGTTCAGCGTGCCGCGGCCCTACAGCCAGAAAGTGGTGGAAGAGCAGCGCGCCAGCGGCCTCACCGATGCCTGCATCACCGGGCGGGGGCTCCTCGAGGGCCGGGACGTCGTCTTCGGCGTCACCGATTCGCGCTTCATGATGGGCTCGATGGGCTCCGTCGTCGGGGAGAAGCTGACCCGGGCCATCGAACGGGCCGCGGAGACGAAAACGCCGCTCATCATCGTTTCCGGGTCGGGCGGAGGCGCGCGGATGCAGGAAGGGGTCTTAAGCCTCATGCAGATGGCCAAGACCTCCAGCGCCCTCATGAAGCTGGACGAAGCCGGCGGGCTGTTCATCTCGGTCCTGACGCATCCGACCATGGCGGGGGTCTTGGCGAGCTTCGCGACGCTCGGCGACCTCATCATCGCCGAGCCGAAAGCGCTCATCGGGTTCACCGGCCCGCGGGTGATCGAGCAGACGATCCGCCAGAAGCTGCCCGAAGGCTTCCAACGCTCGGAGTTCCTCCTGGAGCACGGCCTGATCGACTTCATCATCCACCGCCGCGAGATGAAGGCCACGCTCGGCAAGCTGCTGGCGACCTGCGCGTCCTGATGCGCCGAGTCCTCCGCGGCCCCGACCCGCAGCCTCGCTAAGGCCCTGCGCGTTTCATGGCTCATGTGACCCTTCGCAACGTCTCAAAGGTCTATCCCTCCGGGGTGAGCGCCGTCAAAAGCGCCAATCTCGATGTGGAGAGCCGGGAATTCCTCGTGATTGTCGGCCCGTCCGGCTGCGGCAAGTCGACACTCCTGCGCATGATTGCGGGGCTGGAGGACGCCACGGGCGGCGAGGTCTGGATCGGCGGCAAGCTCGTCAACCTCGTGCCGCCGAAGGACCGTGACATTGCCATGGTCTTCCAGAACTACGCGCTCTACCCCCACATGACCGTCTTCGAGAACATGGCTTTTGGTCTGAAGCTGCGGGGCTACGGCAAGCGCGAGATCGAGCAGCGCGTCCGGGAGGCCGCCAGCATCCTGAACATCGAGCAGCACCTCGACCGCAAGCCGAGGGAGCTCTCCGGCGGCGAGCGGCAGCGGGTGGCGGTCGGGCGGGCGATCGTGCGCAAGCCGCTGGTCTTCCTGTTCGACGAGCCGCTCTCCAACCTGGACGCGAAGATGCGCGTGCAGATGCGCACGGAAATCCGCAAGCTCCATCTGCGGCTGCAGACGACCATGATTTACGTCACCCACGACCAGACGGAAGCGATGACGATGGGCGACCGCATCGTCGTCATGAACAAGGCGATCATCCAGCAGGTGGCCGACCCGCTGACGATTTACGAGCACCCCGCCAACCGGTTTGTCGCCAGCTTCATCGGCTCGCCCCCGATGAACTTCCTCACGGGGACGGTGGTGCGGCAGGGCCAGGGCCTATTCTTCACCGAGGGGACGTTCCGGCTGCGGATCGTGGATGAGATGGCCGCCCGCCTGTCCGCCTACGAAAACAAGCCGATCATCTTCGGCATCCGGCCGGAGGACCTCTACGACAAGCTTTTTATCACGGATGCGCCGACCGATTGCGTCGTGACCTCGACCGTCGAGCTGGTCGAGCCGCTGGGGGCCGAGGTCTACCTGCACCTGCGGGTCGGCCAGCACGCGATCATCGCCCGGGTCGGGCCCCATGACCGCCCGGAGGTCAACCAAGACATCGACGTCGTCTTCGACATGGGGAAAGCCCACTTCTTCGATACGGATACGGAACAGGCGATCGTGTGAGCTCGCGGCAGCCGTGAGCCGTTCCGGTCCTCGTCGCCTCTGCAGCACCGCTCGCAACCGGGCAGGGTAGGCCCCCTGCCGAAGACGGTAAGACGCGGATGAGCTCGACAAGCCGTTCAGGACCGTCCCTCCTCGCCCTCCGGTGGTTCTTGGCGCTGACGACCCTCCTCGTGTGCGCGGCCCTCATCACCCTCATCATCGGCCGCGCCCAGCTGGACGCCGAGCTCATCCGGGCGCTGTGCCTGACGACGATCGCCCTGGCCACCTACGCCTGGGTGCTGTATCCGCTGCCCGGCAGCCTCGTGGTGAGTGCGGCTGTATTCTTGTGCCTGCAGTGGGCATGGGCCGCGCGGCAGACGTGGATGCTGCGCTGGGATCTCTTCGCCTTCCTCATCCTGACCGCGGCGGCGTTCCGCCAATATCGGCGCCGGGCGAAGCGGTTCCAGCGCCTGCGCCAGCTGCTGGACGACCTGGAGGAAGAGCAGAGCGTCAAGCAGCAGGCGATCGCGCTGGCCCAGCAGACCGCGCAAGGGCTGCAGAAGAAGCTCGCCCGCTACACGGAGCTGCAGGCCATCGCGGAAGCGCTCAGCAATATGACCGACGTCAGCGCCGTCGCGCAGCTCGTCGTCGACCGGGCCTTCCGCCTCATCGGCAAATCCGACGTGGCCCTGCTGTTCTTCGTCGACAAGGAGCGGCAGGAGCTGTCCCTCTTCGCTTCGAGGAAGCGCGAAACCATGGCGCCCATCCGGGCCAAGCACGGCGACCAGTTCGACCGGCACGTGCTGCGCAGCCACCGCCCCCTGCTCGTCAACGACGTGCGGCGGGACTTCCGCTTTCCGGGCGCGGCCGGCATGGTGGCCGCACAGGAGCGGCCCGTGAGCTCCGTCATCGCCTGTCCGCTCTTCATCAACCAAAGCCCTGAGGGCGTCCTGCGGCTCGACAGCGCGCAGCCGGCCGCGTATACCCAGGACGACTTGCGTTTTCTGGACATCCTGTTGGACCTCGTCTCCGCCGCCGTGGCGAACGCCCGGCTCTTCGCCCAGATGCAGCGGCTGGCCGTCATCGACGGCCTGACCGGCCTCATGCTGCGCCGGCCGTTCCTCGAGCAACTGACCCGCGAGCTGACGCGCTCGCTCCGCGGGCGGGAGCCGGTGTCGGTGCTCATGGTGGATGTCGATGAGTTCAAGGCCTACAACGACCTCTACGGCCACACGGCCGGCGACCTCGTCCTGAGATCGATCGCCGAGGTGCTGCGGACCACCGTGCCGCCTGGCGGGGCCGTCGCCCGCTACGGCGGAGAGGAGTTTGCCGTGCTGCTGCCTCGGCTGGCCCGCCACGACGCCGGCGAGGTCGCGGAGAAAATCCGCCATGCCGTAGAGCAGCAGGCACAGGGCGGCGGCCGGCTGAGCCGGGCGGCGGGGCAGGTCGTGCCGGAGCGCCGGGTCACCGTGTCGATTGGCGCGGCGTCGTTCCCGGACGATGCCCAGGTGGAGCTGGAGCTCATCCGCATCGCCGACCAGCGGCTCTACCAGGCGAAGCGCAACGGACGCAACCTCGTGTGCACCGCCTGAGGCGCCGATGATGCTGGTGATGATCTCTTGGGTGCTGGCGATGATCGCGGGCCTACGGTGGTCGCGGTGGTGGACCGGTTGCTTCACCCTGTCCACGCTCCTGCTGTTTCTCTGGACGCGCGCCGGCATTCTGGGCTCCTGGGCGGGGTGGCTGCAATTGGCCATGTTGGGCCTGACCCCGTGGTTCCTGGCGGATCAGCAGCGGGACGACTCCCGGCAGGTGGCGGCCCTCCACCGCGAGGAGGCCGCCCAGATGGTGCAGCTTTCCGATGCGTCACGCGCGCTGCTCTCGCTGCAGTCGTCGGCGCAACAGATGGAGACGCAGCTGACGGAGATCACGAACTTGTATCATGTCACCAAGGCGACCGCGTGGGCGCTCCGACGGGACGAGCTGTTCACCTCGCTGCTGGGCATCGCACCGCGGCTGTTCACCCTCCACGGCGTGCGGCTGATTGATCTCTCGGGCGAGCACCCGCACGTGCTGCGGGCGGCCCGTACTGCGGACGGACAGCTGGCGGCCGGCGAGAGCGGTACTGCGCGCCCGTTCGAGGAGGCGGTCGTTACGCGCGTCACCGCGCAGCGGCAGGCGGAGAGTGCGGCCGCCGCGGAGCTCGGCGGCGCGCTGCCACCCGGCGTCTCGCGGCTGGCGTGGGCGCCGTTGTGGCGCAAGCAGCAGCTGCTCGGCGTCCTCGCGGCCGATGAGCTGCCGCCGCCGCAGCTGAAGCTGCTCTCGATCGTCGCCCACCAGCTGTCGCTGCAGCTGTCCCGCATCTATCTCTATTCGAAGGTGGAGGAGCTGGCGGTGACCGATGCGCTCACCGGGCTCTATGTGCGGCGCCACTTTCTGGAGCGGGCCCGCGAGGAGTTGGCCCGGTCCAAGCGCCACGGCTTGTCCTGCACGCTGCTCATGACGGACCTCGACCGGTTCAAAGAGAAGAACGACACCTATGGCCACCTGGTCGGGGACGTCGTGCTCAAAGACGTGGCCCAGCTGCTGCAGCGCAACCTCCGCGAAGTCGATCTCATCGCGCGCTACGGCGGGGAAGAGTTCATCATGCTGCTCATCGAGACGCCCCCCGAGCAGGCGCTGCCCATCGTGCAACGGTTGCGGCAGCTAGTGGAGGTGCATCCCATCCGGGTCTACGATGAGCTCCTGAGCCAGACGATCAGCATCGGGATGGCCGGGTTCCCGGAGGACGGGCAGGCGCTGGAAGCGCTGATTGAGCGCGCCGACCAGGCGCTGTATGCCGCCAAGCGCGCCGGCCGCAATCGCACGGCCCGCTGGTCGGAGACACTGAGCACCGAGCATCCTCCGAGATGAGATGATGACGCACTGGACGCTTGGCGTCGATTTCGGCGGCACGAACATCAAGTTCGGCATAGTCGGCTCCACCGGCCGCGTGCACGCAGCACGCGTGCTGTCCTCGCGCGGCATCGGCCGCCCCGCGGCGTTCATCGAGGCGGTGGCGGACACCGCGGAGGACCTGGCGCGTTCCGTCGGCCTGCGGCCCTCGCAGCTGCGGGGTATTGGCGTCGGCGCACCGGGTCCGGTCGATGTAGAGCGGGGCATCGTCTACTCGATGGTCAACGTGCCCGGATGGCGCGACGTGCCGTTGGCGCGCCAACTGGCCCGGCGGCTGCGGTGCCGGTGCGTCGTGGACAACGATGTCAAGCTCTTTACGCTGGGCGAGTGGCGCTTTGGCGCCGGTCGGGGTGCGCAGCACCTCATCGGGCTGACGCTGGGCACCGGCGTCGGCGGCGGGCTCCTGCTCAACGGTTCGCTCTACCGGGGCTGCGCCGGGTCGGCCGGCGAGCTGGGCCACATGGTCATCGATCCGTCCGGGCCGCGATGCGGCTGCGGCGCGCGCGGCTGCCTTGAGGCACATATCGGTACGGCCGCGATTCTGCGGCTCGCCCGGCAGGCGGCCGCGCGGCGCGCCGGCCCCTTACGTGCCTTGCTCCGGCAGGCGAAGGGCCGCCTCACCCCCGAGCTGGTCAGCCGGGCCGCCCGCGCAGGCGACCGGGGAGCCCAGCAGGTCTGGCAGGAGGTCGGGCGCGCGCTGGGCGTCGGGATGGCGAACCTGGTCAATCTGCTGAACCCGGAGCGGATTGTCATCGGCGGCGGGGTGGCGAATGCGTGGCCGCTGTTCGCGCCGGTCGCGCGCCGCACGCTGGCGGCCCAGGCCATGGCCGTGCCGGCGCGAAGGGTGCGGCTGATGCCTGCCCAGCTCGGAAATCACGCTGGCATTGTCGGAGCGGCCGTGTTAATCTGGTCGCAACCTTAGCAGGCTGCGACACTTCCTCGCTACCCCGCCCACGGAAAACATAGGCGGGGCCCCCAGCTCGGTCGGCCGCAGCCTCAGCAGGCTGCGGCACTTGGTCGCCACCCCATGTGTGCATGGGGCCCCCAGCTCGGTCGGAGCTTATGAAGTACGAATGAAAATATTTTTAGAGACGGCCAATGTGCAAGAAATCCGCGAAGCCGTCAGTTGGCCGCAGCATCAGCATGCTGCGGCACTTCCTTGCCACCCCGCACCGGCGGGGCCCCCGGCTCGGTCGGGGCATGGACGCCAATGAAAATCTTCCTTGACTCGGCCAGTCTCAAAGAAATCAGGGACGCGGTGAGTTGGGGGGCTATTGATGGCGTCACGACGAACCCGAGCCTCGTCGCCAAGGAGGGCCGTGAGTTCTTTCCGCTCTTGAAGGAGATCTGCGAGGTCGTCCAGGGGCCGGTGAGCATGGAGACGACGTGCCGCGATGCCGACGGGATGGTCCAGGAAGGCCGCGTCTTCGCGAAACTAGACGAGCACATCGTCGTGAAGTGCCCGCTGACGAAAGAAGGGCTGCAGGCCACCCGCGTCCTGGCCCGCGAGCACATCCGCGTCAATGTCACGCTCTGTTTTTCTCCCACCCAGGCGCTGCTGGCCGCCAAGGCCGGGGCGACGTTTGTCTCGCCGTTCGTCGGCCGGCTCGATGACATCAGCGCCGACGGCATGGGGCTCATCCGCGATATCAAGACGATCTATGCGAACTATCGTTTTTCGACCCAGATTCTCGTCGCCAGCGTGCGCCACCCGATGCACGTCGTGGACGCGGCCCGCATCGGAGCGGATATCGTGACATTGCCGTTCGCGGTGCTGGAAGCGCTGGTGAAGCATCCGCTGACGGACGCCGGGTTGGAGCGCTTCCTGAAAGACTGGGAGCGGCTGCCGGCGGACGCCAAGGCCTGGAAGCACGCCGCCGCGGCTCCGGCGGCCCGCTCGGGAAGCGCGACAGGACACGCGCTCCGCGTCTGAGCGCGTTCGACAACGGTAGGAACGTGCGCCCCATCCATCGCTCGTCGGTCCACCCGCTCGCCCGACTGGTCTTGCTCGCCTGGTGCGCGCTCGTGCTCCCCGCGACGGCGTCCACGGCCGCTTCCTCCGCCGACACGAAGCGTGCGTGGGAGCAGGTAAGAGCCGCGCTGCGGCACGGCGCGTATCGCGACGCCCTCCAACCGCTCGACCAGATCCTCGAGGCTACCCCGGACGACCCCTGGGCGCAGCTCTACCGCTCGCTGTGCCAGCTGCGCCTGGAGGCCTCCAGCCCCATTGCGTCACTGACGCCGGAGCAGCTGGCCACGCTGTCTCAGCAGCTGCACGACGAGGCGCGCCTGCAGCATCAAGAGGAAGCGCGCCAGAAATCACTGGAGCGGCACATCCAGAAAGAGCAAGCCCATTGGGACCGAGAACTGGACGCCTTGCAGCGGCAGGCCGAGCGCGACGAGCGGCTGAAGCGGAAACAGGCGCAGACACAGGCGATCGAGCAAGTGCGTCTCCAGCGCCGCACGGCCCAAACCGCGTCGCGCAGCACCCCCACCGCCCCCCAACCTGAAGCTCCGTCGCCGGCCGCGACGGAAGCCAGTCCGGCTCCGTCCGGCACGCCGCCGCACGCCGAAACGCCGTCCGCACCCGAAACCCCCGAGAGCCAGCCGCCCTCCGTCGCCGAGGAGGCCGGCTCCACCGTGAAGTTAGCCCCCGTCGTCGTCTCCACCGGTCCGGAGGCGGCCGTGACCCCCAGCTTGGCCGGGCGTCCTCGGCCGCCGGCCGGTGCAGTGCAGATTCATGCCCGCCAGATGAGCGTCTCCCCGGATAGGCGCGTAGCACTCGCCGAGGGAAGCGTCGAGGTCATCTTCGAGGATGCGCTGATGACCTGCGACCGCCTGACGCTGTTCACCGATACGAAAGATGCCTATGCCGAGGGCCGAGTGCGGGTGGAGCAGGGCGACCAGGTGTTCCGGGGTGAGATGGTCCACTATAACTTTGTGACGAAGAAAGGCCGGTTCCTGCAAGGCACCCTGGCCTCGCCGCCGTGGTACGAGCATGGGCGCAGCGTTGAGCACATCGCGGAGGGGGTCTTTCTCGTGACACCGGGCTACATCACGTCCTGCGAGCTGGAGCCACCCCACTTCAAGTTCTTCGGGCGGCGCGCCATCGTCTTCGCCGGCGACAAGATCGCCCGCGCGCGCAACGTGGCGTTGATCGTGGAGCAGGTGCCGTTCCTGTTCCTGCCGTGGCTCGCCGTCGCGGACCGGCGCTCGCCGTTTTTCATCATCCCCGGCAAGCGCAAGCCATGGGGAGAGTTCGCGCTCATGGGCTACCGCTACGAGTGGCCGGAGCGGCATAGGGGCACGCTGCGGCTTGACTGGCGGCACGCCTTCGGCTGGGGCTTCGGCCTCGACCATCAGTTCGACGACCCCCGGTTCGGCAAGGGGCTGTTGAAGCTCTATTACAACCCGGATCCGAACAGCGCCCGCCCGCTGGCGGATTTGCCGAAGGGCGCGGACAAGAACCGCTACCGCCTCCTGTGGCGCCACCACTGGCAGCCCTGGCCCGACACGAGTGTGGTCACCAACATCCAGAAATACAGCGATGAGGATTTCCGGCGGGAGCTGCTCTTCCGTGAGGAGTTCACGGAAGACGACAATCCGGAGAGCTTCGTGTCGCTCGTGAAGAACGCGCCAGACTATTCACTGACGGGGCTGTTCCGCAAGCGGCTGAATCGGTTCGACAGCATCACCGAAGCGCTGCCGGAGCTGACGCTGGAAACCCGGCAGGTCCGCATCGGCGAGACGCAGGCGTTTTCCCAGACGCGGTTCGACGTCGCCAACCTGCAGTCCAAGACCGCGCACTCCGACATCGACGCGGATGTCATCCGGGTCGACTGGTTCCAGAAGCTCAGCTACGCGCTGAACCTCTTCCGGCCCATCCTGGTGACGCCGAACGCCGGTATTCAGCAGACCTTCTATACGAAGGACATCCAGGGCGCCGACCGTCCGGATACGGACCGCAACCTCTTCAGCGGCCAGGTCTCGATGGGTGCTGACGCCAGCTTGAAGCTCTTCCGCATCTTTCCGGTGGTCACGAACGTCTTCGGGATGGACGTGAACGGCTTGCGGCATGTGCTCACCCCCACGGTCTCCTACAGTTATATCCACCGCCCCACGGTCTCCAATAGCCTGCTCAATTTTCCTGCTGCGTCAGCCCCCACGAACCAGGTGACCTTCAGCGTGGAGAACAAGCTGCAGGCCAAGCGCCACGTGCCCGGCGCTTCCGGTCCAGACTCGCTGCAGCCGGTCGAGCTGGGGCGCGCGATTCTCTCCGTCCCCTACACGTTTCGCGGCGTCGGCAACAAGCAGGGCGGGCGGCTGGGTGATTGGGCCTTCGACATCGAAACGTACCCCGTACCCTGGCTGCGCGTCGAGACCGACTTCGCCGTTCCGAGCCACTTTCCAGCCGGCAGCCGCGACGCCCGCATTCAAACATGGAACCTCGATCTGGTCATGGTCGGGGGCCGCAACCGCCCCGAGGCGAAGGATGCCCCGACCGTCCAAGCCCCGCAGCCGAAGGGCTATGAGATGGGCGGGCGGGGCGGGCTGACCGCCCTGCTGATCCCGCAGGGGCAGTGGTTCCTGGGCCTGGGCCACCGCTATTCCCAAAACGACAAAACGGAGGATGTGCTCCAGTTCGACTGGCGCCTCAGCGAGAAGTGGGAGATCAGCACGTTCTATCGCTTCACCTGGAAAGAGGTCGCCGGCGGGGAGAAGCGGTTCAACAACCTGCGCGAATACCAGTATGCGCTGCGCCGCGATCTGCATGACTGGATCGCCGAGCTCGTCTACCGCGTGGACCGGGAGTTCGGGGAAGAGCTCTACCTGACGCTGAGTCTGAAGGCGTATCCGCAGATGCCGGTCGAGATGCAGACGTCCTACCACGAGCCGAAGCTCGGCTCCCAAAGCAGCCCCTTCTCGCCCATCCGCACGATCACCCCCTAAGAGTTCCTCTCACCATGCCGCGCGAGCCGCGTTGCGCGCACCCGGCCCGCGCGGCCAAGGCGTGACGACGGCGGCGTAGTCGCCGCACTACGCCGAGGAGGAACAACGCCGGCCGCGGGGCCGGCTGCCGCAACCCGCAGATGCTCAAGAGGCTGGGCCGATCGGCGTCGGCCCGCCGCGTGGTTCGTCGCTCGCGTACTCGTCGTTCGAGTACGCCACGCTCCTCGCGCCTGGCGGGCCTCGCCGTTGGGCCCAGCGCGGCCGCGGGGATGTACGAAGCCGGTTCTATACAATTTGTTCCCACTGGCAGCTCGCTCCGATATAATACATAGCTTGCCGTTCGAGGCGGGTATAGCACAGTGGTAGTGCGCTAGCTTCCCAAGCTAGTTACGCGGGTTCGATTCCCGCTACCCGCTCCATAATTCGTTGTTGCGGTTCTGGACCGTCGCTTGTTTGTCTTGGCTGGAGCGTCTCAGCCGTCACCATCGAGGGCGTTAACGCTAAGATGAGGCAAGCTGTTGCGGGCGCTGCCTGGGTCCTGCTGCTCAGCGGCTGCGCCACCGTCCCGCTGGATCCTCCTGCCGTCCTGCCTCCCACCCAGGCCGTGCCGACGTTGAGCGGTTCCTACTATCAGGTGCGCCGGGGCGACACGCTCTGGCGGATCGCCCGTTCCTATGGCGTCGGCGTCCATGCCCTGGCGGCGGCCAACCGCCTGTCCCGGAGCGCCCCGATTGAGGTGGGGCAGCAACTCTTTATCCCCCTGCCGGCCGAATCGAGCCAGTTCCTCTGGCCGGTGCGCGGCGTGCTGTCCAGCGCCGGCGGCTATCGAGGCATTGACATCACGGCGGCCCCGGGAAGCCTGGTGCGGGCCTCGCGCAGCGGACGGGTGGTGGTGGCGACCCGGCAGCTGGCCGGATGGGGCAAGACGGTCGTCCTCGACCATCCGGATGGGCATGTGACCGTCTACGCGGGCATGGATCAGCTGCTCGTCGTGCCGGGCGCGCTTCTGCGGCAGGGCACACCGCTCGGACGTCTCGGGTCCCGCGGGCTGCACTTTGAGATCCGCTACGGCGCGCAACCCAAGAATACGCTCGCCCTCTTGCCCGAATGAGCCTGACAAACCTTCGGCCGGACGTCGCCCAGCACCTGGCGCAGCGGCTGCGCGCCTTCAGTGAAGGGTTTCGCCAGAACCTCGCCATCCTGGGGCCGCCGGGCAGTGGGAAGACCTACCAGTTGCAGCAGCTGCTGGCCCAGCCGCCGGCCAAACTCTTGGTGGTATACTGCCCGCTGTACCGCGATTCCAGCCGCAGCTTCCTGCAGCGGTTCCTCTGCGCCGTGCTGCAGGCGGGGCTGCCGTCGGCGGAAACGGCCCCCTCAGGCGGCGCGGCTCAGGCAGCCACCCAGCCGGAGCTAACACGGCTGCTGAGCCAGGCGGACTCGCTGCTGCCCCGGACGGCCGCGGCGGTCCGGACGGCGGAAAGCCTCATCGCGCGTCGTCTGTACGGCGAGGCGTTCACGCGGGCCTTGGACGCCATCCCGGTGCTCATCGAAGAGCGGCGCCAATCCTGCGTGCTGATCCTGGACGAGTTTTTGTTTTTGGAGACCCTCGGGTTCGCCCACGCGTTCCATGAGCTCGGCAAACGGGTGATGACGTGGCCGGCCGTCCTGTTCATCTTCACCAGCTCCGCCGAGTACCGGGCCCGGTCCATCCTGCGCGAGCGGCTGCAGCTGCTCTTCGGACAATTTGAGCTGCTAACGTTGGACGCGCTGGATGCCGAGACGGTGACCGGTTGGGTGCACCAGCAGCTGCGCGGCGTGCGCAAGGCGTCGGCCGCCAGCCCCTTTCTCATCAGCTGGCTTGGCCTCTATCCGTGGTACCTGACGGTCGTCTTGAAGCGGCTCCGGGAGCTGGCGATGCTCAGCAAGACGCCGGAGCTGACCGAGCCGCTGTTCCTTCAGACGGTCTGGGATTTGCTCGGCAGCCCCCAGGGCACGCTGCATCACTGGTGTGTCTCGCGCACCGAGGCGCTGTCCCACGGCCGGCTCGGCTCCCGGGGGCTGGAGGCGCTGCTCCACATCGCCCAAGGGGCTCGGACGACGACGGAGCTGAGCCGGCGGATCGGCCGGGCGACGCTGTCCGGGGCCTTGCAGCTGCTCGTGGAAGAGGGGCTGGCCCAGCGCAACGGCATGTGCTGGGTCGTGCCGGACCCCATTCTGCGCTGTTGGCTCTCGACGGCGCTCATGGAGCAGTGGGCCGGCAGCCGCCCCGACAGCCCGGAGGTTCGCGCGCGGTTTGAGCAGCACCTGCGCGCGCTGTGGACGCGCTGGATGCAGGCGCGGCAGCTGTCGTTTCCCGAGCAGGTCGTCGAGCTGTTCGGCAAGTTCCAGGACGACACCGTCTCGCTGGATTCCAAGACCGGCCGCCTGCCGAAATTCGCCACCGTCGCCACCCAGCGGGCCGGCGAGGGCAGCACGGTGGCATATCTCATCGCCGAGGGCGAGGGCCGGCGCTGGTGCGCGACCATCCAGGAGCATCAGGTGACGGAACAGGACATCACGCACTTCGACGCCTTCTGCCGGACCCAGAGCCCGAAGCCGTCCCGCAAGGTCGTCATCACCAAGACCAGCGTGGAGCCGAACGCCAAACTGCTGGCCAAAGCAGTGAACATGTGGGTGTGGGATGCTGATGCACTCAACGCGCTCACACACCTGTATATGCCGTGATGGCCGCTTCCATCGACCGTCTCTGGGCGCCCTGGCGCAGCGTGTATCTCTCCTCCCCCCGGAAGGGCGGCGCCTGTATTTTCTGCGCGGCGCGGCGCGCCTCGTCGGACCGCAAGCACCACGTCGTCCTGCGCGGCAAGGAAGCGTTCGTGCTGCTGAACCGCTACCCGTACAACAACGGCCACGTCATGGTGGCCCCGTTCCGGCACGTCGGCCGCTTGGAGCGGCTACGGCCGTCGGAGTGGGGTGAGATGCTGCGGCTGGCCCAGCGCGTCATGGCGCGCCTGCAGGCGACCCTGCATCCCCAGGGATTCAATCTCGGCCTGAATCTCGGCCGGGTGGGCGGGGCGGGGATCCCGGGACACCTGCACCTGCACATCGTCCCGCGGTGGACCGGCGACACGAATTTCATGCCGGTCATCGGCCAGACCAAGATCATTTCGCAGTCGCTGGAGGAGCTGTGGATGCTCCTCCACACCCCCAAGGGCTGATGCCGCTGACGAACGCTTCCACGTCGCCCATCGCCTCGCGCGAAGAGCTGGAAGCGCGGGAAGAGCGTTGGCTGGCGCCCTACGCCATGAAGAGCCAGAAGTCGCGGGGCCGGCTGCATCCCGAGCCGGAGGATCCGCACCGGACCGCCTACCGGCGCGATCGCGACCGCGTCATCCACACGACCGCCTTCCGCCGCCTGGAGTACAAAACACAGGTGTTCGTGAACCATGAGGGCGACCACTACCGTACCCGGCTGACCCACACGCTGGAAGTCGCCCAGATCGCCGGCTCCATCGCCCGCATCCTGCGGCTCAATGACGACCTAGTCGAAGCGGTGGCGCTGGCCCACGACATCGGCCACCCGCCGTTCGGCCACGCCGGCGAGGACGCGCTGCGCGAGCTGATGAAGGGCCACGGCGGCTTCGACCACAACATCCAGGGCCTGCGCATCGTGGATCTGCTGGAAGCCCGCTACCCGAGCTTTGCGGGGCTGAATCTCACCTGGGAGACGCGGGAGAGCATCAACAAGCACCGCACGCCCTATGACCAGCCGGGCATGCAGGTGGCGCTGGACCCGAGCGTGTCGCCGCTCTTGGAGAGCCAGGTCGACGATATCGCCGATGAGATCGCGTATGATAATCACGACCTTGATGATGGGCTGGCAGCAGGTATCCTTAAAGAGGAGGAGTTGGAGGGGCTGGAGCTGTGGCGCCAAGCCCGCGAGGCGGTGGAACCCGGGGGGGTGCGGTTGGACTCCGAGATCCGGAAATACCAAGTCATCCGGACGCTCATCAACCGGCAGATCACCGACCTCATTCAGGCGACGACCGAGCGGCTGGCCCGCCACAAGATTGACACGGTGGAGGACGTCCGGGCCTGCCGGCACCGGCTCATGGGGTTCAGCGAACCGATGGCGAAGCTCCGGCAGCCCTTGAAGGCGATGCTCTGGAACCAGTTCTACCATCATTACCGCGTCGTGCGGATGGCTGACAAAGCCAAGCGCTCCATCAGCGAGCTGTTCCAGTTGTATATCAGCAAGCCCGAGCAATTGCCCAAGACGACGCGCTCGCGCATTCAGCGCGGGGAAGAGCCGCACCGGGTCGTGTGCGACTACATCGCCGGCATGACCGACCGCTACTGCCTGGAGGAACACAAGAAACTGTTCGACCCGTTGGAGCGGGTGTGAGCGTGCTATCGGGGATGGCGCGGAGCGCGGTCAGCCGCAGGGGGGAGACCATGAAGATGCAGCGGATGCTCGTGAGTATGGTGGCTGGCCTGGTGGCGGTCGGCTGCGGGACGCACGTGAGCTCCCTGTTGCTTGAGCGGCGCGCCAGGGGTCCGCTGACGGAAGAGCGGGGTGTGGCGCAGGGCGGCAGCTGGCAGCTGGACCCGCCCAGCCAGACGCAGGAGCAGGATGGCGTGGAAGTCTCCGTGAGCTTCGCCTCGCCCAGCTACCTGCACAACCTCTTCAGGAACCGGCAGATTTTCGGGCAGTACGCCTCGGGCAACCCCTTCTTTCCGGAAAACATCGTTTTCTACGTGAAAGTCGCGAACCACAGCCAGCAGCGCATTCGCATTGACCCGGCAAACTGCGTTTTGATTGATGACCGGGGCAACCAATACGCGCCGCTGACTACCGACTACCTCGATGCGCTGGAGGAATCCCACCAGCCGCTGGCTACGACGACGCGCGGGCTGCTATCGGAGGCGCGGCCCGGCTATTTCGGCCTCAGCCTTCCGGTGGGCAAGATCGTCACCGCGAAACCGCAGGGACGGTTCGCGCTCATCAAGCAATCCGCGCTGCAGGGCGGCTATCTCTACGCCGGAGTGGTCTACGACGGGCTGATCTCGTTCTGGAGCCCGAACCGGAAAGCGACGGTCCTGCGGCTGCTGATCTCCAACGTGAAAACCGATTTCGATCCCAACGACCTGCCGCGCAAGACGCTGGAGTTTCCCTTTACGTTCCAGGTCTTCGCCCAGGGGCCGGGCACGGTTCCGGTCCCGGCAGTGGCACCCACTCCGGCCCCCGCGGCATCAACGCCATAGGCTCCCAACGTCCGACGTTTCCACCCTCGCGTCACCACACGACGCGCTGCTCGACGGCCTGACGGCCGCCCAGCGCGACGCGGTCCTCCATGACACCGGCCCGCTGCTCATTATCGCGGGCGCGGGGACAGGGAAGACCACCGTCATCGCCCGCCGTATCGCCTGGCTGCTGGCGACCCAGCGCGCCCGTCCGGACCACATCCTCGCCCTGACCTTCAGCGACAAAGCCGCCACCGAGATGGAAGAGCGTGTGGACTTGCTCGTCCCCTACGGCTATCTGGACGTTCAGCTCAAGACGTTCCATGCGTTCGGGGACCAGCTCCTGCGCGAGCATGCGCTGAAGGTCGGCCTCACGAACCGCTTCCGGGTGCTGTCGCAGGCGGAACAACTGGTCTTCCTGCGCCAGCATGTCTTCCACCTGCCGCTGCAGCAGTTCCGGCCGCTGACCGAGCCGACGCGGTATCTCGAAGCCCTGGCCGGCGTGTTCGCGCGGGCTAAGGACGAGGCGGTCGGTCCGGAGGAGTTTCTGGCCTATGCCGATGCGCTGCAGCGACGGGTGGACACGAGTCCGCAGGATGCCGTGCTCCAGTCGGAGGCCCGGCGGGTCCGGGAGCTGGCCGACAGCTACGCGACGTACCAGCGCCTGCTGCGGGAGTCGGACGCCGCCGATTTCGGCGATCTCGTCCTGCTGTCCATCCAGCTGCTGGAGCGGCACCCCGAGGTCCTGGCGGCGCTGCGGGGGCGGTTTCGCCACCTGCTCGTCGATGAGTTCCAGGACACGAACTACGCGCAGTTCCGGCTGCTGCAGCTGCTCGCGCCGCCGGAGGGCAACGTGACCGTCGTGGCGGATGACGACCAGAGCATCTATAAGTGGCGCGGAGCCGCCATCAGCAACGTGCTGAAGTTCCTGGAGCATTACGCGGCCATCCGCACGGTGGTGCTGACGGAGAACTTCCGCTCTCCCCAGCCGCTGCTCGACGCGGCCTATCGGCTGATCCGCTTCAACGACCCGGACCGGCTGGAAGTGCGGCAGGGCATTAACAAGAAGCTCATGGCGCGGGCGGAGCGTCCCCAGCAACCTCCGGAATTCCACGTGTTCGACACGGTCTCGAGCGAAGCGGATTGGGTGGCGACGACCATTCGGCAACTCATCGCCTCCGGCGCCAGGCGGCCGAGCGACTTCGCCATTCTCGTGCGCTCCAACCGGGAAGCCGACCTCTTTCTGCGGGCGCTAAACGTGGCTGGCGTGCCCTGGCAGTTCAGCGGCGCGAGCGGCTTGTTCGCCCGCGAAGAAGCCAAGATGCTTGTCTCCTGCCTGAAAGCGCTGGCCGATCCAGAGGACAGCCTCAGCTGGTACCACGTGGCCAGCTCGCCGCTGTACCGCTGCCCCATGAGCGACCTGACCCATGTCCTCGCCGCCGCCTCGAAAACGCATCGCAGCGTCCGCGCCGTGCTGGAGCAGGAGCCTGCCGAGGGGCTGCCGCTGTCCGACGCGGGCCGGGATCTCCTCACTCATCTGCGGGAGGATATCCGCGCCTTGCTCGAGTTTTCCCGGACGCATTCAAGCGGCCAGGTGCTGTATCAGTGGCTGAAGGAGCGCGGCTATCTCGCCGAGCTGGGGCGGGGCGAGACGACCGAGGCTGCCCTGCAGCTGCAGTCGGTCGCGCGGTTTTTCGACCAGCTGCGCCGGGTGGAGGAGCTGGCCGGCACCCGCCTGCCCGAGCTCATGCAGCATCTGGAGCTGTTCCAGGCGATGGGCGGCGAGCCGGTCGAGCCGGATGACGCCTGGGCCGACCAGGTCCGGGTGCTGACCATCCATAAGGCGAAAGGGCTGGAGTTTCCGGTCGTGTTCATGGTGGGGCTGATTCAGGGCCGGTTTCCCACGCCGCGCCGGAAGGACGCCATCGAGCTGCCGGAGGCGCTCATCAAGGACCTGCTGCCATCCGGCGACTACCATCTCCAGGAAGAGCGGCGGCTGTTCTACGTGGGCATGACCCGGGCGAAGGAAGCGCTCCACCTCTCCTGCGCCTATGACTACGGCGGCAAAACCACCCGGAAGGTCAGCCAGTTCGTGCTGGAAGCGCTCGATTTGGCGAGCCCCAACCCGCCGGCCAAAGCGGCCGGGGCGAAAGAGCTCATCGACCGTTCGGGGACCCAGCCGCCGCTGCCGGTCGTCCCCCTCGCTGGCGCGCCGGTGCTGCGGATGGACGCCCACGGCGTCGATGATTACCTGACCTGCCCGCTGAAGTACCGCTTCAGCCATGTCCTGCGGATCCCCATCATGCGGCACCACCTCGTCATCTATGGGGCCGCGCTGCACAAGTCGGTCGAGGAATTCTTCCGGCGCCGCCTCGAGGGCGGCCGCCTGGAAGAAGCCGAGCTGCTGGAGGTCTTTGAGGCGCACTGGAGCAGCGAGGGGTTTCTCACCCGTGAGCACGAAGCGCTGCGCCGCGTCCAGGCGGTGGAAACGCTGAAACGGTTCTACGCGAGCCAGCTGGCGGCACCCGAGCAGCCGTTCCTCATCGAAGAACGGTTCAAGTTTCCCCTGGATGACCTGCTTATCGTCGGGCGCTGGGACCGTGTAGACCGGAGCCCGGAGGGCGCGGTCATCATCGACTATAAATCCTCGGAAGTCCGCGAGCAGGCGGCCGCCGACCGCCGCACGCGGGAGTCGCTGCAGCTGCTCGTCTATGCGCTGGCCTGGCGCACGCTCCACGGCGAGCTGCCGGCGCGCGTTGAGCTGCGGTTCCTCGAGACGGACATCACGGGGCGCGCCGAGTTCACCGAGGAGGATCTGGAGCAGGCCAGGGAGCTGCTGCGGCAGGCCGCCCGCGGTATCCGGACCCAGCAGTTCGACGCCAAACCCCAAGAGTTCGCCTGCCACTGGTGCGCCTTCCAGGCCATCTGCCCGTTCGCCTTTCAGACCCGCTAACCCCTGGTTGACCCCCAAGAAAAAACATGCTGTGCCCTTGATGTTGCTTCATTTCATATGGTATTTTTAAAATGAAATATAAAGGATTAGTTATGTAGGCGGGTCCCTCAGCCCGACCAGAGCAGAGCAGCCGAGCTGCCGGATGGACCCCTGGTAGTTCGGCCATTTTATTGGAGAGGTGCAGGGTGGAGCCGTGTGAGATGTTTCAGCGACCGGTCCCGCATAACTTGAGGCATACGCCGACCGCCACGGAGGTCTCCGAGGCGCGGTTCAAGCGTTTCCTGAAAGAGTTTGAAGGCTACGAGCGCCAGGTGACGTTCCAGCGGACGCTGGACGCCTTCCTCGACCTCTACTCGGCGTGGAAGCGCACGCACCGCTCGCCACTGAAGCTGCGGCTGGTCATGCTGGCCTTCGAGCTCCACCGGCTCAACCACGACTTCCAGTGCGACCTGTCCTTTTCGGACGAGCATCCCGCAGCGGTCGGCCGGCCGGAGACGATTGAACCGTCCGATCCGACCCTCGCCTGAGCCCTCCATGCGGGAAATCCTGGTCAGGAACTTGACGTCCTCCGATTGGCTCCGGCGCGACTGCCTGGTCAGCGAGCTGGTCCAGCAGGGCGACTTCGCCACACGGGTCTTCCGCCGCTGCACCTACCGCGTCGAGTCCCAGACGGTCCTGCCAACCACCGCGGATTCCATGAAGTGGGCCGAAGGCATGGACCCCTTGCCGCCCCGGCAGGTCTTCGTGACGAAGGATATGAACGGAGACACCGGCGGAGAGCGGGTCATTTACAAGGTGCTGGGGCATTTCTACGTCGTCTGGGACCGCACCGTCTTCTGTGTCGGCTACCGGCACATCCTGTCCATGGACGTTGAGCCGGATCTGCCGCTGGCTGATTCCAACGACGACTAATCGGCGTGGGAGCCGAAGCCGCCGGACCCGGAAGGGCCCGGCGGTTTTTGTTTGAGGCGGCGCGTTGACGGAGAGCCAGGCGCCATGCTACAGTGGCCATCATGGCGCACCGGCCGCGCGTCAACATTGCAATCCTCGGGGATGGGGGCTGGGGCACCACCCTGGCCATCCATCTGGCCCAGCTCGGACACCGCCCCCGCCTGTGGGGTGCTTTTCCGGACTACGTCAAAGTCCTCCAGCGGCGCCGCGAAAATCCCAAGTTCCTGCTCGGCATTGCCATCCCGAAGACCGTCCAGATCACCGCCGACCTGGCCGCGGCGGCCAGCGCGGACATCCTGGTCCTTGCCGTCCCGTCCCAGCACCTGCGCGGCGTCCTGCGTCGCCTCCGGCGCGTCCGTCGTCCGGCCCGCCAGCGCATCATCAGCGTGGCGAAGGGCATTGAGCGGCGCACGCTCAAGTGCATGTCCGAGGTCGTGCGCGACGAGCTGGGCCGCGTACCACTGGCCGTCCTGTCCGGACCGAACATCGCCCGCGAAATTGCCGAGGGCTATCCCGCCAACTCGGTCATCGCCTCGCGGGACCATGCGCTGGCCCGGGAGCTGCAGCAGGTATTGATGAGCGAGCGGCTGCGCATCTATACGTCAACGGACGTGACCGGGGTGGAGCTGGGAGGCGCCCTGAAGAACCCGCTCGCCATCGCGGCCGGCATCAGCGACGGGCTCGGCTTCGGCGCCAATACCAAAGCGGCCTTGGTGGCGCGCGGGGTGCTGGAAATGGCTCGTCTCGGCGAGGCTATGGGGGCTCGGGACACCACGTTTTGGGGGTTGAGCGGCTTGGGCGATCTGATTACCACCTGCCTGTCGGGCCGCAACCACTGGCTGGGAGAGCAGCTGGGCCGCGGCCGGTCGCTGAAGGCGGTGCTGGCTTCCACCCACATGGTCATCGAAGGCGTGGAGACGTCAAGTGCTGCCATGGCCCTTGGCAGGCGGCACCGGGTGGAATTGCCGATCATCGAGCAGGTGCACGCCATCCTGTTCCGGGGCCGGCCTCCGCGCAAGGCGCTGCACGCCCTGATGGGGCGCAGCCGCAAGGCCGAGTCCACCTAACTCTTAGCCTGACAATCCCTTCCTGTTGACAGCGCTTCAGCGTCCTGCTAGGCTGTGACTTTCTGCACGGGCGGTTTCCCGCGGTCGTTCGATGCGTACGTTTCCAAAAACTTGAATGTCCCGCGGCCCCAACGTCTCGGGGCGTGGCGTAGTTTGGTAGCGCGCTGCGACCGAGCTCGGGTACCCCGCTGTTGAGCGGGATGAACGAAAGAAGGGCGCGATCCAACGGATCGCGGCCAACCGGTTAGGCGAGGAAGTCCCGCACCAGCTCGTGGTGTAACGGCAATGCTGGTGCGGGAAATGGGGTTCCCCGCAGCCCCCCGTCTACGGGGCGTGGCGTAGTTTGGTAGCGCGCCTGAATGGGGTTCAGGAGGTCGAGAGTTCAAATCTCTCCGCCCCGACCATTATGAGGGGCTGCGGGGCAGGCACGAGGTCGAGAGTTCAAATCTCTCCGCCCCGACCATTATGAGGGGCTACGGGACGGTGAACGTTCGTGGCGGAACATCGCTCCGCCTCGACCATGTTTCGGGTGACACATGGCTGAGACCATCCAAGTCGGATTGATCGGGTTCGGCACCGTTGGTGCCGGCGTCGCCAGGGCCCTCCTGGAGAAGGGGCGCCTGCTCCAGGAGCGGGTCGGCGCCCGCGTCGTGCTGCGCCGGGTCTGCGACAGGGACTTCCGGCGCTCCAGAGGCATCCGCCTGCCACCGGCGCTGAAGACCACCGACCCCTCCCGCATCCTGAACGATCCGGACATCCAGATTGTCGTCGAGCTGATCGGCGGGCTGGAGCCGGCGCGGACCTTCATCCTCGAGGCGCTGCGCCGGGGCAAGCAGGTCGTCACGGCCAACAAAGCGCTGCTGGCGGATTCCGGCACCGCGCTGTTCGCGGCCGCCACCCGCGCGGGGACGGACCTGTACTTCGAGGCGTCGGTCGGCGGCGGTATCCCTATCATCAAGGCGCTGCGGGAAGGCCTCGTCGCCAACCACATCGACACCATCCTGGGCATCGTCAACGGCACGTCGAACTACGTGCTGACCCAGATGCGCGAGAAGCATCTCAGCTTCCACGAAGCACTCCTCGAAGCGAAGCACCACGGCTACGCGGAGCGCAACCCGTCGCTGGATATCGACGGCCACGACGCGGCGCATAAGCTCGCCATCCTGACCCTGTTGGGATTCGGCCGGCCGGTGCGTCTGGCGGACATTCACGTCGAGGGCATCAGCAAAATCTCCCAGGCGGACATCCAGTACGCGGATGAGCTGGGCTACTGCATTAAGCCGCTGGCGATCGCCAAGCGGGTGGACCACGAGCTCGATGTGCGCGTGCATCCGACGCTGCTCGATAAGACCCACCTGCTCGCCAACGTGAACGGCGTCTATAACGCCATTTACGTCCACGGCGACATGGTGGGGGCCACGCTCTTCTACGGCCGAGGGGCTGGGCAGAACCCGGCCGCCAGTTCGGTCATGTCGGACATCGCCGATGTCGCCCGCAACTTGGTCAGCGGCATTCGTCAGCGCATTCCGCTCGGCGGCCAGCGCAGCCACGGCATTCGTCGCGTGCGGCCGATGGACCGCGTCGAGGCCCGCTACTACATGCGCTTCCTGGTCACGGACAAGCCCGGGGTGCTCGCCCACATTGCAGGCATCCTCGGCCGGTACCACATTTCGATCGCCAGCGTCCACCAGAAGGAACGGCGCGCGGCCCGCATCGTGCCCGTGGTCATGATGACCCACGAAGCGCGGGAAGCCGACGTCCGGCGCGCGCTGCACGTCATCGACCGGCTCAGCGTCGTGAAGCAGCCTACCGTGGCGATCCGCACGGAAGCCCCTCGAGCCCTGTGATCTCCCCACCTGTGTGCCGGCTGGAGGCCGGCTGAACCATGACACGACACACGAGTATGGCTTCGCCGACGGCGAAGCCAACACAGGTGGGGAGACCGCCGGTGTGGCGGGGCGTCATCGAGGCGTATCGGCCCTATCTGCCGGTCTCGGCGAAGACGCCCGTCATCTCGCTGCTCGAAGGCAACACGCCGCTCATCTATAGCGCGCCGCTGAGCCGCCGCGTCGGCCGGGGGGCCGAGGTCTATCTCAAATACGAAGGGATGAACCCGACCGGCTCCTTCAAGGACCGGGGCATGACGGTGGCCATCTCGAAGGCGGTCGAGGCGAAATCAGTGGCCGTGATGTGCGCGTCCACCGGCAACACGTCCGCGTCGGCCAGCGCCTATGCGGCGCGCGCCGGATTGCGCTCCATTGTCCTGCTGCCCAGCGGGGCCATCGCGCTGGGGAAGCTCTCGCAGGCGCTCATTCACGGTGCCAAGGTGGCGGCGATTGAAGCGAATTTCGACGCCTGCTTGGCGCTGGCCAAATCGCTGGTGCAGTCGAATCCGATCACGCTGGTCAACTCCATCAACCCGCACCGGATCGAGGGGCAGAAGACGTGCGCGTTTGAAATTTGCGATGTGCTCGGCCGCGCGCCGGACCTCCACGTCACCCCGGTGGGCAACGCCGGCAATATCACCGCGCAGTGGCGGGGCTACCAGGAATACCACCGGCGCGGCCGGATCCGGCAGCTGCCGGTCATGCTGGGCTTCCAGGCGGAAGGGGCGGCCCCCATCGTCAAGGGCAAGATCATCCAGCATCCGCGCACCATCGCGACGGCCATCCGCATCGGCAATCCGGCCAGCTGGCAGGGCGCGCTGAGCGCCGCCGAGGATTCCGGCGGGTGCATCAAGGCGGTGACCGACCGCGAGATTCTCGAGGCCTACGAGCTATTGGCCAGCCGGGACGGCGTCTTCGCGGAGCCGGCCTCGGCTGCCTCGGTGGCCGGGCTGCTGAAGCTCGTACAGAGCGGCTACGTCACCGCGCAGCGGGCCAAGCGCAAGCGGCCGCTGATCATCGTGTGCATCCTGACCGGCCATGGGCTGAAAGACCCGGAGCGGGCGCTGAAGCGCGTCCGGCTGGGCCGCCCGCTGCCGCCGTCGCTGTCCGTCGTCGCCAAGGCGCTCGGTCTGTGAGAGGAGTATAATACGACCCTCGCATGAAATACGTCATCATCCGCTGTGAAGACGACGCCGGCCCCTCGGCACGGGCGGCCTCGCTGCTGGAAGGGGCGAAGGTCACCCACCTGCAGCAGTTGGCCCAGGCTGCCGCGGCCGGCATCCTGCGTCCCCGCCGCAAAGGGGCCGGGGTGGATCGCTTCGCGCTGCACCGAGCGCTCTTCGGGCTGGGACCGAGCGATGCCGAAGCCGTCGGCGGATCCTGCTATGCCGCCCAGTTGGAGGTGCCCATCGGCCCGGACGAAACCGCCTGGTGCTGCGAGCTGGTCACCCAGCGGGACGGCCGCATCGTGGACCCCAAGGCCGGCGGCATCACCACCAAAGAAAGCGAGATGCTGGTCGCCGCGCTGAACAGCCAGCTCGGCTCGGAGGTGCGGCGGTGGGTGCTGGGCCAGGGCCCGCACCACCTGCTGGTGACTCGGAATCCTGAGGCCTCATCGAAAGCGGCACGCACCCCGCCCGGCCCGGAACAGGTCGCCGGACAGCTCTGGAAGCGCAGCCTGCCGGCGGGGGCCGGCGGGGAAGCCCTGCGCGCCCTCATCGAGGAAGCGTCGGTGTGTTTGGAGCGCCATGAAATCAACCGCGTCCGCGTAGATTTGGGCGAGAATCCGGCCAACGGGCTCTGGTGCTGGGGGCCGGCCAGCGGCCTGCAGGGCGAGCCGGCCAAACGCTCCGCCGTGGTCTTCTCGTCCGAGTTTCCCATGCGCGGTTTTGCGAAGTCGCTCGGGTTGAATTGGCGGAAAGGCCCCACCTCGCTGGGGGAAGAAGAGCTCAAGCGGCTGGCGGGGGCGGTGCTGGCGCAATTGGCGGACCATGATCTTGTCTACGTGCACCTGCGCGTCGCCAGCCTCGATCCGGTGGAGCGGCAGTGCGCCATGGAGCGCGTCGACCGCCTGCTCGTGCGGCCGCTAACCGAGCAGCTGCCGGACCTGGGTGCCTGGCGGCTGCTGGTGGCCCTCGATGACCGGCGCGACCGCTCGGTGCCATTCGTGGCGATCGGCAGCGGGTTGCCGCAGCGGCCCGTCGTGCACCTGGACGCCGAGCACTTGGCACAGGGGCTCGCCATGGAGGACGGAACGGCCTTGTACCGGTGGTTTACCGCCGCATGAGCCGGCACAAGCTGATCGTGCAGAAATTCGGCGGCAGCTCCGTGGCGAATCCCGAGCGCATCAAGCGGGTCGCCCAGCGCGTGGTGGAGACCAAGCGCGCCGGCGCGGACGTGGTCGTCGTGGTCTCGGCCTTGGGCGACACCACCGACGAGCTCCTGCAGCTCGCGTCGCAGATCACCCAAGCGCCGCCGGAGCGGGAGCTGGACATGCTCATGGCCACCGGCGAGCAGGTGTCCGTCGCCCTCTTGGCGATGGCCATCCATGAGTTGGGCGAGAACGCCGTGTCGTTCACCGGCTCACAGGTGGGCATCCTCACCGACGGCGTGCACACGAAGGCGAAGATCGTGGATATCAACGCCTCGCGCATCGTGCCGGAGCTGGCCAAAGGCCGCATCGTGATCGTCGCCGGGTTCCAAGGGGTCAACCTCAACCAGGACATCACGACGCTGGGCCGGGGCGGCTCCGACCTGACCGCCGTAGCACTGGCCAAAGCGCTGAAGGCCGACGTCTGCGAGATCTTCACCGACGTCGAGGGCATCTACACCGCCGATCCGCGCATCGTGCCGCAGGCCCGCAAGCTGGAAGCCATCAGCTATGACGAAATGCTGGAGATGGCCTCGCTCGGCGCCCAGGTCATGCAGGCGCGCTCCATCTTCGTCGCAAAACGATTCGACATCCCCATCCATGTCCGGTCGAGCTTCTCACAGCGGGAGGGCACGATGATCCAGAAGTCCGTGAAGGCCATGGAAGACATTGTCGTCAGCGGCGTGTCCCTGCAGCGCGACGAAGCCAAGGTCACCATCCGCGACGTGCCGGACAAGCCCGGCATGGCGGCGGAGATTTTCCGCGAGCTGGCGGCCAAGGGCGTCAACGTCGACATGATCGTGCAGAACGTCAGCCGCGAGGGGTCGACGGACCTCTCGTTCACGGTCGTGAAAGGCGACCTGCCGGCCACCCTGCGGGTCACCCGCTCCGTCTCGCACCGCGTCGGCGCCGGGGAAGTGACCACCGATGAGGGGGTCGCCAAGCTCTCCATCGTCGGCATCGGCATGCGCAGCCACTCCGGCATCGCCGCCAAGATGTTCGAAGCGATGGCGCGCGAGCGCATTAATATCGAGATGATCTCGACGTCCGAAATCAAAATTTCCTGCGTCATCCGCAAGGCCCACGCGGAACGGGCCGTGCGGGCGGTGCACCGGGCGTTCGGACTCAGCCGCACCACCTCCGCCGACCGCCGGCTCGCCGCAGCCAGAGTCTAAGTCGCTGCCCGGCCGCCGGTGCGCGGCCCACACCATCATGTCCATCGAGCTGTACGACACAACGCTGCGTGACGGCGCCCAGACCGAAGGGATCTCCTACTCGGTCCAGGATAAGCTGCGCATCACGGAGAAGCTGGACGCCCTCGGCGTGCACACCATCGAGGGCGGCTGGCCGGGGTCTAACCCGAAAGACGCGGAGTATTTCCGCCAAGTCCGTCGCCTGAAGCTGCGCACGGCCAAGCTCGCGGCCTTCGGCAGTACCCGGCGCGCCGCCACGGCGGCGGCCGACCCGAATCTCAAGGCGCTGCTCAAGGCCGAGACGCCCATCGTCACCATCTTCGGTAAGACGTGGGACCTGCACGTGCGGGAGGTGCTGCGCGTCAGCTTGGACGACAACCTGCGGCTCATCGAAGACTCGGTGGCGTTCCTGAAGCGGCACGGCCGCACCGTCGTCTACGACGCCGAGCATTTCTTCGACGGCTGCAAAGGCGACCTGGTCTACGCCCTCAAGACCCTGCAGGCGGCGGTCGCGGGGGGCGCCGATGCGGTGACCTTCTGCGACACAAACGGCGGCACGCTGCCGGCCGAGCTCGTCCGGTTCATCGGCGAGGCGAAGGCCGCCGTGCGGGTGCCCCTGGGCATCCATGCCCACAACGACAGCGAGCTGGCGGTGGCCAATACGCTGGCCGCCGTGGAGGCCGGCTGCCGGCAGGTGCAGGCGACCGTCAACGGCTACGGCGAGCGCTGCGGCAACGCCAACCTCATCTCCATCATCGGCAATCTGGCGCTCAAGATGCGCCGCGGCGGCCTGCCGGAGGCCAAGCTCAAGGAGCTGACCGAAGTCTCCCGCTTCGTGGCGGAGGTCAGCAACATGGCCCAGCGGGCGAACCAGCCGTTCGTGGGCGAGGCGGCCTTCGCGCACAAGGGCGGGGTGCACGTGAACGCCGTCATGAAGAACCCGCGCACCTACGAGCACATCGACCCGGCGGTCGTCGGCAACGAGCGCAAAATCCTCGTCTCCGAGCTCTCCGGCCGCTCCTCGCTCGTGTTCAAAGCCAAGGACCTGGCGCTGGACCTGTCCAAGGACACGCCCGAGGCGAAACGCCTGCTCAAGCTGCTCCAGCAGCTCGAGCACGCGGGCTACCATTTCGAGGCGGCGGAGGGCTCGCTGGAGCTCCTGCTGAAGCGCCAGCTCAAACGGTTGGCGCCGTTCTTCCTGCTCGAGGGGTTCCGCATCATCATGGAGAAGCGCGGCGACCACAAACTGATCTCGGAAGCGACCATCAAGGTCCGCGTGAACGGCGACGCGGAGCAAACCGCCGCCGAAGGCGACGGCCCGGTGAACGCGCTGGACAACGCCATCCGCAAAGCGCTGCGCCGGTTCTACCCGACGCTCTCCGAGATGCACCTGACCGACTTCAAGGTGCGCGTGCTGGATGAGAAGGCCGGCACCGCGGCCAAAGTGCGCGTGCTCATCCAGTCGCAGGACGCCCACGATTCCTGGGGGACGGTCGGCGTATCGGAAAACATCATCGAGGCCAGCTGGCAGGCGCTGTCCGATTCCATCCAGTACAAGCTGATGAAAGACCACGCGCAGAAATCAACGGTCAGAGGTCAGAAGCCAGAGAAACGGAAGAAGTTATCGGCGAAATCGCGTTCTGATATCTGACGTCTGTCTTCTGACGGCTGATTCCCAATGACCGACTTGCCCCCCCAGTACAACCCGACGGACGTCGAAGAGCGCCGCTACCAGTGGTGGGACGCCCAGGGCCTGTTCCAGGCCGACGTCCGGAAGGGCCGCAAGCCCTACACCATCGTCATCCCCCCGCCCAATGTGACCGGCATCCTGCACATGGGCCACGCGCTCAACAACACCATCCAGGACATCCTCATCCGTGCGAAGCGCATGCAGGGCTTCAACGCCCTGTGGGTGCCGGGCACGGACCACGCCGGCATCGCGACCCAGAACGTCGTCGAGCGCGCGCTGGCCAAGGAAGGGAAGAAGCGGCAGGATTTGGGGCGCGAGGCGTTCATCCAGCGCGTCTGGGCCTGGAAAGAGCAGTACGGCAACACGATCCTCTACCAGCTCAAGCGGCTCGGAGCCTCCTGCGACTGGCGGCGCACCCGCTTCACGATGGACGATGGGCTCTCGCAGGCGGTCGTCGAGGTGTTCGTCCGGCTCTACGAGCAGGGGCTCATCTACCGCGGCAACTACATCATCAACTGGTGCCCCCGCTGCCAGACGGCCCTCGCCGACGAAGAGGCGCCCCGCGAAGCGACCCAGGGCAAGCTCTACCACATCCGCTACCCGCTGCAGGAGCCGCAGCCCGGCGGGCTGCAACACATCGAAGTGGCCACCACCCGCCCCGAGACCATGCTGGGCGACACCGCCATCGCCGTCCATCCGAAGGACCCGCGCTACAAGGCCCTCATCGGCCAGCGGGCGCTGCTGCCGATCGTCAACCGCCTGCTGCCCATCATCGCGGATGAGATCGTGGACCGTGAGTTCGGCACCGGGGCGGTGAAGGTCACACCGGCCCACGACCCGGTGGACTTTCAGCTCGGGCGCAAGCACAGCCTCGAGTTCATCAACGTCATGACCGACGATGCGAAGATGGTCGCGGTGCCGAAGGCCTACGAAGGCCTCGACCGGTTCGACTGCCGCAGCAAGCTCATCGTGGACCTCGAGCAGCAGGGCTACCTCGGCCCCATCGACGAGCACCAGCACAACGTCGGCCATTGCTACCGCTGCCACACCGTGGTCGAGCCGCGCCTGAGCCCCCAATGGTTCGTAAAGATGCGGCCGCTGGCTGAGCCGGCCCTCAAGGCGGTGAAGAGTGGGGCCGTCACCTTCGCGCCGGACCGCTGGACCAAGGTCTACCTCAACTGGATGGAGAACATCCAGGACTGGTGCATCAGCCGGCAAATCTGGTGGGGCCACCGCATCCCCGTGTGGTACTGCGAACGCTGCGCGCTCGAAACCGCCGCCAACACCGGCCTGCGGCGCGCCCCCTCGAAGCAAGCGCCGCCCGGCGTCATCGTCTCCCGCACCGCCCCCGTCACCTGCCCGAGGTGCGGCTCCGAAGACCTGCGGCAGGATGAGGACGTGCTGGACACCTGGTTTTCCTCTTGGCTCTGGCCGTTCTCGACGCTGGGCTGGCCGCAGAAGACGAAGGACCTGGCCTATTTCTATCCCACCTCAACCCTGGTCACGGCCCAGGAGATCATCTTCTTCTGGGTGGCCCGCATGGTTATGGCCGGCTACTTCTGCATGGGCAAGCCCCCGTTTGCCCGCGTGTACATCCACGGCACCGTGCGGGACATGACCGGCAAGAAGATGTCGAAGTCGCTCGGCAACATCATCGACCCGCTCGAGATCATCAAGGAGTACGGCACGGACGCCCTGCGCTACACGCTGGTGACCTCGACGGCCATCGGCCAGGACATCTTCCTGTCGGAAGAGCGCTTTGCGGCCGGCCGGAACTTCGCCAACAAGCTCTGGAATGCCACCCGCTATGTCCTCGCCCAGCCGGCCGGCGCGCGGACGGGCAAGACCACCCCCTCCATCCCGGACCGCTGGATCCTCTCGCGGCTGCAGCGGACCATCACCCGGGTGACCCGGTCGCTCGATGCGTTCCTCTTCAACGACGCCGCCAACGCGCTCTATGATTTCCTCTGGCACGACTTCTGCGACTGGTACCTGGAGCTGTCCAAGCACGTGCCGGAGGCCGAGCGCGCCGCAACCAGGCACACGCTGTTGACCGTCCTGGAGACCGCCTTGCGGCTGCTGCACCCCATCATGCCCTTTGTGACGGAGGAGCTGTGGCAGCGCCTGCCGCCTGAGGTGCGCGGGAAGGGCACGGCCCGGCCGGCCTCCATCATGATCGCGCCGTGGCCGAAAGCCTCCACCAAGCTTCTCGATCCCGAGGCCGAGGCGAGCATCGGGCGCTTCAAGGCCGTGGTCACCGCCATCCGGACGACCCGGGCCGAGCTGAACGTCCCGCACGACCGGCGGCCGGCCGTCCACCTCATCGCCAAGCCGTCAAAGGTGCGCATCTTCCTGGACCTGAACCTGCTGCTGCGGGCGATGGCGCAGGTCGGCGACATCACGGTCGCCGCTTCCGGCAAGCGTCCGAAAGACGCCGCTACCGCGATGGTGGAGGGCATCGAAGTCTTCGTGCCGCTCACCGGCCTGATTGACGTTCAGAAAGAGCTCGCCCGCCTGAAGCAGCAGGTGGAGGCCCTCAACCGCCAGCTGGCCCAGGTGGACGCCCGCCTGCGGGATGCGCAGTTCACCAGCAAGGCCCCGAAGGACGTCATCGACCAGGCCAAAGACCGCCGCACGCAAGTGCAGGAATCGCTCAAGAAGCTCTCCGAGCACCTCGCCGTTCTGCAGTCGATGTGATGCCGCCGCCATGACCCGCGCCCAGGCCCTTCCGCTCATCCGGCTGGCCCTGCGCGAGGACGAGGCGCATCGGGACCGCACCTCCCGCACGGTGCTACCCGCGTCAGCCGTCATCCGCGCTCGCCTCATCGCCAACGCGCCCGGCGTGTTGGCCGGCGTCAACGCCGCGGCATGGGTGTTCACCGCGTTGGACCCATCGCTGCGCTGCCGGCTCCACCAGCACTCCGGAGCCCCGCTCTCGCCGGGGAAGGTCATTCTGACCGTGGAAGGACGGGCCCGGTCCATCTTCGCGGCCGAGCGCACCGCCTTGAACTTGCTCGGCCACTTAAGCGGCATCGCGACGCTGACCGCCGCCTATGTCCGGCGCGTGCGCGGCACCCGGGCGGCCATCCTCGATACCCGTAAGACGCTGCCCGGTCTTCGGGCGCTGGAAAAGGAGGCGGTCCGCGCTGGCGGCGGCCGCAATCATCGAGCCGACCTGGCCGACACCGTCCTGATTAAGACGAATCACCTCATCGCGCTGGCGAACACTTCGCGTACGACCGTGGCAACCGCAATCCCGCAGGCGCTGGCCCGCGCCAGGCGGTCTCGGCGTTCGGTCGAGATCGAAGTGCGCAACCTAGCCGAGCTTCGCGCCGCCCTGCGCGCTAAGCCCCAGATGGTCCTGCTGGATAACTGGCCGGTCGGCAGCCTCAGGCGAGCGGTGGCCCTGTGGCGTCCAGGCATCGCGCTCGAAGTCTCCGGCGGGGTGACGCTCGCTAATGTCCGGGCGATCGCCCGCACCGGAGTCGACCGCATCTCCATCGGCCGGCTCACGCACTCGGCCCCTGCGCTGGATTGCTCCCTGAAGGTGGTCTGATGGGCAACTTTCAACTCGGCACCGATTTAACACCAAAAGGGGACCAACCAGGCGCCATTGACGCGCTGACCAAGGGCATCGAGGACGGGAAGAAGTTCCAGACGCTGCTTGGGGTCACCGGCTCCGGCAAGACGTTCACGGTCGCCCACGTGGTCAGCCGCCTCAACCGGCCAACCCTTGTCATCTCGCACAACAAAACGCTCGCCGCCCAGCTCTACAGCGAGTTCAAGAGCCTCTTTCCGCACAACGCGGTCGAGTACTTCGTGAGCTACTACGACTACTACCAGCCCGAAGCCTATGTCCCGCAGACCGACACCTACATCGAAAAGGACTCGGCCATCAACGACGACCTCGACCGCCTGCGCCTGTCGGCGGCGAGCGCCATCCTCTCGCGCCGGGACGTCCTCGTCGTCGCCACGGTCTCCTGCATCTACAACCTCGGCGACCCGGACGAATACGTCAACCAGATGCTCTGGATCCAGAAGGGGAAGACGGTGCGGCGGGACGAGCTGCTCTCCTGGCTCATCGGCATCCACTACACCCGCAACGACGTGGCCTTCTCGCGCGGTACCTTCCGCGTGCGGGGCGACATCGTGGACGTCCTGCCCGCCTACCGGCAGACCGGCTACCGCATCGAGCTGGAGGGCGGCATCATCGCCCGCCTGCGGGAAATCCATCCGCTGACCGCCGACACCCTGAGCGAGCTCGACCAGGTGGCCATCTACCCGGCCAAGCACTTCCTCACCAAGCCGGAGCGGGTGGAATCGGCGGCAACATCCATTTTCGAGGAGATGGTCGAGTGCGTGCGCAACTTCCAGAGCCGGGGCAAGCTGCTGGAAGCCCAGCGGCTCGAATCCCGCACCAAATACGACCTGGAAATGCTGAAGGAGCTGGGGTACTGCCACGGGGTGGAGAACTACTCCCGGCACCTCGCCGGCCGGCCGCCCGGCTCCCGGCCGCCGTGCCTCATCGACTACTTTCCGAAGGACTACCTCCTGGTCATCGACGAGTCGCACGTGACCGTGCCGCAGATCCGCGGCATGTATGAGGGCGACCGCCAGCGCAAGGAAACCCTGGTCGAGTACGGCTTCCGCCTGCCCTCAGCGCTCGACAACCGGCCGCAGCGCTTCGATGAGTTTGAAACTCTGCTGAAGCAGGTCATCTTCGTCTCCGCGACCCCGAGCCCCTATGAGCTGCAGCACAGTGCCGGGGCCCCGGTCGAGCAGGTCATCCGGCCGACCGGCCTGGTGGACCCGGCCGTGACCGTCAAGCCGAGCAAAGGGCAGATCGATGACCTCATCGCCCAGGTCAAAACGCGCGCCGAGCGCAAGGAACGCGTGCTGGTCACCACCCTGACCAAGCGGGTGTCCGAGGACCTGGCGCGCTATCTGGCGGATGCCGGCTTGCGGGTGAAATACCTGCATTCGGACCTCGATGCCATTGAGCGGGTGGAGATCCTGCGCGACCTGCGCAAGGGCGAGTTCGACTGCCTTGTCGGCGTCAACCTCCTGCGCGAAGGGCTGGACCTGCCCGAGGTGTCGCTCGTGGCGGTGCTGGATGCGGACAAGGAGGGCTTTCTACGCTCCGGCACCTCGCTCATCCAGGTGGCCGGCCGGGCCGCCCGCAACGTGAATGGGGAAGTCATCCTCTACGCGGACCAGGCCACCGGGGCCATCCGCCATATGCTGCAGGAAACCAACCGCCGCCGCGCCAAGCAGCTTGAATACAACCAACAGCACGGGATCACCCCGACGACCGTCAAGAAGGCCATCAGGGAAGGTATCGAGGTCATGCGGCAGGCCGAGGAGCTGGCAGTGGCCCAGACCGGCCAGTCCGAGGAGCAGCATGAGGTGCGGCGGGTGCTCTCCGACCTGGAAGAGGAGATGCTCATGTGCGCCAAGAGCCTGCAGTTTGAGCGCGCGGCCGAGCTGCGGGATGAAATCAGCGCGCTGAGAGAGAAGTACCGGCTGACCGGTGAGCCATCGCCACGCCGCCCCCGCAAAAGTAATGGGGACGTTTCCATTTTTCCAGCGGGTGGGCGGAAAGGGAGAAAATGAAAACGTCCCCTTTTCCGCAGCGGGAGGCGGCGTTAGAGGAGCGGCTGCGGCAGGCCATCGGGGACTGCAAGCTGGGTCGGCCGGTGTATGCCTACGACGTGGTCAGCTCGACCATGGATGTGGCCCACCAGCTGGCGGCTGAGGGTGCACCGGAAGGCACGCTGGTATGGGCGAACCGTCAGGAGAAGGGACGCGGCCGCCTGGGCCGCACCTGGATCTCGCCCGAAGGCGGGCTGTATTGTTCGTTTATCTTGCGCCCGACCCGGCCGGTGAACGAAACCCCAGAGTTGTCGCTCGTCGCTGGCCAAGCTGCCGCCGAAGCCATCAAGGAAGTCACCGGCCTCTCGCCGACCATCAAATGGCCCAATGATCTGCTGTTAAACGGCAAGAAGGTGGCCGGGATTCTCGCCGAGGCCAGGAACGGTGCGCTTGTCGTCGGCATCGGCATCAACGTGACGACCAATCCAACCGACCTCATGGATACTGCCACCTCACTTGCAGTCCAGGGAGTTGCGAACCCCGGCGTCCTCCAACTGGCTGGCGCGTGCTGTCAATCGCTCTCAAAATGGTATGATGTCTGGACTGCCAAGGGCGTTTCTCCTATCCGGACCGTTCTCGCATGAAGACCCGCATCCGGTGCGAATGGCCGACGGGCGATGCGCTCATGCTCCGCTACCACGACAAGGAGTGGGGCGTCCCGGTCCATGATGACCGGAAGCAGTTCGAGTTCCTGATTCTGGAAGGCGCCCAAGCCGGATTGAGCTGGCGGACCATCCTCCACCGGCGAGAAGGGTACCGGAAGGCCTACCACCGTTTTGACCCGAAGCGCGTGGCGGCCTTCGGCAAGCGCGACCAGCGTCGGCTGCTGGCGGATGCCGGCATTATCCGCAACCGGCTCAAGATTGCGGCCTCTATCCGCAACGCGCAGGCCTTCCTGAAGATTCAAGAAGAGTTCGGTACGTTCGACGCCTATATCTGGCGGTTCGTCGGCGGCAAGCCGAAGCACAATGCCTGGAAACGGCTCAAGCAGCTGCCGGTGACAACTCCGGAGTCGGACGCGCTCAGCAAGGATCTCAAACAGCGCGGCCTCTCCTTCGTGGGCAGCACGGTCATCTACGCCCACATGCAGGCTGCCGGCTTGGTGAACGATCATTTGGTCCACTGTTTCCGGCACCGCGAGTTGCGGGGAAGGACGCGATGATTCTCGCCATTGATATCGGCAATACGACGACTTCCTTTGGTGTCTTTGAGAAAGGGAAGCTGAAGTCGCAATTTTCCATTGCGACGCAGCCCGGCCGAACCGCCGATGAAATCACGCTGCAGCTCAAAGCGCTGGCCAAGATCCGGAAACTGCACCTCTCCAAGGCGAAGCAGATTCTTATCTGCAGTGTGGTGCCGCGCATGACCTCGGTGCTGGTGCAGTCGCTCAAGCTGCTGGATGCCGTGCCGATTCGCATCGTCGGCCAGGACCTCAAGGTGCCTCTGAAGAACCGCTACACCTACCCGGAGCAGGTGGGCCAAGACCGGTTGGTGGGCGCCTACGCCGCGTGGAAATTCTATGGAAGCGCAGGCCCGCGGAGGCGTTCCGCGGGCCGGAGTCCTGAGCGAGGCCGCCAGGCCGAGTCGAAGGAGACTGCCCGAGACGTCATTGTCGCCGACTTCGGCACCGCCATCACGATTGACGTGGTGACCAGGCGGGGCGAATACCTGGGCGGCGTCATCGCTCCGGGACTCGAGATCTCCCTGGACGCGCTGGCCACCCGCACGGCCCTCCTGCCCAAGGTGGAGCTGAAAGAGCCGCCGGAGTTGCTGGGGCGGGACACGGCCAACAGCATCCGCTCCGGCGTCCTGCATGGCTGTGTGGCGCTGTGCGACGGCCTGATTACCGCTCTGAAGCGCCGCTACGTTCCGAAGGCCGCCGTGATCGCCACCGGCGGAGCAGGGGCGCTCATCGCTAAGCACGCGAAGACCATCGACCATCTGCGCTCCCACCTGGTGCTCGAAGGCTTGTCCCAGCTCGCCTCCCTCCGATGACGAAGACGCAGGTCATCGCCGGACTGGCCGCTGTCCTCATCGCCGGCTGTGTGCCGAAGAGCGACCTGCGGCAGGGCACGCCGCATCCCCGGACCCCGATGGCGGCCGCACTGCCTAGCGACGTGCTGGTGTTCGATTCCGACCGTAGCGGCAACTTTGAACTCTACCGCATGGCGCTGGACGGCTCGCAGGTGCAGCAGCTCACGAGTGATCCGCGCTTCGACAGCTGGTGGGGCCGCATCTCGCCGGACAAGCACCGCATCCTGTTCTACCGCACGCCGAAGGGCGTCCACGACACGAACTACGACCAGGCCAGCTTGTGGCTGATGAACGCGGACGGGACGGAGATCAGGGAATTACGGCCGCGCGGCACGGACGGCTGGGCGTTGCAGGGCCATGCCGAGTGGTCGCCGGACGGCGCCCAGCTGGTCATGATCGGCGGGCCGAGGTTCAGCCCGCAGATCTTTATTACCGATGCCATGGGCCGCCACGCGCGCCCGGTGAAGCGCCGTCCCGGCAGCAACCTCGACCCGAGCTGGTCACCCGACGGCCGCACCATCGTGTTCGTCGGCTGCCCGCGGGCGATCTGTTTCCAGAAGGATTACGAGATCTACACGATGCCGGCCTCGGGGCAGGGACCGGAGCAGCGGCTGACGTCTGATGAGCTGCGCGACCACGACCCCTACTATGCGCCGGATGGCCGTGCCATCGCCTGGCTGACGCAGGCGACCCCGGCCGGGCCAGTCGGCACCTGGGGCATTCGGGTGGCCGCCTCGGACGGGTCAGGCATGCGATGGGTGCTCAACGACCAGCAAATCAACAGCAAACCCGACTGGTCTGCAGACGGCCTGCACCTCTATTTCCATCGGTTAGAGCTCAAGCGCGGCAGCCGATCCCAGCTCTTCAGCATCCGTCCTGATGGCTCAGATCTGCAATCATTGACTGCTGACCAGCCTGGACAAAACGAATATCCGGATTATCCGTAGCTCTATCATATTGTTATACAGGTAGTTATGTTAAATACCAATTTATGAGATAATAAAACTTGAGTTCATAAGAATAAGTGCGCTATAATTAGTCTGTAATAGTAGTAGGCTTTATAAGCGTAAAATCCTGCCGATTAAGACACTTGAAATGTCACAGTTTTGGAGTACAATTCGACAAAACTTGGCACTCTGCAGATTTGATTGCTAAGCAAGGAGGAGTCATGGCATTGAAGCCCCTAGCAGATCGGATTGTCGTCAGACCCCTGGAGGCCCAGGAGAAGACCAAGAGCGGTTTGGTCGTTCCGGATTCCGCCAAGGAAAAGCCTCAGGAAGGCAAAGTGCTTGCGGTAGGAACCGGTCGTCTGCTTGATGATGGCGCTACCAAGGGCCTGGAGGTCAAGACAGGCGACCGCGTGCTATACGGGAAATATGCCGGCACTGAGGTCTCGCTCCAGGGTGAGGACTATCTCATTCTGCGGGAAGAGGACGTCCTCGCCGTGGTGCAGTCGTAACGAGTTCAAAGGAGGCACGTAGAGATGGCAAAGCAATTGCTCTTCAACGAAGACGCCCGCCGGAGAATGTATGAAGGGGTCCGGCAGCTCGCACAGGCCGTGAAGGTGACACTCGGCCCCAAGGGCCGCAACGTCGTCCTCGAAAAGAAGTTCGGCTCCCCCACGATTACGAAGGACGGGGTGACGGTCGCCAAGGAAGTGGATCTCGAGGATCCGTATGAGAATCTCGGCGCCCAGCTCGTGAAGGAAGTCGCCGAGAAGACCTCGGACTCGGTCGGCGACGGCACCACGACCGCGACCGTGCTCGCTGAAGCGATTTTCCGCGAGGGCCTCAAGAACGTGACCGCCGGGGCCAACCCGATGTCGCTCAAGCGCGGCATCGACAAGGCGGTCGAGGAAGTCGTGGAGCAGCTCAAAAAGCTCTCCAAGCAGGTGAAGGAGAAGAAGGAGATCGCGCAGGTCGCCACGATCTCCGCGAACTATGACATCACCGTCGGCGAGCTCATCGCCGACGCGATGGAAAAGGTCGGCAAGGACGGAGTGATCACGGTCGAAGAGGCCAAGTCCATGCAGACTACCCTCGACCTGGTCGAAGGGATGCAGTTTGACCAGGGCTATCTCTCCCCCTACTTCGTCACGGACGCCGAGCGGATGGAAACCTCGCTCGATGAGCCGTACATCCTCATTTACGAGAAGAAGATCTCCGCGATGAAGGACCTGCTGCCGTTGCTGGAGAAGGTCGCCAAGGCGGGCCGCCCGATCATCCTGCTCGCGGAAGACGTCGAGGGCGAAGCGCTGGCGACGCTGGTGGTCAACAAGCTGCGCGGCACGCTCCAGTGCGCGGCGGTGAAGGCCCCGGGCTACGGCGACCGGCGCAAGGCCATGCTCGAGGACATCGCGATCTTGACCGGCGGCCGGGCCATTACTGAGGACCTCGGGATCAAGCTGGAGAACCTCCAGCTCGAGGACCTGGGCCGCGCCAAGCGGGTGAAGATCGACAAAGAGAACACGACGATCATCGAGGGCGCCGGCAAGACCTCGGCCATCAACGGCCGGGTCGCCCAAATCAAGAAGCAGATCGAAGACACCGACTCGGACTACGACCGCGAGAAGCTCCAGGAGCGCCTGGCCAAGCTCTCCGGCGGGGTGGCCCAGATCAACGTCGGGGCCGCGACCGAGACCGAGATGAAGGAGAAGAAAGCGCGCGTCGAGGACGCCCTGCACGCGACCAAGGCGGCCCGGGAAGAGGGCATTGTACCGGGCGGCGGGGTCGCACTCCTGCGCTGCATCGGAGTCCTGCAGAAGCTCAAGACCGAGGGCGATGAGAAGATCGGTGTCGACATCGTTGCCCGCGCCATCGAGGAGCCGGCCCGTATGATCGCCTCCAACGCGGGACAGGAAGGCTCGATCGTGGTTCAAACCATCAAGTCGAAGCCAACCAACACCGGCTTCAACGCCGCGACCCTCGAGTACGTGGACATGGTCGAGGCCGGCGTCATTGACCCGACCAAGGTCGTCCGTACCGCCCTCCAGAACGCAGCCAGCATTTCCGGGCTGCTCATCACCACCGAGGCCCTCATCACCGAGCTGCCGGAGAAGGACAAGCCGGCGGGCGGGGGCGGCGGGCATGGCGGGCATGGCGGCGGTCCGGGCGGGTTCGGCGGCGAAGGGATGATGTAAGGAGCGCCCATGGCCACCGCAACCGCAGCTTCCTCCAGCCTCAAGCTCAAGCCCATCGGGGACCGGGTCATCGTCCAGCGGCTGGGCTCCGCCGAGAAGACTAAAGGCGGGCTCTACCTGCCGGACAATGCCCAGGAGAAGCCCCAAGAGGGCAAAGTGATCGCCGTCGGCTCCGGCCGGACGCTGAAGAACGGGAAGGTCGTGCCCCTGGCCGTCAAGGCGGGCGACCGGATCATCTTCGGCAAATATTCCGGCTCGGAGATCAAGGTGGATGACAAGGAGTATGTCTTCCTCAGCGAAGACGACATCCTGGCGATTGTCACCTAAGCTCCGCGACGCTCTGTCGCAGCGCATAGCCCCCTTGCGGCCTGAAACCGCAAGGGGGTTGGCGTTTCTGTGGGTTGACAGCGAGCAGGTAACTTGATAGAATCTTACATGGCTCTACGATTACACGAACAAATCAGCAATTCCGGTGCGACAGACCATGCCTGCGGGCGTGGTCTGTGTGTTTTGACGGCTTGTTTCCGGCCTGTACGCTGAACGCTGCACGCTAGTGAGGGAGGGTTTCTCGAATGGCTGAGTGGATTGGGATTGAACGGCGGGCACGGCGCTGTTACGGCTTTGACGAAATTGCTTTGGTCCCGGGGACGGTGAGCGTCAACCCGGCCGATGTGGACACGACCTGGCCGCTCGGTGACCTGAAGTTCCGCGCGCCCTTCATCGCCTCTGCCATGGATGGGGTCGTGGACGTCACCTTTGCCATCGCCATGGGCAAGCTCGGCGGGCTGGCGGTTCTGAACCTGGACGGCGTCCAGGCCCGCTACGAAGACCCCTCTGAAGCAATCAGCCAGATCATCAAGGGCGATGTGGAAGAAACCACGAACATCGTCCAGAAGCTCTACAAAGTCCCCATCCAGGAGAAGCTGGTCGCCAAGCGGGTGGAGCAGATCAAAGCCGGCAACGTGCCCTGCGCGGTGAGCACCATCCCGCAGAACGCGGAGCGCTTCGGCGCCATCGCCCAAGAAGCCGGGGCGGACATCTTTGTCGTGCAGTCCACCGTGACGACCGCCCGCCACATCTCTTCCGCCTACAAGGCGCTCGACTTCGCCAAGTTCAGCCACACCATGCGCATCCCGGTCATCGTGGGCAACACGGTGACCTACGACCAGTCGCTCGAGCTGATGGAAACCGGCATCGCCGGATTGCTGATCGGTGTCGGCCCGGGAGCCGCCTGCACCACGCGCGGGGTGCTGGGGGTCGGGGTGCCGCAGGTCACGGCGACCGTCGACTGTGCGGCCGCCCGCGACTTCTTCTATAAGAAAACCGGCCGCTACGTGCCCATCATCACTGATGGCGGCATGCGCAACGGCGGCGACATCTGCAAGGCCTTCGCCTGCGGCTCGGACGCGGTCATGGTCGGCTCAGCCTTCGCCAAGGCCAAGGAAGCCCCGGGCCGCGGCTACCACTGGGGCATGGCGTACCCGCACTCCAGCCTGCCGCGCGGAACACGCATCTATGTCGGAACCACCGGCACCCTGGAGCAGATCCTCTTCGGCCCGGCGCAAACCGACGACGGCTCCCAGAACCTCATGGGGGCGCTGACCACCTGCATGGGCACGGTCGGAGCCAAGGATATGAAGGGGTTCCAATTGACCGAAATCATCATCGCGCCCTCCATCCAGACGGAAGGCAAGATCTTCCAGCAGGTCCAGCGCGTCGGCATGGCCCGCAAAGGTTCGAGCGAGCAGCCGACGAATCACCGCGACGCCAAGCCGTCGCGGACCCGGGCGACCGCCAGCCGTTGACGCCGTGGCGCGCCACGCCCTTGCGACCGGACGTTCCCGGGCCGGGGAGGCCCACCCCTCTCAACCTATGAGCGCGCACGAGCTTATCCTCATTGTCGACTATGGCTCGCAGTACACGCAGCTCATCGCGCGCCGCATCCGCGAGCAGCAGGTGTTCTGCCGCATCGTCCCGCCGAAGGAGCTGACCCGCGAGACCCTCGAGCGCCTGAAGCCGAACGGCCTCATCCTTTCTGGCGGCCCGAACAGCGTCTATCAGCCCAATGCCCCCTTACCGCCGGCCGACGCGTTTTCAGCCGGCATTCCGGTGCTGGGCATCTGCTACGGGATGCAGGCCATGGCGCACTGCCTGGGCGGGACGGTGGAGCGGGCGGCGAAGCGGGAGTACGGCAAGGCGCCGGTGAAGGTGGTGAGCGCGGAAGGGTTGTTCGCCTCGGTGAAGCCCGAATCCGTCTCCTGGATGAGCCACGGCGACTCGGTGGTCAAGCCGCCGGCCGGCTTCGTGGTCAGCGCCCAGACGGACAACACCGTCTCGGCGGCCATCGCCGATCCGCACCGGAAGCTCTACGGCCTGCAGTTCCACCCGGAAGTCGCCCACACCGAGGAAGGGAGCACGATTCTCAAGAATTTCCTGTTCGGCATCTGCGGCTGCAAGGGCGAGTGGACGATGGCCTCCTTCGTGGACGAGTCGGTGGCTCGCATCCGCGAGCAGGTCGGCTCGGCCAACGTCGTGCTGGGCTTAAGCGGCGGGGTGGACTCATCGGTCGCCGCGGTGCTCCTGCACAAAGCGCTCGGCACTCAACTGACCTGCGTCTTCGTGGATAACGGGCTGCTACGGGCAGGGGAACGCCGCCAGGTCGAGGAGATGTTCGGTCGGCATTTCCACATGAACGTGGATCTCGTGGATGCTTCGGAGCGGTTTCTGAAGGTCTTGGCCGGCGTAACGGACCCGGAGCGGAAGCGCAAGCTGATCGGCGAGACGTTCGTGCGCGTCTTCGAGGAAGAGGCCAAGCGCATCTCGAAGGTCGAGTTCCTGGCTCAGGGCACCCTGTACCCGGATGTCATCGAAAGCGTATCGGCCTGGGGCGGGCCCTCGGCGACCATCAAGACCCACCACAACGTGGGCGGGCTGCCTGAGAAGATGCGCCTGAAGCTCATCGAACCGCTGCGCGACCTGTTCAAGGATGAGGTGCGGGAGCTCGGCAAGCTGCTCGGCCTGCCGGAGGATGTCCTTTGGCGGCACCCGTTTCCAGGGCCTGGGCTGGCGGTCCGCATCCTGGGGGATGTGACGGCAGAGCGGCTGCGGATCGTGCGCGAGGCCGATACCATCGTCATCGAGGAGATCCGGCGCGCCGGCCTCTACCGTGCGTTGTGGCAGGCCTTCGCGGTGCTGCTGCCGGTCAAGACGGTCGGCGTCATGGGCGATGAGCGCACCTACGAGCACGTCATCGCGGTGCGGGCGGTCACGAGCTTGGACGCTATGACAGCGGACTGGGCCAAGCTGCCGCCTGAGGTGCTTGAGCGCATCTCCAACCGCATCATCAACGAGGTGAAAGGGGTCAACCGGGTGGTGTACGACATTTCGTCCAAGCCCCCGGCAACCATCGAATGGGAATAGCGACCGGGAGGCAGTATGGCGCGCATTAATCGGCTGGGCGGACTGGTGTTCGGCGGCGTTGGACTCGTGATGCTGTTGTCCATTGCGGGCTGCGGCATGGCGGTTGTCGAGGATGGGGAAGTCGGCGTGCGGGCCGACTTCGGGCACATCGCGGACCAGCCGCTCGCCCCCGGCTGGCATTGGTACCTGCCGGTGTTCAGCTGGATTGAGGTCTGGAACGCCAAGACGCAGGAAATCAAAGAGGTCGCCCAGGTGCCGTCGTCCGAGGGGCTGATCTCCCAGCTCGACGTGTCCGTCATCTACAACGTGCCGTCGAACCAGGCGGTCGTGGTGCGGAAGACGATCGGCGCCAACTACCGCCAGACCATTCTGGAGCCGTATATCCGCGAGGCTATTCGGAACATCGTCAGCGGCTATGCGGTCAAGGCGCTCTTCAGCGATGAGGGGCGAAAGGCGATCGGCGAGAACATCCTCGCGTTTTTGAAAACCAAGCTGGACCCGCGCGGCATCATCGTGCAGGACGTCCTGCTGCGCGACGTCCGCCTGCCGCCGACCTTTGCCCAAAGCATCGAGGCCAAGCTGCGGGCGGAACAAGAGTCACTCCAGAAGGAGTTTGAGCTGGTGAAGGCCAAGAAGGACGCGGAAATCGAAGTCGCCCGCGCCCAGGGGGTGGCCAAGAGCAACGAAATCATTGCCGCCAGCATTTCCGATCCCTATCTGCGCTACAAGTGGATCGAGGGGCTGCAGGCGCACGGCGATACGACCGTCATTTACGTGCCGACGGAAGCCAATCTGCCCATCATGGAAGCCGGCCGCGCGCGGGGAAGCATCGACCGGGCCATGGAGCGCGGCGGCAAGCCGTAATTCACAGCATGAACAGGCAGGTGATGCTGGCGCTGGGTGTTGCGCTGTGTGTTGGGGGAGCTGTGCAGGCTGAAGACGCGCTGCTGCAACCGGTGACCGCCACGCTGATTACGGAGCACGCCTCAGTTCAGCCGGGAGGGACGACCCGCGTCGGCGTCCTGTTTGAGTTGGAAGACGGCTGGCATATCTACGGCCGGGAACCTGGGGATGCCGGGCTGCCGACGAAAATCGATTGGACCGTGCCCGTCGGAGCGACCATCGGCCCGCTGGCGTGGCCGCCGGCTCAGGAGTTCACCGACCCCGGGGAGATCCACACCTTCGGCTACAGCGGCACGGTCGTCCTGGCCAGCCCGCTGACGCTTTCCGGCAAGACACCGCTGAGTGCTGTACCGGTTGCGGCCGAGGTGCGTTGGCTGGCCTGCCGGGAGATCTGCCTGCCGGGCTCCGCCCAATTGACGCTCAGCCTGCCGGTGACGGCCTCAGCACCGGTGGCTTCCACGCACGCGGAGCTGTTTGAGCACATCGACGAATGAGAACCCGCATCATCGCGACGGTCGGGCCGGCCTGTGCTGACACCAAAATCCTCTGGCGGATGGTCCAGGCCGGGGCCAGCGTCTTCCGCTTGAACTTTTCCCACGGAACGCTGGAGGAGCACCAGCGGTTCGTGGAGCGCATCCGGAAAGTCCAGCGCCGCTACGGCCACAAGGTTGCCGTGCTGCAGGACTTGGCCGGCCACCGCATCCGGACTGGGAAGCTGATCGGCGGCCATCCGGTCACCTTGAAGCAGGGACAGCGGTTTACGCTGTACCGTCAGCAGGCCTTGGGCAACGCCGAGGGTGTTTCGATTGACTACCCCGGCTCGTTCCAGCGCATCCACCGCCACCGGATGATCTTCATTGATGACGGCAACATCCACCTCCGCGTCCTGCGCGCCACCGAGAACCGCCTGGTGGCCGAAGTGGTTCAGGAAGGCCTGTTGGGGGAGCGCAAGGGGGTGAACATCCCCGGAGCCCCGCTTGATTTCCCGCCCATCAGTCGCAAGGATGTCGCCGACCTGACCTTTGCCGTTCGGAACAAGCTGGAGTACGTCGCTCAATCCTTCGTCCGCGATGCGGCGGATGTCATGGAGGTCAAGAAGCGCATCGCCCGCGCGCTGCCGGACTGCAAAGTCATCGCCAAAATCGAGAACCGGGAGGGCATCCAGAGCATTGCCGCCATCCTGAAGGCGGCTGACGGCATCATGGTCGCCCGAGGGGACTTGGGCATCTCCATTCCTATCTACGAGCTGCCCATTCTGCAGAAATGGATCATTGCCGCCTGCAACCACGTCGGCAAGCCGGCCATTACCGCGACCCAGATGCTTGAGCACATGATTGACCACCGGAACCCGACCCGCGCTGAGGTAAGCGATATCGCCAACGCGGTCATCGACGGCTCGGACTTCGTCATGCTCTCCGGCGAGACCGCAACCGGGAAGTACCCGGTGGAGGCCGTGCAGATGATGCGCACCATCATCGAATACACGGAGCGCCACGCGCCGTTCCGCGTCGCCCGCCGCACCCGATGATGTGGCTCCGCCTGGGCAGCCTGCTCATGCTGGCCGGCGTGGTTCTGGGCGCCTTCGGCGCCCACGCGCTCAAGGAAACACTCACCCCGGAAGGCCGGACGGTCTATCAGACCGCGGTGCTCTACCATCTCATCCACGGACTGGCGGTCGTGCTGGTCGGCGTCCTGGCGCTGCTGCGGCCGACTGAGCCGTTCCTGCCCCGTGCCGGCTGGGCGTTTGTGCTGGGCATCATGCTGTTCTCCGGCAGCCTCTACCTCCTCAGCCTGACCGGCATGAAGCGGCTCGGGCTCATCACCCCCTTCGGCGGGCTGGCCTTCCTGGTCGGCTGGCTGCTCCTCGCGCTTGCTGCGAAGTCCTAGTCCTCCCATGGATTCGAAGGCCTACTGGGAGACCATCTATCGCCAGCGGGCGCCGACTGAGGTTAGCTGGTACCAAGCCAATCCCGACATCTCCCTCGCGCTGATCGAGGCGACCGGTATCGGCCGAGACGCTGCAATCATCGATGTGGGAGCCGGCGCGTCCCTGCTGGTCGACAAGCTGCTGGAGGCCGGTTTTACCCACCTCACCGCACTGGACATCTCCGCGACGGCGCTGCAGCGGGCCAGGGAACGGCTCGCTGAACATGCGAAACTGGTCACATGGGTCGAGGGGGACGTCACAGCCATGTCGCCCTTGGGCTCCTTCGAGGTGTGGCATGACCGGGCCGTGTTTCATTTTCTCACCGAGGCCAACCAGCGTCACCGCTATCTACAGGCTGTGGAACAGCAGCTCTCCGCTAACGGCCACCTAATCATCGCCACCTTCGCGCTCAGCGCTCCGCCCCAGTGCAGCGGCCTGCCGGTCCAGCGCTACAGCCCTGAGACGCTCCGACGGGAGTTCGGCGACCACTTTGAGTTAGTCGAAATGCGCCACGAAGCTCATCGGACGCCCCGGCAGACTACGCAGTCGTTTCTCTATACCCGCTTTCGCCGGGTGGCTTGACATACTCCCAGGGAGTATGTATACTCTCCCTAGGTATCCGATGGCGAGCTACCCGAAGCATCATGATCTCTTGCCGCGCCTGCGGCGCATCGAAGGCCAGATCCGTGGCATCAGCCGGATGGTCGAGGGGCGCCGCTACTGCGTGGACATCATCCAGCAGCTGACCGCTGCGCGGAAAGCGCTGGACCAAGTCTCGCTCAAGATCATGAACCAGCATGTCAACACCTGTGTCAGCGACGCCATCCGCCATCGGGACGGGGAAGCGAAGATCACCGAGCTCATGCAGACCATCAACCGGTTTGTCAAATGACCCGGCGTCTTCTAACGGCACTCGTGGGTTTCAGTTTGCTGGCCGGCGGCGTCATGCTGCCCCAGCAAGCGTGCGCGGCTCCTTCAGCGCAACCGCGGTGGCGCGCTGCGTGCTGCTGCCAGCCGGGTCCCGCGTCCGCCGATTCCTGCCGGACGGCCTGCGAGCTCCAGGCGGCTGACCGGACGGCGGCCGCCCCGGCGTTCATGGCGCCGGCCGGCGCTGCAGTTCACCCCCTTGCGTTCGAGGTCTTCTGGGTCGTCGCGGCACCCGCGCCGGCCGGCGCGGTCTTGGCGCTTTCCGCTTCCGCTGCCCCTCCGTACGCTCCTCTCAAACGCTACCTTCTGACGCACACCTTCCGCCTGTAATCCGCATGCCAGCCGGTCCTGCGCCATCGCGCCGGAGCCGGTGGACGGTCGGGAACGACTTGCTCTAATGCAACCGTTCTGCGAACATAGGCATGAGGATGTCCCTGCAATACCTCTCAACAATTCGGAACGCTACTGCGGCTGCTCTGGCGAGCCTCCTGTGCGTCTCCACGGGTGGCCCGGCCTGGGCCGCGGAGACGGCACCAGCGCTGTCGCTGCCGGCCCTACTGAAGGAGGCGCGGCGCGCGAACCCGGACCTGCTGGCAGCCCGCAAGCGCTGGGAAGCCGCGCAGGCCAAGGTGCCGCTCTCCAAAGGGCTGCCGGCTCCCCGCATCGGCATTGAATTCGAAGAGATTCCCCGCAGGTCGGTGAAATTCAACCAAGCCGACCTTATGTACTCGCTCATCCAGGCGCTGCCGTTTCCAGGCAAACTCTCCGCCCGCCACCAGGTCGCCGTCAAAGAGGCCCAGATGGCGGCTGCAGCCTTCAAGCAGGCGGAATGGGACGTGGCCAGCCAGGTTAAAGACGCCTACTACGAGCTGTTCATGCTTGACCGGGAACAGGAGTTGCAGGAGGAGCTGATCGGCTGGTTGAGCCAGGCCACCACCGCCGCGGCAGCCAGGTACGCTGCTGGGACCGCCTCACAGGCCGAGCTGCTGCGCAGCCAAGCTGAACAACTGGAGGCGTCCAACCAGCTTCGCGTCCTCGAACACCGGCGCGAGGCGATGGCGGCTCACCTGAACCATTTGCTGAGCCGTCCCGTTCATCAACCGATCGGCCATCCCGGCCCGCTGCCATTGGAGCCGGTGCCACTCACGATGGATGAGGCGATGACCACCGCCCTCGAACTGCAGCCGGAGCTGCTCATGTTCAAGTATTCCGCCGAGCGGTCGGACGCCGCGCTCAAGCTGGCCAAACGGGAGCTGCTGCCGGATCTGGAGACCATGTTTGAGCTGCGGGATCCTGCCATGGGTCCCATCGGCCCGTGGGACCTGTCGCTGGCGGTGGCGATCCCGTTCTGGTTTTGGACCAAGCTCAAATACGGCGTCAAAGTGGCGGTCTATGACCAGCAGTCCGCCCACGCGGCGTATGACGCGATGCGCAACGAAATTTCAAAGCGGGTGCATGAACAGTGGCATGAAGCGGCCGCCGCCTATGATACCGCCAAGCTGGACCGCGACGGCTTGCTGGCCTTGCGGCGGCAAAGTGTCGGGTCGGCTCTCTCCGCCTACCGCGGCGGCCGGGGGGATTTCATGGAAGTCCTCGATGCGCTGCGGGCCCTGCAGGAGCAAGAACGGACCTATTACCAAGCACTCGTTGCCTTGGAACAACACATCATTATGCTCGAGCAAGCTGTCGGCGTGCCGCTGCGGGCGGCCCATCAGGCGGCAGCTGGGGAGGAAGCTCAATGACCGGCAAGCGGATTCCCAAGGGAGTGCTCATCCTCATGGCTGTTGCGGCGATTGCAGCCGCTGGCTTGGTGCTGACGCGCAACCGCTGGAGGGTATCGCAGCAGGAGCAGGCTGGGGTCTATTACTGCCCGATGCATCCCAGCTACACATCAGACCATCCAGGGAACTGTCCGATTTGTAGCATGCGGCTCGTCAAGCGGGAAGCGGAGCCGGTGGGGGCTTCGGCAGCCACGCCAGCTCAGCCGGCGAAGGAAACGCGCGATGTCTGCCATCTGCACAACTGTCCGCTGGCGCATGCGGGGCAGCCATGCCCGATGCTTGTCGTATCTAAACCTGGTGAAGCGGTGGTCTGTCCGATCTGCGGTAAGCACATCGTGGAAGGCGGAACAGCCCAGGGAGCCACGATCCTCTACTGGACTGATCCCATGATGCCAGGATATCGCTCCGACAAACCCGGCAAGTCACCCATGGGTATGGATATGATCCCGGTCTATGAGGAGGCCGGAGTGTCCAGTGAGGCGTCAGCCGTTTCTCCTGCAGGGTACGCGTCAATTTTAGTGACCCCACAAAAACGGCAGTTCATTGGCGTCACGACCGCTCCGGTGCAACGGCGGACCATTACCAAAGTCATCCGCACAGTGGGCCAGATCGCCAACGATCCGGAACTGTACCAGGCGGAGGAAGAGTATCTCCAGGCGCTGCACGCGCTCGAGCAGGCCAAGGTCGGAACGATACCAGAAGTCACTGACGGGGCCCAGCGACTCGTTGATGCCGGTCGCCTGCGATTGCGTCGCCTGGGCCTGAGCGAAGACTTTATTGAAGACATCGCGGCCTGGACGGGGCCGGATCAAAGCCTGCTGCTGGCTGATGCGAGCGGACGGGTCTGGCTCTATGCACCCATCTATGAGTTCGAACTGCCGCTGGTCACCAGTGGCCAATCCGTCACAGCGGAACTGCCGTCGACTCCAGGCAAGAAGCTGTCAGGCACCATCCGGTCCATTGATCCGATCCTGGATGCTACCACGCGCTCTGCCAGACTCCGCGCGGTGTTGACCGATCCCGACCATCTCCTGAAGCCGGGGATGTTTGTGAACGTCGAGGTGGCCGTGACATCCGGTGACGTGCTGGCGGTTCCTGAGGAGGCGGTGTTTGACACCGGCATCAAGCGGATTGTCTTCGTCGACAAAGGCCAGGGGCTCTTTGAGCCGCGGGATGTCACCGTTGGCATCAAAGCGGACGGCTACTATGAAATCAAGGCCGGCTTGGCCGAGGGGGAGTTGGCGGTCACCAGTAGTAATTTCCTTATCGACTCAGAGAGCCGGTTGAAAGCCGCCATCGAAGGATTTGGGGGAGGGGAGCATGCGCACGGACCGTGACCTTCCCCCGGGCGCACCTGACGTCCTGCGACAAGGCGGCGTTGTTGAGAAGCTTATCGAGTTCTCCGCCCGCAATAAAGTCCTGGTCCTGATCGCGGTCACTGCCGTGATGCTGGCGGCCGTCTGGTCGCTAAAGCGCATCCCGCTGGATGCCATTCCGGACCTGTCGGATACCCAGGTCATCATTTATTCCCGCTGGGACCGCAGCCCGGACATTATCGAGGATCAGGTGACGTATCCCATCGTGACGGCGATGCTGGGAGCGCCCCGCGTCAAGGCCATCCGAGGCTTCTCGGACTTCGGTTTCTCATACGTCTATGTCATTTTCCAAGACGGTACCGATCTTTACTGGGCACGCAGCCGGACGCTGGAGTATCTCAGCAAAATCACGCCGCGCCTGCCGGAGGGCGTGAAAACCGAACTGGGGCCCGATGCGACCGGGGTGGGCTGGGTCTTTCAATACGCCCTGGTCGACACCACGGGACAGCACAGCCTGCAGGAGCTGCGCAGCTTCCAAGACTGGTCCCTGCGCTACCATCTGCAGAGCGTGCCCGGTGTGGCCGAGGTGGCGTCCGTTGGCGGCTTCGTCAAGCAGTACCAGATCACGGTCGATCCGAACAGGCTACTGGCTTATAACATTCCGCTCACAAGGGTTGTGGACGCGGTCCGGCAGGGCAATGAAGAGGTGGGCGGCCGACTGCTAGAGTTCTCGGGTGCTGAGTACATGGTGCGGGGACGCGGCTACGCCAAATCGGTCGAGGATCTGGAGCAGATTGTTGTGGGGGTGAACCCGCAGGGCACCCCGATCCTGGTCGGGCAGCTTGGGACGGTGGCCCTAGGCCCGGAAATCCGGCGGGGCGTGGTTGATCTGGACGGGCAGGGAGACGTCGTCGGGGGCACGGTCATCATGCGCTTCGGCGAAAACGCCCTGAACGTCATCAACCGGGTCAAGGCACGGCTCCAGGAGATCACTCCCTCGCTGCCGGCGGGGGTTCGGATTGAGGTGACCTACGACCGGTCCGAGCTCATCCACCGCGCCATCGATACGCTGAAGCATCAACTCATGGAAGAGATGATCATCGTCAGTCTGGTCATCCTCATCTTCCTCTGGCACTTTCCCTCCGCCATCATCCCGATCGTGACGATCCCGGTGGCCGTCCTCCTGTCCTTCATCCCGCTCTACGGCCTGCGGCTGACGTCCAATATCATGTCGCTGGCCGGGATTGCCATCTCCATCGGTGTGCTGGTCGATGGCGCCATCGTCGAGGTGGAGAACGCGTACAAGCGGCTGGAGCAGTGGGTGGAAGGCGGCCGGCAGGGCGACTACCATGCGATTCGGCTGAAGGCGCTGAAGGAGGTCGGTCCGTCCGTGTTCTTCTCCTTGTTGGTGGTGGCGGTCGCCTTCATGCCCATCTTCACCCTGGTAGACCAGGAAGGGCGGCTCTTCAAACCGCTGGCGTGGGCCAAGAACCTGGCCATGGCGATCGCCGCTGTGCTGGCGGTGACCCTGGATCCGGCCCTGCGGATGCTCTTTACGCGCATGGAGCCCATCCGGCTCCGCTGGCCCTGGGCTTCCAAGCTGGCCACTACCCTTGCCGTGGGCACCTACTATCCTGAAGCGCGGCACCCCGTCAGCCGGCAGCTGTTCCGCGTCTATGAGCCGGTGTGCCGGTTCGTCCTGCGGCACCGTGCGGCTACCATTCTCGCCTCGCTCGCGTTGGTGCTCACGACGATTCCGGTGTATCTCCGGCTGGGGTCGGAGTTCATGCCGCCGCTCAACGAAGGCGTCATCCTCTACATGCCGACGACCCTGCCGGGCATCTCCGTCACCGAAGCTCAGCGATTACTCCAGACGCAGGACCGCATCCTGAAGAGCTTCCCAGAGGTCAAGCGGGTCTTCGGCAAGGCGGGCCGGATTGACAGCTCCACCGATCCGGCTCCGTTCTCCATGATGGAAACGGTTGTCACACTGAAGCCGCAGCGTGACTGGCCCAACCCCCGCCGGTCCCAGGATGACCTCATCAACGACATGGACCGAGCGCTGAAGATTCCCGGGATGACGAACGCCTGGACGATGCCGATCAAGAACCGCATCGATATGCTCTCGACGGGCATTCGCACGCCCATCGGCATCAAGGTGCTGGGTGCTGACTTGAAGCAGATTGAAGCCATCGGCACTCAGCTTGAAATGCTCCTGAAGGACCTGCCAGGCACCCGCAGCGTCTATGCGGAGCGGGTGGCCGGCGGCTACTTTCTCGACATTGACCTCAACCGCCAGGCGCTCGCCCGTTACGGACTGACAGTTGCTGAGGCCCAAATGATCATCAGCACGGCCATCGGCGGCGAGAACGTCACCACGACGGTCGAGGGCCGTGAACGGTACCCGGTGAACATCCGCTACCCGCGCGAACTGCGGGACGACATCGACGAGCTCAAGCGCGTGCTGGTGCCGACCCCCTCTGGCGCGCAGATTCCGCTCGCCCAGCTGGCCGACATCCGCACCGTGTCGGGTCCGTCAATGCTCCGCAACGAGAACGGCCTCTTGAGCGGCTATGTCTACGTGGATATGGCCGGCCGGGACATCGGCGGCTATGTGGCAGAGGCAAAGCGGCTGGTTGCCAGCCACCTGACGCTGCCGACCGGCTATACGCTCCTCTGGAGCGGCCAATACGAGAACATGCTGCGGGTCAGAGAACGGCTCAAGGTGGTCCTGCCCTTGACCCTGTTCATCATCTGCATCCTCCTCTACTTGAATACGCGGTCCTGGGTGAAGACCGGTATCGTGCTGCTGGCGGTGCCGTTCTCCCTCATCGGGGCCGTGTGGCTGCTGTGGGCGCTCGGCTACCACACCTCGATCGCCGTCTGGGTCGGGATGATCGCCCTGATGGGGCTGGACGCGGAAACCGGCGTCTTCATGCTGCTGTTCCTTGACTTGGCCTATCATGACGCCGTCCGGCAGGGACGCATGCGGACTGAACAGGATCTGGAAGAAGCCATCGTCCACGGGGCGGTAAAGCGGGTGCGCCCCAAGATGATGACGGTCATGGCGGCCTTCATGGGGCTGCTGCCGATCATGTGGTCTGCCGGTACCGGGGCTGACATGATGAAACGCATCGCCGCCCCGATGGTTGGGGGCCTGCTCACGTCTTTCCTGCTGGAGCTGCTCGTCTATCCGGCGGTCTATGCGATCTGGAAATGGCGCTTTGAAATGCGGCAGGGCAGGGCCGAGTGGGTATTGCATCAACCGGGCGGAGCGTCATGAATCATTCTCAGGACGCAACATCGAAGCGTGACCCCGTCTGCGGGATGCAGGGCACCCTTGAGCGGCACGGGCAGTGGTTCTGCAGCGAGCACTGTGCTACGGCGTATGCGAAACAACAGGCGGCAGCTCCGGCTGGCGCCCTCCACGTGCACGCCCGCCGGCACTGGCTGTTGGATCCTTGGGTGTGGGTGCCGCTCAGCGGACTGGGGCTTTGGAGTGCTGGCTGGTGGTTCCCCCCCGCGGCCGCGGTCAGCGAGCAATACCGGGGGTATGTCGGCCGGGTCCTAGTGCCGTCACTCATCGGTCTGGTCATCGGCGGCCTCGTCGACCATTACGTGCCACGCGAATATATCATCCGGTGGCTCTCCGGCTCCCGCAAGCGCGTCATCGCCCGCGCGACCCTCTTGGGTTTTCTGGCCTCTACCTGCAGCCACGGCTGCCTGGCGCTGTCGTTGGAGCTCTACCGTAAAGGCGCTTCCGTTCCGGCCGTCGTCAGCTTCCTGCTGGCCAGCCCGTGGGCCAGTATGTCGCTGACCCTCATCCTTCTCAGCCTCTTTGGACTCCATGGCCTGACGATCGTCGTGAGCGCTCTGGTGGTGGCGTTCATCACCGGCCTGATCTTCCAGCGATTGGCCCGCCGGGGCTTGCTGGAGACCAATCCGAATACCATCACCATCGACGCCAGCTTCTCTATCCGAGCCGACATCGCCCGGCGCTACCAGGCGCATACGTGGACGCCTGCGCATCTGGCTCAGGATGCACGGGGGGTGGCAAGGGGCACATGGTCTCTCGGCCGCATGGTTCTCGGGTGGGTGCAGCTTGGGCTGATCCTCAGCGCAGCGTTAGGCGCGCTGGTGCCGCAGCATGTGTTCCTCCAGTATCTCGGGCCCACCCCCGCGGGGTTGCTCTTGACGCTGTTGGGTGCTACGCTCATCGAGGTGTGCTCGGAGGGCACGGCCCCCTTGGCGTATGAGCTGTACCGGCAGACCGGGGCGCTGGGTAACGCGTTTGTGTTTCTGATGAGCGGGGTCGTGACCGACTACACGGAGCTCGGGGCGCTCTGGAAGACCATCGGGCGGCGGACCGTGTTCTGGCTGGTGACGGTGACCCTTCCGATCGTGTGCGTCATAGGGCTGCTGCTGAACTGGATCCGCTGGTAGACTGAGAGGAGAGGCTCGATGACGATACCGATCCATCCGTTGGTCGTGCATTTTCCCATTGCGCTCATCCTCAGCGCCCTGCTCGTGGACACGCTGGCGATGGTGTTCCGCAAGCCGCACTGGCACCAGGCCTCACTCTGGAACCTCGGCCTGGGGGTGCTGGGTGCTGCGGTCGCGGTGCGCACGGGGGAAGCGGCTGAGGAAACGGTGGAGCGCGTCAAGGGCCTCCATCAGGTGCTGGAGCGCCATGAGCAGTTTGGCACCTGGGCGTTATGGCTCGGGGTTGTTCTTGTGGCATGGCGGCTGCTGCGGCGCGATCGCATGGGGCCGTGGCTGCGGGGACTGACCGTCGCCGTCACGGCGGTGCTGGCTGCCTTCGTGAGTGTTGGCGGATACCTGGGCGGCCGGATGGTCTACGAGTTCGGCGCCGGACAGCACCACCCGAGGTCACAGCAGACACCCGCCGGGCAGCCCCACGATGAGCCCCACCATCACGATGAGGACCACACGCCTTGAGCGCCCGCACGCCATATACCACGCATAACGCCGCGGCTGACACGCAGATCGGCAAGTTGTTAGCTGGGATTCCCGACCCGCTCGACCGCCAGCTCCTGACCGAAATGATGATCTCAGTCTATCGCCTGGGCGTTGACCAATCGACGACCGGCGACCTGAAGATCCTCAACGCGGCCCTCAAAGAACTGCGCTATGCCTTCACGGTGTTCCGCCCCTACCGGTCCGTCCGGAAAGTGGCGATGTTCGGCTCGGCACGCGTCTCCCGCCAGCATCCGGCCTACCCCATCGCGCGGGAGTTCGGACGGCTGATGGCGCGCGCCGGGTGGGGCGTCATCACCGGGGCGGCCAGCGGTATTATGTGGGCCGGGCACGAAGGGGCGGGGCAGACCAACAGCTTCGGACTCAACATCCGCCTGCCGTTCGAGCAGGAGGCCAACCCCATCATCTCGAAGGACCACAAGCTCATCAACTGTAAGTACTTCTTCACCCGCAAGCTGCTCTTCATGAAGGAGTCGCATGCAACCGCCCTGTTCCCGGGCGGCTTCGGCACGCTGGATGAGGGCTTCGAATCGCTCACGCTGGTCCAGACCGGCAAGGCCGACCCCCGGCCGATCGTCTTCGTGGACATCCCCGGCGGCCGGTTCTGGCAGCCGATGCTGACGTTCTTCGAGCGCCAGCTCATTCAGGGCGGCATGATCTCGCCGGAAGACCGCGCCATCTACCGCATCGTGCATACGGCCAAGGCGGCCGCCGAGGAAATCCTCGGGTTCTATGCGACCTACCACTCGCTGCGGTATATCCGCGACCAGCTGGTACTGCGGCTGCAGCATCCGCTGCCAACCGAGGCGCCGGCGCGCCTGACCAAAGAGTTCCGCCATTTGCTGAGCAGCGGCAGCATCCAGCCGTCGGGCCCGCTGGCGGACGAAGCCGAAGAGCCGGAGCTCGCCCACCTGCCGCGCCTCGTGCTGCGGTTCAACCGGAAAGATTTCGGCGGCCTGCTGCAGCTCGTCCGCCGTCTCAACGAGCTCGGTGCTGCGTCCACAACCCACCGCAGCGCGCGCGCGTAATTCCGTATTTTTTCCTTTCCACTTCGCCCCAAAGGCCATACACTGTCCTGGTAATGTTTGGCCGCTGGCGCGCGTTCCGCGTCGACCTCATCCGCTAAGATGCTTCACGCCGATTTCGTCCATCTCCACCTGCATACGAACTACTCCCTCCTGGACGGTGCTTGCCGCATCAGCCCGCTGGTGAAGCGGGCGACCGAGCTGAAGTTCCCCGCCATGGCCATGACCGACCACGGCAACCTCTTTGGGGCGATTGAGTTTTACGACGCGTGCACCAAGGCGGGCATCAAGCCGATCATCGGCTGCGAGGCCTACATTGCCCCCAAGAGCCGCTTTGATCGCACCGGCACCGGCATCCGGGACTCCAACTCGCACCTCGTCCTGCTCGCCAAGGATGAGGAGGGCTACGGCAACCTCATGCGGCTGGTGACGGCCGGCTACCTGGAAGGTTTTTACTACAAGCCCCGCATCGACAAAGAGATCCTGGCCCAGTATCGCAAGGGGCTCATCCTCCTCACCAGCTGCTTGAAGGGCATCCTCAACGTCCACCTCACCCAGGACCAGACGGAGTTCGCGCGCCGCGAGCTGGACGACGTCATCCAGATCCTGGGCAAAGAGAACGTCTACGTCGAGCTGCAGGACCACGGCCTGCCGCAGGAGCACAAGGTCCGGCCCCTGCTGCTGCAGCTGGCGAAAGACGCCGGCGTCAAGTGTGTGGCCACCAACGACGTGCACTACATCGAGCAATCCCACGCCGAAGCGCATGACGTGCTCATGGCGATCCAGACGCAAACGACGATCGATGACCCGCACCGCCTGCGCTATGAGCAGCCGGAGTTCTTCCTCAAGTCGGCCGAGCAGATGAAAACGCTCTTTGCGGAGCACCCGGAGGCGGTCGCCGCGACCCTCGAAATTGCGGAGCGGTGCAACCTGGAGCTGGAGTCGGGCAAGATCCACCTGCCGCACTACGAGCCGCCGGCAGGGAAGACCCAGCAGGACTATCTCCGGCAGCTGTGCTACACCGGCCTCGGCGGGCGCTATCCTCAGCTGGAGGCCCCGTTGACGGAGCGGCTGGAGCACGAGCTGTCCATCATCGAGCAGGCCGGCTACACAAGCTACTTCCTCATCGTCTGGGACTTCGTGCGCTTCGCCAAGGAGCACGACATCCCGGTGGGCCCGGGCCGCGGCTCGGCGGCCGGCAGCCTGGTCAGCTACTGCCTCGGCATCACCGATATCGACCCGCTGAAATACGACCTGCTCTTCGAGCGCTTCCTCAACCCGCAGCGCGTGACCCAGCCGGACATCGACATCGACTTCTGCTACGAACGGCGCAACGAGGTCATCGACTACGTCATCCAGAAGTACGGCAAGACGAACGTCGCCCAGATCATTACCTTCGGCACGATGCAGGCCAAGGCGGTCGTGCGGGACATCGCCCGCGTCATGAAGATCCCTTACGCTGAGGCGGACCGGCTGGCGAAGCTCGTCCCGAACGAGCTCGACATCACGCTCTCGCGGGGGCTGGCCCGGGGGCCGGGGATCATCCACCCCTACCCTACGAACGAGCAGATCAAACAGCTCATGGACACCCGCCGCATCCTCGCAGGGCG
>Ga0080064_1000464_pt1 | contig 107849 bp, 86 predicted proteins | sample Subgrocontami54m_FD_69260 | JGI IMG/M metagenome (GOLD analysis project Ga0080064, IMG submission 69260) | Subsurface groundwater microbial communities from S. Glens Falls, New York, USA - GMW46 contaminated, 5.4 m (SPADES assembly) (version 2) ...
GGATGATTATAGGGCTCCGTCGACTCGGCACATCCTCCGGGTGGCGGGCTCGGGTCTCGCTCAGGATGACAGCGTTCTTATGGCAACGGTGGGGATGATTATAGGGGTCCTTCGACTCGGCCCGGCGCCCGCGTGGCGGGCTCGGGCCTCGCTCAGGATGACAGCTTCAATGAGTTGTGCGGGGGTGATGGCGGCGAAACGTGAGTCTAATCCGCCGTGGCGGCGAGCTGTCCGGGCTCGAGGGTGTCGCCGTGCAGCTCGGCGTGCATGGGCGTCCACATCTCCATCAACCGCGCCTTGAGCTCGCGGGTGAGCGCGTCGTAGGTGGCTTCGGGATCGTTACCGAGCGGCGGGGGATGGATGGGATCGCCGATGGCCATGCGCAGCGGCAGGAATCCCTGGAAGGACTTGCCGCGCGGCCAGGCGTGGTGGAAGCCGTCGAGCGCCACCGGGTAGATGGGCGCTTTCATGTGGATGGAAAGAATCGCCGCGCCCTTCTTGAAGACCTTGGGCGGGCCGTCAATAGAGCGCTCACCCTCGGGGAAGAGCAGGAGCATCTTGCCGCGGCGCAGGCCGTAGGCGCCGGCGCGCATGGCGGGGACCAGGTTGGAGTCCGGATCCACGACGACGATCTTCAGCGAGCGCGCTACCCAGTTCATGATCCCCTGGCCGAAGATCTCGCTGGTCCCCACCGAGAAGTGGTCTCGGAAGAGGGAATAGGGCAGGGCGCTGGCCAGGAAGATGGGATCGAGATAGGCCTGGTGGTTGGGACAAAGGAGAAAGGGTCCGTGGGGCGGCAGCTTCTCGAGTCCCGTGATGCGGAACTGGAAGCGGTCGCGGGCGAAAAGGTCCACCATCTTTCCGAGGAGGAACCAGGCGCGGGTGCGCAGCGGGTGCGGTTCGTCAATGGCCAGCAGTTCGGGGTCGGTAGGTTCGGTGGCGAAGACGGCTTCCCAGCCGGCAAAGCCGCGGGGCGCTCCGGCGGCGCCCACGCCCAAGCCCACGGCGTCCACCCCGGCGCGCACGGCGTCCACCATTTCGCGCACGGTATAGACGCCGGAGACCACGCTCTCATCCACCGCAGAGCCCAACTCGTGCTCGAGCGCCACCAGCAGCTCCACGCGCTCCATGGAGTCCAGCGCCAGGTCGAGTTCCAGGTTGTCGGCGGGATGGAGGAAGGCCGGCGGCGGCTTCACCGCCCGGCGCACCACCTTCAGCGCGCGCTGCACGTCGGGAAGCTCGAGCCAGGCTTGATCGTCGGCGGTCACGGGCCGGGCGGCTTCCGCCGCCGCCGGGCCACCCGCCGCCCGCTTCGCCTCCACCTTCTTCTGAATCTCGAAGCGCTTGAGCTTGCGCGTGGTGGTGCGCGGCAACTCTTCCTGCCAGAGGTCGAAGCTCAAGATGCGCTTGGTCGAGGGCAACTGCTGCGAGAGTCCCTCGAACTCCCAGCGGATGACCTCGCGCGTGTTGACGATATGCTTCTGCTTGAGCAGCTCGAAGTTGGGCACCACCACGCCGTGCAAGCGCTCGGAGAAGGGCTCGCCGGGACGGCTTTGCAAGCCCATCACGCACATCTCCTTCACCCACTGGCACTTCAGGTAGTGCCGCTCCACGTCTTCGGGAGAGATGTTTTTTCCCGAGCTGAGGACGATGACCTCCTTGCGGCGGCCGGTGATGAACAGGTTGCCGCCGGAGTCGAAGTAGCCGAGGTCGCCGGTGTGCAGCCATCCGTCGCGTAGAGCCAGGGCAGTGAGGTCGGGGCGGTTGTAGTAACCCTGCATGACGATGCGGCCGCGGATGGCGACCTCGCCCACGGCAGGGCCCTCGCCGTCCTCCGGCGGCTGCGCGTTCACGATCTTGGCTTCCACGTCCGGCAGCGGCGGGCCGACGGAGCCGATCACGTTGCGCAAGGGCGGCGTGGAAAAGGCCCCGCCGGAGGTTTCCGTGAGCCCGTAGGCTTGCAGGATGTCGAAGCCCAGGGCATCCAGGTCGTGGCCGATGGCAGGATCGAAGCGCGAGCCGCCGGTGATGAGGTAGCGCATGCTGGTCCCCAGGGCCTCGTGCGCTTTGCGGAAAAAGACCTTGCCCAGGTTCCATCCCAGCCGCCGGCCCAGGCGCGAGAGCGACATCAGGAAGCGGAAGGCGGTCTGGGTGGCCGCGCCTCCCTCTTTCACCTGCTTCAGGACGCGCTCGTGGATCAGGTAGAAGAATTGGGGGACGCAGACGAAGATAGTCACCTGGCGCTCGCGCAGGGCGCGCAGCAACTCGGCGGTGTTGAGGGTCTCGAGATAGACGACGCTTGCGCCGCCTGACAGCGGCAGCATGAGGTTGGCCATCTGCGCCAGCGCGTGGAAGAGCGGCAGCACGCCCAGGATGACGTCCGTGGGGCGGATGTCGAGGTAGAGAAAGACGGACTCGATCTCCCCCAGCAGGTTGTCCTGGGTGAGCATGACGCCCTGGGGCTCGGCGGTGGTTCCCGATGTATAGAGGATGACGGCCAAGTCCTCGGGCTTGGTTTCCGCCGGGACGAAGCTGCCGGGGCCGGCGGCGAGGATGGCGTCGAGGCTGGCGGCAAGGTTGGCGGCGCCCACTTCCTCTCCATCGAGCACGACCATGCGGATGGAGAGTCCTTCAGCGGCGCGGCGGGCGGTTTCCAGATTCTTGCGGTCGGTGAAGACGACGGAGGCGCCGCAGTCGCGCAGCAGGCGTCCGATCTGATCCGCCTTAAAGGCGGTGTCGAAGGGAACGGCGACCATGCCCGCGGCCACCGCGCCCAGGTAGGCGGCCACCCAGCGCGGCCGGTTCTGGGCCAGAACCACGCAGCGGCTGCCGCGCGCGACGCCGCTCTCGGTGAGCCAGCGCCCCACCGATTCGGCCATGCGGCGCAGCTCGGCGTAGCTGTGGCGCTCAAGCGAGGCCTCGCGCTGCATCTCGACGGCGCTGTTCTCGGGCCAGCGCTCGGCCGACTCCAGGAACCGCTGGTAGAAACCCTGCATGGTCAGGAGGCCTTACTTGATGATGGCGCCGCAGGCGATGCGGTCGCCGGCGTTGCCCGAGGGGTCGGTCATCAAGTCGTCTGCCTTGGCGTGGATGACCAGCGCCGTGCCGCCGTTCAAGAAGAGCGAGTTCGGCTGGCCTTCTTCGAGCGTCACCTGCTCGTTCCTTACGGTCCCCTTGGCCGTGCCCTTCGGGCCGGCGGTGATGTTCATCATGTCGCCGTTGTGCGAGCCCTCGGGATTCATCAGGCCGTGCTTTTTGAGGTTGGGATTGAAGTGTCCGCCGGCCGACTTGAAGTCGGGCGCGTCACACTTGGCGTTCTGATGAACGTGGATGGCGTGCTCGCCCGGCGGCAGGTTCATCAGATTCACCTTGATGGCGACGCCGTGGCCCTTGGGCGCGATGGTGGCCGTGCCTACGCTTTCCCCCTTGGCGTCCTTGAGTTCGACCACCTTGGGCTTTTCCTTGGCGGAAGCCAGAGCGGTTGCCAGCAGCAGCGCGATCAGTACGGCAAAGTGTCGTTCCATTCCATCCTCCTCGGGACGAGGCAATTATAGGCGGACGAGGCGGCCCGCCTCTACCTGCGCCGTTCGGCCAGCCTGCCGCATCCAATGTGCTAGGCTTGATTCAGGCGATTTTCCGCGCCTTCCGACAAGATCGGGTCCCTTGATCAATACCCTCATCGCCAAAGTCGTCGGCACGAAGAACGAGCGCGAGGTCAAGCGCATCCGGCCGCTGGTGGGGCGCGTTGCAGCGCTGGAGCCGGAGACGGAGCGGCTCTCGGACGCCGAGCTGCGCGCCAAGACCGACGAGTTCCGCAAGCGCATCGCCGACCGCCTGGCCACCGTCCCGAGTGAGCCGGAGGCCAGCCCCGACCGGCTGCGGGAGATGCAGAAAGAACGCGAGCTGGTGGTGAAGGAGGTCCTGGAGGAGCTGCTGCCGGAAGCCTTCGCGGTGGTGCGCGAGGCCGGGCGGCGCGTCGTCCAGATGCGCCACTTCGACGTGCAATTGGTGGGCGGCGTCGTCCTGCACCAGGGCAAGATCGCCGAGATGAAGACCGGCGAAGGAAAAACGCTGGTGGCGACGCTGCCCGTCTACCTGAACGCGCTCGCGGGCAACGGCGTACACGTGGTCACGGTCAACGACTACCTGGCCAAGCGCGACTCGGAGTGGATGGGGAAGATCTACGGCTTCCTGGGGCTGAGCGTAGGCGTGATCGTGCACGGGCTGGACGATACCGAGCGCCGCGAGGCCTATGCCGCCGACGTTACCTACGGCACCAACAACGAATTCGGCTTCGACTACCTGCGCGACAACATGAAGTTCGACCTGACGCAGTGCGTGCAGCGGGGACACAACTTCGCCATCGTGGACGAAGTGGACTCCATCCTGATCGACGAGGCGCGCACCCCGCTCATCATCTCGGGCGAGAGCGAGCAATCCACCGACAAGTACGCCCGCGTGAACCGCATCATCCCCAAACTGGAGCGCGGCGAGGAGATCGACCGGGACGACACCAAGATCCTGACCGGCGACTACGTGGTGGACGAGAAGCGCCATACCATCACGGTCACCGACGAGGGCTGGGAAAAGGTAGAGCAGATGCTGGGCATCGGCAACATCGCCGACCCGGAGAACTGGGACCTGAAGCACCACGTGGATACCGCGGTCAAAGCCCACTCGCTGTACCGCCGCGACGTGGAATACGTGGTGAAGGACGGGGAAGTCCTCATCGTGGACGAGTTCACCGGGCGGCTGATGCCGGGACGGCGCTGGTCCGACGGCCTGCACCAGGCCATCGAGGCCAAGGAAGGGGTGAAGATCGAGCGGGAGAACCAGACCCTGGCCACCATCACCTTCCAGAATTACTTCCGCATGTACAAGAAGCTGGCGGGCATGACCGGCACCGCAGATACCGAGGCGGCCGAGTTCGACAAGATCTACAAGCTCGAGGTGGTGGTCATCCCCACCAACCGGATGCTGCTGCGGCACGAGAACCCCGACGTCGTCTACCGCACCGAGCGCGAGAAGTACAACGCCGTGAGCGACGGGATCGAGGAGCTGCACCAGCGGGGCCAGCCGGTGCTGGTGGGCACCACCTCCATCGAGAAGTCGGAGCGGATCTCCGAACTGCTGAAGAAGAAGAAGGTCCAGCACGTGGTGCTGAACGCCAAGTACCACGAGAAGGAAGCGGAGATCGTGGCTCAGGCCGGGCGCAAGGACGTGGTGACCATCGCCACCAACATGGCCGGGCGCGGGACCGACATCCTGCTGGGCGGCAATCCCGAGTTCATGGCCAAACAGGAGTGCGTCAAGAAAGGAGTGGCGCATCCGGTTCCGCCCAAGGCCGCCACGGCCACGCCGCGCCTGGGAAAAGAGGGCGCCACGCTCTTCTACTACCAGGGCACGGAGTATGAAGTCCCGACCGAGCAATGGGCGGAAGCCTTCCAGCGCTACAAGTCGCAGACCGACGCCGAGCACGATGAGGTGGTCGCCGTGGGCGGGCTGCACATCCTGGGGACGGAGCGGCACGAGGCGCGGCGCATCGACAACCAGCTGCGCGGGCGCGCCGGCCGCCAGGGCGATCCCGGCTCCTCGCGCTTCTACCTCTCGCTCGAAGACGACCTGATGCGCATCTTCGCCAAGGAGTGGGTCTCCAAGTGGCTGGAGCGGCTGGGCATGGAAGAGGGCATCCCCATCGAGTCGCGGCTCATCACCCGGCGCATCGAGGCGGCACAGAAGGCGGTGGAAGTCCAGAACTTCGAGGCCCGCAAGCACGTGCTGGAGTACGACGACGTGATGAATAAGCAGCGCGAGGCGGTGTACGGCTTGCGCCGCCAACTGCTGGAGGGTCTCGACCAGAAGGACCTCATCCTTGAGGACTACGTGGCCAGCACCCTGGGCGACCTACTGGAACAGTTCGCCCCGGAGAAGACCCACCCGGATGATTGGGACCTGGCCGGCCTGAAAAACCAGGTCTCCGGCCGCTTCGGCGTGGACCTGGCCGCCGCGGGCGTGAAGCTGGAGGAACTGGGCCGGCAGGAGCTGGGCGACGCCGTCTTCGAGAAGCTCAAGGAGCGCTACGAGGCCAAGGAAAAACTGCTGGGCCCGGATGCCATGCGCTACCACGAGCGCATGATCATGCTCAGCGTGCTCGATACCCAGTGGAAAGACCACCTGCTCTCCATGGACCACCTGAAAGAGGGCATCGGGCTGCGCGGCTACGGCCAGCATGATCCGCTGGTGGAGTACAAGCGCGAGTCCTTCGAGGTGTTCGAGGAGATGATGCAGCGCTTCCAGGAAGAGACGGTGCGAACGCTCTACCTGATGGAGGTGGTGGCCGCGGACGAGCCAGGCCGCGAACTGGCAGCGGCCTCCGGCGAAGCCAGGGAAGGCCGTGCAGCGCGGGCCCGGGCGACCTCCATCGACGAGTTGGAAGCCGAGTTCCAGCGCAAGAAGCGGCGCGAGCTGGAGCAGGCGCGCCTGGCGGGCGCAGGCGACTACCAGCCGGTGCAGCAGGTTGTGCGCTCCGGCGCCAAGGTCGGACGCAACGATCCCTGTCCCTGCGGCTCCGGCAAGAAGTACAAGAAGTGCTGCGGCATGGCCGCCTGAACGCGCACAACCGTCACAGCCGAGTGTGACCGCGCTCCTGTGAACCCGGCCCGTATCCGGGCATACAATCCTGTCAGCTAGCCAGGAGGTGCAGCCATGCTTGCCGTCCGACTGGTGCGACTGATCGAGTCCCACTCTGAACAGCTTGCCCGGGGGCTGACCGAGAAGGTCTGGAACTCTCCCAAGTGCAGCGATCTGCACAAAGTCCCCGCGGACGAACTCCAGGCGCGCACGCACGAGATCTACCGCAATCTGAGCGACTGGCTGATGAACAAGACGGAGGCCGAGCTAGAGCGGCGCTACACCGAGCTGGGTGCCCGCCGGGCGCAGCAGGGAGTGGCGTTCAGCCACTTCGTGTGGGCCATCACGGCCACCAAGGAGCACGTGCGGGCTTTCGTGCAGCGCGAAGGACTGGCGGACAGCGCCATGGAACTGCACGGAGAACTGGAGTTGCTGCACTTGCTGGACCAGTTCTTCGACCGCGCCCTGTACTACGCCGCGGTCGGCTACGAGCAGGCCCACGCCGTGCGCGCGGCCTAGGGCTTCCCGCCCACGGCCTGGAAGGTCATCTCCTTCGCCGAGCTGCCGCTGCGCGCCTTCCAGGCGAAGAACATCGCGACGTAGGAGTCGGTGATGTAGCCGCTTTCGGAGATTCCCAGGGCGCGCGCCGTGCGGTCGATCCAGTCCGGCGGGCCTTCGATCTCCGCCACGTTGCCGATGGGCGTCTCATCCACCAGCACGTGCCCATGGCCGTCGCTCCAGCCGGTGCGGAATTTCTCATAGCGGAAGGTGGGTTCGAAGCCCAGGGCGCGCAGGATGGCGTCCATTCGGGCTCCGTCGGCGAGCTCGGTCTCGGTCTCGATGCGCGACTTGTGCCGGCCGGCCGTGCCGCGGCCCTTGTGGGTCAGCAACCAGGACTTGCCGTACTTGCGCAGCCGCAGCAGCTCGCCGCGCGTCCGCAGCACCTGGCCGGGCAGATCGTAGAGCGTGTTCATTTCGTGCGCACGCCGCTCCGTGATGCGGAAGCCGGCGGCGCGCAGGACGCGCGTGAGTCGCTTCAGGTCGCGGATGAGGAACTTGATTTCGACTTCGGTGGGCATGCGACGGCAGTATAAAGCAGATCCCTCGCTGCGCTCGGGATGACAAGAGGGAAAGTGGGATGACAAGAGGGAAAGTGGGGTGACAAGAGGGAAATAAGAAGCAGATCCCTCGCTGCGCTCGGGATGACAAGAGGGAAAGTGGGATGACAAGAGGGAAAGTGGGGTGACAAGAGGGAAATAAGAAGCAGATCCCTCGCTGCGCTCGGGATGACAAGAGGGAAAGTGGGATGACAAGAGGGAAAGTGGGGTGACAAGAGGGAAATAAGAAGCAGATCCCTCGCTGCGCTCGGGATGACAAGAGGGAAAGTGGGATGACAAGAGGGAAATAAGAAGCAGGTCCCTCGCTGCGCTCGGGATGACAAAAGAGAAGGGATGACAAGAGGGGAAGAGATGACAAGAGGGGAAGAACGACGTGGGGAGGGCTACTTCTCTCGCGCCACCACGAAGTCCGGCACCCAGAGCAGGGCGCGCTTGATCTCGGAATCAGGGAAGTTGCTTACGCCGTCGCGGGCCTCGCGGGCCAACTGGTTCGCGAGGGTGGTGGCCGCCTCGATGGAGCCGTAGCGGTTGAGGACCTCGAGGACTTGAGGGTGGGCGACGCTCTGAAACGCTCCCTCGCGCAGCACGGTCTCGATGAGCGCGCGCTCTTCCCGAGTGCAATGCTCGAGCGCATGGATCACGGCCATGGTCACCTTGCCTTCGCGCAGGTCGCTGCCCACCGGCTTGCCCAGGACTTCCTCCGAGGCGGTGGAGTCGAGCACGTCGTCCACGATCTGGAAGGCCAGCCCGACCTTGCGGCCATACTCGCCCAGCGTTCGCTCCTCTTCTTCCGTCGCCCCGCCCAGGATCGCGCCCATGCGCATGCACGCGGAAAACAGGCACGCGGTCTTGCGATGGATGAGGTCGAGGTGCTCGTTCAAGGAGATGAGGCGGCCGAGCTTCTCGATCTGCAACAGCTCGCCTTCCACCATCTGCTGGGTCAGTTCGATGAGGACGTCGAGGACCTTGAAATTGCGCTCCTGCACCGCGATCTTGAAGGCCTGCATGTAGAGCCAGTCGCCGGCCAGCACGCACTTGGAGTTGCCCCACTGGGTGTTGGCGGCGGGACGCCCGCGGCGCGTCTGGGCCTCGTCGATGATGTCGTCGTGCACCAGGGTGGCGGTGTGGATGATCTCCACCACCGCGCCCAAGCGGATGGCGCCGCGCCCCTTGTAGTCGAAGAGCTTGGCGGCCAGCAGCAGCAGCGCCGGGCGGATGCGCTTGCCGCCGCCCTCGCGCAGGTGCTCGCCGATCTCGGTGATGGCCTGGACGCCGGAGACGGTGTCGCGCCCGAACTCGCGCTCGATGGCCGCCAGGTCCTCGCGTAGCAGCTCGAAGACCTCGCGCGCCGATGATGTGACGGGTGTGGCCAATGCTCTTTCCGTGGAGGCGCCGGTTCGGGCGTCTCGTTTTTGCGGACCCTCAGTTCGAGCGATAGTTATCGAAGCGCATGTCGATGCCGAAATCGCGAGCCCGCAGGAGCGCCATGATCTCCTGCAGCGTGTCGCGGTCCTTGCCGCTCACCCGCACCACGTCTCCCTGGATCGAGGCCTGCACCTTTTTCTTGGAGTCTTTGATGGCCTTCACGATCTCCCGCGCCTTCTCGATGGGGATGCCCTGCTGCATGGTGACGCGCTGGCGCGCGGACGAGCCTGCCGCCGGCTCCACCGCGCCGTAGACCAGGGCGCGCAGCGGCACGCCGCGCTTCACCAGCTTCTGCTGCAGGACGTCGTTGACCGCCTTGAGCTTGTAGTCGTCCGCCGAGCTGATCACGATGGCTTCCTTGCCCTCGAGCACGATGTTCGACTTCGAATCCTTCAGGTCGAAGCGGGTGTGCACTTCCTTGAGCGCCTGCTGGATGGCGTTCGAGACCTCCTGAACATCGACCTTACTGACAATGTCGAAACTGTTTTCTGCCATGAGATCCTTCGCTGCGCTCAGGATTTCGGCTGGCGGCTCAGACGCCGCCAGAACGCCTCAACTTTGCTCACGATGTCGAAGGAGTTTTCGGCCATGCCTCGGTGACGTCTAGTGTAGCCCAGGCCGCGCCTGCGCCGGCTCTTTACGAATATTTCGCAGGTTAAAGAAGGAATAGAAGTTTTGGCCGGTGGCCTCGCCCACTTCTTCCGGCGAGAGGCCGCGAAGCTCCGCGATCCTGGCGGCGACGGCCGCGACGAAGGCGGGCTCGTTGCGCTTCCCGCGATGCGGCGTCGGGGCCAGAAAGGGCGAATCGGTCTCGATCAGCATACGGTCGAGCGGCAACTCGCGCGCGGCCTGGCGAATGTTCTCGGCCTTGGCGAAGGTGACGTTGCCGGCGAAGGAGATGAGGAAGCCCATCTCCAGCGCCGCCCGCGCGTGCGTCAGGCTTCCGGTGAAGCAGTGCAGGATGCCGCCCAGTCCGTTCGACGCCCAATGTTCGCGCAGGAGCGCCAGGCAGTCGTCCCAGGCGTTCTCGCTCGCGTCCGAGGGGCGGCAGTGGATGACGATGGGCAGCCTGGCGGCCCGTGCTTGTTCCATCTGCCGCCGGAAAACAGTTTGCTGCACCTCGCGCGGCGAGTGGTCGTAGAAGTAGTCGAGGCCGATCTCGCCCCAGGCGATGACCCTGGGATGGCGCGCCAGCCGGGCCAGCTCCGCGAAATCTCCTTCATCGGCCAGCTTGGCTTCGTGAGGATGGATGCCCACGGTGGCGTAGATCCATGGGTGCTGCTCCGCGAGTTGAATGCCGCAATCGAGCGACCCCGGCCCCGTCCCGCTGCCGATAGCGACGATGGTCTCGATGCCGGCGGCGCGGGCGCGCTCGAGCACGGCCTCGCGGTCGGGGTCGAACTGCGACATCTCGAGGTGGGCGTGGGAGTCTACGAACATTGTGAGATTGGGTAATCGGGCAATTGAGTAATTGAAGACGAATCCAGATGTCCCAATTTCCCGATTTCTCAATTACCAGATTACTCAATCACTTCAGTCTTGCCCCGACCGGCACGTCCTCCAGAAATCCGGCCAACACGGGGGAACCCTTATCTCCCACCGAGGCGGCCAGGATCATGCCGTTCGATTCCACGCCGCGCAGCTTGCGCGGCGCCAGGTTCACCACCAGCACCACCTTGCGGCCGATGAGCGACTCCGGCGCGTACGTCTCGGCGATGCCCGCTACCACCTGACGCACTTCCGTGCCGATGTCCACCTCCAGGCGCAGCAGCCGGTCGGCGCCCTGGACTTTCTCCGCCACCTTCACCTGGCCCACGCGCATCTCGACCTTGGCGAAGTCGTCGATGGAGATTTTGCCATCGGAGGCAGCGGGCGCCGCCGGCTTGGCGGGTGGAGCGACGGGAGCGGCCGCCGGCTCGCTCTTCTGCGGAGCTGCGGGCGCGTTGCTGGAGCGTTCTTCTTCCATTTTCTGCATCCTTTCGATTGCGGACTTGTCGGCACGCGGGAAGACGCCTTCGATTTTTCCCAGGCGGGTCTTGGCTTTGAGCTGGCCCCAGGCCAGGCGGTCGAGGCGCACCTTTGCGATCTCGCCCAGCCCCATCTGTTTCCATATGCGCGCGGTGGATTCCGGCACCACCGGATGGGCCAGCGCCGTGACCACGCGCAGCGCCTCGGCGGCGGTGTAGAGGACCGCACCCAGGCGCGCGCGGCTGGACTTGTCCGACTTCTCCGCCAGCGCCCAGGGTTGCTTCTCCACGATGTACTTGTTCACCGCGCCCACCAGCGACCACGCCGATTCGAGCGCGCGGGAGAACTCGAACCGTTCGAAGTGCGAGCGGAATTCCTCGATGACCTTTGCGGCGCGCTTGGCGACGGCCTTTTCCGCGGCCGCGGGCTTGCCCGCAGCGGGAATCGCGCCGTCAAAGTAGCGCGCGATCATGGTGAGAGTGCGGCTGGAGAGGTTCCCCAGATCATTAGCCAGGTCGGAGTTGTAGCGATGGACCAGGGCATCAAAGGAGAAGGAGCCGTCCTGTCCGAAGACGATCTCGCGCAGCAAAAAGTAGCGCAGGGCGTCGTTGCCCAGGACGTCCACGACGGTCTCGGCGCGCACCACGTTGCCGCGCGACTTCGACATCTTGCTGTCTTCGAAGAGCAGCCAGCCGTGGGCGAAGAGCGAGCGCGGCAGGGGCAGTCCGGCGGCCATCAGGAAGGCCGGCCAGAAGACGCAGTGGAAACGCACGATCTCCTTGCCGATCATGTGCACGTCGGCGGGCCAGTAGCGCTTGAACTTCCTGGCGTCGGCGCCGTAGCCGATGGCGGTGATGTAGTTGGAGAGCGCGTCCAGCCAGACGTACATCACGTGCTTGGGGTCGCCGGGCACCGGGACGCCCCACTGGAAGGTGCTGCGGCTGATGGAGAGGTCGCGCAGGCCGCCGCGCACGAAGGAGATGACCTCGTTGCGCCGCGTCTCCGGACGGATGAAGCCGGGGTGCTCGTCGTAATAGCGCAGCAGCTTCTTCTCGAAGGCGGAGAGCTTGAAGTAGTAGTTCTCCTCGCTCACCGTCTCGGTGGGGCGGCCGCACTCGGGGCAGGGAGCGCCGGTCCCGGCGGCGTCCACGTAGAGGTTGTCGTAGATGCAGTACTGGCCGGAGTAGGTGCCCTTGTAGATGTGCCCGTTCTTCTCCAGGACGCGCCAGAGCTCCTGCGCGCCGCGCTTGTGGCGCTCTTCGGTGGTACGGATGAAGTCGTCGTAGGTGATGCCCAGGCGATCGAAGGTGGCGCGGAACTCTGCCGCCACGGAATCCACCCAATGCTGGGTGGTCTGGCCGGCGGCGGTGGCGGAGCGTTCGACGTTGACCCCGTGCTCGTCGGTCCCGGTGAGCAGGAAAGTGTGGTCGCCCAGCATGCGGTGGTAGCGCGCCACCGCGTCGCAGACGATGGTGGTGTAGGCGTGGCCCAGGTGCGGGCGCGCGTTCACGTAGTAAATGGGCGTGGTGATGTAGAACTTGCCCTTAGCCATTCTGCTTTTCCAGATACGCGCGAACCGCTTCCTGCATGACGGACTTGAGCGGAAGGCGGCGGCGCGCGGCGATGCGGCGGCAGTCCTCGTACTCGGGGGCGAAGTTGGCGACACTGCCGTTGAGGCTGGCGACCTTCAGCCGCACCGCGCCCCAGGGCGTCTTCACGCTCAGGGAGCGCCTATGCAGGACGTGGCGGCGCTCCTCGCGCATGCGCACGCCCAGCGTGGTGGTCTCGGCGAAGAGGAGATGCGCCAGCCGGGAGGCGTCTTTCGGTTTCGCAAGCACGGTCAGCAAGATTCCCGGGCGGTTCTTCTTCATCTGCACCGACGTGGCAAAGACGTCGAGCGCGCCCGCGGCCAGCGCCCGCTCCATCACGTATCCGAAGAGTTGCGGGTTGAGGTCGTCGAGGCTGGCTTCGAGGACGGTGATTTTGTCTTCGCCCTGCGCCGCGGCGCGGCTCTCACTCGCGGCCTCGCCCACGGTCAGCCGCAGGACGTTAGAATGTCCGGGGAAATCGCGCGTGCCGGCGCCGTATCCGGTGGCGGCGATCTTCATGGCAGGGAAGCTGGCGAAGCGCGAAGCCAGGGTCTTCACGATGGCGGCGCCGGTGGGCGTGACCAGCTCGGCTTCGAGCCCAGAGGAGTACACCGGAGCGCCGCGCAGCAGCTCGACCGTCGCCGGCGCGGGGACGGGGAAGCGTCCGTGGTCGCAGACCACCGTGCCGCCGCCCACGTTGAGCGGTGACGAGACCCACTCGTCCACGCCCAGAATCTCGGCGCCCACGGCGGCGCCGACGATATCCACGATGGCGTCGGCGGCGCCCACCTCGTGGAAGTGCACCTTCTCTACGCTGGTGTTGTGGATCTTGGCTTCGGCCACGCCCAGCGCCTCGAATATGGAGAGCGCGGTTGTCTTGACGCCGGCCGGGAGCCCGGCTGCGGCGATGATCCCCCGAATCTCTTTCAGCCCGCGATGCCCGTGCGCCACAGCCGCCTTCCGCGGCGCGGGGTGGTGGTGCCCATGTTCGTGGTCGTGGTTCTGCCGCGGCCGGTCCTTCTTGCCGCGGACCAGCACGTCCACCTTGGTGGCGCTGATGCCGGCGCGCTGAACGCGCGAAACTTCCAGCCGCGCTCCCACCTTGAGTTCGGCCACCGTCTGCTGGAGCACCGGGGCGGGGACGCCGGCATCCACCAGGGCACCGAGGAACATGTCGCCGCTGATTCCGGAAAAGCAATCCAAGTAAGCGATGCGCATGGGTAAACTGCGCGCGAGGCGCGCGCGGCAAGTCCGCGTTCATGATAGGGAAGCAGTGGCGTGGCGTCAAACCGGGCGGCGCGCGGACGTTTGCTATAATCGCCTTTTTGTTCAGTGACTTACGAGGACTCCTGAAACTTGTATCGCCACTTCCAACGCCGCCTCGCCGAACCCATTCGCGGATTCCTACGCAAGCAATACCAGCTTGAAATCGAAAACATCGTGGTGGAACAGCCGCCGCGGGTGGAGATGGGAGAGTACGCGCTGCCGCTCTCGTTCGAGCTGGCCAAGAAGCTCAAGAAGGCGCCGCGGAAGATCGCGGAAGAGATCGTCGCCGGCGTGGGCGAGATCGCCGGCTTCGAGAAGCTGGAGGTCGCGGGCGCGGGCTACATCAACGCGCGGGTGAAGCGGGCGGAGCTGGCCGCGGCGCTGTGCCAGCCGCCGGGAGAAGCGCCCGCGCTCGCGGAACGGATCCTGGTGGAGCACACCAGCGTGAATCCCAACAAGGCGGCGCACATCGGGCACCTGCGCAACGCCATCCTGGGGGATAGCTTCGTGCGCCTGCTGCGCGCCAGCGGCCGCTCGGTCGCCGTCCAAAACTACATCGACAACACCGGCGTGCAGGTAGCGGACGTGGTGGTGGGGCTGCTCCACCTGGAGAAGAAGTCGCGCGCCCAGGTGGAGGAGCTCGTCGAAGGGCCGCGCTTCGACTACTACTGCTGGGACCTCTACGCCCGGGTCTCGCAGTGGTACGAGGAAGACAAGAAAAACCTGGAGCGCCGCAGCGAAGTGCTGCACGCCATCGAGGCTGGAGGGAATGAGACGGCGGAGATGGCCGAGCTGGTCGCCACCGACATCGTTCGCCTGCACTTGGAGACCATGCAGCGCCTGAGCGTGGAATACGACTTCCTGCCGCAGGAGAGCGAGATCCTGCGGCTGAAGTTTTGGGACGCGGCCTTCGAGCAGCTCAAGAAAAAGGGCGTACTCACGCTGGAGAGCCAAGGGAAGAATGCCGGCTGCTGGGTGATGCAAAGACAAACCAAAACCGCGGAGGACGCAGAGGACGCGGAGAACCAAAAAGTCATCGTGCGCTCGAACGGCACGGTGACCTACGTGGGCAAAGACATCGCCTATCACCTGTGGAAGTTCGGGCTGCAGGGGCGCGAGTTCCCCTGCCGCCGCTTCTACAAGTATCCCAGCGGCCACCAGTGCTGGATCTCGACGGCGACCGAGCGCGGCGAGGCGGACGCGCCGCATTTCGGCGGGGTCGCCGCCATCTACAACGTCATTGATTCGCGCCAGGCGGAGCCGCAGAACCAGGTCATCGAGGCGCTTCGCGCCCTGGGCTACCAGACTCAAGCCGATCGCTACACCCACTTCGCCTATGAGATGGTGGCGCTCACCCCGGGCTGCGCCGCCGAACTGGGCTACAACCTCTCGGAAGAGGATCGGGGCAAGGCCTTCATCGAGGTCTCCGGGCGCAAGGGCTTCGGGGTGAAGGCCGACGACCTGATGGACGCGCTCATCGCCCCCGCCCGCAAGGAGGTGGACAGCCGCCACGCCGACCTGCCCTCGGCCGAACGCGGCCAGATCGCCGGGCAAATCGCCATCGGCGCCCTGCGCTACTTCATGCTCAAGTTCACCAAGGGCTCCGTCATCGCCTTCGACTTCAAGGAAGCGCTCAGCTTCGAGGGCGAGACCGGACCGTACGCTCAGTACGCCGTCGTCCGCGCCACCAACATCTTTCGCAAGGCAGGGGTGGAGCCGGAGCGGGCGCTGGCAGCGAAGGTGGATTTCGCCAAGTACATGGCGGGCGAGGCGGGGAATGAGATCTGGGAGCTGTGGCTGGCGGCGGCCAAGCTCTCACACGTGGTGGAGCAGTGCATCGCGACCACCGAGCCGGCGCACGCAGCCAAGTACGCCTTCACGCTGGCCCAGCTTTTCAACAACTTCTACCACCGGCATCACATCCTGCACGAGCCGGACGCGGAGCGGAAGCAGTTCCTGCTGGCTACGGCGGCGGTGGTGCGCCGGGAGCTGGTGAGGACGCTGGAGCTGATGGGCATCTCGTGCCCGACGGTGATGTGAGGCCCTGGTTGCGTCCCAAGGTGGCGGCGAGGAAAACCAACCCCCAGGTCCCTCGACTCGCCCTCACTTGCTCCCTCGCTCCGCTCGGGAGCGCTCGGGCTTCGCTCGGGATGACAATCCCTTGAAGGGGGCGTTCTTTCGGCACGGCTCAAGCCGTGCCCATCCGAAAGAAAAGCCTACAGACGGCTGAAGCCGTGCCCCTCCGAAAGAAAAGCCTACAGACGGCTAGAGCCGTGCCCCTCCGAAAGAAAAGCCTACAGACGGCTGAAGCCGTGCCCCCTCCGAAAGAGAAGCCTACAGACGGCTGAAGCCGTGCCCCCTCCGAAAGACAAACCTGCAGGTTAAGAAGGGGCGGAGCGCTCATGGAATTGCTGGTTCCCGGCCCACACCCAGCGCATCCGCCACCCGGTTGATGTAGTTGAACCAGGAGGCGATGAGGGTGATCTGGAGGATGCCGCGGTCGTCGAAGCCGGTGGCGCGCAGTCGCTCGTGGTCGCGCGGGGAGATCTCAGTAGCGTCGCGCGTGAGCTTCACCACGAAGTCCAGCATGGCGCGGTCCTGCGCCGAAAGCTCGGCTTGGGTGTAGTCCTTCTTCAGTTGCTCGACGAACTTCTCATCCAACGTGACCCGACGCAGAAACTCTGCGTGAGAGACGATTCAATAGTGGCAGCGGTTGGTCGCCGAAACCAGCGTGGTGATCATCTCGTGCTGGCGGCGGGTGAGCGGCAGTTCCGGCGACATGAGAACGCCGAAGGTGGCGAAGGCGTGGAAGAGCGCCTCGGGGATGAGGCTGTGCGAGGCCACGATGGCCGCCGGGCCGTCCGGCGTGGGCTGCGCCGGCGTGGCGTACTCGACGGGATAGAGCGTCTTCTGCTTTTCCATCGCCTCGAGCAGTTGCTGGCTGGCTTCGGCGAGCGGGATGGTTTTGATCCAGGTCATGTCGGCCTAAAAGTCTACTTCACACGTAGAGACGCCCGTCAGGGCGTCTCCTTCTTAGGGTCAAAGGCGAGACGGCCTGACGGCCGTCTCTACAGGGAACTATTTTTCGAATCCGCGCACGAACTCGACTACGCTCCGCACGGCGACGCCGGTGGGCCCCTTGGCGATCCAGGGCTTGGTCTCCTCCATCCAGGCGACGCCGGCGATGTCGAGGTGGATCCAGGGCGTGTCCTCGGCAAACTCCTTGAGGAACATGGCGGCGGTGACGGCGCCGCCCCAGCGTCCGCCGGAGTTGACGATGTCGGCGATGCCGCTCTTGATGATCTCGCGGTACTCGTCGTCGAGCGGCAGGCGCCACATCTTCTCCCCGGCGCGGTCGAGGGCGCGGCGAAAGCGCTCGCAGCTCGGCTCGTCGTTGGAGAAAACCCCGGCCTGCACCATCCCCAGCGCCACTACCACGGCGCCGGTCAGCGTGGCGGCGTCGATCAGGTGGGTGCAGCCCAGGCGGCGGGCGTAGGTGAGGCCGTCGGCCAGCACCAGGCGGCCCTCGGCGTCGGTGTTGATGATCTCGATGGACTTGCCGGACATGGCGATCTGCACGTCGCCGGGCTTCTGCGCCTTGCCCGAGGGCATGTTCTCGGAGGCGCAGACCAGGGCGATGACCTTCACCTTGGGTTTGAGCAGCGCGATGGCGCGCATGGCGCCGAGCATGGCCGCGCCGCCCGCCATGTCGTACTTCATCTTCTCCATGCCGTCGGAGGGCTTGATGGAGATGCCGCCGGAATCGAAAGTGATGCCCTTGCCCACCAGGCCGAGCACCGGCTTCTTGGGCGCGCCCGTGGGCGAGTAGCGCAGCACGATCAGCGCCGGAGGCTCGTCCGAGCCTTGAGCCACGCTCCAGAAGGCGCCCATCTTCAGCTTCTTGATCTTGTCCGCGCCCAGAATTTCGCAGGTCAGCGCCTTCGAGCCAGTCTCAGCCACCATCTTGCGGGCGCGCTCGGCAAGCATGGTCGGGGTCATGCGGTTGCCGGGCTCGTTCACCAGCTCGCGGGTGAAGTTCTGCGACTCGCCCAGGATGCGCGCTTCCTCCAGCGCACGCCCTACAGCTTTCAGGTTCGAGCCCGCGGGCGCGACCACGGTCACAGCTTCGATGCTTTGGTCCTTGCGGTCGCTCTTATAGGTGTCGGGATCGAAGTTGCCGACGAAGGCGCCCTCCACGATGGCGCGCACGGCCGCGGTGGCCCCGCCAGCGATCTTGAGAGCGGCAAAGGCAAAGCTGCGGATGGATTTCGGCTTGAGAGCTCGCGCGGCCGCGCCCGCCAGCCAACGCAGTTCGTAGGCGGAAAAATCCTTGGCTTTGCCGCCGCCAACCAGCAGCAGGCGCTTGGCTTTCAGTCCCTGGGGCCGGTGCAGCAGGACGCTTTCAAAGATCTTTCCCGTCATCTCGCCCGAAGTGATGGCGTCGGCCGCGGCGGCGGCAAGGGCCGCGTCGCCGGCAACCTTCGGGGCGGGTTTGTCCTTCTCGCCGTGGTCGAGCACGACCGCGACCAGGCATTCGGTTTCGACTTCCGCGGGCTTACTGAATGAGAGCGATGTCTTCATCAGGCTTGTCCTCCGTGTCTCCGTGGTGGATCAGGTTTTCCGGCTGCGGACGATGGCGGCGCGCGCCTCGCGGTCCGCGTCGCGCCGGCGCAGGGTCTCGCGCTTGTCCCAGAGCTGCTTGCCCTTGGCGACGGCCAGCTCGCACTTCACCCGCCCGCGCTTGAAGTAGAGGCGCGTGGGGATGAGCGTGAGTCCCTTCTGCTGGGTGCGGCCCAGGAGCTTGCGCAACTCCTCTTGATGCACCAGCAGCTTGCGGGTGCGCAGCGGCTCGTGATTGTAGATGTTGCCGTGCTCGTAGGCGCCGATGTGGGCATTGAGCAGCCAGAGTTCGCCGCCCTTGACCAGACCGTAGGCGTCCTTCAGGTTCGCCCGCCCGGCGCGGATGGCCTTGACCTCCGTGCCCGTGAGCACCACTCCGGCCTCGAACTTCTCCAGCAGGAAGTAGCGATGTCCGGCGGCGCGGTTGACGGCGGCGTCGCGCAGCCCGGCGGCGGTGGGGTCGCGCGGCGGGCGCTTGGGCTTTTCCGGTTTGATGGGATGTGAACGCTGGCGGGGCATGGGGAATCAAGAGGTTACGGGCCAAAGTTCGTATGCTAGCACAGGGCTGGAGGCCGCGGCGGCCCTCCCGGAGGCGGTGCTATAATCGCGGTTTTCCGCCGGGGACCGGCCCGCTCGCCTGACCTCGAAAAGGAGTTGGATGAGGAAACTTGCCCGCCTGATGGCGTTGCTGGCTGCGCTTCTGCCGGCGCTTCCCACGGCCGCCGATGAGGCCAAGACTCTCTACAAGAAGGGTAACGAGGCGGAGCTGCGCCAGAATTACGAGGCCGCGTACGACGCCTATCGCAAGGCCTGGGAATTGAAGCCCGGCGACCTGAAATATCGCACCTCCATGGAGCGCCTGCGCTTCCTGGCGGCGTCTTCGCACGTGCATCGCGGCCAATTGCTGCGCGAGGGCGGCAGCTTGCCAGAGGCGCTGGCGGAATTCGAGAAGGCTGCCGAGCTCGATCCCTCCAGCTTCATCGCGCAGCAGGAGATCCGCCGCACCCGCGCCCTCATCGAGGCGCAGCAGGCTGCTCCTCCCGCGAGTGCTCCGGCGCCACCACCCACCAGCAGCCTGAGCAAGCGCATCCAGGAGGCGCAGGGGCCGGTGGAGCTGGCTCCCATCTCCGATCAGCCCATCACCCTGAAGCTCTCCGGCGACAGCCGCATGATCTACGAAAGCCTGGGCAAGATCGCCGGCGTCAACGTGCTCTTCGATCCGGACTACACCCCGCGGCGGGTGAGCATCGAATTGAACGCCGTCACCCTGAACCAGGCGCTCAACATCGCGGCCCTGGAGTCCAAGACCTTCTGGCGTCCGGTGACCTCGAACACCATCTTCATCGCCGCCGACACCAGCGCCAAGCGCAAGGAGCTGGAGCAGAGCGTCATCAAGAGCTTCTATCTTTCCAATCTCTCGGCGGCCAGCGAGCTGCAGGATGTGGTGAACGCGCTGCGGCAGATCCTGGAGTTCAGCCGGGTGCAGCAGGTGCCGTCGCAGAACATGGTGATTGTGCGCGGCACGCCCGACCAGGTGGCCCTGGCCGAGAAGCTGATCAACGACATCGACAAGGCGCGGCCCGAGGTCGTGGTAGAAGTGGCGATGCTGGCGGTACGGCGCGACAAGCTGCGCCAGTTGGGCCTCCGCCCGCCCACCAGCTCCACCATCCAACTAGCGGGGACCACCACCACCAGCACCGGCACGAGCGGCACCACCACCACCACCACCACGCCCGGCACCATCAGTCTGGCCAAGTTGGGCAGCCTGTCGGCCAACGACTTCATCATCACCATTCCCCCGGCCACGGCCACGCTGCTGTTCACCGACGACAACACCAAGGTCCTCGAGAACCCTCAGATCCGGGCGCTGGACGGCCAGAAGGCATCGCTCAAGATCGGCGACCGCGTGCCCATCGCCACGGGTTCGTTCCAACCGGGCATCGGGGGCATCGGCGTCAACCCCCTGGTGAACACCCAGTTCCAGTACATCGACGTGGGCGTGAACATCGACATCACGCCGCGGGTACACGCCGGGCGCGAGGTCACGCTCAAGCTGATGCTGGACGTCTCCAACGTGTCTGGGCGCGTGAACATCGGCGGCATCGAGCAGCCGGTCATCGGCCAGCGCAAGATCGAGCACGAGATCCGCCTGAAAGAGGGAGAGGTCAACCTACTGGGCGGCATCTTCGAAGAGCAGGACATTAAGTCCCTGGCTGGCATTCCGGGACTGGGGCGCATCCCGTTCTTCCGCTATTTCTTCTCCGAGGAGAAGAAAGAGAAGATCGATACCGAGATCGTCTTCATGCTGATTCCGCACATCGTGCGCGGACGGGAGCTGAGCGAGCTGAACGAGAAGACCCTGGACGTGGGAACGGGCGCGGCCATCGACCTGCGCCGCGCCGGCAACGCGGAAGCGCCCAAGCCTCCGGCTGCGGCTCCCAGTGGAGCGGCGCCGGGAACCCAGCCGTCGCCAGCCGCCACGGAAGCCTCTCCCGCCCCGGCGGCTGGCAAACCTGCTCCCCGCGGTCCGCGCGCTCTGCGCTTCGACCCCCCGGAGAGCACGCAGGCGGTGGGCTCGACCTTCACCGTCAACGTCGTCTACAGCGGCGCCGATCCCGTCTATGCCGTGCCCATCCAGCTTTCCTATGACGCGCGAGTGCTGCAATTGCTGAACATCTCGAACGGCGGCTTCCTGGCAGGCGACGGGCAGCCGGTGGCGCTGGTCCACCGCGAAGATCCGCCGGGGACGCTGCAGGTAAGCGTCACGCGGCCGCCGGGCGCGGGCGGCGTGGCGGGCGAGGGAGCGGTGTTCACCCTCACCTTCGCGGCCAAGGCGCCGGGGCAGTCTGCGTTGATCATCACCCGGCCGGGGGCGCGCGACGCCAACATGCAGATGCTGCAGGTGACGGCGGCGCCGGCCACGGTCACCGTCCACTAGCCGCCGCGGAGCCAGGATATTTTTATGCTTTGGTTGGCGCGCAGGGTCGTGGCCTCTGGCCGAGCGGGGAAGCGCGGAGTCACGCTGATCGAGCTGGTGGTGGCCATCACCATCCTGCTCATCCTGACCAGCGCCGCCATCCCCATCGCCCGCACCCGCATCAAGCGGGAGCGGGAGCGCGATCTGCGCCGCGACCTGTGGGAGATGCGCGACGCCATCGACCGCTACAAGGACGCCGCCGACCGCGGCGCCTTCCAGATCAAGGTGGGCAGCGAGGGCTATCCGCCCGATCTCGAGACCCTGGTGAACGGCGTGGACGTGCAGGGCAAAAAGGTGCGCTTCCTGCGCCGCATCCCCGTGGATCCCATGACCGGCGGTACGGAGTGGGGCCTGCGCTCCATGCAGGATGACCCGGACTCCACCTCCTGGGGCGGGCAGAACGTCTTCGACGTGTATACCAAGGCCGAGGGCACCGCCCTGGACGGGACCAAATACTCGGAATGGTGATTCGGCGGAAACAACCCGCGCGCGGCTTCACCCTGCTGGAGCTGATGGTGGTGATCAGCATCATCCTGATCCTGCTGTCATTTGCCGTGCCCGCCTACCAGCAGCACATCAAGAAGGCGCGGGAGGCGGTGCTGCGCGAGGACCTCTACCAGATGCGCTCGGCCATCGACCAGTACTCGCTGGACAAGCTGCGCGCGCCCCAGGCGCTGGAGGACTTGGTCAGCGCCGGCTACATGCGCGAGATCCCGCTCGATCCCATCACCAACTCCCGCGACACCTGGGTGGTGGTGCAGGAGGACGTGGTGCTGAGCGTGGACCAGAACCAGCCCGGCATCTCGGACGTTCACAGCGGGTCCACCCTCGCCGCCAGCGATGGCAGCCCCTACGGCTCGTGGTGAGAAATGTTTGAGCGCTACACCGAGTCCGGTCGTCGGGCAGTCTTTTTTGCTCGATATACGGCTTGCCAGGCAGGTGCTCAAGAGATCCGTCCCCACCACATCCTGCTAGGCATCGCGCGTGAGAGCAATCCTCGGCTGGAGCGTCTCTTTCAGCTTCGGGGTAGGTATCAGCAGCTCAAGTCTGAAGTCGAAGCGGCCGATCCTTTCGGCAAGCCTCTAGAAGGACAACCCAACATACCGTTGGATGATCCAGCTAAGCGTGTGTTGACATACGCCGCGGAAGAAGCAGAGAGCTTGGGGCACCTGCCAATCGAGCCCGAACATCTCCTGTTGGGGCTGCTTCGGGAGAAGGACAGCATTGCCGCCAGGACGCTTGAGGCAATGTCAATAAATCTGGAAGGTGCTCGGAAGAAGGTTTCGTCGATTATTCCAGATACTCCCCCTCCAACAAGAAGTACTCTATTGAGCCTGCTTAGCGGCACGGTTCCGCTTCATGTTCGAACCATGTCCATCTGGACCTTCCTTGTGTGCCTTGTGCTCGCCTTCGCCATCGGATTTTGGACCGCCGCTCTGTGGCTTCTGCGGTGATTCGCTTGAATCACTTAGGGCCACCCACTACTATCATCTCCTGATGCCCGTCGAGACTGAGCTCAACCACCGCGCCTACACCCCGGTGAAGGCGCCGCGCGGCAACACGCTCTCCTGCAAAGGTTGGCAGCAGGAAGCCGCCATGCGCATGCTCATGAACAACCTCGACGAAGAGGTCGGGGAGCGCCCCCAGGACCTGGTGGTCTATGGCGGCACGGGCAAGGCGGCGCGCAACTGGGAGTGCTTCCACGCCATCGTGGCCGCGCTCAAGGCGCTGGAGAACGACGAGACCCTGCTGGTGCAGTCGGGCAAGCCCGTGGGCGTCTTCCGGACGCACGAGTACGCCCCGCGGGTGCTCATCGCCAACTCGAACCTGGTGGGCCACTGGTCGAACTGGGAGAAGTTCAACGAGTTGGAGCGCATGGGCCTGATGATGTACGGCCAGATGACCGCGGGTTCGTGGATCTACATCGGCTCGCAGGGCATCATCCAGGGAACGTTCGAGACCTTTTCCGCCGCCGCCGAAAAGCACCTGGGCGGGTCGCTGGAAGGAAAGCTGGTGGTTTCGGGCGGGATGGGCGGGATGGGCGGCGCGCAGCCCCTGGCCGCCACCATGGCCGGCGCCGCCTTCCTGGGCATTGACGTGGACCCGGAGCGCATCAAGAAGCGCCTGAAGACCGGCTACTGCGACTTCATGGTCAACTCGCTCGACGAGGCCGTGCGCATCCTGAAGAACGCGGTGCGTAAGAAGGAAGCCGTCTCCGTCGGGCTGGTGGGCAACTGCGCCGACGTGGTGCCGGAGCTGGCCGCGCGCGGCGTCGTCCCCGACCTGCTGACCGACCAGACCTCGGCGCACGACCCGCTCAACGGCTACGTGCCCAACGGCATGACGCTCGAGGAAGCGCTGGCGCTACGCCAGCGCGACCCCAAGGCGTACCAGGAGAAGTCGCTCGACGCCATCGCCCGCCACGTCGAAGGCATGCTGGCGCTGCAGAAGATGGGCGCCGTCACCTTCGACTACGGCAACAACATCCGCACCTTCGCCTTCCAGCGCGGGGTCAAGAACGCCTACGACTTTCCCGGCTTCGTCCCCGCCTACATCCGGCCGCTCTTCTGCGAAGGCCGCGGGCCCTTCCGCTGGGTGGCGCTTTCCGGCGATCCGGCGGACATCGCCGTCACCGACGAGTTGGTGCTGGAGATGTTTCCCGGCAACCGCATCCTCAGCCGCTGGATCGAGCTGGCGCGCAAGCGCATCAAGTTCCAGGGACTGCCGGCGCGCATCTGCTGGCTGGGCTACGGCGAGCGCGCTCAGTTCGGCCTGGCCATCAACGACCTGGTGAAGAAGGGAAAGCTGAAAGCGCCCATCGTCATGGGCCGCGACCACCTGGACACCGGCTCCGTGGCTTCTCCTTTTCGCGAGACCGAGAGCATGAAGGACGGCTCGGACGCGGTCGCGGACTGGCCGCTGCTGAACGCGCTGCTGAACACCGCGAGCGGCGCGTCGTGGGTTTCTATCCACAACGGCGGCGGCGTGGGCATCGGCTACTCACAGCACGCCGGGCAGGTGACCGTGGCCGACGGCACCGACGCCATGGCCAAACGCATCGAGCGCGTGCTGACGAATGACCCTGGCATCGGCGTCGCCCGGCACGCGGACGCGGGCTATGAAGAGGCCATCGAGTTCGCGCACCGTAAGGGTGTGAAGATCCCCGGGGAGAAATAGCGTGGGCGCACAAAAGGGCGCGGCGGCATTGGCGAGCGCGAGCTTCGACGAGCTTCTCCGCCACAACCAAGAGGAGACCGAGCGCTGGCGCGAGTTCTTCGCGGCAACTCCGGCGGCCTTGGACGTGCCGATGGACATGGCGGACATGAAGACTGTCCGAGGCGCCGTGCTCCACATCTTCGTGGTGGAACAGCTCTATGGCGAACGCCTGTCCGGCACCACTCGCGAGCGGTTTTCCTACGAAGACTTTCCCGCGGGTTCACTGGAGCAGCTTTTTGCCTATCACGAGGGTGCGCTGGGGCGTCTTCGCAAACTCCTCGACAGTTATACCGAGGCGCAGTGGAGCGAGCCCATCGAGTTCAAGGCGCGCGTGATGAGCATCACCGCCAGCCGCCGCAAGATGTTCGCGCACGTCTTGTTGCACAGCATGCGCCATTGGGCGCAGGTCGCCATGGTTCTCCGCCAGAACGGTTTCCCACAGGACTGGCAGCACGACTTCATCTTCACTCAGGTGATGGAGTAAGTGGCGCCGAACGTCCAAGCACTCTTGCTGGCCAACATCGGCCAGCTCCTCACCCTGCGTTCGACCACCTTCAAGGCCACCGGCCCGTTGCGTGGGCCGGAGTTGAATGACATTGGGCTGGTGGAAGACGCCGCGGTGCTTTGCGTGGACGGGAAGATCGCCGCCGCGGGCAAGCAGCGCGACGTGCTGCGCGCGGCGAAAGGGAAAAAGCCGGTGGAACTGGACTGCGCCGGCAAGGTCGTCCTGCCGGGATTCGTGGATTCGCACACGCATCTGATCTTTTCCGCGCCCCGGCTCGCGGATTTCGAAGAACGGATTGGCGGAGCGAGCTACGAAGAGATCGCCGCGGCCGGCGGCGGCATCCGCTCCAGCGTTGAGGGCGTGCGCAAGGCGGGCGTCAAAGAGCTGGCGGGGAAGGGGCTGGCCGCGCTCGAGGAAATGGCGCGGCAGGGGACGACCACGGTGGAAGCGAAGTCCGGCTACGGGCTCACCACGGAAGCCGAACTCAAGTCGCTCGAAGCCATCCGCGCCGTCGCCGCCGAATGGCCCGGGACCATCGTTCCCACGCTGCTCGGCGCCCATGTTGTCCCCAAGGAATTCGAGGGCAAGCCGGAGAAGTACGTCAAAGAGGTCTGCGACAGGATGATCCCGCAGGCGGCCAAGAAGAAGCTGGCGGTCTTCGTGGACATTTTCGTGGAGCGCGGCGCCTTCAGCCTGGCCGACGCCGAGCAAGTCTTCGAGGCCGCGACCAAGCACGGGCTGGGAGTGCGCGCGCACGCCTGCCAGTTGAGCGGCCTGGAGGTGTGGCCGCTGCTGCGCTTCCATCCCGCCTCGCTCGACCACATGGACTGGGTGGCGGACGAGGACCTGCCGCAGCTGGCGCGCCGCGACACCGTGACCACGCTGCTTCCCGGCGCCAACTTCTTCCTCGGCCTGGAGCGCTATCCCCCGGCGCGGCGGCTGATCGAGGCCGGCGTGCCCGTGGCCCTGGCCACCGACTACAACCCCGGCAGCTCGCCCGTCGCCAGCATGCCCTTCGTGCTCTCCCTGGCCTGCACGCAGATGAAGATGACGCCGGCGGAGGCCATCGCCGCCGCTACGCTCAACGGCGCGCACGCCCTGCGCCTCGCCCATCGCAAGGGAAGCCTCGAGCCCGGCAAGGACGCCGACCTCGCTCTGTTTGACGTGGACGACTACCGCGAGATCCCTTATTGGGTGGCTGGAATGCATTGTGTTTCTGTGGTGGTGGCGGGCAGCTTCCCGGAAGCCCTGTGAGATGATGTACACGATGAAACCGCGCGCCAGAGACCGTTTGCTGCGATTGCTTGAGAATCCCCCAAAGGGAAGCCGGATCGCTGCCGCCAAGGAATTTGGCGTCGATCTCACACTCAACGTGCGCAAGCTCGGCCTTACGCCCACCGAGCGAATGGAAGAGATGCAGTCTTTCCAGTCCTTTCTCGAGGCGTTGCGCCAGGCCATTCAGGAACAGGCAAGATGACGAACATCCGGTCCGCGCTGCAAGCTCTCCGCGAAGCCGGCGCGGAGTTCGTCGTGATCGGGGCGGTCGCTGCCGTGGCCCGGGGATCGAGCCAGTCAACCCAGGACCTGGATATCTGCTACGAGAGGTCGCCGAAGAGCTTGCAGGGGCTCGCTTCGGCTCTGCAGCCGTACCATCCCCGGCTTCGAGACGCACCGGATGAATCCAAGTTTGTGCTGGATGCAAGAACCCTGGCTGGGGGCATGAACTTCACTCTGACAACGGATCTCGGAGACCTCGATCTGATGGGAGAAGTCGCCGGCGTGGGACAGTACGCCGAGGTGTCGGCCGGAGCCTCCGTGGTGGATCTCTTCGGGCAGAAGTGTGCCGTTGCTTCCCTGGACGTTTTGATCAGGTCGAAGCGCGCAGCGGGCCGGCCGAAGGACCTCCTGATGCTGCCCGAGCTCGAGGCGCTGCGAGAGCTGGAGCGAACGCGAAAGGCGAAGAAGTGACCGCGGGCTGCCGGATTGCGTAAAATCATTGATTCACGCCTTGACCTCTCTGGGCAGTGAGATTCGGAAAGGTGACATGAAACGACTGACCATAGCTGCGATCCTCAGTTTCCTGATGCTGACGGTGAGCGCGAGCGCCCAGCGCCTGCCCGGCAATGCCTACCCGGAGCACTACCAGCTCGCCTTCCACCCCGACCTGAAGGCCGCAAAGTTCCGTGGCCAAGAGGCAATCCATGTCGTGCTCAAGCAATCCAGCGCCACGCTCACCCTGAACTCGGTGGACCTGGAGTATCAGGAAGTGATGGCGCAGGTGGGGAAGAAGACGCTCACGGCCACGGTCACGACCGACCCGCAGAAGGAGACGGCCACCTTCACCTTTCCCGAGCCGCTGCCGGCGGGGAAAGTGCTCATGCACATCCACTTCACGGGGACGCTGAACGACCAGCTTGCCGGCTTCTATTTGAGCAAGGGAGAGGGCCGCAACTACGCCGTGACCCAGTTCGAGGCCACCGACGCCCGCCGCGCCTTCCCCTCGTTCGACGAGCCGGCCATGAAGGCGACCTTCGCCATCACGCTGGTGGTGGACCAGGGCGACACCGCCATCTCCAACGGCCGCATCGTTTCCGACAAGCCCGGCCCCGAGCCGGGCCAGCACACCCTCACCTTCTCCACCACGCGCAAGATGTCTTCGTATCTGGTGGCCATGGCGGTGGGAGACTTCAAGTGCGTGAGCGGGGGAGTGGACGGCATCCCCATCCGCATCTGCTCCACTCCGGACAAGACGCATCTTGCCAGCTTCGCGCTGCGCGCCACCGAGGAGGCGGTGCACTTCTTCAACGGCTACTATCGCGTCCAGTATCCCTTCGGCAAGCTGGACGTGTTGGGGGTGCCCGACTTCGGCGCCGGCGCCATGGAGAACACCGGCGCCATCATCTTTCGCGAGCGCTTGTTGCTGATTGACGACGCCAACGACTCGGCGGGCGCGCACCGCACCGTGGCCGACGTGCTGGCGCACGAGATCGCGCACCAGTGGTTCGGCGACCTGGTGACCGCGCAGTGGTGGGACAACATCTGGCTCAACGAGGGCTTCGCCACCTGGGCCTCGCCCAATCCCGCCAAGTCCTGGAAGCCGGAGTGGAACCCGCAACTGGACGAGGTGCAGGACACCGGCGCCTCGCTGAGCGTGGACTCCGCCGCCTCCACGCGCGCCATCCGCTCCAAAGCCGAGAGCCGCGCCGAGATCGGCGAGCAGTTCGACGGCATCGCCTACGGCAAGGCCGCGGCCGTGCTGCGCATGGTGGAAAGCTACGTGGGCAAGGAGATCTTCCGCCGCGGCGTGACCAAATACCTCACCAAACATTCCTACGCCAACGCTACCGCCGAGGACTTCTGGAGCGCCATCGCCCAGGTCTCCGGCAAGCCGGTGGACAAGGTCATGAAAGGCTTCGTGGACCAGCCGGGAGCGCCGGTCATCAGCGTCGCGGCAAAATGCACCCAGAAGGGCGAGACCGAGGTCACGCTCTCCCAGCGGCGCTTCTTCCACGACCGCAAGCGCATGGAGGCCGGCGGGCCCGAGCTGTGGAACGTTCCCGTGTGCCTGAAGGCCGCGGGATCCAGCCAGCCGGCCCGATGCGAGCTGCTCACCCAGGAAGAGCAGACCTTCACCTTGCCGGGCTGCGCGCCCTGGGTCTTCGCCAACGCCGGCAGCCAGGGCTACTACCGCTCGGCTTACTCGCCGGAGGCGGTGGGCCAGATGGTGGCTGCGGCGGAGAAGGAACTCACGCCCGCCGAGCGCATTACGCTGCTGGGCGATGAGTGGGCGCAGGTGCGCGTCGGCCAGCACGACATCGGGGACTTCCTCAGGCTGGCGGAAGGGCTTAAAAGCGACCAGGAGCGCGCGGTGCTGGAGATCGTTGCCGCGCGTCTGCGCGACATCTCCGACGACCTGACCAGCGACGCCGACCGCGAGGCCTACCAGGCCTGGGTGCGCGACCTGCTGCGTCCAGCGGCCACCGAGTTGGGCTGGAGTCCCGCGCCCAACGAGAGCGAGGAGCGCCGCATCATGCGCGGCTTTGTGCTCTACACCCTGGGTTACGCCGGAGGCGATCCCCAGGTCTTCGAGCAGGCGCGGACTCTGGTGGAGCGCCACCTGAAGGCAGGCGCCGAGGCCGACTCCACGTTGCTGGAGACCGCGGTGCGCCTGGCCGCCATTCATGGGGACGCCGCGCTCTATGACCAGTATCTCGAGCGATCCCGCAAGGCCCGGGCGCCCGAGGAGTTCTACCTCTATCAGCAGGCGCTCAGCCGCTTCCGCGATCCCGCGCTCATCCAGCGCACGCTGAAATACAGCATCTCTGCGGAGGTGCGCACCCAAGACTCCGGACGCATGCTGGGTTCGATGTTCCAGAACCCGGCGGCGCGCGCCACCGCCTGGCAGTTCGTGACGACGCGCTGGAACGACGTCCAGGCCAAGATAGGACTCTCCCTGGGGGGCGCCAGGATGATCGGCGCCGCCGGCGGCTTCTGCGATGCCGCCGCGCGGGACGACATCCAGAAGTTCGCCGCCGAACACAACGTCCCCGCCCAGAGCCGCACCCTGCGCTCGACGCTGGAACGCATCAACAACTGCATTGACCTGAGAGCGGCGCAGCAGGAGCGCCTGGCGGTGTGGCTGCGCAGCCACGCGGCCGCAGGGGCGCCGTAACGGGGTTTGTGTAGGCCCGGCTCTCTGAGCCGGGCGCAAGGACGCACGAGCCAAGGCGCACGGGTCGAAGACCCGTGCCTACAGGAGCAGGGTCAAGAAGCACGAGCAGGTCAAGACTCGAGCGTATGTCGCCGCGAAAGTACGATTATCGGCGAAAGCTCCCACACTTACAGAAAGACTATCGGCCCGTATTCGTCACTTTCTCCGCGCACAGGAGATGGCAGCTTCCAGAGAGCGTGAGGCAATTAGTCCTCGATTGCTGTTTGAAGCAGAACGGCGGCACAATCGACCTGCACGTGGCCGTCGTCATGCCCGATCACGTGCACATGATCTTTACACCCCGAAGCGACCGCGACGGCCCCTTCAGCCTGATGGAAATCATGCATGCCATTAAAGGTGCATCTGCCCATGCCATCAACCAAGCTCTGCAAAGGCGGGGCCGGGTCTGGCAAGAAGAGTCCTTTGACCACGTTCTCCGGTCTAACGAAAGCCTGGCCCAGAAGGTTGATTACCTCTGCCAGAATCCAGTACGCGCAGGATTGGCAAGAGCTTCCGAAGAGTATCCCTGGCTCTGGCGAGGCGTGGTCCCGGTCCTTTAAGGGTTCGTGTAGGGCGGAAAGGTTTGTGTAGGCCCGGCTCTTTGAGCCGGGCGCCAAGAGGCACGGGTCGAAGACCCGTGCCTACACGAGCAGCGCAGGGGAAAGGTCGAGCCTTACTGGTGCGTCACAGGCGCTTCGGCGGCCGGCGGGACGGGAGGCAGGGCTTGGGCGGCGTCTTCGGCCAGCTCGGGCAGCGGCGTGACCAGCGCCACTTGCAGCACCTGGTCCATGGTCTCGACGAAGTGCAGCTTCAGGACGCTGCGCAGGTTCGCGGGAACGTCTTCCAGGTCCTTCTCGTTGTCCTTGGGCATGATGATCTCAAGGATGCCGGCGCGATGCGCGGCCAGCAGCTTCTCCTTGAGGCCGCCGATGGCCAGCACCTTGCCGCGCAGGGTGATCTCGCCGGTCATGGCCAGGTCGCGGCGCACGGCGATCTTCGAGAGCGCGCTGGCGATGGCGGTGGCGATGGTGATGCCCGCCGACGGGCCGTCCTTGGGGATGGCGCCTTCGGGCACGTGCACGTGGATGTCCACGTTGCGGTAGAAGTCGCGGGGGATGCCCAGCTTGGCCGCCCGTGAGCGCACGTACGAAAGCGCCGCCTGCGCGGATTCCTGCATCACGTCGCCCAGCTTGCCGGTGAGGATGAGCTTGCCCTTGCCGTCCACGATGGTGACTTCGGTGGAGAGGATGGAGCCCCCGACCTCGGTCCAGGCCAGGCCGGTGACCAGGCCGATCTCGCTCTTCTCGTGCGCGGCGGTGTCGCGGTACTTGATGACGCCCAGGAACTCGTGCACGTTTTCCTGGGCCAGCGTGAGGTGGAACGCCGCGCCTTCCTTGACCACGCGGCGGGCCACTTTGCGGCAGACGTTGCCGATCTCGCGCTCCAGGTTCCGCACGCCCGCCTCGCGGGTGTAGGACTGGATGATGGCGGCGATGGCTTCGTCGGTGAACTCCAGGTTCTTCACCGTCAGGCCGGCGGCCAGCAACTGCTTCTTGACCAGGAATTGCTTGGCGATCTCGATCTTCTCGTATTCGGTGTAGCCGTGCAGGCGCAGCACTTCCATGCGGTCCTGCAGCGCCGGCGGGACGGTGTGCAGCACGTTGGCGGTGGCGATGAAGAAGACCTGCGAGAGGTCGTACTCCACGTCGAGGTAGTGGTCCATGAACATGTAGTTCTGTTCCGGATCGAGCACCTCGAGCAAGGCGGCGGAAGGGTCGCCGCGGAAGTCCATGGACATCTTGTCCACTTCGTCCAGCATGAAGACCGGGTTCTTGGTCCTGGCCTTCTTCATCATCTGGATGATCTGGCCGGGGAGGGCGCCGATGTAGGTGCGGCGATGGCCGCGGATCTCGGCCTCGTCGCGCACGCCGCCCAACGACAGGCGCACGAACTTGCGGCCCGTGGCCCGCGCGATGGACATTCCCAGCGAGGTCTTGCCCACGCCCGGAGGACCGACGAAGCACAGGATGGAGCCCTTGGGCTTTTGCACCAACTGGCGCACGGCCAGGAATTCTAAGATGCGCTCCTTGATCTTCTCCAGCCCGTAGTGGTCTTCGTTCAGGACCTTCTCGGCGCGCTCGATGTCGCGGATCTCCTTCGAGCGCTTCTTCCAGGGCACGGCCAGCAGCCAGTCCAGGTAGTTGCGCGAGACGGTGGACTCGGCCGACATGGGCGGCATGGCTTCCAGCTTCTTCAACTCCTGGAGCGCCTTCTCGTGCGTGTCCTTGGGCATGCCGGAAGAATCGATCTTCTTCTTCAATTCCTCAAACTCGTTCTTCTCGCCCCGGCCCAGCTCCTTCTGGATGGCCTTGATCTTCTCGTTGAGGTAGTACTCCTTCTGCGCCTTCTCCATCTGCCGCTTGACGCGCGACTGGATGGAGCGGTCCATGTTCAGCTTCTCGATCTCGATATCCAGCACGTCGGCGATGCGGGTCAGCCGATCGACCGGGTCAAAGAGGTCCAGAAGGTCCTGCTTCTCCTCGATGGAGAGCTGCAGGTTGGCGGCGATGATATCGGTGAGCTTGGAGGGGTCCTCGAGCCGGACCGCGGCCAGCATGGTCTCGTAGTTCAGCGACTGGCAGAGCTTCACGTACTGCTCGAACAGCGACGTGATGCGCTGCATGGCGGTCTCGATCTGCGGGTTGATCTCGGTGGTGTAGGTGACGGTGCGCACCGTGGCCTGGAAGTAGCCTTCGGTGTCCACGACGGCCAGCACCTTGCCGCGCTCCACGCCTTCCACCAGAACCTTGATGTTGCCGTCGGGGAGCTTCAGCGACTGCACGATGTTGACGATGGTTCCCACCTGGTAGATCTCGCTGGCCTTGGGTTCGTCCACGCTGGCATCGTGCTGGGTGGCGAGGAAGATCTTCTTGTCGGCGGCCAGCGCCTCTTCCAGCGCGCGCACGCTCGACTCCCGCCCCACGACGAACGGCGTCATCATGTGGGGGAAGATGATCACGTCCCGAATGGGCATCATGGGCAGCTTGCGCGTGTTGAACTTCTCCCGGCCTGCGGTTGTCTGAGTCAATGGGTCTCCCTAGGGGTCAGCCTGCCTTCTCCATCATTGTAAGCGATATGTCGCGCCGCTCCACCATCTCCTTGGTGACTTCGAACTCCTTGACCTTCTTTTGGCTGGGCAGGTGGTACATCAACTCCAGCATCAGCTCTTCCAGAATCATGCGCAGGCCGCGGGCGCCGACCTTACGCACCATGGCTTCGCGAGCGATGGCGCGCATGGCGTCGTCGGTGAAAAGCAAGCGCACGTTCTCGAACTCGAACAGCCGCTGGTACTGCTTGACGATGGCGTTCTTGGGCCGGGTGAGGATCTCGATGAGCGCGTTCTCGTCCAGGTCATTGAGGACGCCCACCACCGGCAGCCGTCCGCAGAACTCGGGGATCAGGCCGTACTTGATCAGGTCCTGGGGCTGCACCTGGGCCAGCAGCTCGGTGTCGCGGCGCTGGGGCACGCCGGCCTCCGCGGCTTCCGGCGCCGCGCGGAAGCCCATGGCTTTGCGGCCCACGCGCCGCCCGATCACCTTCTCCAGGCCGACGAAGGCCCCGCCGCAGATAAAGAGGATATTGGTGGTGTCCACCGGCGTGAATTCCTGGTGGGGATGCTTGCGGCCGCCCTGGGGCGGGACGTTGGCGACGGTACCCTCGAGGATTTTCAGCAGCGCCTGCTGCACGCCCTCGCCGGAGACGTCGCGGGTGATGGACGGGTTCTCATCCTTGCGCCCGATCTTGTCCACCTCATCGATATAGATGATGCCGGTCTGGGCGCGGCTCACGTCGCCGTCGGCGGCTTGCAGCAGCTTGAGGATGATGTTCTCCACGTCCTCGCCCACGTAGCCGGCTTCGGTGAGGGTGGTGGCGTCCACGATGGCGAAGGGAACGTCGAGCATCTTGGCCAGGGTCTGCGCCAAAAGCGTTTTGCCCGTGCCCGTGGGCCCGATGAGCAGGATGTTGGATTTCGCCAGCTCCACCTCGCCGTTCTTCTGGCGGTTCATGTGGACGCGCTTGTAATGGTTGTAAACGGCCACCGCCAGCTTCTTCTTGGTCTGCTCCTGGCCGATGACGTACTCGTCCAGGAAGACGCGAACTTCCTGCGGCTTGGGAAGGGTGTTGGGCGCGGCGGCGGCGTGGGTCTCGCTGCGGTCGTCCTCCAGGATGGAGTTGCACACCGCCACGCACTCATCGCAGATGTAGGCGCGCGGGTAGTCGGAGGGCGAGGAGATCAGTTTGGCCACCGCGTCCTGGGACTTGTGGCAGAACGAGCAGCGCAACCCTTCGTCCGTGCCGGATCGGCTCTTCACTCCGTGCCTCCCCTTCTATTTGTGCTTGTGGATGATGTCATCCACGATGCCGTATTCCTTGGATTGCTGCGCGTTCATGATGAAGTCGCGCTCCACGTCGCGCTCCACTTTTTCCAGCTTCTGGCCGGTGTGCTTGGCGATGAGCTGGTTGGTGATGTCGCGCATGCGCAGGATCTCGCGGGCGTGGATGTCGATGTCCGTGGCCTGGCCGGAGAGCCCGCCCATGGAGGGCTGGTGGATGAGGATGCGCGAGTAGGGCAGGGCGAAGCGCTTCTTGGGCGCGCCCGCGCACAGCAGCAGCGACGCCATGCTGGCCGCCTGTCCGATGCAGATGGTCATCACGTCCGGCTTCACAAACTGCATAGTGTCATAAATCGCCATGCCCGCGGTGACGGAGCCACCTGGAGAGTTAATGTATAACTGGATATCCTTCTCCGGGTCCTCGGCCGCCAAAAACAGCAGTTGCGCGGTCACCAGGTTGGCCACATTGTCGTCAATGGGCGTGCCCAGGAAGATGATGTTGTCGCGCAACAGCCGGGAATAGATGTCGTAGGCGCGCTCGCCCCGGCTGGTCTGTTCCACCACCATCGGCACCAGCATTCGCTCACCTGCCTTTGCCCGCTCGCTCGGCGGGAGGTTTGGGTTCGGGATCGGGCACGCCGGAGGCGGGCCGGCGGAATAAGAAGTCGAGCGTTTTGTCGCTGCGGATTCTGTTGCGGATTCTATCCAGCGCTCCATCGCGCGTCAAACGAGCGCGCACCTCGTCCGCCGTCTGTTGCGTGTGTTTGGCCAGCGCTTCGATCTCCTGAACGACTTCCTGGTCGCTGACCTCGATGTTTTCGCGCTCCGCGATCTTTTCCAGCAGCAGCGACGCCTTCACTTCCTTGCGCGCGCCCTCCCGCTGGCCTTCGCGCAGCTTGGTGACATCCATCTTCTTCATGTCGTCGGCGCGCATCCCCTGCATGGCCAGCGCCCGCAAGCCGCGCTCCAGCCGCACGTCCACCTGGTGCTCCACCAGCGACTCCGGCACTGGGAAGTCGTGGGCCTCCACCAGCTGATCCACCAGCTTTTCCTTAGCCACGTGCTCGGCGTGCTGCTTGCGCTCCGTCTCAATCTGCTCGCGCAGGCGCTGGCGCAGGTCGTCGAGGGTCTGGAACTCGCCCAGCTCCTTGGCAAATTCGTCGTTGAGTTCGGGGATGGCGCGCTGCTTCACGCCCTGGATGTTCACGGTGTAGGAAGTGGTCTTGCCCGCCAGGCGCGCGTCGGAAAAATCCGCGGGATAGTGGACGTCGAAGCTGCGTTCCTCGCCCGCGCGCGCGCCGCGCAGGTGCTGGGAGAACTCGGCCACCGTGTTGGCGCCGCCGATCTCCACCAGGATGCTCTCGACGCTGGCGGGCTGTCCGCCGCCTTCCTTGGGCGTCCCGCGGAAGCTGACCTGGGCGAAATCGCCGTCGGCCAGCGCGCGGTCGTCCACCGCGGTGAAGGTTGCCTGCTGCTGGCGCAGGTGTTCGACCGCCTGCTCCACCTCTTCGTCGGTGACCTGAACGTCCTCCACTTCGGCGCGCAGCTTGTCGTATCCCGAAAGCTCGATCTCCGGCAGCACTTCGAACGACGCCTTGAAGCGCAGCGGCTCGCCCGGCTTGAGGTCCAGGTCGCTGATGCGGGGCTGCGACACTGGCTCCAGCTTCCGCCGCTCCACCTCCTGCTGGAAGTAGCGGGGGACGAGTGCTTCGACCACTTCGCCCTTGACCTCGCCCTGGAAGCGCATGCGGATGATGGTGGCCGGCGCCTTGCCCTTGCGGAATCCCGGCAGCCGCACCGCCTTGCGGTACTTCTCGACCACGGAGTCGGTCTCGCGCGCTACCACGTCGGCGGGAACCTCGATCTCGACTTCGCGCACGCAGGCGTCTTTCGTTTCCGTAGTGCTCAAGGGAACCTCAGGGGAGGGGGATTGGGCAACTTCAGTCTAAGGAGTCTTGGGAAAGCGGTCAAACCGCTGACGCTGTCATCCTGAGCGAGGCGGAGCGAAGGCGACGGCGAATCGAAGGACCCCGGGAGCGCTGGGGCAACCTGAGCAGCCCTGGGGTATTTCTGCGATACGGGTTGCACCGGAGGGCTCATCTCAGCGCCCACTCTCCGGAACCTGCGATGCATCGTGAGAACGCCTTGGGGCGACGCCATAGTGCGGGCGTGGCAGGGGTCCTTCGACTGCGCTCGCCCCGCTGCCGCGGGTTTCGCTCCGCTCAGGATGACAAGTCTTGACTGCGCCTCTATAGAATGGATTGCGGAGGCAGCGTGATCCACATCGTGTGGGAGTTCCGGGTGAAGGCAGAGAAGACGGCGGAGTTCGAGCGCCACTACTCCGGCTCAGGCACCTGGGCGACCTTCTTCAAGCAGGGCGAGGGCTACCACGGGACCGTCCTGGTGCGCGACACGGAGAACCCCAGCCGCTACCTTACCTTCGATCTTTGGGACAACCTCGCCGCCTTTCACGAGTTCAAGGCCCAGTCCTCCGAGGAATACTTCCGCATCGACCGCCAGTGCGAGGCGCTGACGGAGAAGGAAACCTGCCTCGGGATCTTCGAGGTGGTCTAGGCCCCATGCCCGCCTGGCTCGACCAGTTGAATCGTGAGGTCATCGCCTGCACCCGCTGCCCGCGGCTGGTGGCGCACTGCAGAAGAGTCGCGCAGGAGAAGCGCCGCGCCTACCGCGACCAGCAATACTGGGCGCGGCCGGTTCCCGGCTTCGGTGACCCGAAGGCTCGCGTCCTGATTCTGGGCCTGGCGCCCGGCGCCCATGGCTCGAACCGCACCGGGCGGATGTTCACCGGCGACGGCTCCGGAAATTTCCTGTATCCCGTACTGCACCAGGCCGGCTTCGCCTCCCAGCCGGACGCCACCGATCGCAACGACGGCCTGCGGCTCCGCGACGCCTACATCACCGCCGCAGCGCGCTGCGCGCCGCCCGGGAACAAGCCGCTGCCCGTGGAGCTGGCCCGCTGCGCGCCGTTCCTGGAGCGCGAGGTCGCTGGACTGAGGAATGTCCGCGTGGTGGTGGCGCTGGGCAAAGTGGCCTTCGACTCCTACCTTGATTTGCTGAAGCGCCGCGGAGTGATCGCCAACCGAAGCGGCTTGCGCTTCGCCCACGGCGCCCGCTACCGCCTGCCCGACGGCAAGACGCTGGTCGCCTCCTACCATCCCTCGCAGCAGAACACGAATACGGGAAAGCTCACGCGGAAGATGTTCCTAAAAATCTTCCGCGATGCCGCCCGGCTGGCTCGCGACCTTCCTGCCGCGGATTCACGCGGATAGACGCGGATCGTTCGAGAAAAGCCAACCACGAAGGGCACCCTTCGACTCCGCTCAGGGCAGGCTCCGGCAACACGAAGGAAGGACAAGCAAGAGAATCAGCGTCCATCCGCGTTGATCCGCGGCGAGACCGTCATGGCGTTCAGCGCGCGTTCGACCTCGATGACCGCCACCCACTCGCCCTGGCGCTGCTCGCGCCACACCACGCGGCCGCCCAGGATCCTGGCCGCGTCCGCGGCGGACAGGTCGCGGTGGTAGTCGAAGTAGTGCTCCTGCACTTGCTCCCAGAAGGGAACGAGATCGAAGAGATTCCGCGGCGGCTGATATTTGGTGGAGAACAGCAGGGCGACGTCGTAGCGCGAGCTGTCGCGAGCGGCGGAGAAGGGCGCTAAGGGCGCCGCCGAGAAGTTTTCGACGGCGACGACCGCAAACGGTTCGCGCGTGTAGCCCAGGTAGGGCTTGGTCAACTCGTCCGTGGCGGGCCAGGCGGTGAGCACGCGCGCGTGTGGGTACTGCGCCGCAAGCAGCTCGGCGGCGCGCTTGTGCAAGGTGACGTAATCGCGGTAGGCCAGGTTGTCTTCGGGCGCGAAAGGGTAGGGCGGATTCAGCAGCAACCCGGCGACGAACCCCGCGCTTACCAGCGACACCACCCAAAGCCAGTGGCGGAGGCGGCGCCGCAAAGTGGAAGCGCACAGCAGGATGACCAGCGGCACCACGGGCAGCAGGTACCGCGCCAGCAGCGCGCCGCCCAGCACGGAGAGCATGGCCGCATAGGCCAGAATCACGGCCGCGAAGACGGCCTGGGTTCCCAGGTCAATGCGCAGCCGTGGCCGCCCGCCATCCTGAAGCGCAGGCCGGCGCATGGCGAAGAGTGTGACGCCCGTCAGCAGCCACAGGTTCATGTAACCGGTGAGGTGCCACACGCGGCGCAACCCGGCCAGCAGGATGCGCAGCGGATCGAGCGTGGCGCTCAGGTTGTAGCGGACGAATTCCGGGTTGCCGAAGACATAGCCGGTGCGATGGGCGTGATAGGCGTACCACAAGCCCAGCGGCAGAGCCGCCAGCCACAGCAAGGAAGTGGAGCGCCGCGCCGGTCCAGCGCCGAGAGCGGCCCACCGGCGAGCAACCATGGGTTGAGCCAGCTCCCAAAGCAGGAGGGCGAAGGGAGCGACGATGGCGGTCTCCTTGGCCAGCGCCGCCAGGGAAAAGAGAGCGGCCGCGGGCCAGCGGCGGCCTTCGACGTAGAAGCTCAGGCCCCAAAGGGTGAAGGCAGCGGCGGCCATGTCCAGATGCACCATGGAGCTCTGGGCGAAGAAGACAGGGTAGAGTCCGGTCACGAGAGTGGTGGCGGCCGCGACCTCGAGATTCGACACCTGCCGCGCCAGGCGGAAGACTCCGGTCAAAGCCAGCGCCGCCACCAGCAGCATGGCGGTGCGGGTGGAGAGGGGAGTAAAGGCCCCAAGCTTCCACCAGAGCGCCAGGAAGGCGGTCACGAGCGGGGGATGGGCGTTGGAGAGGGTGGAGGTGGGGATGGGGTCGCCGGAGAGCAGCAGGTCGCGGGCCGCGGGGACGAAGTGTCCGGCCTCGTCCCAGAAATAGGGCAGGCGCAGCAGGGGCGCGTGCAGCGCGAACATCAGGGTGAAGCTGAGCGCGAACACCGCACCCAGGCTGGGTCCGGCCGGCGTCGGTTTCTGCGGGAGCTCGCTCACAGCGCAGTTTCGGGCGACTCAGGAACCGCGGACCGGGCCGCGCCTAGTTGACGGCCCCACCCGTGGCCAGGCGCGGATCCAGCTTGATCTCGCCGAAGGTCTTCTCGTAGTTGACCACGTTCTGCTCCAGGATGGCCAGCAGAGCCTTGGCCTGCTGCGGGCTCAGATAGACGCCCTGGAAGTTCGTCACCTCGACCTCGGCCGCGCTCTGCTGCTGCAGGGTGCCGAAGACCAGAAAAAAATCCCAGACGTTCACGCGGATCTGCACGCTGTTGGCGTAGTTCTCGCGATAGCTGGGGTCCTGGGAGATCTTGATGTTGGGCTGCGCCGGGTTGCTCATAGCACCTCGCTTGTGAGTATGCAGTGCGGCTGGTGCCAGGAGAGGGACTCGAACCCCCAATGCCTTTCGGCGCACGCTCCTAAGGCGTGTGCGTCTGCCAATTCCGCCATCCTGGCTTTCGGGAACAAGTATAGGAGAAGTCTGTGGGCAGTGGACCGCGAGCGCAAGCGCGCCCGTTCTAGAATTGTTCGAGGGCGCGGTAGACCACGAGCCCGACGATCAGCAGGGTCAGCGCCCCCGAAGCCGCACCGAAGCCGCGCACGTAGGGCTGGAGCCGGTGCATCTTGCCCAGCAGCTCCTCCTGCTCCTTCTGCATGTGGGACTCGGCCTCGTCGAGGAAGAGCTGATCGTCCTCTTGCATGTTGAGGGTGCCGCGATAAATGAGCAGGATGACCAGGACCAGGGTGAAGCTGCCCCAGGCGATCAGCAGAACTTCCATCAGCGGGTCCATAGTCACAACGCCACCTCCCGGCGGTCGGGAGCCGGAGCCGCCCGAGCCCGCGCCCGAACTGTGGTCGTCCGGGCGGAACCTGGGCTGATTATAGCCCCGGAGCAAAAAGCAAGGCCAACTTTTACGGTCCGGGGGTCAGGCGCATCCCCGCCACAGGATCAGCCCCAGCACCAGCCCCAGCAGCAGAATCACCCGCAGGGGCTTCTGCTGCGATTCGGTGTCCACCTGCGCGCTGTGCTCTTCCGGCTCCTCCTCCGGGGCCTGTTTGGAGGGCGGGAAGAACAGGGGGTCGCGGTCGGACTTGGACATGGGCCTATTCTACAACCGGGCTCCGGGCGGCCTGCCGAATGGCTGCGACCGCGCCAGGGGCAGGCGCATCTAATCAGTCAGGACCGGCAGGCGCAAATCCCGGCCCGGCAGGCCTGGTTTGCTATAATCGTTTCGTATCGTCGCTATCGCGCTAAGGAGAAAAACATGGCCACCACCCAGCAGGTGCAGACTCCGCCGAAGACGGCGCCCCTCAACATGACTCCCTTCGCCATCACCAAGGTCAGAGAGATCATGGCGCAGCAGAACCCCGCGCCCGCCGGCCTCCGCCTGGGCGTGGTGGGCGGCGGATGCTCCGGCTTTTCCTACTCCATGTCCTTCGACAACAGCGCCGGCGCCATGGACAAGAGCTTCGAGTTCGACGGACTGAAGGTCTTTGTGGATGCCACTTCGCTCATGTACCTGAGCGGCTGCGTGGTGGATTATGTCGAGACCCTGGAAGGCGCGGGCTTCAAGTTCGAGAACCCCAACGTAAAGAGCACCTGCGGCTGCGGGTCTTCGTTCAGCGTGTAAGTTCTTACCGCGGATATACGCGGATCATCGCGGATTCTGAGAGGCGCGACTTCGGTCGCGCCTTTTGTTTGGATTCACCACCACCGCTACTTGGGTTTCTGCACCGGCGCACCGGGCTGCTGGGGCTGCTGGGCGGTCAGGTCCAGCCGCGGATCGTAGACGAACTCCCAGTCGTTGTAGTGGTCCTTATCGTTAAGCACGCGGATGGAAGCCTGTTGGCTCGTGCTGGCCACGCCCACGATGGACCCGCCGCCGAAGGTAGGGCCGGAGGCGGGGGTGGTCAGGGCGGAGGCCGGCGTGCCCACGGGCGGCGTTTCGCCGGGCTGGCTGCCGGGCGCAGCGGGAGCGCCCGCAAGGGTGGCGCCGGCGAGCCCGCCTGCTGGTCCTGGGGGAGGCCCGAAAGCTCCCTTGGGAACCACCTTGGCCTCACCTACGTGGATGAGCCGCCACTCGCCGCTCGGAGTCATAGGGTCCTGGTAGCGGCGGCGCAGGAAGCGCAGGCGGTTGGTGTCCTCCAGTTGCTGCACGGACAGGGGATAGTGCCCGAACTTCTTGTAGTAGCGCTTGATGGCGCGGGCGTACTGGGTGCCGCGGTGGATGAGTTCTTGCTCGCGGTCGCGGCGGATCTGCTGCGCCAACCGTGGCGCCGCGGTCATGGTAGCCAGCAAAATCACCGCCAGCAGCAGCAGCACCACCAGCAGCGCGTAGCCGCGCTGACGACGATCGCGGAATTGTGTAATCGGGGAATCGTGTAATTGTTTTTGCACCAAGCTGCACGCAGTGGTCACGAGCGACTCCAGAAAATTACCCAATTACCAAATTACCCAATTACACAATCCGTTCTCATCCGCCGGTCAGGGGCAGGATCTGCCGCCGCCCGCCCAGCACGTCCTCCACCTCCACCGTGTTCACCCCGATGTGGAGGATGCGGTAGCGGCGGTTGACGATGTCGCCTTCGGCGGCGATGAAGACGTCTTCGCCCTGCGACAGGAAGACTTTTTTGGCTTCGCCCGGCCGGCTGGCGAAGCCGAAAAACCTCAGGTTGATGGGCGGCGGAGGCGGCGGCCCGGCCGGGGTGGTGAGGGCCGTGGCCACGGGCTTGGGAATGGGAGATGGCTCCTCCTGGCCGCGGAAGATGTTGCGCCCGCTGCCCTTGTACTGGACGCCCTCGACCGAGGCCAACAGGCCCAGATGCAGGGTGGGGTCGAGCGACCGCGGCGCGGGAGGGGCGCCGCGCGTTCCCGCGCGCGCCGGGACTGGGCGCGGGGGCGGGGCAGCCGCGGCGGCTTCCGGCGCCGCCGAGGGGTGGAGCGCCGGCCACACGATATTGAAGAAGAAGAGGACGAGCGCCAGCGCCGCCAGCCCGAACACCAGCGCAGCTTTCCACCGGCTTCCCGTTCCCGGCATCATGCCCCGCCCTTCAGGTAGGTTTCCAGCTTCAGTTCCAGCCGAACGAATCCACCCTGCTGCTCGCTGAGTGTGACCTCGTGGATCACAAAGAACATGCGGTCGCGCTCCAGGGCGTTGATGAACCTGGCCGCCTGCAGGTAGTCGCCGGCCAGGGTGGCGTCCATGCTCACGCGCTGCAGCCCGGCCTCGCCGGCCGCTTCACTGGAATAGCGGACCTCGGTGACGCGCACGCCGCTGGCGCCCGCCAGCTTGCCCAGCTCCTCCGGGACGGCCGAGGCCTGCCCAGGGAAGCGATTGCCATAAAAGCTGTCGAGGTCGTGCTTTGCCTGAACCAGCTTCTTGTCCATGTTGCCGAGCGATTCGTCTTTCTTGGCCTTCAGCTCAATGAACAGGCGGTTGTTCTCCAGGTCGAGCAAAGCCCGAGATTGACCCAGGGGGGAGAGGAAAAAAGCCGCCGCCAGCACGTCCAGCAGAAGCAACACCCCCGCCGCGACAATCAGCCTGCGGCGCAGTTCAGGCACAGTGGCCATTACGGCGTTCCTCGCGGGCGCTCCGGGGCGTAAAACGCAATGATCTCAAGCTGCACCCCGCTCGGTTCTTTGCCGCGCTCCGATTTCACCCGCGGCTGGCGGAAGCGCTCGGATTCCTCCATGCGGCGGACCAGGTCGAGGGCACGTTCGCGCGAGTCGCCCTCCACCAGCAGGCGCAGCGCCACCTGGTCCTGGGAGCCGGCCTGCGGTTGCAGCGAGACCACCCGCACCCGCGGCGGCATGATCTTCTCCAGGTCCATGAACAACTGGGTCCAGGAGAAGCCCTTGCGGGTGATGAGTCCGTTCAGGAAGCGGGAGCGCTCCAGGATTTCGCGGTTCTGCGGCCGGCTGAGCAATGCCTCGGCGGCGGCCTTGTCGCGGTCCAATTCCTGCATCTGGCGGGTGTCGCGCTCCATCTGCTGCCGCAGGTCACGCGAACCCCACCAGCTGGAAAACGCTATTCCCACCAGGACCACCGTGAACAGCGCCAGCGCTCCGGTGGCGGTTCCCCAGCGCAGCAGAAAGAGCCGCACGTCCTGGTAGGGGCTGGAGGCGAGATTGATGTCGAAGCGCATGCTCAGCTCACCAGCGCTCCCGCCACTCCGGCCAAGAGCGACCTTGGGATGGCGTCACCGGAAAGGCTCGAGCCCACGTGCCGGGCGGTGACCATCTCTTCCACGCGCGCTCCCGTCTGGGCCTCGAGCGCCGAAGCCACCTGTCCCAGCGGCGTCCCGCCCGCCAGCAGCACTCGCTCGATGCGGGCGCCGTACGTGTCCTGGAAGAAGACGGCGGAAGGATATACGTCCTCGGACAATTGTGCGCCGCTGATGCCGGTTCCGTGGTGGTTCTCCAGCATGCGGAACAGCAGCAGTTCTTCGCCATGCGCGATGGCCACGGTGGTGGACGTGGGCTCCACCTTCACCACCATGGTCGGAGCAGAGGTTTCCACCAGGCCCATCGCCGCCAGCGTGGAGGGGACGACCACGCCGGGGTGGTACCCGGCCTCGCGAAAGGCCGTTTCGTACTCGGCGACCACTGCGGCGTTGGCCACGGCGGCCACTACCTTCACGGTTCCATTGGCGCGATGCGCCTGGTAGGAGAGCGCGGCGTGCTCCGCGTCGAAGGGCACGGACTTCTTCAAGCGGAAGCGCACGATGGCGGCGGCCTCGATTGCCCGCTCGGGAAGGGTCTCAAAGTCGAGCAGGACGATGCGCACGGCAGCGTCCGGCAGTACGGCGATGACGTCGCGCGAGCGGCCCCCGGCGGCGGAGAGCGCTCCGGCGATGGCTTCGCGCAGCGCCTCCGCGGCCAGCACGTTCCCGGGCGCCAGTCCCGGCGCCACCACGCCTGGCGGCAGGCTGCGCGCGGTGTAGTACTCCACCACGGATCCGGAGTCATCCGCCCGCGCCGCCAGCACCTGGCCGGCGGCGATCTCGCAAGCGATTCTGGGACGGGCCGGGCTCGCCATGCCGCTCACTCTACCGCGAGGTCTCGATGAATGTCACTTTGTTCAATTCCTTCAGCGTAGTGATGCCCGCTTTGACCTTGGCCAGGCCCGACTCGCGCAGGAACGACATACCTTCCTCGTGCGCAGCCTTGCGGATCTCCGAGGTCGGCTTCTTGGCCAGGATCATCTCCCGCACCTGGTCACTCAGGTCCAGCAGTTCGTGGATGGCGGTGCGCCCGCAGAAGCCCGTCCCCGCGCACTCGATGCACCCCTCGCCTTCATAGAAGATGGTTTTCCCCCATACCTGCGGATCCAGCCCGCTGGCTTCCAGGACCTGGGGGGAGTACGGCACGCGCTTCTTGCAGGTCTGGCAGATCACTCGCACCAGGCGCTGCGCCAGGATGCAGTTCAGCGCGGAGACAAAGTTATACGGCTCGGCGCCCATGTTCAAGAAGCGCCCGATCACGTCCACCACGTTGTTGGCGTGCACGGTGGTGAACACCAGGTGGCCGGTGAGCGCGGACTGGATGGCGATCTGTGCCGTCTCCGGGTCGCGGATCTCGCCCACCATGATCTTGTCCGGGTCGTGGCGCAGGATGGAGCGCAGCCCGCGGGCGAAGGTGAGCCCCTTCTTCTCGTTCACCGGGACCTGGGTGACGCCGCGGATCTGGTATTCCACGGGATCTTCGATGGTGATGATCTTGTCTTCGTCGGTCCTGATCTCGTTGATGGCGGCGTAGAGCGTGGTGGTCTTGCCGCTGCCCGTGGGCCCGGTGACCAGGATCATGCCGTAGGGCTCGGCGATGTAGAGGCGAAACTTCTTCAGATCCTCGTCGCTGAAGCCCACCACGTCGAGGGTGAGCTGATGGAACTTCTCGCTCATGGACTCCTTGTCCAGCACCCGCAGCACGGCGTCCTCGCCGTGGATGGAGGGCATGATGGAGACGCGGAAGTCGATGGAGCGGTTGTTGTAGCGCACGCGGAAGCGGCCGTCCTGGGGCACGCGGCGCTCGGCGATATCCAGTTCGCTCATCACCTTGATGCGGGTGAGGATGGTGGAGTGGTGCTCTTTGGCGATGGGCTGCATGGCGGGCTGCAGCACGCCGTCGATGCGGTACTTGATGACCACCGAGTCGTCGCGGCTCTCGATGTGGATGTCCGAAGCCCGCCGCTGCAGGGCGGTGAAAATCGTGGTATCCACCAGGCGGATGATGGGGCTGATGTCGCTCTCCGCCGCCAGCCGCTGGATGGAGAGAGTTTCGTCCGTGACGTCGTCCTCGTGGATGACGTCCAGCATAAAGCCTTCGCTGGCTTCGTCCAGCACGCGCTGCGACTGCTCCGTCTTCTTCAGGATGTCGCAGATCTGGTTCAGGGTCGCCACTTTGCTGAGGATGCGCTTGCCCAGCAGCAAGCCGATCTCGTCGATCATCATCAGTTGGCTGGGATCGGCGATGGCGATCACCAGGCGCCCGTCCGCGGCCTCCTCCAGCGGGATGAAGTTGCAGCGGAACATCAGCTCCACCGGGATGGAGCGGAAAAGCTCATGGTGAAGCTGGAAGTTGCGCAGGTCCACGAACTGGCAGCGATAGCGCTGGGCCAGGTCGCGCGCCCGCGCCTCCTGCTCGGCGGCGGTTTCCGCGGTCTCCCGCCCGCTCTCGCCGCCGTTCACGAAGATGGACTTCTTTTCCGCCATATTTCAACCGCACCGTTGCCGGCGAGACGCCGGCGTTACCTTGAACCACACCGTTGCCGGCGAGACGCCGGCGTTACCTTGAACCACACCGTTGCCGGCGAGACGCCGGCGCTATCTTGAACAACACCATTGCCGGCGAGACGCCGGCGCTACCTTGAACCACACCGTTGCCGGCGAGACGCCGGCGTTACCTTGAACCGCACCGTTGCCGGCGAGACGCCGGCGCTACCTTGAACCACTCCGTTGCCGGCGAGACGCCGGCGCTACCTTGAACCGCACCGTTGCCGGCGAGACGCCGGCGCTACCTTGAACCGCACCGTTGCCGGCGAGACGCCGGCGCTACCTTGAACAACTCCGTTGCCGGCGAGACGCCGGCGTTACCTGCCCGCGCCTCCCGCGCCCAGAGTGAAGATGGGGAGATACAGCGCGATCAGCACAAAGCCCACCACCAGCCCCATGAAGATCAGCAACACCGGCTCGATCAGCGACATGGCGGCGCTGAGGGCGGTCTGCACGTCCTCCTCGTAGAACTCGGCCACCGAATTGAGCATGGGGACCACGCTGCCGGTGGACTCGCCCACCGCGATCATCTCCACCGCCAGCTCGGGAAACGCCGGGATCTGCTCCAGGCTGGGGGCCAGCGCGCTGCCCTCGCGCACCCGCTGTGCCGCCTGCAGGATGCCGTGGGCCAGGGCGCGGCTCTCCATGGAGACGCCGGCCGTCTCCAGCGCCGGCACCAGCGGCAGACCTCCGGCCAGGAGAGTGGACATCATGCGGGCAAAGATGGCCACCTGATACTTCAGCCAGATCGCCCCCAAGACCGGGGTGGCCATCCGCAGGCGGTCGAGCTGCTCCCGTCCGGTCTCGGATTGGCGCCAACGCCACGCCAGCAGCCCGGCGATGGCCAGCGCCAGCAGGAACGCCCAAAAGTATTTCTGCGCCGCCTCGCCCACAGAGAGCATAAAGACGGTCAGCGGCGGTAGCTGGGCCCGTAGCTGCTCGAAGAGTTTGGCGAACTGCGGCACCACGTAGGTCACCAGGAAGCTCAGCATCACCATCACCATCACCACCAGCAGCGCGGGATAGAACAGCGCGGCCGTCATCTTCCGGCGAGCCGAGAGCGCCATGCGCTGGAAGGCGATGTAGCGGTTCAGCACCTCTTCCAGGTTGCCGGCCTTTTCCCCGGCCAGCAACGTGGTGGTGTAGAGCCGGGGGAAAATGCCCTGGGCCTCCACCGCCTCGGAGAGCAGCTCGCCACCCTTCACGCGGCGATGAATGTTTTCCAGCAGGGAGCGGAAGTGGGGATGCCGCTGGCGCGCCCTCAGCAGCTCCAGCGCGGTGATAATCGGGAGCCCGGCTTTCACCAGGGTGACGAACTGCTGGTTGAAGATCAGGAACTGGTCGAGCTTCAGGCGGCGGCGGCGGGGCAGCGCGATGGCGCCCCCGGCCAGCAGGCCCCTCGGCTTGACCGAGTACACCAGAAAGCCCTGGCGGGCGTAGCGCTCCCGCGCTTCGCCTTCGCTGGCGGCGTGCTCCACCTGCTCCAGCACGTGGCCGCGCTCGTCGGCCATCTTGATGACGAATTCAGACATGGATCCGGCTGGCCTGCCTTGGGGAACAACCTGAGTCTAACACCGTGGCCACGGCCCCATCCGGGGGGGCGAGCTAGGGTACGGGCACCTCCGCGGACTCCACCACCTCCACACCCGGGGGCAGGGAAAGCCGGAACTGGTCGTCGGAGACGACGACATTCTCCGCCGTGTCGGCGAAGCGGAACTCGGTGGTCGCGCCGTCCACCTCCTCGATCACCAGGCGGGCGATGCGGTTTTCGGGCGTGATCTCGAGCAGCACCGACGTCACCCGGTCGGCCATGCCGCGGGGCGCGCCGCGCAGCATGACGTTCTCGCGGGTGAGCGGCGGGACGTCCGCGGCCACGGCTAGGTCGTCGAACTCCTTGGCCAGCTTGGCTCTGCCCAGCAGGTAGCGCAGCGGGGAGCGCAGGTCGTCCACCTTTTTGAGCGGCGCCTTGCGCGCCTGGCGCTCGCTGGGGACGTAGAACCAGGCGACCTTGCCGTCGGCGAGGAAGAGCTTCTCCCGCGGCTGGCGGTACTCCCAGCGCATCTTGCCGGGGCGCTTGAGCCAGAGCGTGCCGGATTCGATGCGCTCCAGGCCGGCGCCGCGGTAGATCTCGGTGAACTCAGCGCGCAGCGAGCGCAGGCCGTTGTAGCGGCGATCCACTGCGTCGGCGATGGTTTTGGCGTCAGGAGGTGGAGCGGCAACGGCGGCGGCAGCCAGGCTCAGGGCCAGCGCGAGAGCAGGGAAGAGATTCATGGGGGTGAGAGCATCTTACGGCTTTTCCCCGCGAGATTGTCATTCCGAGCGCAGCGAGGAATCCGCTTTTCACTGCGGGAAATAATCAACAGCAGGTTCCTCGTTCGCCCGCCGTTGCGGGCTCCTCGGAATGACAATCTCAAAAGAATGACAATCTCAAAAGAATGACAACCTCAAGAGAATGACAATCTCAAAAGAATGACAATCTCAAAATAATGACAACCTCAAACGGCAGGATGCTGGCCGGTCCGGCTATCTACTTCTTCGCTGGCGGAGGAATATAGAGGAAGTTCGGCTGCCTGCCGGGTGGCAGGCCCTTGTTGATGAAGGGCAGGTCGTCGGGCGATTCCACCTCCACGCGCCCGTCGGGCATGAGCTTGTAGGGATAGCCCAGAGGGTCGCGGGGCAATCCCCGCAGGTATCCGGCGGCGATCATCTCCGGGAAGCTGGCGGGCAGGTGGCCGTTGTTCTGGTGATAGAGCTGTACGCGGGCCTCGAGCGCGGGCACCACCTCATCCACCTCCAGCGCGCGCAGGCGCTTGACGGCATTGGCGCGGATGAGCTTGTCCTGCGTGCTTTCCAGGATCTTCTGCCAGAGGAAGCGGGCGGTGCGCGTATCGCCGCCGAACTGGGCCATGGCCGCGGCCATGGTGCGCAGCCAGGGATGCGCGTTGGGGACTTCGGAGCCGCGCTGGAAGGCCTCCGCCGCTGCCTTGTAGTCCTTGCGCTCCAGATAGTGGATGAACCCCAGGTGGTAGTAGAGGCGCCATTCGGTGGGGTTCTCGCGAATGCCGCGCTCAGCGAAGTCCACGGCCGCGTCCGGCTGGCCGGCGCCTTCCGGCGGCTGCTGCGCCAGGAAAAAGGAGCCGAACTCGTAGGCGACGATGAGGTGCGGGTCGAGCGTGGCCGTGATGTCGAGCAGCGGCAGCAGCAGGTCGAAGCGGCGGGTGCGCGCCTGATGCTGGCGCCCGAAGTACTGCACCACGCGCGTCCAGTAGATGTCGGCCATCAGGCCGTCGTAGCCCAGGCTCATGCGCTTCACCGTCCGCGGGGAGGTGACGTACAGCACCTCCTCGAGCGTGGCGCCGGTGCGCAGCGCGTCCACCCGGCGCAGCATGAGCATGGACCCCACCAGGCTCGCGGCCAGGAGCACGCTGGAGACAACGGTGGTGCGCTTGCGTACGCTCATTTCAGGTTGCGGTGCTCGAAGATGAGGATGGAAGCGAACAGCGCCGCGCCGGCGTAGAACAGCGCGTACAGAGTGTTGTCGAGAATGAGGGCGCCGGCCACCGGGTGTCCGTGGGCGACCGAGGAGATGACGTTGAGCGCCGAGAAGTTGGGGACCAGATAGGCGGCGGCGATGGCCAGCCAGCGGGTACTGCCCACCTGGCTCAGGGCAGCGAAGGCGCGCAAGTCCTCGGCGAAGCTGCCGGCGATGAACAGGGAGAAGGCGAAGAGGGCGGAGAGCACCGGCGAGGAGAAGGTGGAGAAGAACAGCGCCAGCGCCGTGACCATCAGGAACTGCAGCACGATGAAGTAGATGGCCACCAGCAGAGAGGCGTCGGCGGCGGTCAAGGTGCGCGCCAGATAGAACAGGGCGGCGTAGAAGCCCAGGGCCATGAAGAAGGTGTTGACCACCAACGTGCCGGCCAGGCCGAAGAACTTGCCCACGATGAATTCCCAGCGGCGCACCGGGCGGGAGAGCATGGTGTAGAGGGTGCGCTTCTCGATCTCCTTGAACACCAGGCCGATGCCCAGGAAGATGGCGATGAGCACCCCGAAAAGCGAGATGGAGGTCAGCCCCAGGTTGATGAGGAACAGCCGCTCCACCCCGATGGAGATGCCGCCGAAGAGCAGCGCCGAGGCCACCATCAGCAGCGCGAAGAACACCAGGTTATAAAGGACACGCTCGCGCACGGCCTCGCGGAAGGTGTTGAAGGCGATCCAGGCGATGCGGGAGGTCATGGTTTCGCCTCTTTGGAGCCGGCGGAGCCGGCCAGGCGCTGCAGAAAGTAGTCCTCGAGCGTGGTGCGCACCGGGATCACCGAGATCAGGCGGGCCCGGTGGTTGCGCAGCAGGTCCAGCGCCGCGTTCAGCTTGGCTTCCGGGACGACGGCCCGCACTTGGTCGCCGGTGATGCGGCACTCCGCTCCCAGCGCGGCAAAATCCTTGGCCAGGGCGGCATCGCCCTGCCACAGGACCTCCATGTGGTCGTGCTTGGCGGTGGTGAGCTCGCCCACCTTCTCCACGCAGAGCAACTCGCCCTGGTGCAGCACGGCCACGCGGTCGCACAGCGACTCGGCGTCGGAAAGGATGTGGGTGGAGAAGAAGATGGTCTTGCCCTCGTCCTTCAGGCCCTGCATCAGGTCGCGCACCTCGCGCCGCCCGATGGGGTCCAGGCCCGACATGGGCTCGTCCAGGAAGACCACCTTGGGATCGTGCAGGACGGCCTGCGCGATGCCCACGCGCTGCATCATGCCCTTGGAGAACTTGCGCAGGGGAAGCCCGCCCACGTCCGGCAGGCCCACTCGCTCCAGCATCCGCGGCACCCGGCGCTTGCGCTCCGCCGCCGGGACCCCGGAGAGCTGAGCGTAGTACTCGAGCAATTCGGCGGCCGTCAGGTGGTCGTAGAAGTACGGCTGCTCGGGCAGGAAGCCGATCTGCGCGCGCACGCGCGGGTCGCGGTAGTCCAGGCCCAGGATGCGGGCGGAGCCTCCGGTGGGAAAGATGATCCCCATCAGCAGCTTCAGCGTTGTGGTCTTGCCGGCGCCATTCGCGCCCAGGCAGCCGAAGACCTCGCCGTCTTCGACCGTGAGGTTGAGCGGGCGCAGGGCGCGCACCTCGCGCTTGCGCAGGAAGCCGACGCTGTAGGTCTTCTCCAGCCCGGAAATCTCAATCGCTGCCATGTTTCGTTCTCGTTTCAGAGAGACCTTGGTCTCCAGGTCAACAACCGTGACTCCCCGGGGCGAAGCCTCCGGGGCAGGGTTCCTGTATTATTGAAAAAGCTGGCGCAGATGACAAGATGTCAATCCTCTCCACGAGCCGGCCACTTTGAGCACTGCGCCTACGGAACTCGCGCGGGAGGCTGAAACCGGGGAGAACGCCTGGGGAGGCGCGGGCAGCCGCTGGCGCGACCTGGCGGCGGCGGTCTCTATCGCCAATCTGTGCTTCTTCCGCTTCTGGCACAAAATCCTCTTCTATACGCCGTTGCTGACGGCGGTATGGTCGTGGCGGGACCTGCTGGCCATTACCGTCAACGTCTCCGCCTTCGCCGGCGTCTTCTGGGTGATCATCCGCCTGGGGAAGCGCTCCCGGCGCTTTCCCGGCTGGCATCGCTGGCTGTACCTGCTCTCCCTGCTCATCCTGGGGCGCCTCTTGGGGCTGCGCTATTTCCAGCAACTTGCCCAGCTGTGGGACATGGTAGAAACCACTGCTTCGTTGATTCTGCTGACCGCTGTCACGCTCCTTCTGGCTGCCTACGCGTTCGTCCGCTGGCGCCGCTCCGTCCTGGTGGCGGCCGAGGTTCTTACGCTGTTCTTGTTCGCCTTCGTGCCCGTCACTTTCTTGCAATCGGTCTGGGTCGTCTACCAGGACGTCAAGGTGGCGAAGGGAGGACTGATGGCGCACGCCCCGCTGCTTCCGGTGCGCCCGGGGCAGCCGCGCGTGGTGTGGATCATCTTTGACGAGATGGACTGGCGCTATGTTTTCCCCGGGCGGCCGTCCTCGCTGCAAATGCCGGAGATGGACCGCCTGCGCGCCCAGTCCATCTACGCCGAGAACACCTTCCAGCCGGGCCTGGAGACCTCCGAGGCCATGATGAGCTACCTCGCCGGGCGCCAGGTCTACACCGTCGAGCCCACGGGAAAGGCCACCCTGCGCCTCCTCTTCCTGGACGAGCCCAAGCAAGCGGATTGGCCCGGCCCTCCCAACCTCTTCTCCCAGGCCCGCCAGGCCGGGTTCAACACCGCCGTGGTGGGCTGGTTCTTTCCTTACTGCCGGCTGTTCCATGAATCGCTGAACAGTTGTTACCACGAGTCCATGGACACCCGGGTGCAAGGCTTCCGGCCCAGCCTGGCGACCAGCTTTGGCAGCCAGCTCCGCAACCTCTCGCCCCTGGAGGTGCGGCAGCGGCACCTGAAGCGCTACCTGGCCATGCAGGAAGAGGCCAGGAAGGCGGTGGCGGATCCCCGACTCGGCTTGGTGGTCCTCCATCTTTCCGTGCCTCACGGGCCCGCCATCTACCGCCGCGACCGGGGAGAGCTGACCTTGTTCAACTTCCGCTCCGACTGGTACTTTGACAACCTGGCGCTGGCCGACCGTGCCCTGGGAGACCTGCGCCGGGAGATGGAGCGGGCCGGGCTGTGGGACGCGTCCACCGTCATCGTGACCTCCGATCATGCTCTGCGCTGGTACGCGATGCTAGACCAGACCGTGGATCCGCGCGTCCCCTTCCTGATCAAGCTGGCGGGACAGAAACAGGAAGTCGTTTACCGCCCGCCTCTACGGAGCCTGGTGGCCCACGACCTCACCCTGGCCGTGCTGCGCGGAGAGCTTTCGCAGTCGGAGGAGGTCACCCGCTGGCTGGATCAGCGGGTGGCGCGAATGCCCTCCGGAGTGCCCGCCGGCGGGCTCCCGGGAATGGAGTCCCGGCCCCCTCCCGCCGGCAGCCGGCGCTGAAGGCCAGCGGCGGGGGATGGGGCTGCCGATATTGCAGGTCACTTAGGGGAGCGCGCCGCCGCGCGCTCCAGTCTGGCCACTTGCCAGCGTAGTATCTGCTCTTCGGGGAGGCGGGCCAGGACGAACCTGAGCTGGCGGAGCGCGCCCTCCAGGTCGCCCGTAAGCTCGAGGCTGGTGGCATACCGGAGCCGGTAATGGATGTTTTCCGGGACCATCTGTACAGCGCGGCGCAGGGGCGCGACCGCCCGCTCCGGCTGACCCATCTTCAGCCTTACCTCTCCCAGCAGATAATAGTGAAGGGGAAACTCGGGGTTGCGCTCGATGCTGCGCATCCAGTATTGCTCCGCCTCAGGGTAGCGCCCGTTCCTGGAGCACCACGCGCCCAGGGTGTACTGCGTGAGCCAGTGTCCACCCGAAACCGCCTCCGCATCCTGCAGCAGCCGCAACGCCTCCCCTTGGTCCTCCACCGCGCCGGCTAGCTGCACTTTGGAGAGCAAGGCCCCCGGGGACACCTCCACGCTACGGCGGAAGAGGGAAAGGTTGCTCGTCCAGGTGGGTTCGTAGGAGAGCGTTTGCCAGGCCAGCAGCACAAGCAGTGCCGCGACCACACTCGCCGGGAGCGTGCCGGGCCGCCAGCGCGACAGGCGGTGATACCCTTCGCCCAGCAGCAGCGCCAGCCCGGCCACGGGCAGGTACAGATAGCGGTCGTGGACCAGGTCGACATAGGGAAAGAGACCGGAGCTGGCGAGGGGAAGGGTGAGTGGAACGGCCATCCAAAGGGCGCAAAAGGCCGCCAGCCTCGACCGCCGTCCCCACCAGCAAAGCGCCGCCGCGGTCAGCAACACCCCGGCGAGCGGCAAGAAGAAATTACCCAGCCCGGGATGCTCCACGTAGGGCGTGTGGTAGTTGAGTGCCAGGTTCGCCGGGAAAAACAGGTGCTTCAGGTAGAACCACAAGAGAGAGGGAACAGTCAGCAGTGTCGTCCCTACGGACACCTTCATCTTCGCCTGCCAGGGGGCTTGCAGCGCCCGCATGCGGAGCAGGAGGTAGGCCGCGAGCGGGAGGGCGTAAAGCAGGCAGGGGCGAAGGGCGCTGGTCATGCGCAGGGCAAATCCGAGGTTTCTTGTCCGGCCCAAGCTCACGCTGTAGAGAAAGATCAGGACAGGCAGGATGACGGCGCTTTCCTTCATCAACAGAGCCAACAAGTAGGCGAGGAGCGAGACCGCCAGCCAGAAGCGCGGGCGGCTTCCGGGAACTCGCCGGTCGTAATTGATGTAGGCGACCAAGCCTCCCAGCACCAGGATCGCCTGCAGAGGCTCGGTCACGCCGGAGACCCAGGCCACGCTCTCCACTTGCGCGGGATGCAGCACGAACACCAGCGCCGCCAGCGCCGCGGCGCGGCTATCCTCCAAGAGCCGGCGCGCCAGCACGTACACCAGAGAGGCGGCCGCCAAGTGGGCCGCCACCGTGGTCAGGTGCCAGCCCAACGGATTCAGTCCGAACAGTGTGTGGTTGAGCAGCAGCCAGAGCAGGAACAAGGGACGGTAATAATTCGCCTGCCCGATCCCATACATGTGTGCCCAGACATGGCTGGTGAAGTAACCAGGCAGGTTGTCCCAGGACTGCACGCGAGCGTTGGCGACGATCTGGGTGAGGTCGTCGTAGACAAACTGATATCGCAGGCTGGGAGCGTGGATGGCAAACCCGATTCCCAGCACCAGCAGCAAAAGGTCTCGCCCGGTGAGGCCGCGCAGCCAGTTGTGTGCCTGCGGTTGCGGGTTGGCGCCGGTTGTCGTCAGAGAGGTTCTTCCCCGAGAAGACGGCAAGGAAAGAAAGTAAAAAAGGAGCAGCAGACGGTTTGGTCTGTTGCTCCCCTGGCTTGTACCCTCCCCCAGGTACTTCGCCAAAACAAAACTGCAACGCTTACTGCAGCGGAGAAGAAGCGCCTGTAGCCGTCCCTGACGCGTCGTTGCGGATCACGCCCGACTGGTCGGAGAAGAAACCACGCTGACCCGTCTGCCCAATGCTGACGGGGGTGGCGGAGATGGTGTAGGTCACTACCGGCGTTCCGGTGGTGCCGCCCAAGGCGAAGGTGTAGCCGCTCTTGCTGCCGGCGGCTAGCACGCTGTCGATCAGGCAGGCGGACGCCGACGATGCCACGCACCCTGCTGCCACTCCGTCCAGGGATGCCAACGTAGCGGCGAAGCCCACGTTGGGGTAGCTGGTGGCGTAGCTCACCTCTGAGGTGTTGATGGTGCGCACCGACCCCACCGCCGAACTCTCGTTGGCGCTGATGCGGGCACGAAGCAGGTTGGGGATGGCGATGGCAGCGATGATCAGAATGATCGCGACCACGATCAGCAACTCGATTAGCGAAAAGCCTTTCTGTTTCCGCATATAGATTGATTTTCCTCTCTGTGGTACAGAAGTTTTCGGTTCAGGTAAAAGCCCTTTGGCAATATATTCTGCACTTTCGGTGCCAACCACATGGATTTTCACAGGACCTCGTGGATTAAACTAAGCCTATTGTTGTCAATATATTAAGTCCGATCAGCCCGATCTGCCGAGGGCGCCCACTGGAAGGTTCCAGTGGGTTGGGGTTCCCTGATTGACAAATTTTGTCACTTATCAGCACAAAATTTGTCCACGCCACGAGGGCAGGAGGCCCTAGCAGACGAGCTGCTCGCGGGTGATTTTGAGACCTTCCAGGTTTCCCAGGACGGTGACCGCCACGGTCTCCGGGCGGAAGAACTCCTGGGCCAGGCCCTGGAGGTCTTCGGCGGTGACGCTCTCGATCCCGTCCAGGATCTCGTCCAGTCCGAAGAAGCGGTCGAAGTACATCTCCTGGCGCGCCAGGTTGGACATGCGGGCGGTGGTGGATTCGAGGCCGAGCATCAAGCTGCCTTTGAGCTGATCCTTGGCGCGGCGCACCTCGTCCTCGGGGATAGAGTTGGTCTTGAGCTCCCGGAACTCGCCCATGACACACTCCACCACCCGGGGCGTGGACTCGAGCGAGGTCCCGGCGTAGACCGAGAGGCAGCCGGTATCGCGATAGGGATTGAGCTCGCTGAAGATGCTGTAGGCCAGGCCCTGGCGCTCGCGGATGTTCTGGAAGAGCCGCGAACTCATGCCGCCGCCCAGCAGCGTGTTCAAGACCGCGGAAGCGTAGCGCCCGGCGTGGGCGATGTGGTGCGAGGGCACGCCCAGGCAGATCTGCACCTGCTCCAGCTCCTTCTTGTTGCGCATGACGATGCGCGACGAGGTCTTGGGCGCGTCCTGGTGAAAGCCGTTCCGCGCCGCCTTCAGGTGCTCGAAACGCCGCGAAACCAGCTCCACCAGCTGCTGGTGATCGAGGTGCCCGGCGGCCGAGACGATCAGGTTCCCGGGGTTGAAGGTCTTCTGGTAATACTCGCGCAGCAGGGGCTGCTCGAAGCGCCGCACCGTCTCTTTGGTCCCCAGGATGGGCTGGCCCAGGGGATGGCCGCGCCAGAAGTTCTGGGTGAAGATCTCGTGCACCAGGTAGTCGGGATTGTCCTCGTCCATCTTGATCTCTTCCAGCACCACGCCGCGCTCGCGGGTGATCTCCTGAGAATCGAAGACGGGGTTGAGCACCATGTCGCTCACCACGTCCAGCGCGATGGGCAGGTGCTCGTCCAGGACCTTGGCGTTGAAGCAGATGTACTCCTTGGAGGTGAAGGCGTCCATGTTGCCGCCGATGGAGTCGATCTGCCGGGCGATGTCGGCGGCGCTGCGCGTGGTGGTCCCCTTGAACACCATGTGCTCCACGAAGTGGGAGATGCCGTTGGCCTCCGCCTCCTCGTGCCGCGACCCGCTCTTCACCCATACCCCGATGGAGACCGAGCGCACGTGCGCCATCTCCTCCGTCAGGATGGTCAGTCCGTTGGGCAGCGTCTGTCGCCGGATACTGCGGATTTCCTCAGCCGTCATCTGTCTTCTCGTACCCCTGCCTTCAGGGGCTAGGATTGTTACACATAGGCAAAGTCTCGTCACCGGGCATTAGGTCCTTATAATCAATACGTTAGGGGTGGTTGCCCCCGCCCACCAGCGCACCCTGGACTAGAATCTCCCTGGCGCCCCGATGGGACTCGCCTGTGGGAGATTAGATGTATGCGGCAAGCCGGACAACTCGAACTTTTAGGGCTCGACCTGGCGGAGCTGACCGGCCTGGTGGAGCAGGCGGGCGAGCCCGCCTACCGCGCCCGCCAGCTCTTTGATGCCCTCTACCGCCAGCGGGTAGCGGGACTGGAGGAGATCCTTACTTTGCCGGCGGCGTTCCGCAGTTCCATGGCGCAGCAGCCGTGTTCCGTGGGGCTGCCTCGGATCGAGAAGAAGTTCCAGTCGCAGGACGGGACGGTCCGCTATCTGATGGGCTTCGCCGACGGGCAGAGCGTGGAAACCGTCTGGATGCCGAAGGGTGACGGCGGAGAGGCGGGCGACGGCAGCGAAGTAGGCACGCTCGGGGAATCCCCAACTGGCGCGCGGGAGCGAGCTACCATCTGCGTCTCCAGCCAGGCGGGCTGCGCGGTGGACTGCCACTTCTGCCTCACGGCGCTCCTGGGTTTGCAGCGCAACCTGAGCGCGGGCGAAATCGTCGGGCAGGTCTTGGCGGTTCTCAGCGATCAAGGGGTTGCACTCGAGCGCCGGCGCCTGAACCTGGTCTTCATGGGCATGGGTGAGCCCTTTCTGAACTACGAGAACTTCATCAAGGCGGTGCGGCTGCTGGTGGAGGGGGTGGGCCTGGCTGAGTCGCGCATGACGGTTTCGACCGCGGGCATCGCGCCCCGCATCGAGGAGATGGGAAGGGAAACAGTCCGCCCCAAGCTGGCCATCTCGCTCAACGCTCCCAACGACGAACTGCGCACCCGGCTGATGCCCATCAACCGCAAGTGGGACCTGGAGGCACTGCTGGCCGCGGCGCGCGCCTTCCCCCTGCGCAACCGCGAGCGCCTCACCTTCGAGTACGTCCTGCTGGACGGGGTAAACGACTCGCCGGAGCAGGCGCGCGAACTGGCGGAGCTGATCCGCGGGGTGCGCGCCAAGGTGAACCTGATCGCCCTGAATCCCGGACCGGGAGTGGCCTTCGACACCCCCTCGGACTCGCGCGTCGCTGAGTTCCAGCAGATCCTTACGGACGCCGGCGTTCCTGCCTTCGTCCGCCGCCCCCGCGGACGCGATATCTTTGCCGCCTGCGGCCAGCTCAAGCACACCCTCTCGTGAGCCGCGGGAGCCAACCCGTCGTGGAGTTCACCCTGCGCGACCACCGCTCCGCTGATTTCGAGACCCTGTGGCGCATTGACCAGGAGTGCTTCCCGCCGGCTCTGGCTTACTCGCGCACCGAACTGGTGGGTTACATCCGCCGGCAAAGCTCGCTGACCCTGGTGGCGGAGCGCGAGGGCGAGATCGCCGGCTACGTCGTGGCCGAGCGCGGCGGGCGCAAGGTGGGCCACATCATCACGCTGGACGTGCGCGCGCCGGCGCGGCGCACTGGGCTGGGGTCGAAACTGATGTCCGCCGCCGAAGAGCGCCTGCGCGCCCTGGGATGCGCATCCATCCTGCTGGAGGTCGCGGTGGACAACACGGCCGCCATCGCCTTCTACCATCGCCAGGGCTACGCCACGCTGGCCACCATCCCGGGCTACTACAACGACCAGATGGACGCGCTGTTGTTGGGGAAGAAGCTGGCGCTGGAGACGCCCTGATGGGCGTCTCTACGGGAAGCGCAAGGAACTGGAGACGCCCTGACGGGCGTGGCGAGGGAAACGTCGAGTGCTACAATCGCGCGAGTTTTTCCTCGAAGGGAACAATCAGGAGAGGGCATGCTGCTGGCGCTGATTTTTCTGGCGGGAATCCTGCACGGGCTGGGGCCGGACCACCTGGCTGCCATCACCGCGCTCAACGCCGCCAGCGGCGCGGACTCCCGCCGCCTGCTCTTCTTCTCCACTCGCTTCGCCCTGGGACACGCCGCCGTGCTGGCCGTGGCCGGCCTGGCCACCTACTTCCTACGCGTTTCGATGCCGGCGGCGTGGGAGCATGGATTCGAACTGGCGACCGCGTGGCTGCTCATTGTAAGCGGCGCCGCCCTGCTGCTGGGACTGGCCAGCGGGCGGCTGACCGTCCATTCCCATCCGCATGAACATCCCGGCGGAGCGCACCGCCACTTCCACGCGCATCTCTTCGGCGCTCGCCAGCACCAGCCCGCGCACGGCAAGCTGGCTGCGACCGTGGGCGGCCTGTTCGCGCTCAGCGGCACGCGGTCGCTGCTGGCGGTTGTGCCCGCAGCCCTGGCACAGACCGCGCTGATCTCTTTCCTGAGGGTCGGGGTATTTTCCGCCGGGATGGTCGCCGGGATGCTGGCCTACGGGCTGGTCGCCGGCCGAGTGCTCAGCCGTCTGGAGCGCCGGGCAGATGCACCCGCGCCGGGCGGCGGGTTCACGCCCGCGCGCGCCGCCTTCGCGCTGAGCGGCGCGCTCTGCCTGGCCGCCGGGATCGCCGGCGTGGCTGGAATCCTGCCCATCTGAAATGGCGCCCGCCTCGCCAACCTTGCGGGTCGCGATCGACACCGGCGGCACCTTCACCGACTGCGTATGGATCGAGGGCGGACGGGTGCGGATGCTCAAGGTCTTCTCCACTCCCGCCGACCCCTCCCGGGCCATCGCCTGCGCCATCGCGAAGACCGGCCTGCCGCGAGCGAAGCTGCTCCTGCTGCACGGCACCACGGTGGGGACGAACACGTTGCTGGAACGCAAGGGCGCGCGCGTGGCGCTGGTGACCACGGAGGGTTTCGAGGACGCCATCGAGATTGGGCGCCAGGCGCGCCCCCGGTTGTACGACTTCTTCTTCGACCGCGTGGAACCGCTGGTTCCCGCGGAGTTGCGCTTCGGTGTCCGTGAGCGCACCGACTCCGAGGGCCGGGTTCTTGTTCGTCCGGACCCGGCAGCGCTGAAAGAGCTGGTCCGCGAAGTCGCACGCCGGCGCCCCCAGGCGCTGGCGGTCTCGCTCCTGTTCTCTTTCGCCAACCCGGAGAACGAGCGCGCGGTGGCGGCCGCGCTTCGCCGGTTACGTTTGCCGATCTCCATCTCGCACATCCTCCTTCCAGAGTTCCGCGAGTACGAACGCGCCAGCACGGTGGTGGTGAACGCCTATCTGCAGCCCATCCTGGAACGCTATCTGGGGAACCTGGAGCGCCGGATCCGAAAGGGGGCGGGGGCCCGCAGGAGCGCCGGCAGCGCCCGCATCTTTGTGATGCAGTCGAGCGGCGGCATCACCTCGCTGGCATCGGCGGCGCGGGAGCCGGTGCGGACGCTGCTCTCCGGCCCCGCCGGCGGAGTGCTGGGAGCGGCGGCGCTGGCGCGCTCCAGCGGCTTCGACCGCATCATCTCCTTCGACATGGGCGGGACCTCGACCGACGTGGCGCTGGTGGAGGGCGAGCCGGCGGCGAGCAACGAAGCGGAAGTGGCCGGCCTGCCGGTGCGCGTGCCCATGCTGGACATCCACACGGTGGGCGCGGGCGGAGGCTCCGTGGCGCGCTTCGACGCCGCCGGCGCCCTGCGCGTGGGGCCGGAATCCGCCGGGGCGGAGCCCGGGCCCATCTGCTACGGCCGCGGCCTCGAGCCCACGGTCACCGACGCTAACCTTCTTCTGGGACGCCTGCGGCCCGAGCGCTTCCTGGGAGGCAGCTTCAAGCTGCATACGGCCCGCACCCGCCGCACGGTGGAGAAATGGCTGCGGCGGAACCGGTCGCGGCTTCCGCTGGAGCAGTTCGCGGCGGGCGTGGTGCGCGTGGTCAATGCCGGCATGGAGAAGGCCGTCCGCGTGGTCTCCATCGAGCGCGGCTACGACCCTCGCGATTTCACGCTGGTGGCCTTTGGCGGCGCGGGCGCCATGCACGCCTGCGAGCTGGCGCGCGCGCTTGGCATCCCTCGGGTGCTGGTGCCGGCCATGCCAGGGGCTCTCTCGGCGCTTGGCATCCTGAGGAGCAACGGGGTCAAGGACTACTCAAGGACCGTGTTCTGGACGGTCTCCGGGAAACTTCCGCAGAAGCGGTTGGAGGCCGAGTTCGCGGAGCTGGAGCGCGCCGCTGGTTTGGACTTCGTGCGCGAGCGCTGGCCGGGAAGCATCGCTTTCCAGCGCAGCGCCGACCTGCGCTATCGCGGCCAGGGATACGAGCTGAACGTTCCGCTGACGCCCCGTCTGCTGGGCGACTTCCACGCCCAGCATCGCCGCCGCTATGGCTACAGCCACCCGGAGCGCGAAGTGGAAATTGTGACCGTGCGGCTGCACGCTTCCATCCCGTCGCCGGCGGCAGCCGCCTTGCGGATGCCGCCGGACCGAATATCCGCGAACCCGCCTGCGCGCGCCTCGGCGCTCGAGCGCGCGCCGGTGTGGTTCGAGGGGAAGCTCCGGAGCGCGGCCATCTGCGAGCGTTCGCAACTCGACCCGAGGCGCCGCTACGCCGGCCCCGCGGTGATCGCCGAGTACAGCGCCACCACCGTAGTCCCGCCGGGGATGCGCTTCCACGTGGACCAAAGCGGGAACCTGCTTATTCGCTGCCGCTGAGCAATCATCGAAGCTGATTGCCGCGCGCGGGCGCATCCGCTACAATCCGCCCCGCTTCACCCTGAGGCGAAGTCGCGTCAGCAGGGGCCTTGCATCTTTTCGTGCCTCAGGCTCATCCATGTACTCAGGCACACGCAGGAGCAAGAGAGCCAAGTACAACGAAGGAAAGGGAAACAGGAATGCCGGAGAGCAACCAGAAAGCGGCGCGGGGCGCGTTGCCGGTGCTGCCGGTGCGGGACACCGTGCTGTTCCCGCACGCGGTTTTGCCGCTGACCGTGGGCAGAGAGAGCTCCGTGGACCTGATCAACTCCCTGGGCGAGGACAAGACCATCCTGGTGGTGGCGCAGCGCGACGCCCGCGTGGACACGCCCCAGCCCACCGACCTCTACAGCATCGGCAGCGTGGCCATCGTCCACAAAGTGGTGAAGATGCCCAACCAGAGCCTGTTCATCTTCACCGAGGGCCTGGAGCGGGTGCGTTTGACGGAGTTCACGCAGTTCCACCCCTACATGCGCGCGCTGGTGGCGCCGGTACCCGAGGTGGAAGCCGAAAAATCGCCGGAGATCGAGGCCCTGCAGCGCAACGTGACCACGCTCTTCCAGCAGATCGTCAGCGGCTCGCCCACGCTCTCCGACGAGTTGCAGACCGTGGCCATGAACATCGACGAGCCCGGCCGCCTGGTGGACTTCATCGCCTCCTCGCTGCCCTCGCTGCCCACGCGCGACAAGCAGGAGATACTGGAGACCTTGGACGTGCAGGTACGCCTGCGCACCGTGAACCGCCACCTCGCCAAGGAGCTGGAGGTGACGCAGCTGCGCAACAAGATCCAGTCCGAGGTGCAGGACCAGGTGCAGCAGTCGCAGCGCGAGTACTACCTGCGCGAGCAGATGAAGGCCATCCAGAAGGAGCTGGGCGAGCAGGATGAAAGCCAGCGCGACGCCGAGGAACTGCGCCAGAAGATCGAAGCCGCGGGCATGCCCGAGGAAGTGAAGAAAGAGGCGCTCAAGGAGCTGACGCGCCTCTCGCGGATTTCTCCCATGGCCGCCGACTACTCCGTCACCCGCAACTACATCGAGTGGCTGGCGGTGCTGCCCTGGGCCAAGTCTTCGGGCTCCGAGGTGGACATCCTCAAGGCCAAAGAGGTCCTGGACACCGACCACTACGACCTGCAGAAGGTGAAGGACCGCATCCTGGACTACCTTTCCGTGCGGCGGCTGAAGCCCACCATGAAAGGACCCATCCTGTGCTTCGTGGGGCCGCCGGGCGTGGGCAAAACGTCGCTGGGGAAATCCATCGCCCGCGCCCTGGGACGGAAATTCGTGCGCCTGTCACTGGGCGGGGTGCACGATGAGGCCGAGATCCGCGGCCACCGCCGCACCTACATCGGCGCGTTGCCCGGGCAGATCATCCAGGGCATCCGCCGCGCCGAGACCAACGATCCTGTCTTCATGCTGGACGAGGTGGACAAGCTGGGCCGCGATTTCCGCGGCGACCCCGCCTCCGCCCTGCTCGAGACCCTGGACCCGGAGCAGAACAACAGCTTCCGCGATAACTACCTGGACGTCCCCTTCGACCTGTCGAAGGTGCTGTTCATCACCACCGCCAACGTTCTGGATCCCATCCCGGATCCGCTGCGCGACCGCATGGAAATCATCGAGCTGCAGGGCTACACCGAGGACGAAAAGGTGCCCATCGCCTTCCGCTACCTGATCCCGCGGCAGATCGAGGAGAACGGCATCGCCGCCGAGCACATCGAGTTCCCGGAAGAGGCGGTGCGGCACATCATCCGGCACTACACGCGCGAAGCCGGAGTGCGCCAACTGGAGCGCGACCTGGGAACCGTCTGCCGCAAGCGCGCGCGGCGCATCGCCGAAGGGCTGGGATCGCCGGACGCCAAAGTCGAAAAACTGGTGGTCACCAAGGAAGTGGTGCAGGAGTTCCTGGGCGGGATCAAGATGCGGGTGGAGACCGAGGTGGCCGAGCGCACCAAGCGCGCGGGCGTCTCCGTGGGCCTGGCTTGGACGCCGGCGGGCGGCGACATCCTGTTCATCGAAGCCAACAAGATGAAGGGGAACAAGGGCTTCACCATGACCGGGCAGATCGGCCAGGTGATGCAGGAGTCCATGCAGGCGGCGCTCACCTGGGTGCGCTCCAACGCGCAGAAGCTGGGCATCTCCGAGGACTTCTTCAAGAGCCACGACCTGCACATGCACGTGCCCGCGGGCGCCATCCCCAAGGACGGCCCCTCGGCGGGCGTGGCCATGGCCACCGCGCTGGCCTCGCTGCTCACCGACCGGCCGGTGCGCCCCTTCACCGCCATGACCGGAGAGATCACCCTCAGCGGGAATGTGCTGCCGGTGGGCGGCATCAAGGAGAAGGTGCTGGCGGCCAAGCAGGCCGGGGTGCGCGACGTCATCCTCCCCGCCGAGAACAAGATGAACGTGGAAGAGGACATCACCCCGGAACAGCTCCAGGGGCTGACCGTCCACTACGTCAGTACCTTCGACGAGGTGCTGGCCCTCGCGCTGCCGCCGCCTGCGGCCAAGGGCAAGGAAGGCCCGTCTTCCCGCTCTGCGCGGCGCAGCCCCGAGGCGGGCACGGGCGCGGGCATGCGCTCCGTTTGAGAGGCAAGTGCCCGGCTCAAAGAGCCGGGCCTACATAATCGTTGCCCGTGTGGTGTAGGACAAGTGCCCGGCTCAAAGAGCCGGGCCTACATAATCGTTGCCCGTGTGGTGTAGGCACGGGTCTTTGACCCGTGCGCCGCCGTCAGGGCGTCTCCTCCGATGTATCCTTGATTCCGTGAACATCCGCGTCCTCTTTTTCGGGCAGCTCAAGGATGTCGCCGGCTGCGCCAGCGATTCGGTGGACCTGGCCGAAGGCGCGACCCTCGCCGACCTGCTGGCCCACTACGAGAAGAAGGCTCCGCGGCTGAAGGACTTCCTGCCTTCGACCGCCATCGCGCTCAACCAGAAGTTCGCCTTTCCCGCATCGCGGCTGAAAGAGAACGACGAAGTGGCGCTGCTGCCGCCGGTGAGCGGGGGCGCTCCCCAAGAGCCCGGAGAACCCCCGCCGTCCGAAAGACCACAGCCGCCGGAGACCGGGGAGGCGCTGGTCCAGATGGTGCGCGAGAAGATCGAGCCGCACCAGATCGTGCCGCCGCTGGAGCGGCCTGAGGACGGCGCCATCGTGATGTTCGACGGCATCGTGCGCGGCCACTCGCGCGGCCGCCGCACGCTTTACCTGGAATACGAGGCCTACGAGGAGATGGCGCTGAAGCAGATGCGCACCCTGGCTGAGGAGGCCCTGGAGCGCTTCGCCATCCGCAATGTGGCGATGGTGCACCGGCTGGGGCGGCTGGAGATCGGCGAGAGCAGCGTCTTCATCGCCGTCTTTTCCGAGCACCGAGCCGCCGCCTTCGAGGCCTGCCGCTTCCTGATTGACACCCTGAAGCGCACCGTCCCCATCTGGAAGAAGGAGTATTTCGAGGACGGCGCCGTCTGGGCCGACGGCGAGCCCTTTCCCGCGGAAATCCCTACCGGCGCCCCCTCCGCCTCCCGCCGGATTGCATCTAAGGGAACGGGCCGTCCATGAAAAGGTTTGCCGTCTCCTTTTTGCTGCTGGTCTGCGCCGCGGGTGTCGTTCCCCAAGTTGGGGCCCAGGAGCAACCGGAGACCGTCAAGGTCAACGTCAAGCTGGTGAACGTCTTCGCCACGGTGGTGGACGAGCACGGCGCCCCGGTCGCCGGACTGAAGAAGGAAGACTTCCAGATCCTGGAGGACGGCGCGCCGCAGACGGTCGCCGTATTCGACCGCGAGTCCGAACTGCCGCTCTCCATCGTGCTGGCCGTGGACACCAGCTTGAGCACGCGCAAGGACCTGAAGCTGGAACTGGAGTCGGCGCGGCGCTTCGTGCACTCCATCCTGCGCCCGGGGGATGTGATCTCCCTGTACGAGTTCAAGGAGACGGTGCGGGAGCTGGCGCCGTTCACCTCCGACCTGGCGCGCATCGACCGCGGCATCGACCGCATGCGCCCCAGCTTCGGCACCGCGCTCTATGACGCCCTCTACCTGGGCAGCCAGGCGCTGGAGAACCGCCAGGGAAGAAAGGTGATGGTGGTGATCACCGATGGCGGCGACACCACCAGCAAGGTGAAGTACGCGGAGGCGGTGCGCGAGGCGCAGCAGTCCGAGGCCATCGTCTACAGCATCATCATCGTTCCCATCGAGGCCAGTGCCGGACGCAACACCGGCGGCGAGCACGCGCTCATCCAGATCTCCGCCGATACCGGCGGCAAGTACTACTACGCCTCCGACATCCCGCGCCTCGACCAAGCCTTCCGGCAGATCTCGGACGAGCTGCGCACTCAGTACCTGCTGGCCTACTATCCCACCCGCCGCCTGTCGGACTCCGACTTCCGCCGCATCCAGGTGAGGGTGAAGCATCCGCCCTCGACCACGCAGACGCCGCCGGTGGAGGAGACGACGCTGCTCCAGGTACGGCACCGCACCGGCTACTACACCTCCAAGGCGCAGTAGGTCTTGGGATTTCTCCGGGTGGCAACTCCGTCTTTTTGGATTCTGGATATGAAATTTTGTAGCGTGTGCCTTCTCAACCGCTGGGACGAACTGTCTAACCCGTTCTCTGGCTTAGGGATAGGGGCAATGGTCACGGTGGGTACAAGCTTGCTCTCCCAGTGTTGTGGAGTTCATACCCAAGTGAAGGTGTAGCCCCCGAATCGGCCCTCGTCCCAGGATTGGCCCCGGATGCAGTTTCCGAAAGGACAGCTTACCAATGTCACTCTTTACCCTTTCCCCCCGCAGAATCGACTCTTTACCGTTCAGGTTGCTCTTCGTCGCTCTGGTGATCTTTGCCGGCGCTACGTTGGCATTTCCCCAGGCCACCATCTCCACCGGCAGCATTCAAGGCGCGGTACTCGATCCCTCGGGCGCGGTCATTGCTGGCGCGAAGGTGACTCTCACCAACAAGGCCACCGGGGAAACCAGGAGCCTCACCACCAGCAGCAGCGGCTCCTTCAGTTTCGGAGTCTTGATTCCCAGCGACTACACGCTGCGAATCGAAGCCAAGAGCTTCAAGACAACAGAAGCGCCGGTCAAGGTGGCAGTAGGCGTCGTGACCACGGTGAGCGTGCGGCTGCAAGTGGGGGCGGAAAGTCAAGTGGTTACGGTCGAGGCCCAAGCAGTCGCTGTCAATACGGAGCAGGCCACGGTGCAGGGCGTGATCACCATGCAACAGATCGAGAACCTGCCGATCAACGGCCGCAACTTCCTGGAGCTGGCCCAGCTTGAGCCCGGCGTGCAGATTCAGGACGGGGGTAACTTTGACCCCACCAAGAACGGCTTCTCCTCGATCTCGTTTGGCGGGCGCTTCGGACGTACCGCCCGCATCTCCGTGGACGGCATTGACATCAGCGACGAAACCGTTGGCACCACTACTCAGAACATTCCTCAGGTGGCCATTCAGGAGTTCCAGATCAGCCAGTCATCTCTGGACCTCTCGACCGAACTGACTTCTTCGGGAGCCGTGAACGTAATCACCCGTTCGGGCGGCAACAAATTCCATGGGGAAGCGTTCTATTTGTTCCGGGACGACGGCATCGCAGCTGCGCTCCCAGGCGGCGGTTCGCCCTTCCAGCGCCACCAGTTCGGTGGTCGCTTCGGCGGCGCGATCGTGCGCGACAAGCTCTTCTTCTTCATCAGCGGCGAACGAACCAAGCAGGACCTGCTGGCTCCCGTGGTGCTCCCCGATCCGTTCAGCGCGCTCTCGGGGAACTTCAACTCGCCCTTCCGCGACAGCCAAGTGCTGGACCGCCTCGACTGGAAGATCAAGCCCGGCTGGACGCTCTTTTATCGCTTCAGCTACGAGCAGAACAGCAGCGTCTCTGGGTTCATCCCGAACACCTTCGAGCCCTTTGCCAATCGTAACAACACCCCGGTGCACGCCTTGGGCTTTGACTTCAGCACCGGCAGCTTCAGCCACAGCATCCGTTTCGGATACACCAAGTTCCGCAACGGGATCGCCGATGCGGTGACGGGCAGCTCCATCTTCAATCCCGCGCCCGAGATCGAGCTGGAAATCGGCCCTCCCTTTGGCTTCTGCACCATCCCGGGGTACGCCTTTTGTTCCGGGCCGAACATCCTTGCTCCCCAGAAAACCTTCCAGAGCAACAAGCAGATCCGCTACGACGGCAGCAAGGTCTATCGCTCCCACACCTTCCGCTACGGCATATCGTTCAACCGCATCCTGGGCGGGGGCTTCGCCAAGTTCTTCGGCATTGCTCCTTCGGTCAACGCCAACAACGACATCACCAGCGTCACCTTTGCCGACAACTCCTGTGGGCCCGGAACTCCCTGCTTCCCCGATGGTTCCGCCAACCCGCTCAACTACCCGGCGGACACCATAATCCTGGGCAACGGGCAGGGATTCTTTACCGAGCGGCCAGGATTCGGTTTTCCCGCCGGAGGTCAGTTTGACGACCGCTTGGCTTGGTATATCGGAGACGTCTGGAAACTACGGCCCAACTTCACTTTGAGTATCGGCTTGCGTTACGTGCGCGACACCGGACGCACCGACAGCGACATAGCGCCCATTCCGGCTCTGGATCTGTTCGGCGCCGGCCTGGGCAATCGCGTGCGCCAGCCCAACCACAACTTTGCGCCCCAGCTGGGCATCGCCTGGGATCCATGGAAAAACGGCAAGACGGTGTTCCGGGGCGGGGCCGGCATCTTCTATGAGAACGTGATTTTCAATAACGTGCTTTTCGACCGGCCCGGCCGCTTGCAACAGGGGCTCTTCTTCGGCAACGTTGCGCCGTGTATCTTTGGCACTCCCAGCCCCGTGGTCATGCCGGACGGCTCGGGAACGGTGAATCCCACCTTCTGCGGGCAGGCCATCGGTTCGGTCGCCAGCCAGATCGCCGCGCTGCAGACCCAGTACCAGGCGGCCACCGTGATTGCCGGGGTCACCGCCAATCCCAGTTTCATTGGCAGCACCTTGACCGCCGCCGCCAACAGCACCGGCACCAACCTCTTTGCGCCCAATTATCGGACCCCGCGCTCGTTCCAGATGAACGTCGGGGTACAGCGGGAGTTGTGGCGAAGCACGGTGCTGAGCGCCGACTACGTCCGCAATGTGCAGACTCACTCCCTGCTTGCGGTGGACGTGAACCACGTTGGCGACGCGGGCTTCCTGGACGTGGCTGCGGCGCAGGCGGCGGTCGCCACGACCTTGACCAACTGCGGTGTCGCTACCATCAACCAATCTATTATTCTTTGCCCCTTGGATCCCGCGAATGGGACGAACGATCTCGGAACCTGGGTGCCCCGCGCCGCCACCATTGCCGACTACGCGCTCAACGGCCTGGACTCCGGAATCCAGGCGGCCGGCGGGTTTCCCGCGCCCGGGTTCATGGCCTTCCCGGGCGTCGATCCTACGCTGGGCACCAACCAGATGCTCTTCTCCATCGGGCGGGCGGTGTACAACGCGTTCCTAGTTTCGCTGCGGCAGGACGTCAGCAACCCGTTCCGCGGCGTGAAGCACCTGAACCTGCAGGTTTCCTACGCTTTTTCCCGCTCCACCAGCCCGGCGCGCGACACCGACTTTGTCAACGCAGCCACGGACTTTCGCAATCCCACGCACTTCATCGGTCCCAACAGCTTGGACCGCAAGCACCAGCTCTCCTTTGGCGCCGTCGCCGACCTGCCGCATGGCTTCCGCGCCAGCCTCATCTCCCACTTCTACTCCGGGCTTCCGTTGACGCTGACCCTGCCGCAGACGGGCCCGGGTGAGATCTTCCGCACCGACGTGACCGGCGACGGCACCACCGGCGACCCGCTTCCCGGCACCAACATCGGTTCCTTTGGGCGCGGCGTCAGCTTGGGGGGGTTGAACAACGCCATCACCAACTACAACAGCACCCAGGGAGGAACCCCGACTCCCGCGGGCCAGGCCCTGGTTAGCGCCGGGCTGTTCACTTCTGCCCAACTCGTCGCTCTTGGTGGTGTGCAGCAGCCTCTGGCCCTGGCCCCCACGGGTCACGTGGGCGTGGATGCCCTCCGCGCCTTTGATCTGAGATTCAGCTGGGTGCACAAGTTCAAGGAGGGAGTGGAGATCGAGCCCAGCATGGGCGTCTACAATCTGTTCAACTTCGCCAACTTCGACTCGCCTGCCGGCCTGATGACCGGGGAGCTCAACGGCCAGCCCGGATCGGTGAACGGCACGACGCGGGCCAACCGCGCCAACCGTATCGGGGTGGGGACGGGAGTCTTCTCCTTGGGAGCGCCTCGGGTCTTTGAGTTTGGCCTGAAGCTCTCCTTCTGATTTCTTTCCCTGAAGCGCCACCGGCTCCCGGCCAAGCCGGTGATGTTCTTCTTTACAAGAAGAAACGCAGCGGCCCGGTGCGCGCCCTCAGGTCCACGCTGCGGCGTGTAGAATCCTGACATGCCGTTGCGCAGAGACCGCTCCGAAGCGCGTCCGGGGAAAGGCAAGGCCGCCCCTCCCGACGAGACCTTCGCCGAGGCTGCTTATCTCAAGGAGCTGGGCCAGAACCGCACGCCCGTGGCCGTCAAGCTGGCCACCGGCGAGACGGTGCGCGGCTGGATCGAGTACTACGACCAAAAGATGATCCGGCTCACCCGCGAGGGCGCGCCCAACCTTTTCATCTACAAGCACGACATCCTCTATATCGCCGAGGCCAGCAGTTGAGCGCTTCGTCCGAATTTGCCCCCGCCATGGCGGAGATCGCGCGCGAGGCCGGCTGCTTGCTCATGGGCTACTTCGCCCGCCGGGTCAAGATCGAATACAAGGGCGAGGTGGACCTGGTGACCGAGGCCGACCGCGCCTCGGAGAAGCTGATCCTGGAGCGCATCCGCGCCCGCTGGCCCCAGCACAGCGTGCTGGCGGAGGAGGGCGGAGGCTCGGAGGCGGGCAGCGACTATCGCTGGTACGTGGACCCGCTCGATGGCACCACCAACTTCGCCCACAGCTTTCCCGTCTTCTGCGTCTCGCTGGGACTCGAGCACAAGGGCGAACGCATCGCCGGCGTGGTCTACGATCCCACGCGCAACGAGCTCTTTTCCGCGGAAAAGGGAGGCGGGGCGTTCCTGAACGGCAACGCCATTCACGTCTCGAAGGTGGGGAACCTGGCGGAGGGCCTGGTGGCCACCGGCTTTCCCAGCCACAAGCGCCACAAGAACCCCAACATCCACTTCTACCACCAGATCACGCTGCGCACGCACGGAGTGCGGCGCGCGGGCTCGGCGGCGATTGACCTGTGCTACGTCGCCTGCGGCCGCTTCGACGCCTTCTGGGAGTTCAACCTCAATCCCTGGGACACCGCCGCCGGCGTGCTCATCGCGGAAGAGGCCGGCGGCAAGGTCTCGGATTTCCGCGGCCAGCCCTTCCAGATCAGCAGCCGCGAGGTCTGCGCCTCGAACGGCCTGCTACACCCGCCGCTGCTTGCGGAGTTCCAATCCATCTTCGAGGGCCGGGACCTGGAAGAGCTGCCCAGTCCGGTCGAGTACGAGCGCACGCGCCGCAGCTAATCAGTCCTTGGGCACCGGCGGCGGGCCGTCGGGAATGAATGGCTTGTACACCAAGCCCTTGGTCTGCTCCGCGAACTCCTTCTGGATGGCTTCCCGCACCTCCGGCTTCTCGAACAGATCGACCGCGGTCGCGGCCAGGACCTTGGAGGCGTACATCATGCCCTTGTGGCCGATGGACATCCCCGAAGTCGCGACCACGGGCCAGCCGTGCCAGGGCGCGCCCTCGGCGGCGGTAGTGATGGAGAAATGCAGCGTGGGCACGTTCCAACTGACGTCGCCCACGTCGGTGGAGCCGCCCTCGGGCGGGGGGTTGGGATCGAAGGGCTGGATCTGGCCCAGCAGGCCTTTGGTCGCGACGCCGGTGTTGGTCTGGATCTGCTTGGCAAACGTCTGCTCCTCCTCGGTGAACTCGATGGGACCCAGCCAGGTCATATTGGAGTAAAGCAGGCGCTCGCCGGTCATGTTGACCAGCCGTTCGTAGTCGCCCGCCTGCACGGTGAGCTTGGCCTCGACGCTCGCCATCATGCCGGCGCCCTCGGTCATGCGCTTCACGCGCGCCAGCATCTCCTCCACGCGCTCGCGCTTGGTGTCGCGCAGCCACAGCCAGAGCTTGGCGTACTCAGGGACGACGTTGGGCACGTCGCCCCCCTTGACGATGACGTAATGGATGCGCGCCGTGGGCTGGATGTGCTCGCGCATCATGTTCAGGCCGTGGGTCAGCGCTTCCAAACCGTCCACCGCGCTGCGCCCGTTCCAGGGATCGAAGGCGGCGTGCGCGGCCTTGCCGTGGAACTCGACGATGGTATCCACGATGGCCTGCCCGCCGGCGGTGTCCACCTGCACCTTGGTCGCCGGATGCCAGGCGAGGACGATGTCCACGTCCTTGAACAAGCCGGCGCGAAGCATGTACACCTTGCCGCCGACAGCTTCCTCCGCCGGCGTGCCGTAATAGCGGATGGTGCCCTTCAGTTTGCCGGCGGCGATCATCTCCTTGATGGCGACCGCCGCGCCCATGCTGGCCGTGCCCAGCAGGTTGTGTCCGCAGCCGTGTCCGGGAGCGCCCGCAAGCAGCGCCTCCTTCGCCGAGGAGACCTTCTGCGAGATTCCTGGCAGCGCGTCGTACTCGCCCAGGATGCCGATGATGGGGCGGCCCTCGCCGTAGCTGGCGATGAAGGCCGTAGGCATATCGGCCACGCCGCGCTCGACCTTGAAGCCCTGCTGCTCGGCGTAGTCGGACATGGTTTTGGCGGAGCGCTTCTCGCGCAGCGCGGTTTCGGCGAATCCCCAGATCTCGTCGCTCACGCGCTCGAGCGGCGCCTGTTGCTTGTCGATGAGCGCGACCGCTTCCTGCTTCTTGGCCAGCGCAGGGTCGGGCGGGGCGGCAGGCTTCTTGGCCTGCGCGCTGGCGAACAGTGAAAGCAGCACGAGACATGCGGCGGCACGAAGCAGGGGTCGGCTCAATTCGGTTCTCCTCGATGCAGGGTGGGTGGAGATGCGACCGACCAAGCTACCAGAAGAGCCAGGAGCAGGGAAGCAGCTTCAAGCTGCTTTCCAGGAATCCCGCCGAATTCGTTTGCTAGAATCAAGGTGTGGGGAATCCCTTACTGAACCGGAAGATCGAGAACCGCCCGGACCGCGTGCGCCTGCCGGGCCGCATCCTCTTTCTGACCGAAGACCCGGAGCTCATCCGGCGGCAACTGGCGGGAGAAGACCTGCCCTGGGACACGAAGAATCCGCAGAATAATCCCAAGCTGCGCGACGACATCTCCACCGACGAGATCACCCCGGCGCACATCTGCTTCTTCTTCGACGAGACCCTGGGCGAGTTCCCCTACACCGGCCTCAAGTGCGGCGCGGAAGTCCCCATCAAACGCAGCGACGTAAAAAAGGGCGGGTTCGTGGCCGCGGTCTCGGGCAAGCGGCGGGGCAAAGGCTCGAGCCGCGAGCAGTCGCCCTACGCCGAGCGCTGCGCCGGGATCCAACTGGTGATCGCCGAGAACATCGAGCGCATCTACAAGCAGAACTGCCAGAACCTGGGCGTGCTGACCTCGACCGACTTCGGCCTGATCGACAAGATCCGCAAGGGCGAAGAGATCCCGCTCTCCGAATTCACCCAGGGCGAGGACGACATTACGCGCCAGGTGATCGAGCACGGCGGGCTCTTCCCCTTCAACGTGGCGCGCCTGCAGGGCAAGGTCTTCCTGCCACCCATCCAGACCGCCAAGCGGCCGATGACCCTGGCGGAGAAAATCTTCGCCCGGCACATGCTCGACTATTCTCGTGTAGGGACGGGCGACCTCGCCCGTCCCAATGCGGGCGAGTCGCCCGCATCCACACAGGCGCCGGTCGGCGTGCCTTATGTGAAGCCCGGCGACACCGGCTTTGCCCGCGCCGACCTGCGCTTCTCGCACGAGTACGTCACTCCCATGGCTTCCATCTTCTTCGAGCACTTTGTGGGCAAGGAGGCGCCGGTCAACGATCCCGGCAGCATCCTCTTCTTCCGCGACCACCTCACGTTTCTCGATGAGGTGCTTTCGGAAGAGAAGAAGAAGATGGGGCTGCTCGACCTGGCCACGCAGCTCAAGCTCAAGCAGGAGACCTTCGCCAAGAAGCAGGGCATCAAGCTGCACGGCGAGCTTACCGACCGCAAGGGCGCGGAGGGCATCTGCCATTCCATCGTGCTGGAAAGCTACGCGCTGCCGGGACAGTTGAACGTCGGGTCGGATTCGCACACGCCGCACGTGGGCGCCATCGGCTGCATCGCCTTCGGCATCGGGACCACGGACGTCTTCAACGCCTGGATCACCAGGGACGTGCGCGTGAAGGTGCCGGAGTCGGTGAAGGTCGTGGTGCGCGGCAAACGCCGGGCGAACGTCGCCGCCAAGGATTTCATCCTCGCCATCCTGGCGCTCGACTACGTGCGCAGCGGCAAGGCGCTGGCCAAGGTCATCGAGTACGCGGGCGAGGCCATCGAAGAATTGAGCGTGGACGAGCGCGCCACCATGACCAACATGGCCGCCGAGATCGGGGGCTTCACCGGCATCGTCGCGCCGGACCAGAAGGCCGTGGACTTCCTGGCCGAGCGCCGCGGCCTCGACCCCGCCCAGGTCCGCAAGATGATGGAAGGCCTGGCGAGCGACGCGAACGCCGAGTACGCCGAGGTCATCGAACTCGACGCCAACGAGATCACGCCCATGGTGGCCACGCCCGGCGATCCGGGCAACGGCAAGTACGTCCGCGAGTTGGGAGCGCCGGTGCCGGTCGAGATCGCTTACGGCGGAACCTGCACCGCGGGCAAGAACGAGGACATGGATATGTACGCCCGCGTTCTGGCCGACGCCCTGCGCCAGGGCAAGCGCGTCGCCCCATCGGTGAAGTTCTACATCCAGTTCGGCTCGCAGGAGACGCGCGAGTACTGCATCCGGCAAGGGTATCTCGAGGTCTTCCAGAAGGCCGGGGCCATCGTCATCGAACCCAGTTGCGGCGCCTGCATCAACGCCGGCCCGGGGGTTTCCACCCGGCCCGACCAGGTGGTGATCAGCGCCCAGAACCGCAATTTCCCCGGCCGCAGCGGCCCCGGGCAGATGTACCTGGCCAGCCCGCTGACCGTGGCCGCGAGCGCCGTCGCCGGCCGGATCGTCGAGTACCAGCCCGCCGAAGAACGTGAGCTGGTAGGAGCCTAGGTATTCCCACGTTAGCGCCGCAAAGGGCGCGGCGCGAACGTGGGGCACCCGCGGTGGCGCGAACGTGGGGCACCAGCGCCGAGCTGAATTTCTCAATTTCCTTGCGCACCGGCCGTTTGTGTATTATTTAAGGTTGGCAGGCAGTTCTTAACCCCGGCAATAATGGAGAACCCAAGTTTATGGCTTATGTGATTGCGGAACCCTGCATCGGCACCAAGGACACGGCCTGCGTGGACGCCTGTCCGGTGGATTGCATCCACCCCAAGAAGGACGCGGAGAAGTTCGCCACCGAGGAGATGCTGTACATCGATCCGGTGGAGTGCATTGACTGCGGCGCCTGCGTGCCCGTGTGCCCGGTCTCGGCCATCTTCGCCCTCGACGACTTGCCGGAAAAGTGGAAGGCCTTTACCGAACGCAACGCCAAGTACTTCGGCCGCTAGCGCGGACGACGATTTCCTGGGCGCAGCCTGCGGGCTGCGCCTTCGTGTTTCCAGGAAGCACCGGCTGCTGGCTACTGACTACTGCTTCCATTACAATCGCACTTCGTCCTCGTTGGCGACCGCAGTTCCCGGTAAAGTTCATGCCGCTCAAGCAGTCGGAGGCGATTGTGCTGCGCAGCTATCCGCTGCGCGAGGCCGACCTGCTGGTGGCCTTCTTTACCCGGGCGGAAGGCAAGGTGCGGGGAGTGGCGCGCGCCGCCAAGAAGTCCAAGCGGCGCTTCGGAGGCGCGCTCGAGCCCCTGACCTACGTGCGCGTCTGGTACGAGGACCGCGAGCGGCAGGAGTTGGCGCGGGTGGATTCCTGCGAGGTGCTGGAGTCGCCCCTGGCCGACCGCGTGGATTATCCCCGGGCGGTGGCCCTGGGCTACGTGGCCGAAGTGCTGGAGCAGTTGCTGCCGGAGCGCGAGGCGAACGACGCCATGTTCCGGCTGGCGCTCTCCGTGCTCGGCCAACTGCGCGCCGGGGCCATCTGGATGCCGCTGACGTACTTCGATCTGTGGGTCGTGCGGCTGACGGGCCTGTTGCCGGAGCTGGGCGTGTGCATCGCCTGCGGCACGGCGCTCAACGGGCACCGGGCGTATTTCCACCCGCTGGCCGACGGCCTGATGTGCGCCGCCGACAAGCGGTTGGCGTCGTCGGAGATGTCGAAGGAATCGCGGACGCTGGCGGCGGAGATGTTCCGCGCGCCCATCGAGCAGTTTGCGGGCGCGCCCTGGCCGCGCCAGCGCGCCGCCGAGTTGCGCAAGTTCCTGGCGCAGCGTATCGAGTTGCATCTGGAGAAAAAGCTGGTGACCGGGACCATGCTGGAGAAGGTTGACTAACGCGAAAGGACAAAATGCAAAATGAAAAATGAAAAATGCAAAATGGCCCAATCGAGGACGGGATATTGTGCATTTTGCATTTTGCACTTTGAATTGCAATTCGAATCATGAGTCCCGACCCCTCTCCCAATCCGCCGACCTTCCAGGACTTGATCCTGAATCTCCAACGATTCTGGGCGGAGCACGGCTGCATCCTGCAGCAGCCGTACGACCTCGAGGTGGGCGCGGGGACCATGGCGCCCGAGACTTTTCTGCGCGTCCTCGGGCCCAAACCCTACAGCGTCGCCTACGTGCAGCCTTCGCGGCGTCCGGCGGACGGACGCTATGGCGACAATCCCAATCGTCTCTACAAGCACACGCAGTTGCAAGTCATCCTGAAGCCGCCGCCGGAAAATGTGCAGGAGTTGTATCTCGAGTCGCTGACGGCCATGGGCATCGATCTGCGCAAGCACGACATTAAGTTCGAAGAAGACAACTGGGAGTCACCCACGCTCGGCGCCTGGGGAATCGGTTGGCAGGTGATGCTCGACGGACTGGAGATCACGCAGTTCACTTACTTCCAGCAGTGCGGCGGCGTGGACCTCGACCCCATCTCGGCGGAATTGACTTACGGATTGGAGCGCATCGCTGCGTTCCTCCAGGACGTGGATTCGGTCTATGACATCGCGTGGGCGCCGGGGGTGAAATACAGCGACGTGCGCCACGCCGAGGAAAAGCAGTTCTCCATCTACAACTTCGAATCCGCCGACGTGGAAAAAACCTGGGAGCACCTTCGGCTCTATGAGGCCGAGTGCAAGGCGCTGTTGGGTGGGAACGCGGTTCTTGCGGCCTTCGACCTCTGCCTGAAGTGCTCGCACCTGTTCAACATTCTGGATTCGCGCGGCGCCATCTCCGTGACCGAGCGCGTGGGCGTGATCGCGCGCATACGGAACCTGGCCGTGGGAGTAGCTAAGGCCTGGGAGCAGCAGTCGGCTGCGCCTGGGGGAGATTCAAAAGCATGACCACGAAGGACACGAAGGACTCACAAAGGGCTTCCCGTCGTGTCCTTCGTGAAACCTTTGTGCCCTTTGTGTTGGGCTTCTAACAATGCCGAACTTCTTGCTCGAGATCGGATGCGAAGAAATCCCCGCCCGCATGCTGGCGGAGGCGGAAGCGGTGCTGGGTGCCCGCGTGGCCAAGCTCTTACGCGACCAGAAGCTCGATGCGGGGAGCGCCAAGACCGCTACTTACTCCACGCCGCGGCGCCTGGCGGTTTTGTGCAGCGGAATACTCGCCTTGCAAGCGGATGTGAATCAGCAACTTACGGGGCCAGCCGTGAGCATTGGGTTTAAGGATGGTTCGCCCACCCCGGCGGCGCACGCTTTCGCCAAGAAAGCGGGGGTGGACGTCGGCGCACTGGAGCGGATCACGACCCCGAAGGGGGAATACCTGGCCGCGAAGGTGGTCATCAAGGGTCGCAGCGCAGCGCAGGTGCTGGCGGAGGCGCTGCCGGAGGTGATCGAGAGCCTGCACTGGCCCAAGGCGATGTACTGGCGCGCGGGCGCGCCGGAAAGATTCGTCCGGCCGGTGCGCTGGCTGGTGGCGCTGCTCGATGGCGAGGTGGTGCCGCTGGAGTTCGCGGGCGTTCGCGCCGGGGCGAAGTCGGCCGGACATCGCATTCTGTCGGAAGGAGCGGCCGCCATCTCCGGTCCCGCGCAATATAAGGACGCGCTGGCGGGCGCGCGCGTGATCGCCGACCCCAAAGAGCGCGAGCAGAAGATCCGCCAAGCGCTCGACGAGCTGACGCGCTCGGTCTCCGGCGCGCGCTGGCGCGAAGACGCCGCGCTGCTCTCCACCGTCGTCAACCTGACGGAGTTTCCTTCCGCCGTGCTGGGCAACTTCGACCGTGAATTCCTGGCGCTGCCCGAGGAAGTCCTGGTCACCGTCATGCGCGACCACCAGAAATACTTCGCCGTGGACGATGCCGGCGGCAAGCTTGCGCCGCACTTCCTGGCGGTGCTCAACACCGAGGGCGACCCCGACGGCCTGATCCGTCACGGCAACGAGCGCGTGCTGCGCGCCCGCTTCAACGACGCCCGCTTCTTCTGGGAGACCGATCAGAAGATCCCGCTCAAGCAGCGCGTCGAGATGCTGAAAGCGGTGACCTTCCAGAAAGACCTGGGCAGCTACCACGCCAAGGCGGAGCGCGTGGCCGCGCTGGCGGATGAACTTTCCGCGGACCTCTCAAGCGCCGGCGTGAAGGTGAACCGCAACGCGGTGCACGAGGCGGCGTGGCTGGCCAAGGCCGACCTCACCACGGAACTCGTCAAGGAGTTCACGGAATTGCAAGGCATCGTCGGCGGCTTGTACGCGAAGGCGCAGAAGCATACGACCGCCGTCGCCGACGCCATCTACGATCACTACAAGCCGGAGTCCATGGAAGAGGCGGCGCCGCGGACCAGCGAGGGCGCAGTGCTCTCCATCGCCGACAAAGCAGATTCCATCGCGGGGATGTTCGCCCTGGGGAACCTGCCCACCGGGTCGCGCGACCCGTTTGCGTTGCGCCGCCAGGCCAACGGCGTGGTGAAGACCATCGCCGAGCGCAAGCTGCCGCTCAGCCTGCAGCGCATCTTTGACGCTGCGCTGCAGTGCTACGAGGGCTCGGAGGCGGAGAAGAAGTTCAAGGGGCACCACCGGGTGGACGCCATCCTCGACTTCCTGCGCGAGCGGGTGGAGTTCTATCTGCGCGACACCTGCGGCCTGGCCTACGATGTGGTGGCGGCCACGCTGGCCGCCGGCGGAGACGACGTCGTGGACGCCCTGGCCCGCGCCCAGGCGGTGGCGGGAGTGCGGGAATCCCCTGATTTTGAGGCCATTTCCAGCTCCTTCAAGCGCATGAAGAACATCCTCCGTCAGGCCTCCGAAGCAGGGAAGACGCCGGCGCACACGCTGGATCCAGACGCCCTCAAAGAGGAGGCGGAGAAGGCGCTGGCGGCGCGCACCCAGGTGACGGCGCTGCGGGTGGAGAACCTGCGCGACAAGAAGGAATACGCCAAGGCCCTGAGCGAGATTTCCAAGCTCCGCCCGCTCATCGACGCCTTCTTCGACAAAGTGATGGTGATGGTCGAAGACGAGCACTTGCGCGCCAACCGCCTGGCGCTGCTGCAGAAACTGCTGGGCGATTTCTCCACCATCGCTGATTTTTCCGAGATCGTTACCGAAGGCAAGACTTCCTGAGAGGACTTATGAGCACGCAAGCGCTTCCCGAGACGCAGACTCCCCAAACCGCGGTCACCAAGTACGTGTACTTCTTCGGCGGCGGCAAGGCCGAGGGCAACGGCAAGATGAAGGACGAACTGGGCGGCAAGGGCGCCGGCCTGGCCGAGATGACCAACGCCGGGCTGCCCGTGCCTCCGGGCTTCACCATCCAGACCGATGCCTGCCGGGAATACATGCGCTCGGCCGGCAAGCTCTCGCCCGAGGTGGACCGCCAGATGCGCGACGCCCTCGATCGCTTGCAGGAACTCCAGAAGCAAAAGCTGGGGGTGGGCGAGAATCCGCTGCTGGTGAGCGTGCGCTCCGGCGCGAAATTTTCCATGCCGGGGATGATGGACACCATCCTGAACCTCGGCCTGAACGACCAGAGTGTGGAGGCGCTGGCCAAGCGCTCGAAGAACCCGCGCTTCGCCGCCGACTCCTACCGCCGCCTCATCCAGATGTTCGGCAACGTGGTGCTTGACATTCCCAAGCCGGCCTTCGACGAGGTCTTCGACTCGAAGAAAAAGCAGCGCAAGGCGAAACTCGATACCGAACTCGACGCCAAGGCGCTGAAGGAAGTGATCGAGGAATACAAGAAGGTGGTGAAGAAACACACCAAGCGCGACTTCCCGCAGGACCCGCAGGAGCAGCTCACGCTGGCGCGCGACGCCGTCTTCCGCTCCTGGAACAACGACCGCGCCCGCCACTACCGCCGCATGAACAACATCTCCGACGACCTGGGCACCGCGGTCAACGTGCAGGCCATGGTCTTCGGCAACCTGGGCGAGACCAGCGGCACCGGGGTGGGCTTCACCCGCAATCCTTCGAACGGCGCCAAAGAATTCTTCGGTGAGTTCCTGATGAACGCCCAGGGCGAAGACGTGGTGGCCGGCATCCGCACGCCCGTGCCCATCTCCCAACTGGAGAAAGTCATGCCCGGCGTCTACCGCCAGTTGCGCGAGATCACCACGCGGCTCGAGAAGCACTACCGCGACGTGCAGGACTTCGAGTTCACCATCCAGGACGGCCGCCTGTACATGCTGCAGACGCGCAACGGCAAGCGCACTGGCCTCGCCGCCGTGCGCATCGCCATCGACATGGTGGAGGAAGGGCTCATCAACAAGGAAGAGGCCATCTTTCGCGTGGACCCCAACCAGCTCTACGACTTCCTGGTGCCGCGTCTGGACGAGAAAAGGACGAAGGTGGAAGTGCTGGCCACCGGCCTGCCGGCGTCGCCGGGCGCGGCGGTAGGGCAGATCGTCTTTACCGCCGACGAGGCCGTGGTGAAGGCCGGGCACGACAAGAAGAACCCGGTCATCCTGGTGCGCGCCGAGACCACGCCCGAGGACATCCACGGCATGGAAGTGGCGGCGGGCATCCTGACCTCGCGCGGCGGCATGACCAGCCACGCCGCCGTAGTCACGCGCGGCATGGGCAAGTGCTGCGTGGCCGGCGCCGGCGATATCGAGGTGGACGACAAGGCGCGCGAGATGCGCGTGAAGGGCCAAGTCTTCAAGGAAGGCGACTGGATCTCGCTCGACGGCACGACGGGGCGCGTGATCAAAGGGAAGCTGGGCACGGTGCCGGCCTCGCCGGACGACCCGGAGCTCAAGAAATTCATGTCCTGGTCGGAGCCCTTCCGCAAGATGGGAGTGCGGGCCAACGCCGACATTCCGCGCGACGCCATCCAGGCGCGCGCCTTCGGCGCCGAGGGCATCGGCCTGTGCCGCACCGAGCACATGTTCTTCGCCGCGGACCGCATCGCGCACATGCGCACCATGATCCTGGCCTCGACGGAAAAAGACCGCCGCCGCGCCCTGCGCAGCCTGCTGCCCATGCAGCGCGCCGATTTCGTCGGGGTCTTCCGCGCCATGGACGGCTTCCCGGTCACCATCCGGCTGCTCGACCCGCCGCTGCACGAGTTCCTGCCGCGCCGCGAAGACCTGATGGTCGAGATTGCGACGTTAGAGCTGAGCAAGCCGCGCTCGCCCAAACTGCGCGAGCTGCGCACCCTGCTGCGCCGCGTGGAGGACCTGCACGAGTTCAATCCCATGCTGGGACACCGCGGATGCCGCCTGGGCATCACCTATCCGGAGATTTCGGAGATGCAAGTGCGCGCCATCTTCGAGGCCGCGGTCCTGGTCGCGAAGGAAGGCGGGAAGGTGCACCCCGAGGTCATGATCCCGCTGGTGGGCATGGTGAAGGAGATGGCGCATCAGGAGGCCATCGTCCGCCGGGTGGCGGAAGAGGTCTTCGCCGAGAAAGAGACGAAGGTCCCCTACCTAGTGGGCACCATGATCGAGCTGCCGCGCGCGGCGCTGGTGGCGGACGAGATCGCCAAGGTGGCGGAGTTCTTCTCCTTCGGCACCAACGACCTCACCCAGACCGCTTACGGCTTTTCCCGCGACGACATCAACAAGTTCCTGCCCGCCTACCTGGAGCAGGGCGTGCTCAAGCAGGACCCGTTCGCCGTGCTCGACCGCGAAGGGGTGGGGCAACTGCTGCGCTGGGCGGTGGAGCGCGGACGCAAGACCAATCCCACACTCAAGGTCGGAATCTGCGGGGAGCACGGCGGCGAACCGTCGTCCGTCGAGTTCTGCCACATGATCGGGCTGAACTACGTCTCCTGCTCGCCCTTCCGCGTGCTGACCGCGCGCCTGGCCGCCGCCCAAGCCGCCGCCGGGGAACAGTTGAAGGCGGAGATGGGAAGGACGAAATGAGCGTCATCACCCGCAAGCAGGGGAACGCCGTCATCCTCGATCTGGAAGGCAAGCTGGGACTGGGCCCGGCGGTGGACGAGTTCCGCGCCGCGTGGTCGGACGCCCTGGCGGCCGGATCGCGCAACGTGGTGGTGAACCTGGCCAACGTGCCGGTCATTGATTCCTCCGGTATCGGCGTCCTGGTCCGCTGCCACGCGGCGGTGGCGGCCAAGGGCGGGAAGATGACGATTGCCGGCGCCAGCGGAGTGGTGCGGCAGGCCCTGAAGCTCACCAACGTCGATCAGCTGCTGGAATTTCACGAGACGGAAGCCAGCGCGCTCGCCTCTCTGGGCGCCTGACCCAGCTGAGCCAGGGACTGACGGGCTGGCTGCCTTCTGCTAAGATTTGAGTGCGCGCTTCCTGCCTTGCAGTGCGGTCCCCGTCGTCTAGCCCGGCCTAGGACATCGCCCTTTCACGGCGGTAACACGGGTTCGAATCCCGTCGGGGACGCCAAACTTTTCGAGGTCAAAACGAAGTTCCGGATGAAAGGAGATTCACCGTGTCGCTACGCATAAATTCTCAGGCTCCCGACTTCACCGCGGAGACTACCCAAGGCAAGATCAAGTTTCACGAGTGGATTGGCGACGGCTGGGCCATCCTGTTTTCCCATCCCAAGGACTTCACCCCCGTCTGCACCACGGAACTCGGCTACATGGCCGGTCTGCAACCCGAGTTCGCCAAGCGGAACTGCAAGATCATCGGCCTGAGCGTGGACCCGGTGGCCAATCACGGCAAGTGGGCCGCGGATATCGAAGAGACCCAGGGTCACAAGGTGAATTATCCGATGATCGGCGACCCGGAACTCAAAATAGCGAAGGCCTATGACATGCTGCCCGCCGAAGCCGGCGAGACCTGTGAAGGCCGCACGGCGGCGGACAACGCCACGGTGCGCAACGTGTTCATGGTCGGCCCGGACAAGAAGATCAAGGCCATTTTCGTCTACCCCATGAGCAGCGGCCGGAACTTCGACGAAGTCCTGCGCCTGCTGGATTCGCTGCAACTCACCACCAAGCACAATGTTGCCACGCCGGTGAACTGGAAGCCGGGGGACGACGTCATCATCCCGCCGTCGGTCTCCGACGAGCAGGCAAAGCAGAAATTCCCCAACGGCTGGAAGACGCTCAAGCCGTATCTGCGAGTGGTGGCTCAGCCCAAGTAGCTCGATGGGAACGATTCCGGGAGGAACCTTGGCGAAGGAATTGCAGGACAAAGTCGGGATTGTGACCGGCGGGACGTCGGGGATCGGCCGAGATGCCGCGGTGCTGTTTGCGAAGGCGGGAGCCCGCGTGGTGGTCGCCGGGCGGCGCGAAGCGGAAGGAAAGGAAACCATCGACCTGGTGCGCGCCGCCGGCGGCGAGGGCCTGTTCGTGAAGACCGACGTATCGCAAGCCGCCGAAGTTCATGCCCTGGTGCAGAAGACGGTGGAGAAGTTCGGCCGCCTGGATGTCGCCTTCAATAATGCCGGGATCGAGGGGAACTGGCTCCCCATCGCCGAACAACCCGAAGAAGACTGGGACCGCACCATCGGCATCAACCTCAAAGGCACCTGGCTCTGCCTGAAGTATGAGATCCAGCAGATGCTCAGGCAGGGCGGCGGCGGAGCCATCGTCAACATGGCATCCGTCGCGGGCCTGATGGGCTCCGCTGGGGCCGCCACGTATTGCGCGAGCAAGCACGGGGTGATGGGGTTGACGAAATCCGCCGCGCTCGAAAACGCGAAAAGCGGCATCCGGGTCAACGCCGTGTGTCCCGCGGTGATTGAAACGCCCATGGGGGAGCGTCTGTTCGGGGAGCCGGAGTTCAGGAAGTACGCGCTCAGTCTCCATCCCATCGGCCGTTTCGGAACGCCGATGGAGGTCGCGGAAGCCGTGGTGTGGATGTGTTCGGACCGCGCTTCCTTCATGACCGGCCAATCCCTGGTTCTCGATGGCGGGTTCCTGGCAGGGCCCAATCCTCCCGGCTAGGAGTTCAGTCGCCGACCCGGGTGGCCTCGTGGTTGTGGTTCTCCGCCGCCAGCACCGGCTCGGTTTCGCCTTCGAGTTCGGGGACGGGGCGCCGGCGCCGCTGGGCGATCCACTGCTGGAAGGAATCCATGTAGGTGTAGAAGACCGGCGTGATGTACAGGGTGAGGAACTGGGAGACCACTAGGCCGCCCACCACGGCGAGTCCCAGGGGGCGGCGCGACTCAGCGCCGGCGCCGAAGCCCAGGGCGATGGGCAGAGTCCCCATCAGCGCGGCCAGCGTGGTCATCATGATGGGGCGAAAGCGCACCAGCGCGCCCTCGTAGATGGCGACCGAGGCGTTCTTGCCCTCAGCGCGCTGCGCCACCAGAGCGAAATCGATCATCATGATGGCGTTCTTCTTCACGATCCCCACCAGCATGATGATGCCCACGAAGGCGTAGAGGTTGAGGTCGCTGCCGAAGATCATCAGGGTGACGAGCGCGCCGAAGCCCGCCGAGGGCAGCCCCGAGAGAATGGTGATGGGGTGGATGAAGCTCTCATACAGGATGCCCAGGATGATGTAGATCACCAGGATGGACAGCACCAGCAGCACTCCCAGCCCTTTGAGCGACGACCCGTAGGCTTGCGCGGTTCCTTGGGGGGCGAAGCTGACGGTTGAGGGCAGGGTCTGGGCAGCGATGCGTTTCACCACCGAATCCGCATCCCCGAGGGCCACACCCGGCTTGGTGTTGAAGGAGAGAGTCACGGCGGGAAGCTGTCCCAGGTGGTTCACCGAGAGCGGCCCCAGGCTGGGGACCACGGTGGCCAGCGTATCCAGCGGCACCAGCTCTCCGCTGGCGGAGCGCACGTAGAGAAGGGAGAGCGCGCGCGGGTCGGCATAGTACCGCGGCTCCAGCTCCACGATCACCCGGTACTGGTTGTTGGGGGCGTAGATGGTGGAGACCTGGCGCGAGGCGTAGGCGGTCTGCAGCGCGGACTCGATCTGCTGGGCGCTGATGCCCAGGGCCGCGGCGCGGTCGCGGTGGATGCGCACGTCCACCTGCGGGCTCTTGATCTGCAGGTCGCTGGTCACGTCCTGCAGGATATTCAATTCGCGCATCTTGGCTTCGAGCTTGGGAGCGTAGGCGTACAGCTCGTTGGTGTCGGCGTCCTGCAGCGTGTACTGGTAGGGACTCTTGGTCAGCGTGCCGCCGACGCGGATGGGCGGGAGCATCTGGGGATAGGCCGCGATGCCCGGAAGCGAGTTCAGCTTGGGTCGCAGCTCTTCGATCACTTGCTCGGCGGAAGGACGTTCCGAAGCCGGCTTCATGCGCGCGAAGAAGCGGCCCACGTTGGTCGCCCCGCCGAAGCGGTTGTCCACGCTGGAGATGAAGCTGACGATGTTCGGATCATCGGCCAGTACCTTGGCCAGCGCCCTTTGATGCGTCACCATGTTGTCGAACGACGTTCCCTGCGCTGATTCGGTGAAGATGAGGATCTGCCCGATGTCTTCGTTGGGGAGGAATCCCTTGGGGATGATGTAGAACAGGCCCACGGTCGCCACCAGCAGCACCAACGAGACCAGCATGGTGGCGGGGCGGTGGCGCATGACGAAGCCCAGGGTGCGCGCGTAGAGGCCCAGCGCGAAGTCGAAGACCCGTTCGGATTTCTTGTAGAAGCTGCCGTGGTGCTGCTCCTGGGTGGGACGCAGGAAGCGGCTGCACAGCATGGGGGTGAGCGTGAGCGAGACCAGGCCGGAGACCAGGATGGCGGCGCCGATGGTGACCGCGAACTCGTGCAGCAGGCGTCCCAGGAGGCCGCCCATGAACAGCACCGGCAGGAACACCGCGGCCAGCGACAGGGTCATGGAGATGATGGTGAAGCCGATCTCGCGCGAGCCGCGCAGGGTGGCCTGCAGGGGCGCCTCGCCGCCCTCCATGTGGCGCACGATGTTCTCCAGCATGACGATGGCGTCATCCACCACGAAGCCCACGGAGAGAGTGAGCGCCATCAGCGACAGGTTGTCCACGGTATAGCCCAGCAGGTACATCACCGCGAACGTCCCCACGATGGACATGGGCAGCGCCATGCTGGGGATGATGGTGGCCGAGACGTTGCGCAGGAACAGGAAGATCACCAGGATGACCAGTCCGATGGTCAGCATCAGGGTGAACTTGACGTCGTTGACCGAATCGCGGATGGACACCGAACGGTCATATACGACATCGAGGTTGACCGAGGCAGGAATCTGATGCTGTTCCTTGATGGCCTTCAGCACCTGGTTGATGGCGTCCACCACCTCGATGGTGTTGGTTCCCGGCTGCTTCTGGATGGCCAGGGTGATGGAGCGGTTGTCGTTGAACCAACTGGCGATCTTGTCGTTCTCCACGCTGTCGATGACGCGGCCCAGCTCCGAAAGCCGGATGGGAGAGCCGTTGCGATAGGCGACGATGAGCGGGCGGTAGGCGGCGGCGTCGGTGAGCTGGCCGGTGGCCTGCACGGTCACCGCCTGGTGCGGTCCGTAGAGCGTCCCGGTGGGCAGGTTGACGTTGCCGCGCTGGATGGCGCTCACCACCTCATCCACGCCGACGCCGCGGGTGGCCAGCGCCCGCGGGTCCAGCTGCGCCCGCACCGCGTACTTCTGCGAGCCGAAGACCTGCACCTGGGCCACGCCGCTGATCATCGAGATGCGCTGCGCCAGCATGGTCTCCGCATACTCATCCACCTGGGAGAGCGGCAGGGTGGACGAGTTCAGCGCTACGTAGAGCACGGGTTGGTCGGCCGGGTTCACCTTCTGGTAGGAAGGTGGCGCGGGCATGTCCTGGGGCAGGTCGCGCGCCGCTTTGGCGATCATGGCCTGCACGTCCTGCGCCGCCGCGTCGATGTTGCGGTCCAGGCTGAACTGCAGGGTGATGGAGGTCGCGCCCAGGGAACTGGCCGAGGTCATCGAATCGACTCCGGCGATGGTGGAGAACTGCTTCTCCAGGGGCAGAGCCACGGCCGAGGCCATGGTCTCAGGACTGGCGCCGGGCTGGCTCGCCGACACCTGGATGGTGGGGAAGTCCACATTGGGCAGGTCGCTGACCGGCAGCGCCCGGTAGGCCACCACCCCGAACAGCAGGATGGCCGCCATGACCAGGGTGGTCATGACCGGGCGGCGGATGAAAATCTCGGCGATGTTCATTTCACGCTGGTTCCGGCGGCCGCGGGCGAGGCGCCGGGCGCCGCCTGCCGGATTTCGACGCGCGAGCCCGGCACCAGCCGCATCTGGCCGTCGGTGACCACGCGCTCGCCCGGCTGCACTCCTTGCTCGATGATGGTCGAGCCGCCCACGGCCTCTCCTACCTTCACCGGACGCTGCTCGGCCGTCATGTCACTCTTGATGACGAAAACAAACTGCCCCTGCTGCCCGGTTTGGACCGCCTGCGTGGGGACCAGGACCGCGTTCGAGCGCTCGCCCAGCCGCAGCACCACGTCCACGAACTGGCCGGGCCACAGCCGCCGGGAGGGATTGGCGAACGTTGCCTTCAGCCGGATGGTCCCCGTGGCCTGGTCCACGCGGTTGTCCACGAAGCTCAGCGTGCCCTCTTCCGGCGCCGCCTCGCCCGAAGCCAGGGCCTGAACCTTCAGCTTGCCGGCGGCGGCCTGCGCCTTGATCCGCGACAGATAACGCTCGGGCACGGCAAACTCGGCGTAGATGGGAGTGACTTGATTGATGGCCACCAGCACCGATTTCTCGTCGTTCTCCTTGACGATGTTGCCCCGGTGTACCAGCAGGCTTCCGGTGCGGCCGGAGAGCGGGGAGAAGATCTTGGTGTAGCCCAGCCGGAGCCGGGCGTATTCCACCGCGCTCTTGTCCGCCTGGACCGCGGCCTCCATCGCTTCGGCCTGGGTGCGGTACTGGTCGTACTGCTCGCGCGCCACCACCCCATCTTCCATCAGCTTGGCGTAGCGAGTGGCCTGGGCGCGGGCGTTAGCGGCCTCCGCCTGGTCGCGCAGCAGGTTGGATTCCAGGCGCTTCAGGTCGGCCTCGAAGGTCCGGGAATCGAGGGTGAACAGGAGCTGGCCCTGCTTGACGTCGTCGCCCTCCTGGAAGAGGACGCTGGTCAGCTCGCCGGGAACCTGCGTTTTCACTTGGACTGTGTTGTAGGCCTGGACGTTCCCGATGGCCCGCAACTCCACGGGGACGGTATCCTGCACCACGGCCGCCACCACCACTGGGACCGCGATGGGAGGGGCGCTTTGCGCCTTTTGACTGGAGCAGCCGGGAATCAGAATCCATCCGGCCGCGATCAACAGCAGGCTAATGACTCGAGTGAGCTTCCTCATGCTGGAAAGCGCCGGCCCCGTCCGCAGGCCAGCGCAGCTTTAATTGTAATCGCTCCCCCCCGCCCCGCGCCTGCCAGCGGGTTCATTTATAATCAACGATTCACAATCTAACAGATGGTCTCCTCTGGACTGGAGTTTCAAGAAAAATGATCCGCTTTCTGCAGACCCCGGGCATGTTCCGCAAGCTCATCCTGGGCGGGGCAATGATGTTTTCCGGCGTAGCCATGGTGATCTACCTGATTCCCGGCTTCCTGACCACGGACGCCAGCACGGCCACCGGCGTATTGGCCCAGGTGGGCGACCAGCAGGTCACCCTGGCGGAAGTGCAGCAACAGGCGACCCTGACGGCCCGCCAGCAGTTTCCCCGGGGGGCGCCGGAGATGATCATGCCGCTGTTCCTGCAGCGCGCCGCCGAGCAGATCATGGTGCGCAAGGCGATGCTGGCCGAGGCCTCGCGCCTGGGATTGAAGGTCGGCGAGGAGGAGCTGGCCGATGAGCTGCGCCACGGCCCCTTCGCGGCCGAGATCTTCCCCAAGGGCCAGCGCATCTCCATGGAGGAGTATGAGAGCTTCGTGCAGAACAACTTCCAGATGGGCGTGCCGCAGTTCGAGACGCTGATCCAGGACGACCTGCTGCTGCGCAAGTTGCGCGGGCTGATCGAGAGCGGCATCAGCGTTTCCGACGCCGACCTGGAGCGCGACTACCGCTTGCGCAACACCAAGGTCAAGTTGCAGTATGCCGTGATCACGCCCGAGGAGATCTCCAAGCTCATCCATCCCACGGAATCCGAGCTGCGCGCCTACTTCGAATCCAACAAGAGCCGCTACGCCAACGCGCTGCCCGAGAAGCGCAAGGCGCGCTACGCGCTCCTCAGCCTGGCCGCGCTCCAGGGCCAGGCGCAGGTGACCCGCGCCGACCTGCAGCGCTACTACAACGATCGCCAGGACCAGTTCCGCGTGCCGGAAGAGGTGAACGTCCGGCACATCCTCATCAAGACGCCCTCCCCCGGGCCGGACGGCAAGGTGGATTCCAAAGGCGTGGAAGCCGCGCGCGCCCGTGCCCAGGACGTGCTAAATCAGTTGAAGGCAGGCGCGAAGTTTGAAGACCTGGCCAGGAAGTACTCGGAGGATCCGGGGAGCGCATCCAACGGCGGCCTGTACGAGAAGGTCGAGCGCGGCCGCATGGTACCGGAGTTCGACAAGGCTGCCTTCTCGCTGCCCAAGGGTCAGCTCAGCGACCTGGTGCAGACCTCATTCGGCTTCCACATCATTCGCGCGGAAGACCATCAGCCGGCCCACCTGCGGTCCCTGGACGAGGTGAAGGGGGAGATCGAGCCGGCGGTGGCGCAGGAGAAGGTGGCGCGCGCCGCGGAGGCGCTGTCGCGAACCCTGGAGAACGAAGGGCGCACCCTGGGCCTGGAGAAGGCCGCGGCCAAGCACGGCCTGAGCGTCGTGACCACGGACTACTTCGGGCGCGGCGATTCCTTGCCGGGAGTGGGCGCGGCGCCCGACTTCCTGGAGACGGTCTTTGCCGCGCGCAAGGATGCGCCGCCCGCGCTGGCCCGGGTGGAGCAGGGCTATGCCCTGGTCGAAGTCACGGACATCAAGCCGCCCGCCGCCCCCACCTTTGCCGAAATGAGTTCCACCGTCGCCACCGACTTCAAGGAAGAGCGCAGCGGGTCGCTGCTCTACACGCGGACCCGGGAGCTCGCCGACCGCGCCCACGCCGAGCATGACCTGGCGCGCGCGGCCAAGGATCTGGGCGCCAAGCTCGAGACCAGTGAACCCGTCGCTCCCGACGGCCAGGTGCCTGACATCGGCCAGATGAGCGGCGAGGCCGCAGCGGCCTTCACCATGAAGCCGGGCGAGATCAGCGGGCCCATCCGCGCCGGCTCCAACGGCGTGGTGCTCTCGGTCATCGAGCGGCACGAGCCCTCCCTGGCCGACTTCGAGCAGTCCAAGGACCAGGTCCGCGAGCGGCTGCTGGCCAACCGGCGCGCCGAGCTTATGGAGGTCTACGTCGAGAACCTCCGGGAGCGCATGAAGAAGGACGGCCGCCTGAAGATCAACCAGAAGGAGATGGACCGCATCACCAAGCTGCGCGGCGGATTGGGCGGAAGCTAGGGAGCGCCGCAAGCAGGTTCCAGTCAGCCATGCCCTTTGAGCGCGCTTCCGGGATCCTGCTGCACCCCACCTCGCTGCCCTCGCGCGGCGGCATCGGGGATTTGGGTCCGGCGGCCTACGAGTTCCTCGACTTCCTCGTAGCGGGAAAGCAGCGGCTGTGGCAGGTGCTGCCCCTGGGTCCGCTGGGCTACGGCAACTCTCCCTACTCCGCTACTTCCGCCTTCGCCGGCAATCCTCTGCTGATCAGCCTGGAGCGCCTGGCGGAGCGCGGCTGGATCGCGCCGGAGCGCCTGCAGGCGCTGCCGCAAACGGTGGCGCGCGTGGACTACGACCAGGTCTCCGCCATGAAGTGCGAGCTGCTGCGGGAGGCGGCTGGGAACTTTCTGCGGCGGGCCAGCGGAGCGCAGAACATGCGCTTTGAGCGGTTCTGCGGCGAGAACCGCTGGTGGGTGCGAGACTATGCGCTGTTCGGCCTGCTGCGCCGCGAGAACCACTTGTTGCGCTGGAACCGCTGGCCGCGCGAGCTGGCCCGCCGGGAGCCGGCGGCGCTGGAAAAAGTCTGCGCCGCGCAGGCCGCCGAGCTGGAGGCGGAGTGTGTCCTTCAGTTCTTTTTTTACCAGCAGTGGGGAGCGCTGCGGCGCGCCTGCCACCAGAAGGGCGTCCGCCTGATCGGCGACCTCGCCATCTTCGTCAACTACGACAGCGCCGACGTCTGGACCCACCCCGAGCTCTTCCACTTGAACGACGAGCTCGACATGCAGGTGGTGGCCGGAGTCCCGCCCGACGCCTTCAGCCAGACCGGGCAACGCTGGGGCAATCCCATCTACCGCTGGGAGGTGCTCGCCAGTCGCGGATACGACTGGTGGGTGGAGCGCATGCGTTCCGCCCTGCGCGCCTGCGACATGGTGCGCCTCGACCACTTCCGCGGCTTCGACCAGTACTGGGAAATCCCGGCGGGCGAGCCCACCGCTGTCCACGGCCGCTGGGTGGATGGCCCCAAGGACGCGCTCTTCGACGCGCTGCGAAGCGCCCTGGGCGCGCTGCCGCTCATCGCCGAAGACCTGGGCTTCATCACTCCCGAGGTGCACGCGTTGCGCCAACGCCTGGGCATTCCCGGGATGCGCGTGATGCAGTTCGGCTTTGGCGACCCCGGGGCCGCGATCCATCTGCCGCACCGCTTCGAGCCCAACACCGTGGTCTACCCCGGCACTCACGACAACGACACCACGCGCGGCTGGTGGGAGTCGCAGGCCACCTCCGAGGAGCGCCGCGCCGCCGAGGCCTATCTGACCCCCGGCTCGGACGGCATCCACTGGGCCTTCATCCGCGCCGCCGAAGCCTCGGTGGCGAACCTGTGCGTGATTCCTTTGCAGGATGTGCTTGGTCTGGGCAGCGAGGCGCGGATGAACGTTCCCAGCAAGGCGGAAGGGAACTGGGCCTGGCGCTATGCTCCCGGCAACCTCACGCCGGAGCTGGCGGCCCGCCTGGCGGCGCTCAGCGAAGCCAGCAACCGCGATTCGAGTGCGCCCATCGCCAGTTCTCAGGACCAGAGCGAGGAGTTCGTCGCCTGATACAGGACTGAAGGACTGGTTTAGAGGGGGTGCACTACCCAACCCAGCCAGATTGCCGTTCGAGAACCGATCTCGCCGTGCCAGCTCGCTAAAGGCAGGCCCAAGAAGGTGACATTGGGTCACCTCCTTGGGCCGGGTTTTTACTTACACAAAGGGCAACATCCCGTGCTGGTTGCGGCTGCGGCGACTGTGGCTGCTTTGGCTGCGATCGCACCAACCACAACGAGAGCAATTGCGAATAGCTTTCTCATAGCACCTCCTTCCCATGCAGCGTAAGGGCTGTACCCGGGTACAGAGTCAAGGCGCATTTCGAGAACGACGTGAATGCGAGTTGACTCTATACTTCGGTATAGGGTGTACGGTGTTTGACAATGCGGATAGGCGAGTTGGCACAGCAGGCCGGAGTAAACGTGCAGACGGTCCGCTTTTACGAGCGGCGTAGACTCTTGCCAGAACCCGCGAGAACCGCGTCTGGTTATCGGGAGTATGGCCATCAGGAAATAAAGCAGCTTCGGTTCATCCGGCAGGCCAAATCGCTTGGGTTTTCCCTGGACGAGATTCGCGAAATCATCAGAAGCCGGGGACGCGGAGAATGCCCCTGCACTGATGTGATTGCAATCGCCGAACGCCACCTTCGCGATGCGAGCGAGCAAATCCAGAAACTCCAGAAATTCAAGGAAGAACTAGGCCGCTCGGTTAAGCAATGGAAGAAAGCCGGCAAGCAAACACTGTCTGCGGGAGCGATCTGCGCACTCATTGAACGAACGATGGAGACGGCCAAGACCCGGGGAAAAAGTAGATGAGCAACGCAGTCAAAACCACTTCTGGCCCAGTAGCCGCCCTTCAGCGAAGCTCACAACTGTTGCCGCGCTTGTACTTGTGAAAGAATTCCCGCATCTGCGCTCCCAGCGCGTCCATCTCCTGGCACGACATCAGCTTTTGGCATTGCTGGAAGAGCTGGCGCTCTTCTTTGCGGATGTGTCCTTCGAGCAGGCCGGCGAAGCGGACCAGCTCTTCGCCCTTGAGCGCCCGGCGGCGAGCCGCGGCGAAGGCGCGGCGCATCTTCTTATGCTCGGCGAGCAGCTCGCGCACCAGCGGCGCTGCGGCTGGCAGGCGCCGCGCGGCGGGGAAAAGGTACTTTTCCTCGGCCTGGAAGTGGAAGCGCACGTCCTCGGCGTAGAGCTCGAGCATCTCCCGTTGCAGGACGCTCCGGGCTGCGCGCTTGCGGTGGATGCGCATGCACAGCACCAGGGCGCGAAAATGCTGGCGCGAGAGCGGGACCAGGTTGGCATCGCGCTTCATACCTCGACTTTACTAAATCCCGGTCAGCGAAGAGAATAGCCCTTCGTTTCGCAAAAGGAGCCTCGATGCCCGTGACCGGCGAAATCATCCGCATGATGAACTACGTGGACGACATCTCCACCACCCTGCGGCGCATCACCGCCAACTTCCCCTTCATGACCGACGAAGAGAAGAAGCGCTTGGCCGAGTACATGCGCCAGTCCGACCCCAACTACAGCGCCGTGCTGGAGCGGCTGGAGAAGGGCCAGTAGATGGCGGAGGTCCGCACCATCGCCGTCATCGGCGCCGGCATCATGGGCCGCGGCATCGCCCACGCCGCCGCGCTCGGTGGCTATCGCACCATCCTCGAAGACATCCTGCCCGCCAGCCTGCGCAAGGCGGAGAGCGAGATCCGCACCAACCTCGACAAGGCGGTGGAGCTGGGCAAGGTCGGCCGCGCGGACGCCGACGCCGCCCTGGGACGCATCGAGTACGCCGGCTCAGTGGAAGAAGCTGCTCGCGCCGCCGACCTGGTCATCGAGGCCGTTCCCGAGGAGATGGAGTCGAAGATCGAGATCTTCACCCTGCTCGACAAGATCTGCCGCCCCGGCACCATCCTGGCCTCGAACACATCGTCGCTCTCAGTCACCGAGATCGCCTCCGTCACCTACCGCGCCCCCAAGTGCCTGGGCATGCACTTCTTCAATCCCGTGCACAAGATGAAGCTGCTGGAGATGGTGCGCGCGCTCGAAACCGACGAGGAGACCCTCAACGCCGCGGTCGAGGTCGGCCGGCGCATGGGCAAGGAGGTGGTGGTGATCAAGGAGTCGCCGGGGTTCATCACCAGCCGCATCAATGCCATGATCGGCAACGAGGCCTTCTACATGCTGCAGGAAGGCATCGCCTCGGCCGCCGACATTGACAAGGCGCTCAAACTCGGCCTCAACCATCCCATGGGGCCCTTCGAGCTGGTGGACCTGGTGGGGCTCGATACCCGCCTGCACATCCTGGAGTACCTGCACAAAACCCTGGGAGAGAAGTTCCGCCCCGCGCCCCTGCTGGTCGAGTACGTCAAGGCCGGGCGGCTGGGCCGCAAGTCGGGGCGCGGCGTCTTCGAGTATCCCGAAAGAAAGCCCGCCCCGATGGAGCCGGTGGAGAAGGGCTAGCCGCCTCTTTTCTTACATTCCGAGACCGAAGGCCGAGGAAACCCTACCTCCGCAACGTCTTTCCGCGAGGGTAGGGCTCCCTCGCTGCGCTCGGGATGTAGAAAAGCTGGCCCCGGTTCCAGTGCTACCATAGCTCCTAGAGGAGCCTTCTCCCCGGCCAAAAGCCATGGATACCTTTTCCGGCCCCACCCGTCCAATGGAGGAGCGCGCAGGTTCCCGGAACCAGGCGGGTTCCTGGCGCGTATCTGTTATAGAGAACATGAGGCTGCTGACCGACATCTTCGGCCAGACCCTGCGCACCCTGTGGGCGCACAAGCTGCGCTCCTTCCTCACCATGTTCGGCATCGCCTGGGGGGTGGGGTCGCTGCTGCTGCTGATCGGGCTGGGCGAGGGCTTCCGCTCCGGCAACAAGAAGCAACTGGACACCATCGGCGAAGACATCATGTTCATGTTCGGGGGCCGCATCCCGGCGGTCGAGGGCAGCTTCAGCTCCATGAAGGAATTCAATCTGACCTTTGACGACTACCTGGCGGTGAAGTCCGAAGCCAAGCACCTGCGCGCTGTTGCCCCGGTGCTGAACCGCGGCGACATCCGCGCCGTCAGCGACTTCAGCAGCACCAACGGGCAGGTGTTCGGGGTGACCGCGAACTATCCAGAGATCCGCTACATGCCGCAGGGCATCGGCCGCTGGCTGAACGTCAAGGACGACGAGCAGCGCCGCCAGGTGGCGGTGATCGGCGACGAGATGCGCCGCAATATGTTCCCCGGCCGCCCCGCCGTAGGCAACACCATCCTGCTCAACGGAGTGCGCTTCGAGGTGGTGGGGACCATCCAGAAGATGCGGGGTGAATCGAGCGCCACCGACATGCGCATCTTCATCCCCTACAGCACCATGCACCTCTACTTCCCGCTGAAGGGAGAGGAGCGGTCGAACGCCATCTCATTCCTGAACTTCCGTCCCACCACCCGGGAGGAGCACGAGGCAGCCAAGACTGAGGTGCGGCAGATCATCGCCCGCCGCAAGGGCTTCGACTACCGCGTCGAGGATGCCTGGTTCGACTGGGACACGGTCAAGTCGCAGGACACCATCGGCAAGATCTTCGACGCCATGAACCTGTTCCTGGGCAGCGTGGGCCTGGTGACCCTGGCCCTGGGAGCCATCGGCATCATCAACATCATGCTGGTCTCGGTGACCGAGCGCACCCAGGAGATCGGCTTGCGCAAGGCGCTGGGCGCCACCAACCGCAGCATCATGACCCAGTTCTTCCTGGAGGGCGCGTTCCTTACGGCGCTGAGCGGGGGCATCGGCATTGCGGCGGCCGGGGGGCTGATGTGGCTGCTCTCGCTGCTGCCCGCGCCTCCGGGTTTCGATACCCCGCAGCTGGTGCCCTCGTCGGCGGCGCTGGCCATCGGCGCGCTCTCGCTCGCCGGCATCATCGCCGGCCTCTATCCCGCCCGCAAGGCGGCTCTGATGCAGCCCGTCGAGGCGCTGCGCAAGGAATAGCCATGGTGCACGATCTGCTGGGACAGGCCTACGGTTCGCTGCAGTACAACCGCCGCCGCAGCATGCTCACCATGCTGGGCATGGCCTGGGGCATCGCTACCGTGGTGCTGCTGCTCAGCTACGGCGCCGGATTCGAGCGCGCCATCGAGAACATCTTCGGCAACTTCGGCGCCAAGCTCATCGGCATCTTTCCCGGACGCACCTCCATGCAGGCGGGAGGCTCCAAGGCCGGCGTCCAGGTGCGCTTGCAGCTGGAAGACGTGGAGCGCATCTCCACCGGCGTCCCCCTGGTCAAGCACATCTCCCCCATGATCTGGTTGAATGACGCCAATGTGCAGAAGGACGTCCGCAACTTCAAGTGGGAGGTGGACGGCGTCTATCCCGCGTTCCAGTCGATCCGCAACTTTGACATCGACCGCGGGCGCTTCTTCAACCAGGAAGAACTCATGGCGCGCTCGCGCGTCGCGGTGCTCGGCTCCGAGGCCAAAACCAAGCTGTTCTCCGGACAGTTCGCCGTCGGCGACAGCATCCGCATCAACGGCTTGAGCTTCGAGGTGATCGGATATCTCAAGCCCAAGATGCAGGAAGGCAACGACAACGTCAACACCGTGATCCTCATCCCCTTTACCGCCAGCGGGGATCTGAAAAACGCCGAATACATTGATGCCATCTGGCTGGACTACGAGGGAATGGAGTACGAGAAGGTGGAGAACGAGACCAAGAAGGTGCTGGGAACGGCGCACAACTTCGATCCCAAGGACAAGCGCGCCGTCTTCGTCGCCAACCTGATGAAGGACCTGACCCAGTTCCACATCATCACCGCCGCCCTGCGCGTGCTGCTGGCCTTCATCGGGACGCTCACCCTGGGCATCGGCGGCGTGGGCCTGATGAACATCATGCTGGTCTCCGTCACCCAGCGCACCCGCGAGATCGGCGTGGAAAAGGCGCTGGGCGCGCGCCGGCGCGACATCCTGTTCCAGTTCCTGGCCGAGGCCCTGGCCATCACCTTCGTCGGCGGCATCCTGGGGATCGTGATCGCCTACGCCGTGTCGTTGAGCGTCGGCTCGGTGACCCTCTACAGCGCGATCGCCAAGAACGCGGAAGCCGGCGACATCCGGCTCAACATCGACCTGGCCACCCTGGCGGTGGCTACCCTCATCCTGGCCTTCGTGGGCATCGTCAGCGGAATGCTGCCCGCCATCCGCGCCTCCCGCCTCGACCCCATCGAAGCGCTGCGCTACGAGTGAGATAATTGAATGATTGAATCATTGAGTCATTGAATCAATGATTCAATCCTTCAATCGCTCATGACTGAGTCCGGGAACCAGCGCCTGGAGCGTGTCCTCGAGCAGCTCAAGCTCTATGAGCATCCGCTGCTCGACTTTGACGCGCGCCAGAAGGGCGAGGGCGTGGAGGTCGTCATCAAATTCAAAGACCCCGCGGTGAAGGTGCATACCTACTACTTCGAGCTGCACCCGCGCGACCTCGACCATCCCCAGTTCGAGTGGACCCTCCAGCGCCAGCTCTACGACTGCCTGCACGACTACCTCATCGAGATGTTCGTGCGCACGCCGCAGAACAAAGAGATTGGTAATGTGTAATTGGTAATTTGTAATTTAGGGTTGCCGGTCGCGCTGCGGCGCGCGCCCCGATGTCTCAATTACAAATTACAAATCGCAAATTACAAATGACGCTGCGTCAGCTCATCGCCGAGGAAATCGCCGCTCACGGCTCCATCCCGTTCTCCCGCTACATGGAGCTTTGTCTCTACGAACCTGGGCTGGGCTTCTACGAGCGCAGTGACGAGATCTTCGGCAAGGCCGGAGACTTCTACACTTCAAGCGACGTGCACGCCGTCTTCGGGCGCCTGCTGGCGCGGCAGTTCGAGGAGATGTGGCGCGCATTGGAATCGCCGGCGCGACTGGAGATCACCGAGCTCGGGCCGGGGCGCGGGCTCTTCGCGCGCGACGTCCTTGACTGGTCGCGCAAGAAGTTCCCGGAGTTCTTCCGCGCCCTGCACTACCGGCTGGTCGAGCGTTCGGCCGCGCTGCGCGGCCGCCTGGCCGAGCGGCTGAAAGGAGCGCTCGCAGAAGGGAAGGCCTCGATCTCGGATGATCTTGCGCCGCGGGCGTCAGAACACGCCATCGTCTTTGCCAACGAGTTCCTCGACGCGCTGCCGGTCGAGGTTGTCGCCGACCGCGGACGCCTGCAGGTCACATCGCGCGACGGCGCGCTGGAAGAAACCTTCGCGCCCGTGCCGGATGAGGTCCAGGATTATCTCGACCGCTTTGCGGTGGTCCCGGAGGAAGGCGAGCGCGTCGAGGCAGGACTGGCCGCGATGGGATGGATGCGCCGGCTGGCGAATGCCGTGCCTCGTGGATTCCTGGTTCTCGTGGACTACGGCTACCGCCGCGAGGAGCTCCTGGCCGGGCGCCATCGCGGCACCGTGTTCGCGGCGCGCCGGCATCAGCTCAGCCGCAATCCCTACGAGGCTCCGGGCGAGCAGGACATCACCGCGCACGTGAACTTCACCGCCGTCTCCGCGGCGGGCGAAGCTGCGGGGCTGGAAACGCTCGGGCTGGTCACCCAATCACAGTTCCTCATGGGCATCGGCGAGCAGAACCAGTTCGCCGACGCCTTCGAAGACTGCCGCCTTCCCCAGGAGCAGGCCAAGGTCGCCCTCCAGCTCAAACATCTGGTCACGCCGGCAGGCATGGGCGAGAACTTCCAGGTGCTGGTCATGGGAAGGGGAGTGGAAGCTGCGGACCTGAGCGGGCTGAAATTCAAGCGATAAACGATAAGCAATAAGCGACAAGCCTCTAATCCTTTAGGATGTTTAGCTTACTGCCAATTGCTTATCGCTTACTGCATGGCTGAGTTTACCCGCCCTCGCTCTGCTTCGAGTAGGGCGTTTGCAGGTACTTGCGAGCCTCTTCCAGGGCACCCTGGGTGTTGTCGTTGGTGTTGAGGGCGCGGCGATACTCGTTGACGGCGCGCTCGCGCTGTCCGGTGAGGTCGAAGATCTTTCCCAACTGGACGTAGCTCCACACCTCGGTCCAGCGGGGCTCGTTGTCGCCGTTGGCGGCCTCGCGGTAGGCGTTGGCGGCGGCCTGGTAGTTGCGCTGCAGGAAGAAGACCTCGGCAATGCGGTAGTGGGCGAGCGAGCTGTTCTTATTGATGTCCAGCGCTTTCTGGTACTCGCGCAGGGCCTCGGCCAGGTCGCCCTGGGCCACCAACTGTGTCCCGCGCAGGATGGAGACCCGCACCTTCAGGTCGGCGGAATTCTTCAGCACGTGGCTGCCGGGATCGAGCGAGATGCGCCGCGGCTTGCCGAAGGTCTCGACCACGTAGGGCGAATTGGTGCCCACCACCTCGATGCGCTTGGTCTCCGTCTTGCCGTCGGTATCGATGCGCAACTCCACCGGCATGCGGAACAGATCCAGGTCCTGCGAGATCTCGCCCACCACGCGGAAGCCCTTGGCCGTCCGGAAGACGGTGTACTTGTTGTGGAACTCGGGGGCGCCGGTGGAATCGAGCCACTGCGAGAAGAAGGGCTGGAGCGACTGCCCGTAGGCGAACTCGGCGCCCTTGCGGAAGTCGTCCACGGTGGCGGACTTCTCGTTGAACTGGGTGGCGAAGCCGCGCAGGATCTGGTCGAAGGCCTTGTCGCCCACGATCCAGCGCAGCATGTGCAGGATCATGGCGCCCTTGTCCGTGACCAGCGACTGGAACTCGGGAGAGAAGGCGTTGAGCCGGGCGACGCCGGAGAGCGGGATGTTGTCGTAGGCGAGCGCGCCCACGGCGATGTCCTTCATCACCTCTTCGAAGGCGGCTTGTCCGGCCGCCCACTCCACGTAGCGCGCCTCGGAGTAGCGCGCGAAGCCGTCGCTGATCCAGGCGTCCTCCTGGCGCGCGGGGCTCACGCGCACTCCCCACCACTGGCGCGCCACCGCGTTGGCCAGCAGCCGGTAGTTGATCTTTTCCTGGATGCCGCGCGAAGCCAGCGCGGCGATCTCCGGCGCCCACGCCGTGGGCACGGTGTCGTCTGGAAGCTCGACCACATAGAGGTTGTAGGAGACCGCCGGGCCGTAGATGGAGGAGAAGTATTCGAACTCCTTGCCCGCAGTCTCGCCGTAGGGCTGGGCCATGGCCTTGTGGTTGGGCTTGAAGTACACGCGGATGTTCACCCCGCCCTGGCTCACCGTGGTCTCATCGAAGCGTCCGGCGAGGATGGTTCCCGGGAAGCTGGGCTTTTCCCATACGAAGTAGTGCGTGCTCTTGCCCAGGCTGCTGGCGGCGGGTGCGGGCGGGATGCGGGCTCCCGGACGTCCCGGGCGTGCCGGCGCCGCCGCAGGCGCGGGCGCCGTGGGCAGCTCCGCGGGAGCGCTGGTGGTACGGCCGCTGCCGATGACCGTCATCCCCGCGGGCACGGTGATCGCGATGGAAGCGGTGAAGCGGTTGGTGTTGTATCCCACCATGGGAAACCAGCGCCCGGCGTAGAGCAGATAGGAGGTGCCGTCGCCGATGTAAGCCAGCTTCAGCCCTTCGACCGGACTCTCGTCGGCGGATTGGAGCACGCCCTCGTAATCGAAGGTGAGGGAAGAGGTCGCGCCCTTGCTCAGGCCGTCGGGCAGGGCCACGCGGACGGTCGAATCCTGGGTGACGCGCTCGGCGTTCAGGGTGCGGCCGCTGGCGTCCGTCACCCGGGTGACGCGCAGGGCGTTGTGCAGTTCGAAGGTGGCGATACTGATGTCATCGAGCGCGGTGAACTTCACCCGGGCGTGCGCCAGCAGCTTGTGGCTCAGCGGCGCCAGCTCGGCGGAGATGGCGTAGTCGTCCACGCGGATGCGGGGCTTCTCCGCCGCCGGCGCCGCGAGCGCCACCGCCAGACAAAAAATCACGCACCCCAGGGTGCGTGTCCCTCTCAGCGCGCGTCTTGCCATTCCCATGCTTGTGATCTCTCCCACAGGCCTTCCCATAGATGGGCCGGACGGGCCAAAAGGATGTACCCGTCCGGCTACTTCGATGTCTGCAGGGCGCGTAATACAGCCTCCGCGGCCCGGTCGGCGGCCGTGCCGGTTTCCCCGGCGGGCCGCAGGCGTGCCCTCACACCCGCCAGCGCACCCATCATTTTCTCACGTGCGGGGCCTTCGGCCAGGATTTCCTCCAGGCGCGCGGCCACATTCTCCGGGGTGAAGTCGGACTGGATCAGCTCCGGCACTACCTGCTCTCCCGCGATCAGGTTGGGCATGGCCACGTAGGGCACCTTCACCAGACGATACCCCAGCGCCCAGGTGAGCGCGGAGACGCGATAGACCACCACCATGGGCGTGCCCGCCAGCGCCGCCTCGACCGTGGCAGTGCCGCTGGCTACCACAGCAGCGCGAGCGTGAGCGAGCGCCGACGAGGCCCCCTCCACCAGCCGCAGCTTCACCCCGGAGTGGCGAACTTTGCCTTCCAGCCACGACCGCTCCACCGTGGAGGCCGCCGGAAGGATGAACTCGCATTCCCCCTGCACCCGGCCGGCCCCCGCGAGCAGCGCCGGCAGGTTCATCGCGATCTCCTTCTTGCGGCTGCCGGGCAGGAGCGCAACCCACCGCCTGGCTGGATCCAGTCCGTACTTGGCCGCGAACCCCTCCCGCGAAAGGGACGGCGGCGGCGCATCCGCCAGGGGATGCCCCACGTACTCGGCGTCCACTCCGCGCTCGCGATACCACTTCTCCTCGAAGGGAAAGATGACCAGCGCCTTCTTCACCCAGTCGTGGAAGCGCGAGACGCGGCCTTCGCGCCACGCCCAGAGTTGCGGGCAGACGTAATAAATGACCGGCACGCCGCGTTGATGCAGGGCGCGGGCCACGCGGAAGTTGAAGGCGGGGGAATCGATGACGATGGCGGCGTCGGGCTTGCGCTCATCCGCCGTGCGCACCAGACGGCGGAACTCGCCATAGATGCGCGGCAGGTGGGAGACGATCTCCGTGATGCCGACCACGGAGAGTGCGCGCGCATCCACCACCGTGTCGCAGTCGGCGGCGCGCATCTGCTCGCCGCCCACGCCGAAGCACTCCAGGTCCGGAACCCGGCGCCGCAGCGCCTGGATCAATCCCGCGCCGTAGAGTTCCCCGGAGGCTTCGCCGGCCGAAACAAGCAGCCGCATCAGGGCGTGGCCGCCTTCTTGGTGTCGGAATCTGAATCTCCGATGCCGAGGTAGGGGTTGTAGAGGTACTTCTCCCGGGTGTCGAAAAGGCCGAAGTGGCGCTTGAGGATGACGATGGGATCGAAGAACCAGGCGCCCAGGGGCAGCTCCTTGTCGTCGAGGTCGATCCAGTTCCAGGGGGCGGAGGCGGCGTTGGGACGCAGGTAGTCGCCGCGGATGGCCGCGCCCACCGTCCCCAGGGCGCAGGCCGGGCGCCGCGCCCCCGGCACCGCGCAGAAGCGGTCGCCGAAGTCCACCACAGTGCCGAAGGTGAGGTTGGGCCCGTGCGTCTCCTGCGCGTGCTTCCACCAGGTCTTGGCGATGGGGATGAGCTCGTACGTGGCGGTATCGCCGTTCACCCGCGAGAACTCCACCGGCTTGTCCTTGCCGTAGCGCAGCACCAGGATGGGTTCCTGCGCGGAACTCTCCTCATCCCTCCAGGCGTGGATGCCGTGCTTCTGTGACTCGATGTAGAGGATGGGGTGGCCGTCCTCCAGCTTCAGTTGCTGTCCGCGCTCGCCGGAGGTGACGTGCAGGTCCGCGGCCGCGGCGCCCAGCGAGCGCAGCAGGTGGTTGTGAGCCACCGTCTCCATGGCCACGGGTTGCGGCCCGCCCTGGGCCCATTTGTCCACGATCACCAGCGCGCCCTCCAGGTCGTTCTCGTGGTTGAACTCGGCTTCCTCCCGCACCTTGCCGCCGATGATGTCCTTGTACTTGTCCTGGAGCTTGTCCAGGATGCTGTCGTAACTGGATTGCGCCAGCGACCAGTCGCGCGGGTGATACACGGCGTAGTGGACGAAGTAGTGCTCCTCGCTCTCGATCACCGAGTAGTAGACGTAGGACCAGAGCTTGTACTTGGGATCGGCTGAGTTGGCCCAGTTGTTGTTGCCGGTCCAGTCGCCGTCGAAGTCGAAGTTGGTGGGATAGTCGAAGCGGTGCTCCTCATCGGTCCCCGCCATGCGTTGGTGGAGCACGGGAGCAAAGCGTTCGGCGATATCGCGCATCTCCTTCTCGCGCGCGGTCATGGTGGGAGCCGGGGGTTGCGCCGCGGGCGCGGCTGCGGGCGCTGGTGGCTGGGCCGGGGCCGCACCTTCCTGGTTGAACTCCCGCACCGGTTTTTCCGGAGGCTTCTCGGGTGTGGTGGAAGGCGTGGCCGGCGGCGGCTGGGTCTGCGGTTGCCGCGACGGCACGTAGGGCGGCGACCAGTCCTCCTGCGCGGCGGCCGACGCGGCGAATGCCAGAACGAGAACGATGACCGCAGGTAAACGGGGCATGGGAGATTGGATGTGGCCGCGCCGCCCGGGCGTGAGCCTAATCGTCGGCGCTGACCGCGACTTCCTGGTCCTTGTACTGCAACTGATAGAGCTTCCAGTATATACCGCGCTGCGCCAGCAACTGCTGGTGGGAGCCGGTCTCGCGCACCCGCCCCTTGTGCATCACGATGATCTTGTCGGCGCGCTGGATGGTCGAAAGCCGGTGGGCCACGATCACCGACGTCCGCCCCTCCACCATGCGGCTGAGCGCGTCGCGGACGCGGAACTCGGTCTCCGTGTCCACGCTGGAGGTGGCCTCGTCCAGCACTAGGATGCTGGGTTCGTGGGCCAGGGCGCGCGCGAAGGAGATCAACTGCTTCTGCCCGGTGCTCAGCGTGCTGCCGCGCTCCACCACCTTTTCCTGGAAGCCGCCGGGCAGGGTGCGGATGAAGTCGGCGACGTTCACGTCCTCGGCGGCCTGCTCCACGGCTGCGTCCTGGATCCAGGACGTCCCCAGCCGGATGTTGTCGCGCACCGTGCCGGTGAACAGGAAGGGGTCCTGCAGGACGACGCCGAAGCGGCGTCGCAGCGCGTCCAGGTCGAGTTCGCGGAGGTCCACCCCGTCGAGGCGGATCGCACCCTTCTGGATGTCATAGAAGCGCACCAGCAGGGAGATGATGGTGGTCTTGCCCGCTCCGGTGTGGCCCACGATGGCCACCGTCTCCCCCGGCTCGATGACGAAAGAGACGTCGCGCAGCACCCAGTCCATCTCCTCCTGTGTGGAAGCGGGCGACTCGCCCGCTGGTTGGTTCCCGTCGGTGGGCAGCTTGCGATACGCGAACCACACGTGGTCGAACTCGATGCGCCCCGGGCCGTCCGGCGTCTTGGGCGAGACGGGCGCCGTGACCTCCGCCCGGGTATCCAGCAGCTTGAAGATGCGCTCCCCGGAGGCCATCGCCGACTGCAGGATGTTGTACTTCTCGCTCAGGTCCTGGATGGGCCGGAAGAAGCGCTGCGCGTACTGCATGAAAGCAGTGAGCACGCCCAGGGTGACCGCGCCGCGAACCACCTCGTTCCCGCCGAACCAGATGACGCTGGCGATGGCCACGGCGGAGAGGATTTCGATCACCGGGTAGTAGATGGCGTGGGCCAGGATGGCGTCCTTGAACGCATCCATGTGGGTGGCGTTGATCTTCTCGAACTTCTCGTAGGCGCGCTTCTCGCGGTTGAACAGTTGGAGCACCACGATGCCGCTGACGTGCTCCTGCAGGTAGGCGTTGATGCGCGCGATGGCCACGCGGATGCGCCGGTAGCTGTCCCGCACGTACTTGCGGAAGACCAGGGTCGCCCAGAAGATGAGCGGCAGCACGGCGAAGGTGATGAGCGCCAGCCACCACTGCATCTTCAGCATGATGACCAGGATTCCCACCAGCACGAAGATGTCCTCGAAGATGGCCACCACGCCCGCGGTGAACAACTCGTTGAGGGCGTCCACGTCCGTGGTCACGCGGGTCACCAGGCGACCCACCGGGTTCCTGTCGAAGAAGGCCAGGTGCATGCCCTGCAGGTGGCGGAAGATCTGGCTGCGCAGGTCGAACATCACCTTCTGCCCCGTCCACTGCATGAAGTAGGTCTGCGCGAAGTCCAGGAAGAAGCTGATGCCCAGCAGGAAGACGTAGATGGCGCCGATCTGACCAATGCCGGTGAGCGGCTCCGAGCTGAGCCAGGAATCGAGCACCGAGCCCGCCCCCGGCGCATTCGAGTGCACCAGGTATTTGTCGATCGCAACCTTGGTGAGGTAGGGCCCGAGGACGTCCGCGCCCGCCTTGAGCACGATGGCCCCCAGCGCGATGAACACCTGCCATTTGTAGGGGCGCAGGTAGGTGAGCAGCCGCTTCATCAAGCGGCTGTCATAGGCTTTCCCCAGTACGTCTTCCTCGTGCATGCTGGCCATGCGATGTGACTATTGTACAGACGTTTGGGCGCGCCCTTGGGATGTGGAAAAACAGCGGCAGGACGGGGCTTGGAGGCTGGCGCAGAGGCCGAGCGGATCAGACTTTCCGCAGCACCAGCGCCGAGTTCTTCGAGCCAAAGGCGATGCAGTTGCACACGGCGTGCTCGATCTGCGCCTTGCGGCCGGCCTCGGGGACGTAATCCAGGTCGCAGTCGGGATCGGGCGTATCCACGTTGATGGTGGGCGGGATCTGTTCGTGTTTCATGGCCACCAGCGTGGCTGCGACTCCGGCGGCGCCGCAGGCGCCCTGGGGATGGCCGATCTGCGACTTCAGGGCCGACATGGGAACTTTGTAAGCGTGGCCGTTGCCCATGGCCAGCTTGAGGGCGCGGGTCTCGATGCGGTCGTTGAGCTGCGTGGACGTGCCGTGCAGGTTGATGTAGTGGATGTCCGCCGGGCCCACGCCCGCCTCCTGCATGGCCAGTTGGATGGCGCGTGCCGGCTCTTCGCCGCACTCTGCCAGGCGCACGCGATGGAAGGCCTCGCAGGTGGAGCCGTATCCGGCAATCTCCGCGTGGACGCGGGCGCCGCGCGCCCGGGCGTGCTCGGAGTCCTCCAGCAGGAACATCCACGCGCCTTCGGCGATCACGAAGCCGTCGCGGTCTCGGGAGAAGGGCCGCGAGCCGCGCTCCGGCTCCTGATTCCATTTAGTGGTGCAGATCTTCATCAGCTCGAAGCCTTTGAGGATGCCCATCGCCAGGGGCGAATCGGCGCCGCCGGCCAGGATCATGGGCAGCACGCCCGCCTGGATCTGCCGCAAGGCGTAGCCCATCGCGTCGGTGGAAGAGGTGCAGCCCGAAGTCACCACGTGGCTCATGCCGCGCAGGCCGAAGCGCATGCTGACTTCGCTGGATAGCGTCCCCATGGTCCCGCTGGGGATGGAGAACAGGCTGACCTGCTTGATCTTGCCCTCGAGCCACAGCCGGTACTGGGCCTCGGAAAAGTCCTGCGCGCCGCCGCCCGTGCCCAGGATCACGCCGATGCCGCGCTTTTCCTCCAGCGACATCTTCTCCGGATCGATGCCCGCATCCGCCAGCGCTTCGCTGGTGGCGGCCGTGGCCAGCGGCACCACGCGCGAGACGTGCTTGCGCTCGTGCTTGGTGACCCAGGCCATCTCGTCGAAGTCCGTGATCTCGCCCGCGATCTGCACCTGGAGCTCGCTGGTGTCGAAGCGGGTGATGCGGCGCACCCCGCTCTTTCCCGCCAGCACCGCACGGCAGAAAGCGCCGTTGCCGATGCCGTTGGGGCTGACCGAACCCATTCCCGTGATGACCACGCGCCGAGACATGAAGACAGCGATTGTATCCGAGATGTGGAAACCGCGTCTCGCGGCTGTCAAAACAGCCGCGGTGGGATAATGGCTGGGTGCCGCTCGGCCTCTACATCTCCGTCCCGTTCTGCCGGACAAAATGCAGTTATTGCAACTTCGCCTCCGGCGTTGTTTCCCGCGAGGAATTCGGAAGATACGTGGAACGAGTTTCAGCGGACATGGCCGGCGCTGGCGAGACCGCGGCGGCGCTGGGCTGCGAGTTCGACCGCCGCGCGGACTCCGTCTATCTGGGCGGCGGCACGCCCAGCGTGCTCGCGCCGGACCAGTTGCGCGAGCTGTTCCGCGCCGCGCGCCAGAGCTTTGACGTCGCAGTCGACGCTGAAGTCACGGTCGAGTGCGCACCCGGCACGCTGAGTCCGGCAGTGGTAGGCGCGCTGCTGGACGGCGGCGTGAATCGCGTCAGCCTCGGAGTCCAGTCCTTCGTGGACGGGGAAGCGGCCGCGGTCGGCCGCCTGCACACGCGCGCCACGGTTCTCGACGACATCGCTCGCCTGCGCGCCGCCGGGATTTCCAGCCTCAACGTGGACCTGATCGCCGGCCTGCCGCACCAGACCGCCGCCAGCTGGCGCGCCTCGCTCGAAGACGCCATCGCCTCCGGCGTGCCGCACGTCAGCGTTTACATGCTGGAGGTGGACGAAGACTCGCGCCTGGGCCGCGAGCTTATCGCCGGCGGCACCCGCTACCACGCCCACTTCGTCCCCGACGACGAAGCCATCTCAGACTTCTATGGGGAAGCGTGTTCGGCTCTCGGCTCGGCGGGGGGCGCCCCGTACGAGATTTCCAACTTCGCGCGCCCCGGCGGCGGATCCCGGCACAACCTGAAGTACTGGACCCCCCCGCCCTACCCCCGCCTCGGCGGGGACGCCCACCC